>Ga0070707_100000100_pt1 | contig 78543 bp, 69 predicted proteins | sample KBSK5502metaG_FD_65468 | JGI IMG/M metagenome (GOLD analysis project Ga0070707, IMG submission 65468) | Corn, switchgrass and miscanthus rhizosphere microbial communities from Kellogg Biological Station, Michigan, USA - KBS K5-50-2 metaG | ecosystem: Host-associated > Plants > Roots >... | reverse complement strand
GGTTGCGCCTGAACACTTTGCCGAGCCTCCGCCGCGGGAACCCTGGCGAAAGTAAGCCGCTTGGTGCCGGGACGGGCAGGCAAGCTTCCTGCTATTACTTTTTCCACCTGCCTCAGGAATTGTGGAAACTAGAGTTCTAGCTTTAAACGCCGATCCGGTCTTTCAGGACCGCGCCCTGGCCATCCTCGACGAAATCGAGGGTTTGGAAGTTCAAATTGTGCGCAACCTGTCAGAAGCGGTCCAAGCGCTACTCGACGAGAATTTCGACGGGTTGATCATCGAAGGTGAGGCGGCTCTGGGATTGGAACAGGCAACAAATCTCCGCCAGCATTTCCCGTCGCTGACCATCGCCTGTCTGCCTTACGATCGCCCGCGGCCGGAGGTAACATCGAGCGCGAAAGAACAGAATATCGAGATGCTGCCGACAACTCGAGGCACGCGGCGGTTCACTGCAACCCTGACGCGTTTCACTCGCTCGCTCGATTCGCACGCAGGCACGGCCGCGGAAGGAATCGACCCGTGCCACTCACTTATTGGTAATTTGAACCAGTTTTCCGCGGCAGAGATTTTGCAGATGAGCTGTCTGAGTCAGCGGAGTGGACGTTTCACTTTCAAATCCGGCCGCGGCAACAGCGAAATTTATCTCCAGCAAGGCGCGATACGTCATGCGGTGTTTGGCTCGGTGGAGGGCGAGGCGGCGGTGGCGGAAATTTTCCGCTGGCGGCAAGGCCGGTTTTATTTTGAAGAGGGGATCATCAGCCAGGAGCAAACTGTCAACCGGCCGTGGGCGCATCTCTTGATCGACAATTTGCAAAAGCTCGATGAAACACTCGAACTGGTGAGCGTTTAATTTCCCAATGCGCGACAAACAACTCGAGACAAAGCTGCGCCTCGTCACGCTCCAGCTGGAAAATTGGAAAAAACTCCACGACCTCATCACTTATGGTTTGGACAAGACGAAGCCGATTATTTCGACTGAGCAGGAACGCCAATTCACCGAAATTCGCGGAAACTTGTTGCAGGAAATTGAGTACGTCCTTCGCGAATTGAACATGCTCGCGGAAGTCTCCGGCAAAGCGATGAGCGTTTTGCAGCGGGGAGTTTCAGTGCGCGGCGTGCGCGATCTTTCCAACGACGAAGTTCGTCGCTTGGAGACCGATTGGAACGGCGTTTTTACAAAACTGGGTCTGATGCAGGGCCAGCTGAAAGCGCGTCGCAAAGAATTGGCTTCGCAGACGGCGTTCAATTTCTATCTGAATCGTCTTCTGCGGCGTCCGGCAACGGCGCACTGAGCCTGCCAACCCGGTCTAGGCGGCTCAGGCTAAATAATTTACTTTTCTTTGCCGATCATGCCCGCGAATGTGTTGTGGCAGACGATTCTTTTTTGGGAATATGGCAAAACTTACCAAACGCGACATCGTGGTTGCGATCAGCAACCAGACCGGCATGGTGCAACACCAGGTCTTCGACATCGTCCAGCGTACCCTCGATAAGATCACGGACAGTTTGGCCAACAATGTTCCGGTTGAATTGCGCAATTTCGGAATTTTCCAGCCGCGCCTGACCAAACCGCGGGTGGGCCGAAATCCAAATCAGCCCGGCAGCAGTTTCGTGATCCCATCGCGCGCGACCGTGAAGTTCAAAGCGGGCAAAGTGATGCGGCAGCGCGTCGAAAAACTCTCGCGCGAGTTGAAGGAAGCTGCGGCCAAGAAGACGGCAGGAAACCCAGAGAAATCGCCGGTCGGTAACGTGCAATAAGATCGACAATCCCCCAATTTCAGGATGTCGATTTCAGCAGGCGACGAATGGCCTCTTCCAGCCGGTCGAAATTGATCGGCTTCGTCAGATGTTCGGCGAATCCGGCATCGCGCGCCTTGTTCACGTCTGCTTCCGCTCCGAATCCGCTCAGCGCGATTCCCGGAATACTTTTGCTCTTTCGCAATTCGCTCATTAGCTCGTAACCGCTTCGGTCGGGCAGACCGATGTCGCTAATGAGCAAATCGAAATCTCCGTCCTTCGTTTTTTCAACCGCCTGTCCCGCTGAATGCGCGACCGTAATGTCGTAGCCGCGCCGCTCGAGCATCATTTTCATACCAGTGCAGGTATCAGCGTGATCGTCGACGACCAAAAGGCGGTGCCGGCGCGCGAGTCGTTTCTTTTGCGCTTCGTCCTCGCTATCGGCGCCATTTTCAGCGCCGACCGGTGCCGCAACGGTTTTCAACTGGACAATAAATGTTGCCCCTTTGTCTTTGCCGGGGCTTTCCACACGAATCTTTCCGTGGTGCGCATCGACCATCGCTTTCGAAATGGCAAGGCCGAGACCGAGCCCACCGAAGCGTCGCGTTATCGACGTTTGTCCCTGTTCGAACGCATTGAAGATTTTTCCAATTTTGTCCTCTTCAATGCCGATGCCGGTGTCGGTGATCCGAATTTCGACTTCATCCGGCTGCGAGTTGGAAGTCGCGATCGTGATCCGCTCATTGTTAGGCGTAAACTTCACGCTGTTCTTGATCAGGTTCCAAAAGACCTGCTGCAAACGCGCCGGATCGCCTTCCACGTATGCGCTGTCGGCCTCGAAATCGAATTTCGCTTCGATTGATTTTTTCGCCATGTCCTCGCGGCAAATCTCGTAGGCGCGTCGCAATATTTCGTGAACATCGATCACTTCAAAGGTGAGCTGCAATTTGCCTTTGGCGATGCGCGTCACGTCGAGCAAGTCGTCGATCAAGCGCGCTTCCAGTTCCACGTTCCGGCGAATCACCTCGAGCGCTTCGCGCAATTTCGGCGACCGCGGAGTTGTCGCCTCTAATTCGCTGACCATGGCAATGACGGGCGAGAGCGGGTTTCGCAACTCATGCGACAACAGCGCGAGGAATTGGTCCTTCGCGGTATTCGCGCTGATCAGCTCGTGACGCAACGTGACGTCGCGCGTTTTGTCTTCCACGAAATAGAGCACGCCTTGAATCGTTTCGTCCGCGGCCTGCAACCGGACCAACGTCACATTCACGAAATGTGTCATGCCGCCTTCGTCTTGAAACGGCTGCTCGATTAATTGAAACGGCGTACCGAATGAAAGCACGCGTTCGATCGCGTCCGGCGGCGCGATCTTTACGTCGTCATAAGTTGCGTCCAGGACGTCGTGACGTTTTGGCAAATGACCAAGGCGCTGCGCCATCTGGCTGAATGTTTCATTGGCTTGCCTGAATTTGCGCGACGTTGGATCGACAAGCGCGATCCCGACCGGCATGTTCGCGAGAATTTTTTCGTTGAAGATAACTTCGCGCTCGATCCGCCTAGCGGCTTCGGTTTGGCGGCGATAAAAAATTCCGCCGAGCCAGGCGAACATTGTCGTGAGCAGCATTAACCAGCCCGCCAGCACCGCCATGCGGCCGACGAGATCGCGCACCGGTTTGTAGGCGACATCTTTTGGCTGCCGAACCACAACCGTCCAACCAGTGTTTTCCACCAGACTAAACGAGTAAAGATTGCCGTTCCGTTCGAGATTGCCGCTTTTGGTCTCGCTGATCTCTCGCGGCACGATCGTTTCCGCCGACGAAGAATCACCGGCGTTTGGTCGAAAATCATTTGTGAAAAGCGGATGTTGATTTTGATCGATCACCTGACAGGTCGATTGATCGGCAAACTGAATCGCGGAAAGGCGGCGTCCGATTCGTTCCACCAAAACGGACACGCCAAGATAACCGACAATGTTTTTGTCAGACGTGCGAACGGCGCCGACGATATCGGTGACCATTCGTTTGTCCGAAAAACGCGGGTGGACCGGGGAAACGAACGCGCCGGAAGTTTTTTCGGCTTGCGCGCGCCAGAGGTTGGAATCGGAATCCTTTCCAAGCATCGACGGGTTGTACGGAATCGACGCAATCAATCGTCCATCACGCGAAGTCAGAAACATTCCGTCGATCCGCGGATGTGCGTAAAACGTCGTTCCGAGCCATTGCTGGCCGGCTGATTGCGGATTCGACGAATTCAGAATCCGCGCGACATCCGGGAGCGTTTGATAATAATCGATGATGCCGCTCGTTCGGCTCAGATCATCGCCGACAAGGCGGCTGATTAATTGCGTGAACGTTTGCCGATCACGCAGAATGCGTGATTCGAGCATTTTGGTCAGGAAAGTGTAGGAAAACCAAACCGTAAGAATTGAAGGCACCCAGCCCGCCAGCAAAATCGAAACGACGATGTTGAATCGTTCGAAACGATCGTGGCGCCCTTTCTTCAGAAGGTATCGCAATGGCATACCGCTGGGTGGCAAAGATAGCATATCAGCAGAGCGCTTGCCGCTGAGGTGATTATTCGGCCACTCGAACCGCATCGAGCGACCGGAGCACGAACAAGATCGACAGCGTGCGAATTTTTCGATGTTTTTGGCGCAGGTTTGCGAGGCAACACTGCCATTTTTGATTTGACGCTGGCGACGGAAGAGCCATCATGCGCACCTGCTGTCTTAACTACTGGCAGCCAACCTTATGCAAGGAAGTCTCGGCTATGTGATTTGGACGGCGTGTTACCTCGCCGTGCTTATCGGCCTCTCTGCCTACGGCGTTCATCGCTATTTTATCATTTATCTTTTTCTCAAGAACCGGAAGCGCGGCGTCGAACCGGCCGGCCATTTCCGCGAGCTGCCCAAAGTCACGGTGCAGTTGCCAATCTTTAACGAGATTTACGTAGTCGAACGTCTTCTTCGATCTGTTAGCGAAATGGATTACCCGCAGCATTTGCTCCAAATCCAGGTGCTGGACGATTCAACCGATGATACACGCGAAGTTACGGCTCATTGTGTTGAAGAACTACGGCAACGCGGTTTCGATGCACAATTGATTCATCGCGTTGATCGGACCGGATTCAAAGCCGGCGCGCTCGCAGCCGGGCTCGAATCGGCGGATGGCGAATTCGTCTGCATTTTAGACGCCGACTTCGTTCCGCCGCGCGATTTGCTTCAAGGCACGATTCATTATTTCACCGATCCGAAGATTGGCATGATTCAAACTCGCTGGGGCCATTTAAATCGCGGTTATTCGCTGCTCACACGGATGCAGGCGATGTTTTTGGACGGCCATCTCCTGCTCGAGCAAACAGCCCGCAGCCGCAGCGGACGCTTTTTCAATTTCAATGGCACCGCCGGTTTGTGGCGAAAAACGTGCATCGAGGAAGCGGGCGGTTGGCAGCACGATACGCTTTGCGAAGATCTCGATCTTAGCTACCGCGCGCAGTTGGTGGGTTGGAAGTTCATTTTCCTTCCCGATCTGGTCACGCCGGCCGAGTTGCCGGTGGACATGAACGGTTTCAAATCGCAACAGCATCGCTGGACCAAAGGATCGATTCAAACCTGCAAGAAATTGTTGCCCCAAATTTGGCGGAGCGAATTGCCTTTCCCGATTAAAGCCGAAGCCACCGGCCATCTCGTTTCGAATTTTGCGTATTTGTTGCTGGCGTGTTTGTGCGTGCTTTTGCATCCATCAACCGGAGGGCCGCAGACCGGTTGGGTGCGCACGGTTTTGATCGACATCCCGATTTTTCTCACCGCGTCGGTCTCAGTCGCACTCTTTTACGTCTGTGCCCAACGCGAACTTCATCCGCGGACGTGGATGAAGCAGATGTTGTTGCTGCCTTGCTTGCTCGCGCTCGGAATCGGTCTTTCGCTCAACAACGCCCGCGCGGTTTTGGAGGCCATTTTCAACCACAAATCCGATTTCACTAGGACACCCAAGTATGGAATCGAGCGTCGGTCGCAAACGTGGCGTTCTTGTAAGTATCGCGCGATCAAATCCACTTTGCCGATCGTGGAGTTGGCCTTTGGCGTTTATTTCACCTACTTTGTCTGGTTCTCGATCGTCCACGGGCAATTCCTGTCGGTACCTTTCCTGCTCATGTTTCAAGGCGGGTTCTTTTATGTGGCGCTTTCGTCGCTTCTGCCTTGGTCGCCGAAGTTCAGCTTTGGCGGGTCCCGGTCGCCCTCGCCAATTCCCGCGTGACAAAGCGCGTTTTTTGAGTAAGAGAGCGCGCATGCTTCGTTCCTCCGCCTTAGCCCTGGCGGCTTTTTCAATCGCTTTGAGCGCCAACGCCGTCTCCATTCCGGCGCCGAATCTTTCCACTCGCATCATCATCAGCGTCCGCGATCAAAAACTGATGTTGATCGAGAACGGTCAAATCGCCGCCACTTATCCAGTTTCGACTTCGAAATACGGATTGGGCGATAACTGGGGCAGTCTCGCCACGCCAATTGGGCTTATGCAGGTCGCACAAAAAATCGGCGATCACGCGCCGATGGGCGCAGTGTTTCACAATCGGCGTTGGACCGGCGAAATTTTGCGGCCAAACACGCCGGGCCGCGATCCGGTGATGACCCGCATCATTTGGCTGCGCGGATTGGAGGCGAGTAATGTGCACGCGTTCAAACGCTGCATTTATATTCACGGAACGAACGAGGAGAACCTGATTGGCAAGCCTGCGAGCTTCGGCTGCATTCGAATGAGATCGGCGGACGTCTTTGCCCTTTATGGGCAACTGCCACTCGGCACGCCGGTTGAAATTGTTAACGATAAACTGCCGAAGGGAAAGAACATGGCGGATCCCGAGGTCTACGGTTTCGACGCGCCTGCTTCCGCGAACGGATTACGAAAAGACAAGGACTCGTCCCCAGTCAAAGTCGTCTCCGGTCCGCGCACTTAATTCGCACTGCGCGCAAAGAGGAAGTTTTTTAGTTCATAAGATCGACATCTTGACATTTTGCCGGTCTAAGCGAGCGTCGACGCCCGATTCAAGTAAGCATGGCTAACACAAAATCCGCAGCGAAACGTTCCCGCCAATCACTCGCGCGCGCGAATCAAAACCGCAGCGTCCGCGCGCGCCTCCGTGGTTTGCAAAAACGCACGCGCGGCACAGACAAGCCCAACCCAGAACAAATTCGCACTTTGATTGCGGCGCTCGACAAAGCTGCCAAGCGCGGCATCATTCATCGCAACGCCGCCGATCGTCGCAAAGCACGGCTGAACAAATTGCTCCCCGGCGCCAGCGGGCGAAAATAACGCCTCTTCAAGTCTTCGGAGGTCGTCAGACTTAACCTGTCGGCATTCTTCCGTCGTTAATTTCCGGCGCAGCCTATCTTGAGCGCGCTTCAACGCGCTCGTACTGAGATGCGTGCGACAAATTTCGCGTCGATCGTTTCTTCGCCAGACCGTTTTAGGCTCGGCCGCATTGGCAATTGGCGGGGCGTCCATTCGTGCCGCGAAAGCAGCGCGTAAACCGAACTTGCTTGTCTTTTTACCGGACGAACTCCGGGCCGATGTCGTTGCGGGCGACGCTGCGCAAACTCTTCACGCGCCGAACATTCATAATCTCGTGTCCGAATCGGTTGTATTCGAGCGCACTTACGTTACGCACCCAATCTGCGCGCCGGCCCGCTCCTCAATTTTTTCGGGCAGATGGCCGCATCAAACCGGTTGCACCCGCAACGAGAAAGCGTTGTCGCGCGATTTTCTTTGTTTGCCGCAAATGCTGCAGGACGCGGACTATCGCACCGGGTTTTTCGGCAAATGGCATTTGGGCGATGAAGCTTTTCCGCAACGCGGCTTTCAGGAATGGGCGTCGACTGAGGAATATGCGAAAAGCGCCGGCCGCGGAAAAAAACACGCACCCCAAAGCGATTACACGAAATTTCTCCTCAGCAAAGGTTACCCACCGCAGCCCGACAAAGGACAAACCTTCGGTCGTCCGTTTGTCAGCACGCTTCCCTTTGAACTTTCCAAGCCGAGATTTCTCGAACTCAAAGCCAACGATTTTCTCGAGCGCCATCACAACGAGCCGTTTGTCTTGTTCGTTGCTTTTTATGAGCCGCACCCGCCATACAACGGGCCCTTCAACGACGAACATCCGCTGGATTCGATCGCGCTCGATCCAAGCGCCGCCGACACTTTCGGCGAGGACATTCCGCTTCGGTATCGATTGCTCCAGGAACATTACCGAAGACAAATGCGGAGCGATGCCGCCTACCGCGAAACGAAACAGAAATATCTCGGTCTAATCACCGAGATCGATTACAGCATCGGCGCGATTCTGGCCAAACTCGACGAGCTTGGTCTGCGCGAGAACACTATCACCGTTTTGACCAGCGATCATGGCGACATGATGAGCAGCCACGGTTTGCTGGAAAAAATCGTGATGTTCGAGCAATCAGCGCGCGTCCCGCTTTTGATTCGACTACCGGGTGAAAAACCAAACCGTTGTTCGCAGTTGATCAGCCAGATCGATTTCGCGCCGACCATGCTCGATTTGTTAGGCAAACCGCCGCACGCGCAATGCGTGGGTCGGAGCCGGGCCGGACTTGTCAGGGGTGAAGCCGCCGAGCCGGAATTTGTTTTTTTGGAATGGGCGCCCAGCAAGGAACCGATTCACGGCCACAGCAAAATCGCGAGCGCGGAGGAAGTTCAACGAGTCTTGGATGAATCCACGCGCGCCATAATTTCGCCGGACGGCTGGAAACTTTGCCTCCGCGACAAGGACAAGAACGAGCTCTACAACCTGCGCGAAGATCCCGACGAGCGCACCAATCTTTATTCCCAAGCCGGTCATCGTGACGTGATTGTCGATCTAACGAATCGAATTCACCGCTGGCAGGAAAGCAACGGCGACAAACTCGTTATCTGAGGCGAGCGGGCCATTGATCGCGCCAAAATCACGGCGCAAATGGCTTTGCATATCTCACAGGACGGCTAGATTTCTCTTGCAATGATTCCGGCGCTCATTCTCATTTTGTCGGCCGTCGTCTATCGAATAGCGGCGGGGCTCTTAATTCATTCCGGTCAAGCCGAGTGGTTGTCGAATTTCGCTCCCCTCGCGGCCATCGCGCTGTGCGGTGCGGCTTATTTTCCAGCCAAGTTCAAATTTACCGTCCCACTCGGCGCCCTTTTCGTTTCCGATTTGTTTTTGAATTACGTTTACGCCGCGCCGCTAATTCAATCGCACATGCTGAGCCGCTACTTCGCGCTTGCGCTGGTTGGATTGACCGGATTCGCGCTCCAAAATCGCGCTTCGCTAAAAACGCTGCTCCCGGCTTCCCTCATTGGATCGACAATCTTCTATCTCATCACGAACACGTTCTCGTGGCTGAGCGATCCCGGTTACGTGAAAAATCTCGGCGGTCTGATTCAGGCGCTTACGGTTGGTTTGCCGCAATACAGCGCGACTCCGACCTGGATGTTTTTCCGCAATTCAATCCTCAGCGATCTGTTCTTCACGCTGCTCTTTGTCGCGTGCATGAACTTTGGGCGCAAAGCCAGCCGGCCTGCTGGAGTAGCATTGCCTCGCGTCGCATAATTTTTCATGCAGCGTCCCGAGCAACGCGACGAAGTCGAGATGCTCGCGATGATGCTGCTGATTCGGCGTTTTGAGGAACGCGCGAGCCAGCAGTATCAAGCGCAGAAGATCGGCGGCTTCTGTCATCTTTACATCGGCCAGGAAGCGGTGGTCGCCGGCGCCGTCGCCGCGGTCCGCGAGGACGATTACATCATCACTGCTTATCGCGATCACGGACACGCGCTCGCGCGCGGTACTAGCGCCAACGCCTGCATGGCCGAACTTTTTGGAAAGTCTACCGGTTGCACCCTTGGCCTCGGCGGTTCGATGCATTTCTTCGACAAGCAACGACACATGTACGGCGGACATGCGATCGTCGGCGCGCACGTTCCGCTCGCGGCGGGATTGGCGTTCGCTTCTAAATATCGCGAGGAAGATCGCGTCACACTTTGCTTCTTTGGCGACGGCGCGATTAATCAAGGCTCGTTTCACGAAGCGCTCAATCTCATCGCACTCTACAAGCTCCCGGTGATTCTGATTTGCGAAAACAATCTCTTCGCCATGGGTACATCGGTGAGAAGATCGACATCGTTGAAGCAAATCGTCGATCGCGCCGAAGGTTACGACATTCCCGGCGACATTGTGGACGGAATGAACTTTCGCGAAGTCCGCGACAAGATCGCCGAAGTCGCGGGATCGATTCGCAAAGATCCGCATCCAGCGTTTTTGGAAGTGCGGACCTATCGTTATCGCGGCCACTCGATGTCAGATCCGGCAAGCTATCGGACGAAAGAGGAACTCGAAAAGTATCGGCTCGACGATCCGATCATTCGTTTGCGCGCGCAGCTTACGCGTGAAGGCAAATTGACGAACGAACAATTCGATGCGTTCGACAAGACGGCAAAGGAGACTGTCCTCGCAGCGGTGAAGTTTGCTGAAAGCAGTCCGGAGTTGCCGGTCGAAGACGTTTACAAGTACGCCTACTTCAACGGAGAAAAGAAGTGAGGGAAATCACTTACCGACAGGCATTGAATGAAGCGCTTGCCGAAGAGCTCGAGCGCGATCCGAATGTTTTTCTGATGGGCGAAGAAGTCGCCGAATACCACGGCGCTTATAAAGTGAGTCAGGGTTTACTCGAACGTTTTGGTCCGAAACGAATCATCGACACGCCGATCAGCGAAAACGGATTCGCGGGTCTCGGCGTTGGCGCTGCGATGGCGGGACTTCGACCGATCATCGAATTCATGACCTGGAGTTTCTCGCTGGTCGCGTTCGATCAGGTCGTGAACAACGCGCCGAACATGTTCATGATGTCCGGCGGGCAATTTAATATCCCGATCACGTTTCGCGGTCCGAACGGGCCCGCGCATCAACTTGCCGCGACCCACTCTCACGCCACTGAAAATTTTTTCGCGAGCGTGCCCGGCCTGAAAGTTTGCACGCCCGCCACGCCGCGCGATGCCAAAGGTTTGTTGAAAACCGCAGTCCGCGATGACAATCCCGTGCTCGTTCTCGAAGCCGAGCTTCTTTACAGCTCCAAAGGAATGGTCGAGCCGCCCAATGAAGAATTACTGGTTCCGCTTGGCCAGGCCGAAGTGAAACGCGAAGGCAGCGACGTCTCCATCATTTGCTACGCGCAAACGGTTCCGCTCGCGCTCGCGGTCGCCGCGCAGCTCGAGGAGGAAGATATTTCCGCGGAGATTGTCGATCTTCGTTCGATCAAACCGCTCGATGAAGAAAGGATCTTCAATTCAGTCGCGAAAACGCATCGCGTCGTGATTGCCGAACAAGACCGGCCGTTCTGTGGCGTTGGCGCGGAAGTTTGCTATCGCATCCAGAAAAATATTTTTGATGAGCTCGACGCGCCGATCGCGCGCGTTTCTCAAGAGGACGTGCCGATGCCTTACAATGAGAAGCTCGAGAAGTTCGTTTTGCCCAATGCCGACAAGCTGACGGCTGCAGTGAAAAAAGTCTGTTACGCCTAACGAATCGCCATGCCCGAAATTCAGATGCCCAAGCTAAGCGACACGATGACGGAGGGAACTCTCGTCGCGTGGAAAAAGAAAAAGGGCGACAAAGTTTCGGCCGGTGAAGTGATCGCCGAGATCGAAACCGACAAGGCGACGATGGAATGGGAATCGCCGGAGGACGGGACCCTTACCGAGATTTTCGTTAAAGAAGGTGAGAAGGTTAACGTCGGCGATAAAATCGGATTCATTGGCGGAGAAGGCGAAGCGGCGCCAAAGAAAGAAGAAAAAGCGAAGGCGGAGGACAAAAAGGAAAAGAAAGAGCCGGAGAAAAAGGAAGAAAAACCTAAAGAGCCGAAGGCTGAAAGGGAGGAAGAGAAGAAGCCGGCGCCAAAAGCGGAAAGACCTGAGCCAAAGGCTGAGAGAGGCGACGAGGCGCGCGTGAAAGCGTCACCGGTCGCGCGACGCGTTGCGCGTGAGCTGGGTGTCGATCTTTCGAGCGTCAAAGGAACCGGACCCGAAGGTCGCGTGACCGAATCGGATGTGCGCGCCGCCGCGAAATCAAAACCTGTAGCGGCGGTCTCTGACCGTCGAGAGCCGAAGCCTTCAGTTAAACCCGGCGAAGGTGCGCGCATTCAACTTTCCGGGATGCGCAAAGGAATTGCCGAGCGCCTTGTCCAAAGTCTCGGCCCCGTCCCGCATTTTTATCTCACGATCGAAATCAACGCCGCGCCGTTGATGGCCGCGCGCGAAGAATTGAAATCGGCCGGCGAAAAAAGCGATGCCGCGAAAATCACGGTGAACGATTTCGTTTTGAAAGCCGCAGTCATGGCAGCGGTGAAAGTCCCGCGCGCAAACGCCTCATTCGACGGCGACGCGTTTGTGCAATATGCCGATGTCGATCTTGGAATCGCGGTCGCGATCGAGGATGGTTTGCTCACGCCCGTTATTCGCGCAGCACAAAACAAATCGCTCCGCGAGATCAGCGCGCTGGCCAAAGATCTGGCCCACCGCGCGCGCAACAAGCGAATGAAGCCGGAAGAATTTCAAGGCGGCTCGTTTACCGTTTCAAATCTGGGTGGAATGGGCATCGACGCGTTCAGCGCCGTGATCAATCCGCCGCAAGGATTCATTCTCGCGGTCGGCAAAGTGAACAAAGTTCCGGCGATCGACGATTGCGATCAGATTGTCGTTGGCCAGCGAATGTCGATCACCATGAGCTGCGATCATCGCGTAATCGACGGAGCGCTCGGCGCGGAATATTTAAAAGAACTTCGCCACTTTCTCGAAAACCCCGCGCTGCTTTTGGTTTGAGAGGCGCGCTCTTCCCGGAATCTTAGGCGCTTGTTTCCCAGGTCATGAAATCGTCGAGTGCTTGTCGCGATCGGCGGACGGCGAGCGCGATCACGGTTGCGTCATCGAGATATCCGAGCGCGGGAACTGCATCAGGAATGACATCGAGCGGATTCACGACATAAACAACCGCGGCGATGATGACGACGAGCGTGCTTTCCGGAACATCGGGATAAGCGCCGGCGGCGTAAGCGCGAATCAAACGCAGCATCGCTTGAAAGTAGGGCCACGTTTCCAAAAATGGTTCGCGCGGCATCGATTCGGCCTGTTTGGCCGCTTCGTCAAAGAGCGCGCCTAGTCGCGACGGATTTCCAACGTAGGTTTTCGCGCTTTGAACGGCTTTGGCAAATTCCGCGTCCAGCCGCTCCTTCAAAGCTGGGAACTCGGCTGCTTTCGCCTTCGGTCGTGGTTTGATTTGGCGCGACCGCGTCTGTTTCTTCGGTTTCATCACTCTCCGCTATCAAAGCATTGCCGGCGGCGGCTGAGAAGACGTTTGTCTTGGATTTTTTGTTAGAGTTAAGTGAAGGGTGCCAATGCCTCCCGAGAAAAAGCAGCTGCAGACAACATCATTCGTCGTGCATGCAACTCGCGGCGTGGTTCGCGATCAAACCGTGCGGCGCAAAGCGATGCTCCTCCTCCTCGTGCTCGCGTTGCTGCTTCTCATTGCAGGATTTACTTTTCTGCAACCAGCTCTCAATCCGCAGGAACATCCATTTCGCGTGATTTTGTTTTGGATCGCGTGCATCTGGTTCACATTCACGGCGCTGCTGCTCGCGCTTTTTGATCTGATCGTCCTGCGATTGCAGGCGCACCGGGCAGAGCGCGAGTTGCGCGAGAAAATAAAATCAGCCGCGGGAAAATCGAGTCCGAACCGGACGGGCATTTCGAACAAATGAAGAACGGCTGGAAAATGCGGGAAGAAATGGAAGGGACGGAACGCGCGACGCTCGCGGCGTTCGCGCAAAAGTCGGGCGAATCGCGCGGGCGAAAATATTCCGAGAAAAGCCACGCTTATCGAACGGAGTTTCAGCGCGACCGTGCACGCATCATTCATTCGCGCGCCTTTCGCCGGCTGGAATACAAGACCCAGGTTTTCTTGAACGGCACCGGCGATCATTTGCGGACGCGACTGACGCACTCGATCGAAGTCGCCTCAATCAGCCGCACGATCGCGCGCGCGCTTGCGCTCAACGAAGATCTCGCGGAAGCGATCGCGCTAGCGCACGATCTCGGCCACACGCCGTTCGGACATTCGGGCGAAGAAGTTCTCGCCGAATGCATGCGCGATCACGGCGGGTTTGAGCACAACAAACAAAGTTTGCGCGTGGTTGAATTGCTCGAGAACGCGTACCCGGATTTTCCAGGATTGAATCTGACGTTCGAAGTCCGCGAAGGTTTACAGAAACACGATCGTTCGGCGGGCTTTCCGTCGCTTGAAGCGCAGATCGCCGATCTTGCGGACGAGATTACATATTACAGCCACGATCTTGATGACGCAGTCGACTTTGAAATTTTGACCGCACAGCAGTTGGCAGAGAACGAAGTTTGGAAACGGAGCCAGCAACATGTGCTGTCGCATTATCCGGACGCGCACGAGCCGGAGCTGCACAAATTAATTATTCGAAACATCATCGACGTGCAGGTGCAAGACGTGGTGACCACGAGCGCGGCGTCGATTGCAAAAGCGAACCCGAAACGGCCTGACGACGTGCGTAAGCAATCGGCGAAGTTGATTGGTTACAGCGACGATTTACGCAAGGCGAACGCCGCGCTCCGAAAATTTCTTTACGCCAACGTTTATTATCATCCGCGGGTCGCAAAGGTGAACCAGCGTGCGTGCGAGATGTTAAAAAAAGTTTTCGAAAGTTACGTTGTCGATCCAAAGCAGCTCGGTGAAGTCGCAACGCGCCGGCTCGAGCAGGAAGGTTTGCACCGCACCGTCTGCGATTACGTTGCCGGAATGACCGATCGCTACTTGATGGAAGAATACGCGCGGATCACCGGCGAGAAAGAAGTCGTCGAAGAAGGTGGCCTTTCCACATCCAGGGTCCCGATAGGGCAATAACAGGAAGCGCGACATACCGAACAACGGGCGCGTAGTTTGGAAGTTCTTTAGACGGACTATAGACGTAATCGATGACCGGGATGCCAAAGACAATGTGAATCCAACGAAAAATCGAACGTTTGGTCGTGTCCTTCATTATTAATTGATCTATTTCAGGGCCGGCGTTTTCCGGCGGCAAGCATCGCGCAGGCTTTCTCGATCCGGCGTCGATTTGCCTCGGGCTCTTTGGCTGAGTCCATCCAAGCGATAAGATCTCTGCGCTCGATCGGCGTCAGCTCGCTCCAGTGCGCCTTCGCCATTCGGTTGCTGTTGAGGGCTGTGTAAAGATTGAACGACACGATCGAATAACAGCAGGGCCGTCGCTTTCCGGCGGCAAGCATCGAACAGGCTCTCTCGATCCGGCGTCTGCGTGTCTGGAGTTGCTTGGCTGAGTCTATCCAGCTGATGAAATCTCGGCGCGCGATCGGTGTGAGATTCTTCCATTTCGTTTTGGCGATCGGGGCAGCTGCGAGCGTTTTGCGAAGATCCGTTGGCACTCTGGCCTCTGATTCGGCTGACGCGGGTTTGCGATTCACTTTGTTCATTTCGTTATCCCTTTACGATTGATCGCTAGTCTGTGATCACGCGGCGGCGCTGCCGATTTCGTCCTGCAAGAAAGTGATGAGGAGGCGCAGGCGCTCGTTCACGGATGGTTCTTCGAGCATTTTTTGACGGCGGAGCGGATCCTCGACAAAGGTTGAGGCGACGAGGTCGGCGAGCATTTCGAGATCGCCGAGTTGTTCGAGGTAGCGATCGACTTTTGGAGGAAGCTGGCGCTCCGCTCGCTTCAGTTTCCGATAAAGCTCAAGAACTTTTTCGCCAAGCGCTTCGGTTTCAACGGTTGCGTCGCCGGTTGATTCGATGATGTCGATCTTCGCGACGGGGAACGGCGTTTCCTGTTCGAAACTTGTAAATCGGACGCGGTGCAAACCCTGGAGCACGAGGTTGGAAGTGCCGTCTCCACAGCCGACGCAAGCGCGGATGAGACCGACGGTTGCGAGATGAAAAAAATCTTCCGCCGCGTGCCATTCGGGGCAGCTCGGTTTGATCAGCGCGACGCTGAACATCCGGTCGCGTTGGAGCGCGTGCTCGAGCATTTCGCGATAGCGCGGTTCGAAGATGTAAAGCGGCAGCATCGCATGCGGAAAAAGGACCGCGCCCGGCAGCGGCATCACCGGAACCTCATCAGGCAAATCCATATTTTAAAAAAGCAGAAAACGCTCAACGTCCAACGCCCAACGTCGAACTTCAGTGAGCGATGGTTGGCCGGCAACCCAAGCTCGACCGAGATGAGCGTAGTTCAAAATCGAACCGCAACGCGCGAGCAAATTTCTCGAAGCTGCGTCCAGCCTGCCGATTCCCATCGCGCTGATAGATAAATCGCCCTGTTTCTCGAGGATGAAATCGACAAGGCGAGCAAGTTGCATCGGCTCATCCACGCGGCAGGCGATTTTGAAAATGTCCGCGCCGGCTTTTTTCGCCTGAATGGCTTTGGCGCGCAACACGCCAGCCGGCGGTGTCGATTTGAAATCGTGGAAGGAAAGAATGCGCCGCACCTTTCGCTTTCGGGCGTAATCGAGGACTGGTTTGAACGCGCGCGCATTTCGCAGCTCGACATCGATATATTTGGCGCGAGGCAAAAAGCGCAGGAGCAAGTCGGCGCGCGCGAGAGACGATAGATTGTTCACGCCGCCTTCGCGCGGGTCGCGCGCGGTAAAGATGATCGGCGCGCGCAGCTTGTCGATCTTGCCTTGAAATTTATCGAGCGAGGTGAGCAGGCAATCGAGGCGCAGCTCGAAGAGGTCAGGCGGCTGGCGCATGGCCAGGGCGAGACGGAGATCGGCGGGCGAGGCGATCACAGCGACGATCATGGGGCGTCTTTTCACGGTACTATATATAGAGCGCGATTTTCTCGGCCGGGCGACCGCTCACTTCCTTGGCGCGTCAGATGAAACCATGCGTTCAACGTATTTGGCCAGAATGTCGAACTCGACATTTACGAGATCGCCCGGTTTCACCGCGCCGATGTTGGTCTCGCGTTTCGTGTGCGGAATAATCCAGACGAGGACACTCTTCGCTGAGACTTCCGCAATGGTGAGGCTGATGCCGTTGATGGCGATGGAACCTTTCTCGGCAGCGTACTTTGCATGATCAGCCGGCAGTTCGATTTCGAGTCGGTAATCATCTCCCGTTTGTTCGAATGAAAAAACTTTGGCGGTGCAATCGATGTGACCCTGAACAAAATGTCCACCCATCGGCGAGCCGGCTGCGACTGCGCGTTCGAGGTTTACCGGACTGTCGCGGCCTACTCTTTGCAAGTTTGTGCGCTCGAGCGTTTCTTTAAGAAGATCGAAAGTGAGCTGCGCGTTCGTCTTTGCGGTCACAGTGAGACAGCAGCCGTTCACCGCCACGCTGTCGCCGACGGAAACTTTGGGAGCGATCTTCGGCGCAGTCAGTTGCAATTGCGGGCCACTGCCGCTCGTTTCGAGCGATACGACGCTACCGACTTCCTGGATGAGCCCAGTGAACACGGCGTTACTCTTAGCTCCGACAACCCGTAAGATCGACATCTTGTTTGCGCTTGTGCAGCGTCCAACTTAATTCCACGCAATTGTGCGCGCCTCACTCGTTTTGAAGATTGCGATCTGCGCCGTTCTGGTCGCGCTCACGTGGGCAGTCTTCGGTCAAACGCTCGGGCAGGATTTCGTGAACTACGACGACAACAAATACGTTTACGAAAACGAAAACATTTCGCATGGCCTGAGCGTTGGCGCGGTGAAGTGGGCATTCACGCACTTCGACAAAGACAATTGGCACCCACTGACGTCGATCTCGCACATGATCGATGTCCAGTTGTTCGATTTGAAACCGGGCGGTCATCATTTCACAAATGTGCTGCTGCACGCGCTTGCGGCGGTACTGCTCTTTCTGGTGCTGAATCAAATGACCAGCGCGCTTTGGCCAAGCGCGTTTGTCGCCGCTTTGTTCGCGATTCATCCGTTGCACGTCGAATCAGTCGCCTGGATCGCGGAGCGCAAAGATGTGCTGAGCGCGGTTTTCTTCATGCTCACGCTGGGCGCTTATGCACACTACGCGAAACAGCCGAGCGCCGCCCGCTACATTACGATGTCGATCTTGTTCCTGTGCGGGCTGATGTCGAAGGCGATGCTGGTGACGGTGCCGTTTGTTCTGGCGTTGGTCGATTACTGGCCGCTGGGAAAATGGCAAAGCGCCGAGGGCAAAAGGCAAAGACCGGCGGTCAGAAAACTGATCGTGGAGAAAATCCCGCTTTTCGTTTTATCGGCGATTTCGGCGGTCGCGACCGTGCTCGCGCAAAAAAATTGGGAGCTGCGGCTCGAAGAGCTGCCGCTGAGCTGGCGCGTATCCAACGCGGCGTCGGCTTGCGTGGTTTATCTGCGGCAAATGATCTGGCCGGCGAAGCTGGCGGTGATCTATCCGCATCAAGATACGATTCCGATTTGGCAAAGCGTCGGCGCGGCTGCGCTCCTGCTCGCGATCACGGTCGCCGTTTTTCTTCTGCGGAAGAAATATCCGTATCTCATGGTCGGATGGTTCTGGTATTTGATCATGCTCGTCCCGGTGCTGGGGTTCATTAAAGTTGGCGGACTCGCGCACGCCGATCGCTACACCTATTTGCCGCAAATCGGTCTCTACCTCGCGGGGACATGGGCGATTGTCGATCTTATAAAACAGTGGAACGCTCGGCGCGAAGTGATCGCGGTTGCGGCGGTGGCGCTGATCACCGTGTTTGGTTGGATCGCGTGGAATCAAACAACTTATTGGCGCGACGGTGAAACGCTTTGGCGTCACACCATCGCGACCACGACGAATAACGATCTCGCGCATTTTATCCTCGCCGATTTTCTCGCGCAGCATCAGCGGGTTGAGGAAGCTTTGGCCGAATATCAAGCCGGGTTGCGGATCGATCCTAAAAACGCAGATGCAGAGACGAGCATCGCGAATCTTTTGTTGCAGGCCGGGCGCGGCGAGGAAGCCGTGGTCCATTATCAAAATGTGCTGCGGCTCGAGCCCAATAGCCCGCTGGCGCATTATAATTTCGCGGTCGGACTTCATCGCGTCGGCCGGCTGCCGGAAGCGATCGCTCATTATAAAGAAGCGCTCAGGATCCAGCCTGATTATCCGGACGCGGATTATTTTTTGAAACAGGCGGTGCAGGAAAACGGCCAACAATGAAGCAAAAGATCGGTATCAGCGTTTTCTTGATCGCGATCACGTGGTCGGTCTACGGGCAAACGTTGCGCTATGACTTCGTCAATTACGATGATGACGTCTACGTGTATGCGAATCCGACGATTCTAAGCGGATTGACCCTTTCGAACTTCAAATGGGCTTGCGCTCATTTTCTCGGAAACAATTGGCATCCGTTGACGGCGATCTCGCACATGTTCGACTGCCAGCTGTTCGGCTTGAATCCGGCAGGCCATCATTTCACGAACGCGCTGCTGCACTCGCTCGCGGCAGTTTTGCTCTTTCTCGCGCTTTGCCAGCTCACCTCCTCGCTTTGGCCGAGTGCATTTGTGGCCGCGATCTTCGCGGTTCATCCGTTGCACGTCGAATCGGTCGCGTGGATTGCCGAGCGCAAGGATGTGCTGAGCGCAGTTTTTTTCATGCTCACTCTCGGCGCTTACGCGCGTTATGCGCCACGGCCAACGGTCTTCCGCTATGCCTTGATGTCGATCTTCTTTGCGTTCGGATTGATGTCGAAAGCGATGTTGGCGACAACGCCGCTGGTTTTGCTGCTGCTCGATTACTGGCCGCTCGGAAGATGGCAAGGAGCGAAGAGCAAAGAGCAAAAAGCAAAATTGATCGTCGAGAAAATTCCGCTGTTCATTTTGGCGGCCGCGGTTTCGGTCGTGACATTGTTTGCGCAGAAAAATGCGATGCCGCGACTCGGCTTGCTACCACTTGGAGGTCGAATCGCTAACGCGCTCGCGGCCTATCTGATTTATATCTGGCAGATGATCTGGCCGTCGAATCTCGCGCTGGCTTATCCACGTGCTGAAAATTTACCGATCTGGGAAATTGCCGGTGCGGCCGCGTTCTTGATCGCGATCACACTCGCGAGCATCGGGCTTCGAAAACGATATTCATATTTCATCGTTGGGTGGTTTTGGTACTTGATCATGCTTCTGCCGGTCATCGGATTAGCGCAGGTTGGCGGCCAGGCGCATGCGGATCGGTACTCCTATTTGCCGCAGATCGGACTCTACATCGTGATCACGTGGTCCATTGTCGATCTGGTTCGCGAATTTCGGGTTCGCCACGAGATCGTTAGCGCGACTGCGGTGCTGATCGTTTTTGTGTTTGCTGCGAACGCCTGGGCGCAAACCAAATATTGGCGCGATAGCGAAACTCTTTGGCGACACACTCTCGCCGTGACGTCGGCCGAAAACGACGTTGCGCGTTTTTATCTGGGCGAGTTCCTGCTCGACCATCAGCGCACCGATGAAGCATTGACCGAGCTGAAGATAGTCGCGGCCCATCATCCCGACGATGTCGAAACACATTACGATCTCGGAAACGCGTTTTTGCAAAAGAACCAAATAGACGAGGCGGTGACAGAATTCCAGACCGCGCTAAAAATTGATCCGAAACATTCCGATGCGGAAACGGCGCTAGCCAACATTCTTTTGGGGCTCGGCCGCGGTGAGGAAGCGATCGAGCATTATCGAAATGTCCTTTCGCTACATCCGACCAACCCAGCTGCCCATTACAATCTCGGACGCGGCCTCTACCGTCAGCATCAGATTTCCGAAGCGATCGCTCATTATGAAGAAGCGCTTGCGATCGACCCCAACTATCCCGGCGCGGCGAGCTCTTTGACCGAGGCGTTATTGCGAACAAAGGAGTCCGAGCAGGACAGGTTTCGTCCGAAAAAACCGTGAGGACGGGGCGTTGATGTCGAACCAAACACAACCGCGTTGGAAACAGATTGGAGTCGGGATCGTTTTGGTGGTGGTCACGTGGGCGGTGTTCGCGCAAACCTGTCGGCATCAGTTTATTAATTACGACGATCCGCTTTACGTCCTCGACAACGCGCACGTGCGCGGAGGCTTGAGCTGGCACGGAGTCGCATGGGCGTTCACGCACGTTCATTCCCAGAATTGGCACCCGCTGACGACGATGTCGCACATGCTCGACTGCCAGTTGTTCGGCGTGAACGCTGGCGCGCATCATTTAGTGAACGTATTTTTTCACAGCATCGCGGCGGTCCTGCTTTTTGTTTTCCTGTTGCGGATCAGCTCCCAATTGTGGGCGAGCGCGTTCGTCGCTGCGATGTTCGCGATTCATCCGTTGCACGTCGAATCGGTGGCGTGGATCGCGGAACGCAAAGACGTCCTGAGCGGCATTTTCTTTATGGCGACGCTGATCGGATTCGTCGCTTATACGCGGAAGCAGTCGATCGGCCGCTACGTGATGATGTCGATCTTGTTCGCGTGCGGGCTGATGTCGAAGCCGATGTTAATCACGACGCCGGTCGTTTTGCTGCTGCTCGATTATTGGCCGCTCGGAAGATGGCAAGGAGCGAAGAGCAAAGAGCAAAGAGCAAAATTGATCGTCGAGAAGATTCCGCTCTTCGCGTTGTCGGCGGTCTCGGTGTTTGCGACATTCTGGGCGCAGAACTTTGCGCTTGGTTCGACTGAATTTTTGCCGCTGCAGTGGCGGATCACGAACGCGGTGTTCAGTTACTTTGAGTACATCCGCCAAATGTTCTGGCCGATCGATCTCATTCCGTTTTACGTCCATCCAGAGAACCGGCTGGAAGTTTGGCGCCTTCTCATTGCGTCGGTTGTTTTAATTTTGGTTACGCTGATCGCGTTCGTCCGCCGCCGACAAAATCCGTATCTGATTGTCGGCTGGCTTTGGTATTTGATCATGCTCGCGCCGGTAATCGGAATCGTGCAGGTCGGACTGCAGGGTCATGCGGACCGTTACACGTATTTGCCGCAGATCGGTCTCTACATCGCGGTTGTCTGGTTGGTTTTGGATCTCACCAACCGCTTGCGCGCGCAGAAGATTGTTTTGACCGGCTCGGGGGCAATCATTGTTGTGGCGTTATCGATCTTGTCGTGGAAGCAAACGACGTATTGGCGCGACACGGAAACATTGTGGCGACACACCCTCGCAGTCACGCCGAATAGCGACGTGGCGCACGCCGGTCTCGGCGGGATTTTGTTTGTGCGCGGACAAATCGACGCGGCGATTGATCATTATGAAAGCGCGTTGCGTTTGCGCGACGGCAACGTGGCAGCGCATTTCGGTTTAGGACAGGCGCTGGCCGCGAAAGAGAAAACCGATGAAGCGATCTTTCATTTTCGGAAAGCGCTCGAGATTCAACCGGATTACGTCGCGGCGAGCAACGATCTCGGCCGATTGTTGGCCGGCAAGGGGGAAATCAAAGAAGCGCTCGCAGCATGGCGGCAAACGCTTTTATTCGATGCCGAGAATCCGGATGCCGCGAACGACATCGCATGGGTGCGCGCAACCGCGGCCGATAATGATTTGCGTGATGGCAAGGAAGCGCTCGAACTCGCGGAACGCGCGATTCGAAGTGGCGGCGAAAATCCTATCGCATTGCGAACACTGGCCGCAGCCCAAGCTGAGAATGGTCAATTCAATCAAGCGATTGCAACCTGCCGGCGCAGTCAGGAATTAGCAGAACGAAACGGCGATCGAGGAATGGCGGAAAACCTACGGAATTGCATCGAATCATTTCAGCGCGGAGAGCCGCTCCGCTGGACGCAGGTTTCGCATTAAGATTTCCCGGATTGGCCATTAAATTCACCCCCTGGGGAGGCCCGTGCCGGAGGGGCAAAAATTCTTTAATTTTTTTCTAGGCAGAGGCCGGGAAATCCGATAGAACCGCCCAAAACGGGAACCGAGCCTGACAATAGGCTCGTTTTGTCCGTTCAAAAAAATTTCAAAAAACTGAAAAAAAACCTTGTCAGGTCACTGACTTTTCAATAATCCCTAGCGCAAACCTAACCAAACCCATGGAGAAACCAATGACTAGAAACGTGCAAAAAACGTTGGGAGTTCGCCTCGCTCTTGTAGCGGCGGTGGCATTCCCATTAATCATCGCGACGAGCCTGCGCGCTCAAGAGCCAGCCGCTTCACCGGCAGCGCCGACGACTGGAACAAACATTGCACCGTCAGGTGCAGCACCAGCCGGCGAGGCCACAACCGAGCGCGTTGTCGTGACCGGTTCGAACATTCCGACTGCAGAAGAAGTCGGTCCAAACCCGGTCGACACATATCGGCGTGATGACCTCACCCGGTTAGGTGTCCGCACGCCAACGGACTTCATCTTGAGGATCCCGTCCGCGAGTGGTTTTCAACAGACCGAGAACATCACCAATGGTGGTGCCGGCGTTACTTTCGTCGACCTACGTGGTATCGATCCGAAGGAGACGCTCGTTTTGCAGGATAACCGACGTCTCGCCTACTTCGGCACGGCTTCGGTGGACTTCAACCGGTTTCCGTTAGGTTTGATCGATCACATCGACATTCTCAAAGACGGCGCCTCGCCGGTTTACGGAACGGAAGCGGTGGATGGCGTGGTGAACGTCTTCCTGATTCACAGATTCCGTGGGTTGGAAGTTTACGCCAGCTATGGCAACACAAACCTTGGGTTTGCGAATGATCGCGATGAAGAAACGGGCTATTTGTTAGCGGGCACGGGTGACGACAAAACAAACATCGTAGTCTACGCCGGCATGTACAATTCGGGCGCCATTTACTCGCGCGACGTGGACGTTTCGCACGACGCTAATTTTAGTTCGTTCGGCGGAGTGGATGTGCGCAGCGGTAACTTTGCGGGACGTGTCCAAAGCCGGGTGTTCCTGGGTAATGCGACCGCTTCATCAGGCTTCAAGCTTTTCTTGAAGACTCCGACTCCGCACGCCAGTGCCAACCAAGTTACCGACACTCAATATACGAGTCGGTTCAACGCCGCGATCCCGAGCGAACGATCACTCTTTAACTTCGCCGACCTCACACCGCTCGTTGCGGCCACGGACCGCGAGTATCTCTATGGCTCGTTCGACCGTGACATTTGCGACAAGTACCTAACCGTGTTCGCCGATTTCGAATATTTTCGGCAATTCTGGAATGGCGGTTTTGCGCCTACTCCGTTCGTGCCGGACGTCTGGGCGGATATCAATCACCCATTCGGTATCGCCGCGGCCGGCATGAGCGTGCCGACGCAGAACGCGTTCAACCCGTTCACGGTGGCAGACTACACGTCACCGGGTGGTGTCAACTCCGCTGGTGGTCCTTTCGTGATTGCGAGCGCGGCGCCTCCGGGCACGGCGTTCACAACCGGCGTGCGTTATCGCTCGTTGGAAGCTGGATTGCGCGTCAACAAAATTTACACGAACAACTATCTGTTCACGGGTGGCCTGAGAGGCAATCTCGGCGAATTCGCCAATGCCTGGGACCAGTTAAAGACTTGGGAATGGGAAGCGGGCTTTCGTTATAACGACGCCTTTGAGGTCTCCAAGTCGCCTGGTTTCGTGAACAACAATGCCTTGCGGTCTGCGTTGCTCGACACCAACCCGGCAACGGCATTCGACATGTTTGGAAAGAACGTTAACAACAAAGGCGTGCTCCAGCGTGTGTTTGCTACCTTGTCAGATCAGACAGACAACGTGTTGATGACAGAAGACTTGGTTCTGCGTGGCGATATGTTTAACTTACCAGGAGGCGCGGTGCGTTTCGCTATCGGCGGCCAGCATCTCGGTAACACCATTTATGACACGCCGGACCCGCTGACTTCAACCGGTCAAACTACCGGCTCGACCAACTTCCAGCCGACGAAGGGAAATCGCGATGCGTGGTCGGTATACGAGGAAGTGAAAGTTCCAGTTACCGGACCGACTTGGAATTTCCCCGGCGCGTATAGCTTGGAGCTTGGCTATGCTGAGCGCGAGGAATGGTACAGCGACTTCGGTGACACTCAGCGACCGAAATTCGACGTTCGGTGGCAGCCGATCGATCAGTCTCTGACCTTGCGTGCGGCTTACATTGAAGCCTTTCACGCGCCGACTCTGGGCGAGTTATTCTCCGGAGCCTCGCAATCATTCCCGACGGTGCACGACACCTGTCCTACTTCCATTTGCAATACCGAGGCGCAGATACAGCAAACCATTCTGGGCAACCGGAAGTTGCTACCGGAGGTCGCCTATGAGTACACCTATGGCGGTGTGCTTACGCCGGGCAAGTGGTGGGCTCCGTTACAAGGCCTAACTTTGTCAGCCGATTTCGTCCATATTGATCTGCGCGGTTTCACCAGCGTGTTAGATCCAAATTTTCTCATTGCTAACGCCGGTCCGAGCGGCTGCATCGGGCCAGCGTGCTTCCAGAGAGAGGGCGGGAACGGTACCGCTACGCCGATTATCAACGCGACCACACCGCTACAAAACCTCGGCGGTTTGAAACTGAGCGCGTGGGATTTTGAGGCAGTCGAGATCTTCGACACTTCAAGATTAGGTCACGGGGATTGGGGCACATTCACTGCCACATGGAATGCGACCTATAACGCGGATATCGATATTCAATTTCTTCCAGGCGCCGAATTTCATACCGTCGTGGGCAAATTTGGTGGAGGCTTCCAGGGGGCCAGTGGTGGTGGTAACTACACACATAACCGCTGGTATGCCAGCCTGTTCTACGATGGCCCTAACGGCAGCTGGATGCAGGGCATCGATGCCGGCGCCGTCGTTCACTTCGTTGGCCAATATTGGGACACCTACGGCTTCCACGTTTGTGCAGACGGTACCGTCTGTGACCGGAAGATTCGTGAGTTCACTACTATGGACTTAATCGTGAATTACACGTTTAACCTGCCACCGCCTGCGGCCCAGAGCGAAGTCGCGGGCTACGCCAAGGACGGGGGCAAGAACGTGAAGATGAAGGACGGCAAGGAGAAGAATGTGATGCCGGTTTCAACCGCGGAGTACAATCCGTGTGGTTGGAGAGCGTGGCTAAACAACACCACTCTTACGCTTGGCGTCAACAACGTTTGGGACGAGCTGCCGCCATTCGTGGCCTCGTCCTTCGAGAACGGAATGGACGAGCAAACTTCGAACGCCAAGGGTCGTCTCTGGTATGTCGGCATCAAGAAGCGGTTCTAATCGCTGCTTGATCTAAGAATTCAGCGGCCGGGCTTCTGACGAAGCCCGGCCGTTTGCTTTTTGCGTGCGACCTTGGGAACGGATGGAATTTGGAACGCGACAATCTAGTGACTGCTGGTGTCTCGAAGTGGCAGATCTTGCCGGTATTGTTCGATGTTTGCTTCTAAGACAGCGGCAAATGTCTCGTTGCCTTGGGTTCGCGCTAATTTGAGTGCGGTCTCGGTCGCGTGAATTGCTTCGGTAAAACGTCCGTTCTCGGCATAAGCCGCTGCCGCCAATCGCCAGATTCGGGGATTATTTTCGCCGGAGAGTTGCAGCGCGCGCTGTGCGTGTTCCAGTGCTTGCCGGCCGTTACGTATCGCGCCATCGGGCGACGTGGAGAGAACCCAGGCAAGATTGCAGTGAGCTTCCAAATTATCCGGCTGAATCTCCAAAGTTTTTTTCCATTGCGCAACTGCTTCGCTTATTTCGCCTTTTTGCGACAAGGCAATACCCAAATTATTGTGAGCCTCCGGACTCCGAGGATTTAGCGCCAGCGCGATCCGGACCTGCTCCTCCCCTTCTTTCAGTCTTCCCTTTTGGAATAGCGCTTTGGCCAGATTGTTGTGACCTTCAGGAAAATTCGGCGCGCTAATGAGCTCCATCTCGTAATTAGCAATTGCTTCGTCCACTCGTCCCTGTTGAAGGAAAACATTTGCGAGGTTGTAGCGTAGCCCCTCTATGTGTGGATTGATTCTCAGCGCGGACTCCAGGAGCAAGAGGGCCTCGTCTAACTTTCCTTTTCGCGTCAAGACCGCACCCAGGCTGTTTTGCAGGTTGGCGTTCGTGGGCTGGAGTTTTAAACCTTCTTGCACTTGAACCATCGCATCGTCGATCTCGCCTTGCTCGAACAGAGCGTCGCATAAATTTTGGCGCGCGGGGGCATTGTTTGGCGTGACGCTCAGGCTGTGCTGCCAAAGAATTATGCTGTTCCGCCAATAAGATGTCTGGATCGAAGCGGACCAAGCCAGTGCAATAATTGCAGCGGCGGCCAGCGATGTCAGGATGACACGCTGGTACGGCCGAGCACTGGAAAAATCTTTGATTCCCCAGGCGACAGCCAGGTAAAGACCTATTTGAGGAAGATAAGTGTAGCGATCGGCATGCGCCTGACCTCCGACTTGAATAATTCCAACCACTGGCATCAGCATCCCCAAGTACCAAAGCCAGCCCGTCAACAGGTAGGGCATCCTTTTACGGAACGCCCACGCTCCGACGCTAATGGTCACGAGAGCCGTGATTGAAATGATGATTTCCCACGGAGGCAGGTTGTGGGAATACGGATAGAAACATGCGAGATCGTGTGGGAAAAACATCTGCCGGATATAGATGAGGGTTGCGACAAAGACATTCGCGAGCCGTGACAAGATCGGCAGTTTGTTGAGAGCGTTGAGCGAGGGGTGCTGGGTGGTGAGGGCTATCGCCGACGTGGCCATGGAAAAAGCGAATAACGGGACTTTCTCAAAAAAGAGCTTTCGTACGGATTGGCCATCTTCGAGGCTAAGCCGCTTCAAGGGCCAATAATCAAGCAGGAGAAGGACGAACGGCAGCGTCACCAACATCGGCTTGGCCATTAATCCGCACGCGAACAAGATCGACATCAACAGATAGCGACCGATTGTCCTTTTGTGGGTGTAATGCACATAAGCCGCGAGCGTCAGCATGAAGAACAGACCGCTCAGCACGTCTTTTCGCTCGGCAATCCACGCGACTGACTCGACGTGCAAAGGGTGAATCGCAAATGCGGCTGACACGAACGCGCTCTGCCAGAGCGTGCTCGTCATCCAGTGCAGCAATAGAAAGAGCACAATCACTGTGATCATGTGAAGAAGGACATTCGTAAAATGATGTCCATTCGGCACGACACCATAGAGTCGGCAATCCAACATGTGCGATAGGACGGTGAGCGGGTGCCAATTGCCGCCGACCACATGTGTAAATGCCCACTTCACTCCCGCTAGGCTCAAACCGCGGGTCACATCAAAATTTCGATATACGTATGAAGAGTCGTCAAAGTTGACGAACTCAAAGCTCAGGGTTTGCCCAAAAACGATCCAGGTAATTGCTCCGAGGACGAAACAGATCGCGATGACCTTTGGGAGTGCTCGATGGGTGGGCATTTTTAACCGCGGAATATTTTTGGAACTCTCAGCTTGCGCTAATAATATCGCAACCAATGGCCGATCATTTTTCGTCACCGCGCGCGCGGAGACTTCTTTTTGCCATCGGACTTTGTGCGCTGACGATTCTGGCCTATCGGCCGGCTTGGAACGGCGGGTTTGTCTGGGACGACGACCGATACGTCACTCACAATTCGCTTTTGACGGCGAGAGATGGATTACAACGCATCTGGTTTTCAGTCGACGCGCCGTCACAGTATTTCCCGCTTAGTTACACACTGTTGCGAGCCGAACGCGCCCTCTGGAGTCTGAACACGACCGGCTACCATTGGGTGAACATTTTGTTTCACGCTGCGAACGCGCTGTTGCTCTGGCGAATTCTTGTCCGTCTCAAAGTGCCTGGCGCGCTCCTAGCCGCGGCGATCTTCGCGCTTCACCCAGTCCAGGTCGAATCGGTCGCATGGATTTCAGAACTCAAGAACGTGCTGATGGCGTTCTTCTTTTTGTTGACGCTTGTCGTGTGGCTTGAATATGTCGATCTTCCCGCGCGCGATAAGAGACGCTGGTGCCTCTACACCGCCGCGCTTGCTTGTTTCGCGCTCGCATTGCTCGCCAAGTCGACTGCTTGCACGTTGCCGGCTGCCTTGCTGTTGATTCTTTGGTTGCGCAGGCAACGAATCTCCGGTCGCACGTTTCTCGAAATCGTCCCATTCGTCGTTTTTGCGCTGGGCAGCGGGTTGCTGGCGATTTGGTGGGAGAAATATCATCAGGGCACGCGCGTGCTGCCGTCGCTTGGTTTGCTCGAACGAATCTTGATTGCGAGTCGGGCACCCTGGTTTTACCTGAGCAAAATATTTTGGCCTTCGAATCTGACATTTATTTATCCGCAATGGAAAATTAACTCGACTGATCCGTCTGCTTACTTCGGCTTGCTCGCCATCGTGGTTGCAGCGGTCTTGATTTATTTTGCCCGGCGCTCATTCGGGCGAGGTCTCGAAGTCGCAGCATTGTTTTTTGTCGCAACGTTGAGTCCGGTGATCGGCTTCATCATGCTCTACACGTTTCGCTACACTTATGTGGCGGATCATTACCAGTACCTCGCCAGCATCGGGCCGATCGCGCTCTTTTCCGCGGGCGCGACAATTCTCACGAAACGTTTAAGGCAGTCGAATTGGGTGGGCGCTGCCGGCACGGCTATGATTTTGGGCAGTCTGGCATTGTTGGCGTGGCGCCAAAGCGGAATGTATCGCGATATCGAGACGCTCTGGCGAACAACAATTGCCCGGAATCCAAATTGTTGGATGGCTTATAATAATCTGGGCGCAATCCAAATCGAAAAGGGCAGTGTCGACGACGCGATTGCGAAATATGAACACGCGCTTGCGCTCAATCCGGATTATCCCGAGGCGCACTACAATCTGGGCGCCGCCTTATTGCAGAAGGGAAAGATCGAAGAGGCCGTCCGGCACTGCGAAACGGCGTTAAGGCTTCAGCCAAATGAGCCCGACGTCCACGTTGTTCTCGGGAATGCCTTGCTGACAAAAGGCGATGTCGATCTGGCAATCGAACATTATCGCCGCGCGTTGCAGGTTCGCCCCGAGGATTACAACGCGCATTTCAATCTCGGAGTGGCATTGCAACAAAAAGGGGACACAGCGCAAGCCGCGGTAGAATTTAAAACAGCGCAGGAATTGGGACCGAATCAAGAGCGCTGAAGCCAAATCGCTCTGCGTTAATCCCAATAATGGGCGCGGTGTTGCCGATAATAGTCCAGCGTTTGTTTCAATCCCTCCTCCAACTTCACGCGCGGCGACCAGCCGAGCGCCTTCTCAATCTTGCCAAAGTCGGCGTAGTAATCGCCGATATCGATTGCCTTGCGGTCCGCCGGGAATGGGACGAGTTCGAAAGTCCCAGCTCCGTTTAAGCGAACCAGCAACTCGGCCAGCTCTTTCAAGCTAACGTGTTTTTTGTCGCCCAGATTAAATACTTTTCCCTCCGAAGACTGGCTGGCAGCCGCGATCAGAAGAGCTTCGACTACGTCGCTGACGAAATTGAAATCCCGCCGCTGTTCTCCGTTGCCGAAAATTTTGATTGGCTTTTTTTCGAGCAATTGGCGGATCCATACCCCGAGAAACGTTTGGCGCGCGTCTTTGACTCGCATTCCCGGCCCGTAGGTGTTCGTTAGGCGAAGCGCGCACGCGCGAATGCCGTATACATCGTTGTAGAGCAAGTGATACATTTCGCCGGCGAGCTTATTGATTCCGTTTACATCAATCGGATTAATCGAATGTTTTTCGTCAACCGGGAGATATTGCGGCCGGCCGTAGATTTGCCGAGTGCTGGCGAAGACGATCTTCACTTCGGGATTATTTTGGCGGCAGGCTTCCAAAATGTGGAGTTGCGCCGCGGCATTAATGTTCAAGTCGGTCACCGGATCGGTCATTGAATCAAGGTGGCTAGTCTGTCCGGCCAAGTTGAACAGAAACTGGCGTTTCTTAATCAGCGATGACATTGCGGCGGTGTCGCGAACATCAGTAAGATCGACATCCACCCGGTCGCGGATGTCGTGGATGTTGAAAAGATTCCCCCCATATTCGGGGATCAAGCTGTCGACCAGCGTAACCTTCGCCTCGAGCTCGACCAGCCGCCGGGCCAGGGCGGAGCCAATAAAGCCGAGCCCGCCGGTGATTAGGACATCGGCACCGGCAAAAGCCTTGTAATCTGGCGTCACGACCCGATTGTAGGGCGCTGACAAAAAGATTTTCTATAACTTTTCGCTCTTTTTTTGGCAGAATTGGCAGCCGTGAACCGATCCGGTGGCAATGAGTAATCCCGAGGTATCTCTGGTAATACCCGTTTACAACGGAAGCCGCACCGTGGGCGGTCTAGTAGAACACATTGCCAAAGTTTTTGGATCGACATCGTTTGAAATCGTCCTGGTCAATGACGGTTCTGCAGACGACAGCGAGCAGGTTTGCGCTCAGCTTGCGCAAAGATTTCCCCAAATGGTGACATTCGTGCATTTGAGCCGGAATTTTGGAGAGCACAACGCCGTTCTCGCGGGTTTCAGCCAGACGCGCGGTCGTTACGTCGCGGTGCTCGATGATGATGGTCAAAATCCGCCGGAAGAAGTCATTCGGATGTTGGACGAATTGAAGCGCAAGAAACTCGACGTCGTTTACGGGCATTACATCGAGAAAAAACATTCCTGGTTCAGGAATCTCGGCAGTCGCTTCAATGACCGCATCGCAACGTTGATGCTGCACAAACCAAAAGATCTTTATCTCTCCAGTTTCAAAGTGATGAACCATTTTGTGGTCGGCGAAATCGTCAAGTATCGCGGTCCGTATCCGTACGCGGACGGCTTGATCTATCGTGTGACGCGAAAGATCGGCCAAATACCTGTCGAACATCGGACGAGCCTGAGCGGTCCTTCGCGATATACGTTCCGAAAACTAGTGCGTTTGTGGCTGAACATGTTTTTGAACTTCTCGATCAAGCCGCTGCGAATATCGGTTTACGTCGGCCTGCTTGCGGCATGTTTCAGCGTTGTTCTTTTAGTTGGTATTTTGATCGACAAGCTGTGGATTACTCCTGAGCTCACGGTCGGTATTCCGACCGTTCTTGGCAGCATTGTATTTTTCTCCGGGATTCAACTGATGATTCTCGGATTGATCGGCGAATATCTTGGCCGGCTTTATTTGGACCAGACCGGAACGCCGCAATATGTTGTTCGTTATACGATGCGCGCCGGGGAAAGCACCGAGCGACCCTAACCACGTTCATTGCTAAATGCGCCCCGATGAATACGCGACGATGTTTCGCGTTGAGGAAACTCATTGGTGGTACCGGTCTCTTCATCGCCTGATGTTTCAGGCGCTGGAAATGGAAATGCCTGATTGGCGTAACAAAGCGATTGTCGATGTTGGTTGTGGAACTGGAGCGATTTTACAACGTCTCGGAAATCCGGAGAAAAACGTCGGCGTCGATATATCCCCGGTAGCGATTTCGTTTTGCCGAAATCGCGGGCTCAACAACGTAAGAGAAGCGGACATTGTCTCGATGCCATTTGCTGATGAATCGTTCGATGCCGCAATTTGCTCGAGCGTTCTGTATCACGAGTGGGTTGGTGACGTCGGCCGCGCTTTGCGGGAGATCCGGCGGGTTCTGCGTCCAACAGGCGTCTTGCTCATCAATGTCCCCGCTTTTCAATTTTTGCACAGCGCTCATGACGATGCAGTCATGACCGCGCGGCGCTTTCGAAAACCGGAGCTGCGAGAACTGCTCGTTAGAAACGGATTCGCGATTCGGCGATTGACCTATTGGACAACCCTGCTGTTTCCACTCGCGCTTATTGCTCGGACTTTCGGTGGATCGAGAATGGGGCGCGACTTTGATCTGGATAAAGATTCGTTTGTCCAAAACCTATTTCTGAAGGTAATGGGGCTCGAGGCGGGATTACTGAGGAAAATATCGCTGCCATTCGGCGTGGCATTACTCGCGGTGGCGGAAACTCGCGGAGCGACCTAGAGGGCCGACTTTCGCTGGTAGATAAGAATGTGATCTTCTGTCGGGTTCATATTTGGAGGGCGCGGGAAGTAATAATTCGTGCCCGCGTCCGAAATGTTGATCAACCCAACTTCGTCATAGTTTGCATCGCGGTACATTGCGGCCCATCTGAAGATCGATTTGTCGGAATCGGGCCAGGCCAGCCACGACCGGTTCATCACCACAAAAACGAGAAACTTGGGCCGAGCTCTCTCGATTTCGCGTATCATTTCTTGCTGCATTTGTTTCGCAAAAGGTTGCGGTTCCATTAATCCGTAGGTGTAGATGTACCCTGTGGCGGAATGGCGTTTGGCGTAGAAGTAGATTTGCGGCTCCGACCCTAGCACGGCAATCGTGTCGGCCGGATTCGATTGCTCCCGAATAAATTCGGCGATTTTAACGGATTCCGGAAAAGGATTCGTTCCATTGACCATCCGGTTCGCTTCAGGAATGGATCGCTCAAATAAGAAGTCCCTTTCTTGCCAAATCGGCCAGACCAATGCGAGGCCAAAGAGCAAGATCACAGCGAAACTCGCGTATGCTCGACGATTACCGACAGCTGTTAAGGCTGTCATTACTGCATTACCGGCCAACAGTGAAACGGCAGGAAATAGCAGGATAAAATAGTGCGGCCGAAAATAAAACCCGGCACACACTGACATCATTGCGAAAAGCGTGAGTTCCAGCAAAAAACCGCGAGTCCGCGGGAAATCGTTGAATAGCGATCGAATCAGACCTGCTGTGGCGATGACCCAAATCGGCCAGGCTCCGGCCACGACAGACGGAAAATGGTTCGCGAAAACGCGCAATCCAACACTGAGCGGGACCTCTGTCGCGTATTGTTGCGTGTACGTGATCGTCCAGAACCAAAACTTCTCGAATACTCCAGCGCGCCACAAAATCAGGCTGGTCACGCACAGCGGCGTCGCTATCCCGGACAGAAGAATTAAATTACGGAAAAGCGCATGCTTTAAGTTTGCACGGCCCCACAAATCATGGCCGAAAAGGTAAGCTGCGCCAAATAGCGCAAAGAATACTCCCGGCTGTTTCATCAGCACTGCCAGTCCAAATAAGACCCCGCTGCCAAAGAGGCGGATCTTCGATGGTCGATCAGCGGCACCAAGAAGCGCGAGGCATGCCGCCGCCGCCGACAGCAAAACGAAATGTGTTGCATGCGCCGCTTGGCCCAGCACATAAGGCATCAATATTAGTACGCTGAAAGCAGCAGCCGCTGCGATCCCACCGATCTGTCCCAAAAGCCGGCGACCGATAAGAAGTATAAAGATGGTTGTGCCCACATTGACGGTGATCAATCCGAGATGAATGCCCTGCGCGGTCTCACCGAAGATCGACATCAGAACCGCGTACGCGACCGCGGTTCCAGGAAACTTCATACTGTAGGCTAGTTGATAGGGGGGGATTCCTTGGAGCAACAATTGGCCGGTGTATGCGTATTCCCCTTCATCGCGCTCCAAGGGCAAGCCGAGCAAGTGGACTCTTGCGCAAATAACTGCAGCTACCGTGGCGATGAGTAATCCCCAAGCGAAAAAGCGCACGATATTGCTCGTAGAGTTTACAGGCGAATTCACTTCGAGGGTGTGAGCAACTGAGTTTGCCGCAATCGCTGGAGATGCCAAGCCGGAGCCACATTGGTGGCACGGGCCGTGCTTATGGTAATTATACTAAATATGGTCACGATAAGCATCCACCCTTATTCACCGCGTAAAGTCGGCCTTCTGGGGATTACTTTGTTCTGCCTCTCTTGTCTCTCGGCTTTCGCCCAACCGCTTTACGTCAACGTCAGTTCAACTCCGTATGACAGGCAAATGGCTCGGATACGCCCGGTCCTTTCTTCAGCGGCTGCGCGTAAACCGCAAAGTCTTTCGGTCGCTTTGGTCAATCACTGGATCGGCGACTTGCGCGCTATTCCCTATGGATTCTCAATGGAATGGAAAACGCCGGATGAAGTCCAACGAAGCTCATTCGCTGATTGCAAAGGCAAAGCGGTGGCCCTTTATGAGGAGATGCGTTCCAGCGGTGCTCAAAATATTCGACTGGTTATCGGAAAGCGCGCCTGGACCAGTCGCAAAACGCATGCTTGGCTCGAGTGGACCACAGCGGGTGCGACGTACGTCCTTGATCCGACCATTAACTGGTCTGCATGCCGCGCGGAGCATTTGGGGGCGGTTTCGTATATTCCGCTTTATGCCTATTCTGGCGCGCAGAAGTTTCGCGCTTCGTCCTCGGGCTTGTACACGAAAAATCAGCTCTTTGCGGGGCAACGGGTCGCCAGCCGACTCTGACGCAGGCTTCCAGCCCTGCCTTGGCTTCTGCGGAGGCGTTTAGTTTCTTATTGCCTTCGTGGTGCTGGCCAAAGAAATTTTGGGGCGGGCGCAAAATTTATATTGCCAACGTTAGGGTAATCGAGGTATTATCCTTTTTGTAGATATGGAAATTATGAGCGCACCTACTTTACGCTTTTCCCGTGTTGCCGCCTTTGCCTCTTGCGTCCTCCTCGCTCACGCGTTGAACGCGCTCGGCGGGCAAGTTCTCCAAAACAACGTCGCGCGCTTTAGCATCGGCGCCCGCTTAGATGATAAAATCGCAGAAGCTGCGCTTATTTCCGGGCAACCGTCGGTTGGCTATGCCTTGACCGATGGCCGAACCGATTTAGTCCTTTCACTTTCGAAGATCGAGAATATTGATGTCGTCTCGTTTCTGAATAACGGCGCGAACGGTACCGTTACGATTGCCACGTCCAACTCCAAGCTGGCAGCCGGTAGTGTGCAATGGCACGAGATTGCGAAGCAGGATCTGACCGCAACCCTTACAAAAATAAAACTCGGCGCGACCGAAGCTAAGTACGTGAAGTTCAGCTTCAACGTAACGAAACCTGGACGCATCGCTGACCTCGGCGTTTATGCGACTCGAAGCCTAACCGTCGCGAATACGGCGCTGGTTGGCGGCAGTCAAGGCGGTGTCGATCCGAAAGACGCGAAAGATTTCGGAGGCGGCAAAGAAGCAAAGGAAGTCGCGGAAGCTCCACCGGAAGAAGGCCCGCCGCCGAGTTTACCGGATCCGCCGCCATTTGTATTCGTCCCGCAGATTAGCGAGTAACGCTTCTGGCAAAATTTCAAAAGGCCCGCCAACCGGCGGGTCTTTTTGTTTTTAGAGGTCGTCTCGGATGATCTGAAAAATCCGCGTATTGTCGATCGTTCCCTGCAGCCCGTCGCTGCCTTGTCCACTTCCGAGCGCAATCACATCCTCCACCGTCTCTAGAGCCGACTTCGTGTAAAACGCGGCCGGTTCGGCCTGTTCCTTTTTTGCCGCCTCAGGATTTTCCGGTGTTCGTTGCTCTGGAAGTTTTCCCGTGCCGTACGATTGCGTTCCATTCGGACCAGTCGCCCACGTCATCCATGGCTCTCCCGACGGATTTAATCCAAGAACAGCAATTCCGCTGTCCCTTCGAAATGGAAATCCGTTTACATGCAGACCGCCAATCGCCGTGTCCCCGCACACGAGGACGGTCGACTTCGGTCCTGCATAGCGGAGGGCGGTCGCTACCGCTCGATCAAGCTCAGCCGTTTCCTGTAAAGTTTTCTCGGCATTATTTCCTTCGGCAACTTGCCGCATCCGCGCGGCATCGACGATAAGGAGATAACCGCGCGGATTATATTGCAATAATTCAACCGCTCGCCGCACCATGTCGGACAGCGCCGGCTCATCGCTCCAGCCTTGACTCTGGTTGTCGCCAAATGCGCCAAAAAGTTTCGGTCGCCCCCATGGTGGAATTGATTCCAATTCCGCGCGCGTTCGAACAACGTCGAAACCGTTCTGGCGCAATTCCAACAATAGATCGCGATTATCTTGTCGCGATCCCTGTTTTGTTGTTGGAATAAATTCCGGCGCACTCATTCCAAGGCAAATGTCGATCTTGCCGCTTTCGACAAGTTGCTGCGCAAGTCGATCGACATCGTTCGCGTTCGTCGCATGTGCGTAAAACGCCGCGCACGTCGCATTCGTGACCGCTCCATTGGTTACCAAACCCGTTGTGCGGCCGCGATTGCGCGCCAGTTCCAAAATCGTCGTCAATGCTTTGCCATTAGAATCAACCGACAACGCGCGATTGTTTACTTTAACTCCTGTGGCGAGCGCGCTCGCCGCCGCCGCTTGGTCCGCAACAGCGAAATCATTCGATTGATTCTTCATCGGCGCGACATGCGGCATTCCGTCCATCGCCAGGCGCGCATCTGCTCCGCCAACGTACACGCGCGTGACCGCGATCCGCTCGGGCGCAAGCCCTTCGCCGATAATAAGAATGATTCCGAATGGTTTTTGTACGACCCAATGTTGGAAATAAAGAACGCCCAGCCCGGCGAATGCCACAAGACACAGCAGCGCCAGCAATTGATTCCGCCACTTCATTTTCTCTTGCCGCAGATACAGGAGAAAGAACCGCTTGTCGATCCTGGCAATCGTCGTGACAGTTCGCGCGTATGGCTGGCCCGGTAATGCTGATCATTCGCGACGGCTGGGGTATTAATCCTGGCGGCAAAGCCAAGGCAAAAGAAAATGGCGACGCCACGCTTCTCGCGCGCACGCCGTTTCATGATCAGCTTTATCGCGATTATCCCGGCAGTAAACTCAGCGCGAGCGGCGCCGATGTCGGACTTCCCGACGGCCAGATGGGCAACTCCGAAGTCGGCCATTTGAATCTGGGCGCCGGGCGCGTCGTTCTCCAGGACCTCACTCGAATCAACAAAGCCATCGCCGCCGGCGAGCTCGATCGAAACAAGATTGCACAGGAAACCTTAGCCGCTGCGCGTGGACATCGGCTCCATTTGTTAGGCCTCATTTCTGACGGCGGCGTGCATAGTCATTACGACCACCTGATCGCGCTTGCCGACGCCGCCAAGAAAGCGGGTGTGGCTGAAATTTTCGTGCACGCATTCACCGACGGCCGCGATGCGTCTCCAACCGGCGGTCGCGAATATCTGAAAATTTGCGCGGAGAAACTTCGTCCGAGCAGCGCAAAAATTGTCACTATTGTCGGTCGTTATTTCGCGATGGATCGAGATCGTCGCTGGGACCGTACGAAGAAAGCTTGGGACGCAGTTGTTCTCGGCCGCGGTGAATTTTGCAAAGATTCGCCATCCGAAGCGTTGGATCGACAATACAAAGCTGGCAAGACCGACGAGTTTATGCCGCCGCTCATTTTCGCGCACGCAAACGAGCAACGCGTCCGCGATAGTGACGTTGTTCTCTTTTTCAACTTCCGCGCCGATCGCGCCCGTCAGTTGTCGCAGGCGTTTTTGTTTAAGGATTTCAAAGATTTTGATCGCGAAGTTTGGCCGCAGGTGAAGTTCACGTCGCTCACCCAGTACGACGTTCGGTTTCCGTCGCCATTTATTTTTCCGCCGGCGGATTTGAAAAACATTCTCGGCGAGTTGGTGAGCAAAGCGCGCAAGACACAGCTCCGCATCGCTGAGACGGAAAAATATGCGCACGTCACATATTTTTTTAACGGCGGCGTCGAGAAACCATTTCCCGGCGAGGAACGCCTGCTCGTTCCGTCGCCTAAAGTCGCGACTTACGATCTTCAGCCTGAAATGAGCGCGTTTGAAGTAACCGATGAACTGCTCAAACGGATCGACAAGTTCGATCTAATCATTTTGAATTTTGCCAATCCCGACATGGTCGGCCACACCGGTGTCATTGAAGCGGGAATCAAAGCCGTCGAAACGGTCGATCAGTGTTGCGCCAAAATAATTCCGCGCCTGCTCGAGCTCGGCGGCAAAGCCATTGTCACCGCGGACCACGGCAACTGCGAGCAGATGCGCAATCCCGACGGCTCACCCAACACCGCTCACACGACGAATCTCGTCCATTTCATCTATGTCGCGAAAGACGCCAAGAAATTTAAATGTAACGACGGCATTCTCGCCGACGTCGCACCGACGCTTCTCTTCATGCTCGGCCTGGAAAAACCAGCCGACATGACTGGGAAGAATCTCCTGGTTGAAGCGTAGTCTGCGCGCGCTTTTACTTTTTCGCCGCGTTTCTCGGATCGTCAGTCGGATTGATGTATTTGATCGCGAATGGTCCCTCGCTTTGAATTTGGACTACGCATTCCTCGTTGCAGTAGGCGAAGTGCGCCATGTTCGCCGGCAACACCACGAACGTCCCCGGCGCAACATCTTTCGCCCCGCTTTCATCGAGTTTTTCGCCCATGCCGAGCCGGCCCGTGCCAGAAATTCCGGTTACGCGTTCGGCGGTCGGATGCGTGTGGGCCGGAATCTTGTAACCCGCCGGCATTTTCAATCGGATAGTGAATGAGCCGGCTTTGCCGGGATCGCCATCCAACACGGCCATTTTCGCTCCGGCCGGCAACGACGGTGGCGCGTCGCTCCATTGAATATCATTTGCCGTTACAATCTTATGCTCGCTCGCTTGCGCGGCGGGCGCTGTTTTCGTGGACGCTTTTTCTTTTTCCTTGGCGACGACCATTAACGCCGAAGCCGTCGCTATCGCGATGAAGAGAATGAATGTCTTTTTCATTGGTGAATTTGATCAGAAACCAGGCTGGATGACCAGCGATCAAACTGGTCACTCATGGCCTATCACTTTGATTTCTGGAAGTCCCGTCGTTTTGAGCTGCTGATTCAGCGCGGGAAGATCGACATCGAGTAATTTTTTCCAAAACTCCATCGCGGGTCCGAGTTTTGTTTGAATATCAGCAGCCGCAGCTTTGACAGCGGCAGTTGGAGCAACGTCCGCAATCTGGATCTCGTCGAACAATTGCGTGGTCGATTGCAAAACGAACAACGACGGCGGCGCGCCTGGCCGCGGATGAGGCGGTCCAAACTTCGTCAACGTCTGCGCGAAAGCCTCCAGGTTTTGCGCGACGTCGGGTCGTTCGGCGGCGCTCGCCCTGAGTTTTGTGAGCTGCTCGGCGATGTCGTCAAACTTTTTCCCAATCGGCGCGAGCTTGAGCCGCAGCTGATAGAGTTGCCATGAGAGATCGAATTGTTGCTGAAGATCCGCCGGCGAAGTTTTCACGCGTGGATCCATCTGCACGGTCAGCGGCTGCGTGAAAGTTTTTTCATCGACGGTCAACGTGACGGCGTAATTACCAGGCGCGACCCACGGCGAAGTCGCGTTCGGAGCGGTGTTTCGATACGTCGCCGCGATTGGGAATTCCGGTTCAACGTCCGGCACTGGCGCGTAATGCATGTCCCAGAGAAATCGGTGCATGCCGGCTTTCGCCGAAAGTGTTTGCGGCGGGCGAATCCAGTATTTTGGAATTCGCAGCCTTTTCGGGTCAGGCTCGGTCGGAACATCATCGCTCGAATATCTTCTAACCGTAACGCCTTTGCTGTCCTTGATCTCCAACGTCACCGGATTGTCGGCGTCTTGCGGCAGGAAATAATCAATCATCGCGCCGTCCGGCGGATTTTCACCGGCAGGCTCGTCCGGCGGCAATGGCGTATCCGGATTCAAGTTCCCGCGCACCCGCAACGCGATTTGCGGCTTCAACAAGAGGTTCTCGATCTTGTTCCCACCGAATTGACGCAGCGGCGTGATGTTATCGAGAATCCAAAATCCGCGGCCATGCGTCGCCACGACGAGATCGTCGTTCTTCACAATCAAATCGCGCACCGAGCTCGCCGGCAAATTCAATCGCAGCGATTCCCAGTTCGCGCCGTCGTCGAACGAGACGTAAACGCCCTTCTCCGTTCCGGCGAACAGCAAACCTTTCCGCACCGGATCTTCGCGAACTGCGTTTACGATCTGTCCCTCCGAAATTCCGTTCACGATCTCTGTCCAAGTCTTGCCGCCATCGTGTGTTTTCAAAATGTGCGGCCGCAGATCATCGATTCGCAAAGTGTTCAGCGCCGCGTATGCCGTGTTCGCGTCAAAATGTCCGCCGTCGATCAGCGAAATTTTCTGCCACGCCGAGACGTTTGGCGGCGTCACGTTCTTCCAGGTTTTGCGGTCGTCGGTCGTAAGATGAATCAATCCGTCATCCGTTCCGGCCCAAATCCGATTCAGGTCGAGCGGCGACGGCGCGACGGTGTAAATGACGCCGCGTCGGCGCGCCTGTTTGGTTGCGTCTTCTTTGTATTTTCCAACGCATGCCGGCAGCTCATATTTCTCACGCGTCAGGTCCGGACTGATCTTTTCCCAGCGATCGCCGCGGTCCCGCGATTTCCAAAGCGTGTTGCCGGCGAAGAACAGCAGATGTGGATCTTTCGGCGAAAAAATTACCGGCTCGGTTCGCAATGTCCGGAAATCTTCCGTTTGAATGGGTACCGGAAGAATGTTTTGCGCCTGACCAGTCCGGCGATCAAACCGTGTGAGTTTGCCGCCGATGATGAAGTTTGGATCGAGCGGATCGGCAACGACGTAACCGTATTCTTCCGCCGCCACCGGTTGCCAATCGCGAAACGTAATTTCGCCCGCATCGCCCCGGCTCTTGATCCCGACCGAACCGCTTTCCTGCTGGCCGCTATAAAGCTGATACGGGAACGCGTTGTCCGCGCTGACATGATACAACTGCGCGGTCGATTGATTGTACCATGAGCTCCAGCTCCTGCCGCCGTTCACGCTCACAATCGCGCCCTGGTCCGAGCCCAGCAGAATGATGTCGGGATTGTTCGGATTGATCCAAATGTTTTGATAATCGTCACCGCCCGGAGCGCCGCGCCAACCTTCCCACGTCCTGCCGCCGTCGATTGATTTCCAACAAACCACCGTCGTGGAATAAACGATCTCCGGATTTTTTGGATCGAACCGCACGACCGGCAAATCGCCGCCGCCAATTCCGAGTCCGGGCCGGGGATCATCGGTTGTTCCACTCCACATTTCGCCGCCATCGTTCGATCGATAAAGTTTCGCGATCGTTTTTGTCCGGACCGTCGCGAACAAGTTTGACGGTTTGCTCGGCGCGATCGCGAGATTGGCCTGCACGATTCCGGGCGGAAGTCCGTTTGTTAATTGTCGCCAGGTCTTGCCGCCGTCGATTGATTTGAAAATGCCGCCTCCCTCTCCGTTGAAAACGCCGTTCTCCCACGGCCCTTCGCGCGATTCCCACAAACTCGCGTAGACAATGTTTGGATCGCTCGGATCGATCAGCACGTCGCTCGCACCGACGTTCTCGTCGCGAAAGAGCACTTTTTCGAAAGTCTTGCCGCCGTCGAGCGATCGATAAACGCCGCGCTCTTCGTTTGGGCCATAGGGATGACCGGCCGCTGCGACAAACACGCGATCCGGATTTTTTGGATCGACAGCTACCTGTGCGATCTGCTGCGCGTCGCGCAAACCGAGATGGGTCCATGTTTTGCCGGCATCAGTCGATTTGTAAACGCCGTCGCCGACCGAGAGATCGGGCCGATGCAATCCTTCACCGCTTCCGACGTAAACAATGTTTGGGTCCGAAATCGACACTGCAATCGCGCCGACCGACGCCGTCGGTTGATCATCAAAGATCGGCAGCCAGGTCCGGCCGTAATCAGTCGATTTGAAAACGCCGCCGTTCACCGGCGCCATGTAAAAAACATTCGGCTGCGACGGCACCCCGCAGATCGCGTGCGTCCGCCCGCCGCGATACGGCCCGACGTTTCGCCAGCGCAGGATCGAATCGAATCTTGGGTCGCGAGGTTTTACGTCCTCTCCGGCGCGCCCCGCGCTGATTCCAAAAACAGCCAGAACAATGACGAAGATGTTTCGAATTAAATGCATGAACCGCCTCATTGTGGTGGCAGGCGTCCCGCCTGCAATCCTAATAACAAATAACGATTAACGGATAACCGAAACGCTCCGCGTTTCACCGCACACGCAACGATCGCGGCGGGAACACCAGCAATCGCAAAGATTCGTCGATGTCGATCTTGGGCCAGCGTTCGCTCCACAAATCCTGCGCCGATTCGCTCGCTTCTGACGGCTGACTTCTGTTCTCTGATCTCTGACTTCTGATTTCTGACATCTGATCCAACGGTCCCGCGGCCGGCGCTTCCGGCTCGACGCTCGGCCGCCTTTTCGCAACCAACGCTCGCCATCGCATGTTCGCTCGCGTCGGCGCGGTGCCGCGCGACCATGCCGTCACTCGCATCCCGTCGATGAAAATCGCGTAACGCGTTGTTCGTTTCACGTGAACATTGACCGGACCTTCAAATTTTCCGTCCACCATCCGGCCCCAGTAACGCGCATAAAATTGCGGCTTCGCGAACCCGCGTTCTTTTGTGTGCCACGTCAGTTGGCCGAATCCGCGCGCGTAACCATCCCGGTCGCGCGCGCCTGACCACGTCGCGACGTCGCCGGGTTTGGGATGATTGTTCCAGACAAGCGTCTTGCCCTCGCGCGTGCGCTGAAAATTTCCGTCGCCGCGCGCGATTTCCGCCAACGCGAGCAGCGTGCCGCAAACCAAAAGCAATCGCCTGCTCACGCCGGGCTCAGTATGCCAGATCAGGACGCGGTTCGGCAATGTCGGACTTTATTGGAACCGCTGACTCTGCGAGCAGCGATATAATTATGGAGAGGAGGAGGACTGTACTCATGAAATTATTCACATTGGCGACAGCTATTGGATTGGGTCTCGCGTTCTCGGTGGGTGCGCAACAAACAACCACTGACGAACAACAGCAGCAGCCCGCGCCAAAAGGAAAACACGCCAAGGTCGAACAGACGACCATGGACCAGGGGACTGGCGCGAAAGTAAGTGAGAAGACGAAGGTCAAGGCCGGCGTCAACAAACAGGAAACCGGCGCTGTTTCACACAGCACCACCGTTTTCCGCAATGGCCAACAGACCACCGAAAGTCTCACGTTCCATCGCGGCATGCGGGATCGGGCCGATGTTCACTTCTCGATCGGGACACACCCGCGCGATTGGTGGCTCAGGACCTATTCGATCGTGCTGATCGATGGCTGCCATTACTTCCAGGCCGACAACGGCTGCTGGTATCCAGCCTACGGATTCGATCCGAGCTGCAACTTCCAGCCGGGCGTCGTCTACTGCGACTAAAGTCAGTTAGTTAAACAAACCCCGCGCGAATGAAAACTCTGGCGGCAGCCGTCTCGGCTGCAGCCGCGCGCGGGTGCATTTTCCAGCGGAGCCGGTTGTTAAAACTTCCGGCTGCTTTTTTTATTCCTGCTTCGGTGACGACAACCGTCACGGCCGCGGTTTCCAACGGTTTGCGACTGAGCCGTCAGACGGAACTGGTGTCGTGCTGGCGGAATTTGATCCGGTTTGCCAGCGCGTTGTCAGCGAAGAACCATCGGCTGGTGCGGCGGTCGCGCTGGCTGCGGAATTAGTCCCGCGTGGGCGCTCCGCCGCTCGCGCTCTTTCGCTCCGCTCGAGCTGAGGCACCGTCGAAGGTTGGCACAAAAAATACGCCACCACTCCAACTAGAACGATGGCCGTGAAAAATTCCTTCATTTTGCTCCGCCCGATTTGCAGCAGCAATCAGGCCGCATCGCGGCGTGACTACTTCCTACCTTCTACTTTCTTGTTCCGCTGCTACCGTGTCCGAATCGCTAAATCGCTAAATCACTAAATAATGAAAAAAGAATATTCCGCTCCGCCGTCGATGATCGTCGATCCCAACAAGCAGTACTCCGCCACGTTCAAAACATCGCGGGGCGAAATCGTGTGCGACCTCTTCGCCAAAGACGCGCCGAAAACGGTCAACAACTTCGTTTTTCTCGCGCGCGAAAAGTTTTACGACGGTACCGTCTTCCATCGCGTCATCCCCGACTTCATGGTCCAGGGCGGCGACCCGACCGGGACCGGCCGCGGCGGACCGGGATATCGATTCGAAGACGAAGTGAAGAACAATCCGCGAAAACATCAGAAGGGCAGCTTATCCATGGCGAACGCCGGACCGAACACCAACGGCAGCCAATTTTTTATTACCCACATCGTGACCGATTGGCTCAACGGCAAACATACCGTGTTCGGGGGCGTCCGTTCCGGCCAAGAAGTGGTAAACGCCATTCAGGCCGGCGATCAGCTAACCTCGGTCACCATCAGCGAGCAGTGATTCTTCTGCTCGTCACATGCCACACGTCACTTGTGACTCGCAGCTCTCGACATCTCGGCTTTTACCAAAACCGAGTCGCCGGCTTCCCTAGTGCGATTCGCATCTTCGCGCTTACGCACTCCCGCCGTAAAGTTCGCGCCCGCGAACCGCTTACGCCGCCTTTTTCGTCTTTTTGGCGACGATCACTCCCGGGAATTGCACTACTTCCTCCGGCGCGTGGCCGTTCTGGCCAAAAGTGGATTCGAACGTCAACTTACCGTTGGCGATCTCACTCAGGGCAACATCAGCGTGACCCATCCCGGGAACGAACTCGACCATCGGACGATGTCCAAGAGTAAGTTGCCGAACCCGGCGTGAAACCATGTTCACGAGAATTTGCTGATTTTGGATTACTTCATTCGCTGCTTTAACAAGTTCGGGCTTCATAATTGAATCGGTGAGTCCAGCGGCAGCGAGGATTCTTGTTCCGGGCGAGATGGGATCAGGTCGCGCCTTCGGAAATCGCAGCAGAAAAACTTGTCCTATTATCGCCTAAACTGGAAAAAACACCAGCGGTTTCGCAGGGAGCGAAACTTTACGGCGGGAGGCCTGGCCTAGGGCAGCCGGCGACTCGGTCTTGGTGAAAACCGAGGGTTTAGTTACCTCGTTACGTTTGGTTGTTTCTCTGCGGAAACGTCCGACGCGGCCGCGGCCGGCGGCGCCGTTGATGCTGCCCGTGTGGCTGTTGCTCCGGACGCGGCGGTGTAACTCGAGCTGGCGCTTGGGCTGCCGGCTGGATCATTTCAAACGTCCGAAACAGTGCAGCGAGATCGATCACTTCATTGGCGGCTGATCGCAATATGTTCCCGAGATTTTGCGAAACCGACGCCACTTCCACCCGGATGCCGCGCCGCCTCAACTTGATCGCGAGATAAGCGAAATCCGTGTCGCCGGTTACGAGAATCACCACATCGGGTTTCATCTCGACCGAAAGCTCGAGGGTGTCGATCGCCATCATCACGTCCACGTTCGCCTTGTAACGTCCTTCCTCGGCCGGCGACCCATCTTTGGTCACCACCATGAATCCGTTGGAGCGGAGCCACTGCATGAATTTGTTTTTCTTGTCGCGTTCGTCCTGCCAGATCGGCATCGCTGGCGGCAGTCCGGCATAAACCACCATCTCGATCAGTTCCCGTCCCGTGTTTGGGCCGGCGAGAAAATCGCGCAACTTCAACCAATCCAAACCGCGCCCCGCCGTTCGCACCGAGCTCCCAACATTCGACTCATCCACCAGCACCAACACTCGCGATCGAGCCGATGTATTTGAATTTTTCTTCTGCATTCCTCTAACTCCTATCTCCCCGCTCCAAGCTCCACGCTTCTTGACGAAGTCAGTGCGACCCGACAGAGCCGACTGAAGGCCCAGCTGATTTGCCTGGAATCAGAATGCTGTATCCCGCCGAGATGATGCGCCGGACTGCTTCGCCGGTTTCCGGATCGCTCCGCAGCGGATCGTCGTGGACACTTTGCTTCACTTCGAAGTTTCGGATTGGCTTTGTCGGATCGGTGGTTTCGTAAATGTAAGTCGGCACGCCGTAACCTACTCCGAAACTCGGTTTTAACCAAACCGAGTCGCTGGCTTCCTAGTGCGATTCGCGTCTTCGCGCTCGCGCACTCCCGCCGTAAAGTTCGCGCCCTGCGAACCGTACCCTCTGTCGCTTGGTTAACTTAGTTATCTTCGACAACTGACAACTGATGGCTGGTCTCTGACCTCTGACTTCTGACCTGTGACCTCTAATTAAGAATTAGGGAACCCGCGCTTATCATGTAGATTGGTCCCGTTCCGATCGATCTGCCATCGGGTAGCTTTTTCTCGCGATCGGGGCCGCTTATGGAAACAATTCTCACTCTCTCTCAAAACAGCGCGCTTTATTTCGCCAATGCCGATTGCGAAACGGCCAAACGTCGCGCTGCACTTTTTCGAAAATTCGCGGCTGCGGCCAGGTTGCAGCCGCCCGATATCAATCGGCGGACCTTTGTCGACGCCCACGTCTGCCGGAAGTTTCATCCTGATAATGGCCGCTAACCATGTCCCAACATCGCCGCAGTAAATTGATTGGTTTCCTTATCGCCGAAGCGTCGGCCATTGCCCTTTTCTTTCTCGCCGGCGCAATGGCGTTGTCTCTCAAACCGACCGACCCCACTGTTCTCTTGTCGATCGACATCGTCACCGTCGCGGCTGCCTCGGCCGTCGCCATAATCCCGATCCTCTTCTTCGCAATCCGTCCCATCCTGCCCCGCGGCGAGCGGTGACGCGGAAATTAGGAATTAGGAATTACAAAGTAGAAAACAGGCGCCGCCGTCCCCGCATCACATGCACCAGATCCAATTCGAAGAAATCATGCGCGACTCGGAGATCGCGCGCGTGATTTTTCCAGTCGTTCACGGACATCGTCTTAGCGAAGCGGAGATCGAGAAATTCTTGCTCAAACTCAAGATTCCGCGCGCGGCAAACATCGCCCGGATCAGCATCGCCTTAGGCTCTTAACTCCTCGCTCCTATACCTATGCCACTAGAATCCTGCCCCGCCTGTGGCTACGCCCTTTCCGTGCAGGATCATCATTGCCGCCATTGTCCCGTCCCATTGCGGGTATTCCCATCGTCCCGATTGCTTGGTGCGAAACACCTCTCCACGATCATCGTGGCCGTGCTGGTGCTGAGCGTTCTCGCTTACTTGCTGTTCTTCCGCTGACGGCGAGGACGCCGGGTTATTCGTTAATGGTTACTCGTTCGGGCGTTTATCCACGCAATATCCGTGGTCGCTCTCGCTTTCCGCGCAGAATTCTTGCGATTTCCTGCGGGGAAAGAGACAAACCATGGCATAGTAGTCGATGAGAGATATTAGGAGAGCACTGAAGCAGAGTTATTTTAAGCTCTGGATGCCCGAGACCAGGGCCAAGCAGGCCAAGCGCACTCGCGCCCGCCGCAATTTCGATAGGAATCATTCGCCAAACAGAGAATCGCTATACGGTTCGCAGGGAGCGTAACTTTACGGCGGGACGCCATGAGCTTTGCGAATTGGTGTAGGGCAGCCGGCGACGCGCTTTTGGTAAAAAGCACGGTTCGCAGGGAGCGTAACTTTACCCGGGACGCCACCGTTCGCGGGGAGCGAACTCTGCGATGGGAGGCCGCTTGTCGGCCTAGGGAAATCCGCCGCTCTGCGGCAAACCAAAAATCAGGGAACACTTTGGATGAACTAGCGGGAGCGTAAATCGAGAGCTTGGGTCGGGAACCCAAGGTCTTTGCGAATTGGTGTAGGGCGCACTCCGGCGTTTTTCATTTGTTAGGAACAGCGAAACGGAAGCGAAACCGCGACCCTGGTCGCGCTTTCTTCTTTCCTCTTTCGGCTTTCTTACTTTAGCCTGACGCCCGCTTTTCCATTATGAAACAAACATTCCTTACTCTCTCCGTTGTTTCGCTTTTTCTTTTTGCTCACCAACACACCGCTCTTGCCGGCGATCAGGATTTCACGTTGGTGAATAAGACCGGTGTCGAGATCCACGCTCTTCATGTTTCGCCGGCTGATGCGAACAAATGGGGGCCGGACATTCTCGGCAAAGACACTTTGGAAGACGGCCAGAGCGTCGAAATCAAATTTCATGAGGACGAAGAAGCCGAGAAATGGGACCTGCGCATCGAGGACAAAGACGGCCACGCCATCGAATGGGAGGATCTCAACCTGATGAAGATCAGCAAGATCACACTCCATTACTCCGACGGCAAAGCCACCGCCGAAGTCGAGTAAACGGTTTGCAGGGCGCAGCGATGCCACTCTGTGGCAATCCATATCAAGGGAACACTCTTCGCGAACTAGCGGGAGCGTAAACTTTACGGCGGCGCGCTTTTGGTGAAAAGCACGGTTCGTAGGGCGCTCGCTCCGTACTCCTCGCTTCGAGCGTTTAGATACGACCTCGTTTTTGTTTTCTGGCGCGATTTTTTGCGAACGGCCAGACCACGATCGATAACAGCCCGAGAACAAAAGCGACGGCGGCAAATTGTTTCGGGCCGAGCGCTCCCCATTTTGTAGTCAGGAACACAAGAGTCTGGTCGGGGATCAGAAGTAGAAAACCCGCCAGAATAAAGAACATCATCGCGCTCATGATGAATGAGCCTGGTTCAATTCGAGTGTTGCCTGACATTAACTCCCAAATCTCAGCATTTCGGTTGCCACCAGATGCGAGACGGAACGCGGCCTGCTGCTAATTACGGGATGCGCTCCGTCTCAATTGCTACTGTGGCCTTGATGTTCTCATCAACCGCTGCATTCGCTCGCATCGGTGAAACGTCGCTTCAATTCGTCGGGCGGTACGGACCGCCCAAAGACACGCCAAGCTCCAAGATCTACGACAAGAACTCGCCGCTCGTTGAAGGCGCGATCCATCACAACTACGAATATCAGGGCTGGAAAATCCGTGCGGCTTTCCTGCAACTCGATGGACCGGCCGTGCGAATGGATTATTCGAAGCTCGGCTCAGACATAGTCATCAAGGATTACGAACTACAGGCAATTGTTAACGCCAACACGCCAGCCGGAATGACGTGGACGCCAATGGCGTACGATAATCCTGATTCGCCGAACAAAGGCGTTGCGAAAGCTTTCGAATCCTTTGTCGCGGTCGGCCAAAAGATGTGGCGACGAACTGACGGCGCGATTCTTTGGCTGGGCAGCAACTTGATTGTGCGACTCGAATTGCCGCAAGCACGCGAACACGAAGCAAAACTCAAAGCCGAGAAAGAACAAAGAGCCCGCGCTTCAGTGCCGCGATTCTAAACTGTTCGCTCCAGCTCCACGCTCTTCGCTCCGTACTCCTTGCCTCAAATGTTTAGATGCGACCCCGAGGCTGTTTCTTCGCGATGAGCGCATCCGTTATCGCGACGGCTGCGACTCAACTTGATTCTCGAGCACAAAATAAAACTGCGACAGCAGGATCAATCTGCTGCCGCAGTCGGTAATTACTCGGTGATTAATGTTTGCCCCGACCGAAGGACGAATTTTGTTTACCTTTTACCGGACCATTGAACTGATTCAGACCGAAGGCCGAATTACCGTGCCCGGCCGAATGTGTCATGGCCGTGGTCCGACCGAAGCTCGAATTGTCGCGGCCCTTGAGATGATTGGTCTTTTGACCGCGGCCAAAGGCCGAATTTCCCTGAGCCCATGCCGTGGCGCACGACATTGCCGCGAAGCAAGCCGTTACCGTTACCAAAGCGATTTTACGTTGGATGTTTGCCCTCATTGATGACCTCCCTTGTCTGCTTGTGTGTTTTTCTTTTCCTACCCAGGATTTAGACGCGAGTTTGCGCCAAAATATTTAACCACTTTACTGACCCGGAGTTGCGTCGTTTGCACGAAATAATCAACCGGGTAGTTGGGAACCGAACACAATCGGAACAACGGCGAGTCAGGCGTCGAAGCTGCAGAAGAAAAACAGAAAAGGGGGGGACCCGAACCGCTAATCCGGATCAGCGTTATTTCACTCTGCTTATTTTTCCGTTTCCGTAAGCTGAGTTGCGTTTGTTTGAGACTTCGGCGGCGCCGCGCTTGCGGCGCTGGCAGCGAGAAGGACGATTAAAAACGAAGTGGGGGACTTCAAGGAACCATGTGTTATCAAAAAGCACGCGACGCTGCAGCAAGGAAAACGGATGGGAACCTAAGCCGCTAATTCAACGCCTCATCGCGGGCTCGCGCGCAGATTGTCTTGCTAAGCGCGCGTCGGATCTTTAATAATAGCGTTTTCCCGCCCAACAGAACATGTCGCTCTCCACGACTAATATTCCCCTCTGGCTGATGATCGCAGCAGGTCTGCTTTTGTTGCTCCTGCTTGTCTATCTAGTACGACGATTTTTTTTCAGGCGGCGAATAAGTGCGTGGTACCAAACGCAGGTGCCAATGATCATTCGTAATCGGGACATTGAATCGACCGCGCCCTCGCATGCGGCGCCTCCGGCTGGAGTTCCACCCGCAAAAAAAGCACCTGATGAGACGCAGCTCATCTGGCTAGACCAACCGCCGCCCGCCGACGTTCCAAACGACGGACCTGACGCTGGCGCTCTCGAAAGCGGAGCCGAGGAGCCGGCATGGGAGGCCGAACCCGAGCACTTCTCTGAGGACGTTGCTGCCGCGCCTGAAATGTTCGAACCCGAAACCTCCGAACCCGCTGCCGCCATCCCTCCGAGTCCTCGCCGCGAGTTGGTCGGCACGATGATCGACTGGAAAGAGCACGACGTTCAAAAAGCGGTCGAGGATCGACAACAACGAGCCGATCGCGGTCAATACACCGTTTGGTTCGGCACCAACCGAAAGATTGTCGATTCAAATGATCTCGAACATGGCTTCACCAGCGAGCGCACCGACAATATTACTTACGGTTCTGTGGATGTTTTTGTGCCGAAGGCCCATCGCTTCGGTGAAACTGGCAGCAGCTTTTGGAAGAAGATAAAGCGACTCGATTTTCGGGACGATCGTCTCCGCATCCAACGCGTTGGCTGTTTAAGTGCCGAAGAAATGTGGCGCCAGTTGAAGTTGGAAATGGATGCCGCGCGCGCGGAGGGCGAGTCCGCTCACGGTGTCGTTTTTATTCATGGCTTTAATAGCTCCTTCGCGGATGCGGCGATTCGCGCTGCCCAAATCGGGTTCGACCTCAAAATCCCGGGCGCGACCGCATTCTTCAGCTGGCCATCGCGCGGCGAAGTGATCGACTACATGGCTGATGAATCAATGATCGACGAAAGCGAAACAGCCATTATAGAATTCCTTGATCAGTTTGTTTCGAACAGCGGCGCCTCGAAGGTTCACGTCATCGCTCATAGCATGGGAAATCGCGGTCTGCTGCGCGCCCTGTTGAGCATCACAACGAATCCGCAACTCACTAACCGGGTCCGTTTCGGCCAGGTCATTCTTGCCGCTCCGGATGTAAGCCGGGGTTTATTCCTCCAGAACGCGCACGTCTATCCGTCGCCACGCTCCGAACGCACGACCCTTTATGCGTCGGCCGGCGATCGCGCGGTTTTTGCGAGCTCTAAACTGCACAAAGGCCCGCGCGCCGGATATTTCTTGCCTTACACCGTCGCGCCGAAGATCGACACGATTGCGGTTCCCGATTTCGATCTCGACTTGCTAGGCCACGGCTATTTTGCGCAGGCAGAAGCTCTTCTCCACGATATTCACAATTTGATTCGGCATAACACTCCGCCGCAATCCCGTCAGCGAATCAGAAGCTTGACTCATGAAAAGGACAAGCTCTGGCAAGTCCAACGCTGATCTTAAGAGTTCACCGCCAGTCGCGCTCGGACTTCGTGCGTCGAATCCACAACAACAAGAAAGCTGCGACCGCTATTAAATCTAGCGCCGTCAGATTTTTCCGGCTGGCATCGGTTTCGAGATCGCTTTTTGCAAGTCCAGTAGGCTCCAATCCAGTGCGCGGGCCAGTGCCAGCTTGGTAGTCTCACTCATCGGACAGCGCATCTTCGAATAGAAAATACGATCGAGCCGCATCTTGACCGCGGAATCGGATTGCACGCCTGTCAATTCACTGATCGCGTTTTTGACTTCAGCGGCTATACCGCCCCTGAACTATCACCCGTAGCTCACACCATCCACGACGAAATGACGGCCAACGCGGCCACCTTCCCAAGCCCGCCTCTGACAATGGCGGCGCTTAACACCGACCTCACCGACTTCGATACGAAGTTGAACAAGAAAGCGAGCGGCGCGCAGGCCGACATCGTCGCGTTCACCGTTGCTCGCAATACATTGGAGATCGATCTCGGTAATCTCGGCAGTTACGTGAACATCGTGGCCACGGGCAAACCGGACATCGTCGTTCAGAGCGGTTTTCCATCCTACGATACCGACCGCATCGCGGACACAACCCCGCCGCCGGCGCCGCAAAATCTTGTCCTGAGACAAGGCGATGTCAGCGGCAGCTGCGTCGCGCGTTATCAGCCGGGCCGGCAACACAGCATCAACGAGGTGCAGATCAACACCAGCGATCCAAACGTCGAAGCGAACTGGAAATCCTATGGGATGTTCAGCGGCGGCAAAGCCACTCTGAGCGGATTCACACCGGGAACAACGGTCTGGGTTCGGGTCTGGACCGTTGGGCTCGAAGGCGTCATGGGCGCCTGGAGCGACCCGGCCAAAATCATGGTGACGTGATCAGTGCGAGATTGCGAATCAATCTCCACAAGATCGACATCTCAACCATCGTTAGAACCAAAACGGCCGGAGCCAAAACCTCCGGCCGCTTTTGTTTCTCATTCATTCGTCGCGGAAAACGGATTCGTTTTACGAATTTGGCGAGCAAGAACGCGGGACTTATCCTAGAATAAGTCTTCCCCAATGCGGAACGAGGCCCAAACGCGGTTTGAATTGATCGATCCAATGTTGATCGACCATTGCGGTTGGCGACGTGAAGACATCCGCGTTGAAAAAACAGCCGCCCAGATTGACATCGTTCGGGGCAAGGGTTATCGCCGGCCAGCGGGTCGAATGGATTATTTGCTTTTCCGACCGTTAACGGAAGGCACCGAAGCGATTCCGCTCGCTATTCTGGAAGCGAAACATGAAGGGCTACCGGCTGAGCACGGGCTGCAGCAAGGACGACGTTATCGCCTTGGCAAACTTCATCACGTGCCGTTCGTCTTTTCATCGAACGGTCACCAGTTCGTGGAATTCGATGAAACAAATGGAATCACTTCAGAGGCCAAGCCGCTCTCCGAATTTCCGACCCCAGCTGAATTGGTGGAGCGCTACCTCGCTACAGAAAATCTGAGGATCGATTCCTCGGCAACATCAGCATTAACGACGCGTTACGAAAAAGGGCGCGAATTTTTGCGCTACTATCAAGATGCGGCGATCCGTGCTGCTTTAGAGCAGCTCATCCGTCAAATTGAATCCGGTCAACTGCGCCGGGTGATGCTTCCGCTCGCAACTGGCGCAGGTAAAACGCGCTTGGCCGCGGCGTTGCTGCGGAAGTTGTTCGATGCTGGTCGCATTGCGAAAGCTTTGTTTGTTTGTGATCGCACCGAGCTGCGCGATAACGGTCTGACGGACTTTCAAGCTGCGTTCGGGACGGACGCGGCCGAAGTGGATACGTTGCATCCGCAGAAGAATGCGCGTGTGCTTATCGCGACTTATCAAACGCTCGATCACGGAACGAAAGAGGAGAAATTCTTCCGCGAACATTATCCACCGAATTATTTCGACGCGATCGTGATCGACGAGTGTCACCGGTCTGCGTGGGGCGATTGGCACGCCATCTTGGAGAACAACAAAGACGCGATGCAGATCGGACTGACTGCGACGCCGCGTCATATTCAGGTTCGAAAGATCGACAATGAAGAGACGAAGAAGGGCGTAGACGAAGACAAGCGCAAGCTTGCCGACAACTACAACTACTTTGGCGAGCCGCCGTACGAATATTCCTACGGGCAAGGCGTCGAAGACGGTTACCTCGCGCCGGCCGAGATCGAACAGTACGACATCTATCACGATGACAAGACGCAGAGCGAACGCGTTCGCGGCGTATATCGCGCGGACGTTAAAGACAAAGAGCTGACAAACGTTCTGACCGGGCAAGCGGTCGCGCCGGAAGCCGTCGCAGAAAAGACGGAAGGCGGTTCACTCGAACAAAAATTGGTGATGCCCGAGCGAGTAAAGGCAATGTGCGAACATCTGTTCGAGCGATTGCTCGTGACCGGAGATCGCAATCCATTGCAAAAAACTATCGTCTTCTGCGCGAGCGATCACCACGCCGATCTCGTCAAAGATCAGATGAACAACCTCTACGCCAAGTGGTGCAAGCAGAATGGCGAGAAACGTATTCAAACGTATGCGTTCAAATGCATGTCTTCAGTCGGTGGGCAGGGTGAGATTCCCGATTTCCGTACTCGCCAGCGGTCGCACATCATCGCGACGACAAAAGACTTGCTCACAACCGGCGTGAACGTGCCATGCGTGCGCAACATTGTTTTCTTCCGGTATCTCCATTCGCCGATTCTGTTCCATCAAATGGTCGGGCGCGGAACGCGCATCGACGAAGCAACCGGAAAACTCATGTTCCGGATCTTCGACTATACCGGCGCTACGGCGCTGTTTGGCGCAGACTTTGTCACGCCGCCCCCATCTGGCGGTGACAACACGGGAGGTCCCGAGCCACCGCCGCCACCTCCCTCGATCAAAGTGAAAGGCGTGAAGATCGACATCGAACACGCGGGCGATTTCAATCTGCTCGGTGTGGATGGAAGAATGCGGCGCGTCACGCCACAGGAATATCAGCAGCGAGTAATTACCGAACTGACACAGCTCGTTCCATCGCTGGCGGAATTTCGAGAGAAATGGCTCGATCCAGAAGAGAGAAAGCAGCTAATGCAACAACTGGCGCAACAAGGTTTGCTTCCGGAAAAATTGCGAGACGCGTCGAAGATCGCCAATCACGATGCCGGCGAGTACGACTTGTTCGACATTCTGGCCGCGCTCGCCTACGGAATTAAACCGCTCACTCGTCACGCGCGCGCGGAACAATTCGATCGCGGACCGGATTGGTTAGTCCGTTTGCCGCAACCGAGCGCGAAAGTGATCCGCGCAATCGTGAAACAATTTGAGAACGCCGGCACTGATGCGCTCGAAGCGCGTGAGCTCTGGGAGACGTCCGAGATTAAGAAATTACGCGGGCTTACTGCGCTCCGCGAAGGCGGTGAACCGAGCGAGCTGATGCGTAAAACCAAAGAAACATTGTTTGTTGCATGAACAACGGTAATGGCTCAGCCGATTGGCGGACAGTTCGATTAGGCGAAGTATGCGAGCTAAATCCTCGACGCGATGTTATTACGCGTGATGCTGCCGCGCCAACGACGTTCATTCCGATGCCCGCAGTCGCAGAAGGCGGAGCAGGAATTAAACATCGAGAGACGCGACCATATGTGGAACTTCGCAAAGGCTATACTGCGTTTCGAGAGAACGATGTGCTCTTCGCGAAGATCACTCCGTGTATGCAAAACGCTAAGCATGCGATCGCTCATGGGTTAATCGACGGCATTGGTTTCGGTTCGACTGAATTTCACGTGCTGCGGCCGCAAGCCGAAGTCACTTCCGAGTGGATTCATTATTTTCTTTTGCAGCCTAGCTTGTTGTTGGACGCGACGCGCTATTTCACCGGAGCAGTCGGACAGCAGCGCGTTCCTGAAGATTACCTGGCAACGTTAGAGATCCCATTGCCGCCCGTGGCAGAGCAGCGCCGGATTGCAGCGCGATTGCGCGAGCAATTGTCGATCTTAGCTGAAGCGCGCGCAGCGCTCGAAGTGCAACTCGAAGCAGCCGACGCGCTCCCGGCCGCACATCTTAGAAATGTCTTCGAAAGCGAAGAAGCCAAACGCTGGCCGCGCATGCCGCTGAGCGAGTTGTGTGAGATCGTTGCAACCCAAGTCGACCCGCGCGTCGACGACTTCATCGATCTACCCCACGTAAACGGCGAGAACATCGAATCGGGTACTCTTCAATTATTCGATGTTCGCACAGCGCGAGAAGATCGAATGATTAGCGGCAAATATCTTTTCGAAAAGGACGATGTGTTGTACTCGAAGCTCCGGCCTTACTTGCGAAAAGTAGCAGTTGCACCATCGCGCGGACTTTGCAGTGCGGACATGTATCCGCTCCGCGTGCGGTCTGACCGATTGAACGCGCGGTATATCGCTTGGGTGCTTTTGAGCGAGGAGTTTACGAAATATGCGATTGGCCAATCGCAACGTTCACGCATGCCAAAATTAAATCGAGAGCAGCTCTTTGCCTGGGAAGTACCCTTTCCTGTGATTGACCATCAAGTTGCGATTGCTGCGCGACTGGACGACGAATTCGATGCAGCGCGGGAGATGCGTCAGTCGATTCAAGAGAAGCTCGACGATGTGGAAGAACTTCCAGCCGCTCTGTTGCGCGAGGCGTTCAGCGCTAACGGTGCTTAAGATTTTGCGACAAGCGCTTTGATTTCGTCAGACAAGATTTCACTGGCGTGAATCGCGGCGCGTAATGCGATTCTCAGGGGCACGGGAAGATCTTCGGGAAAAGCCTGGATTTCTTTTCGCTCCCAGCGCTCGCAAAATTCGTGGAGTGGGATTTTCGTCAAGTCGTTGCAGTCGACGATAGAAGGTTCTTTAAGAATCTTAGGTAGCTCAACCGGACCGAATTCCACCAGGGTCCGCGGACAATCGCGTCGACGGTATTTCACCTTATCAATCTTCGAGCTTACGACGGTGAGCAGGAGGACTTGCTGAGATAACGGATCGTTAACAACGATGTGATAGTGCGGCTCGGCTGACGTTAATTTGCGCTCCTGGAAATAGAAGACGCTTCCTTCGCGTAACGAAACGCGCAGCTCGAGGGGGACTTGCGCCACAGGTTAAGAATTACTTCCAGAGTTTTGCTACTTCTTGTGAATCGAGGTAAAGCTCACGAGCTATTTTGCGATCTTTATCGGATAGTTCATGGCACGGATTATAACCTGTGTCTGGTTCGTCAAAAAAATCTGCGTAATCCATCTCGACACGACGATGTGTTCCGCGCTGGAGCGTGCGAGCATGACGTTTCCACTCGGGATAGTGATGAGTGATCTGGCAAAGCTGGAACTTGCTGTAGTGGCCAAAAATTCCCCAGGCAAAGTTTAGCGCTTCGATATCAGTCTTGGAGAGAACAGCGCGATCAACATCAGCAATCGATGTGTAATCAAAGGTGTCTCCTTTTTGCCGAACAAATCGGCGGGCATAGGAGCGAGCGCGAGAATCCAATCTTTTCGCATCTTCAGCTACGTGCTTTGCCTCTGAGGCTACCGGACCCTTGGCCATCGCGAAATATTTACTCTCGCTTACGGGACGACCGTATTTTCGAATGTGATATCGGTCAGCAAAAAAGAGCAATTTGAGCGCTTTTAATTTGCTCAGTTCTGGACGCGGTGTGCCGCTAGCAGCCAGCCGCGCGAAGTAATTCAGCGCCTGAGTAGACTTCCGCACCGGCGTTGGGATATCAAGAGCGGAGGGCATCGACCTGGGTAACTTAGCAGCTGGAGCGCCAAATTCGAGCGCTCATAATGAATACTATTATCGGCCGGTCAAGCGCGAACCTGCTGGATTCAGAAGTGAAATCACGCTAAGAGAAAATACTTCGATGCCGCGGACCTCCCAGAAAAAGCATAGCTCCCCGCAGTCGCTGAACGCCGCGGTGAAGTCGATCTGCGATATCATGCGGCGGTCGAATTGCGCGGGTGCGTTGCAGTACGTTCCCGAACTGACTTGGATTTTGTTTCTGCGTATTCTCGATGAACGCGAAGCGAAGGAGAGTGAAGAATCCAAAGCGCAGAATATTTCATTCACTCCAACATTGGTTGCGCCGTTTCGCTGGCGCGACTGGGCGGCACCGAAATCTCCGATGCGCGAAGACAAAAGCGCAGATGTTTTCAAATTCGTGCATGAACGGTTGCTCCCAGAACTAAAGGCTCTCAAGGACAAGCCGAACGCGACGGCGAAACAAAGGGTTGTCAGCGAGATCATGTCGGGAGTGGAACGCAGCCGGATCGATTCGGGGAAAAATTTTAAGGACGTCCTCGATAAAGTTCACGAGATCAGCAACGTCACCGTGGACGACACACATGTCTTCACTCTCTCGCAGGTCTACGAAGGTTTGCTGTTGAAGATGGGCGAGCGCGGGAACGACGGCGGCCAGTTCTTTACGCCGCGAGAAGTGATTCGCGCGATGGTACGAGTTGTCGATCCGCAGATTGGCAAGACGGTTTACGATCCAGGTTGTGGCACCGGCGGATTTCTAGCGCAGTCGTTCGAGTACATGCGTAACAAAGCGGGAGAGAAGATTTCCGCCGTCGATCTTGAAACCTTGAAACACCGAACGTTTTATGGCCGCGAGAAGGATAATGTTGTTTATCCGATTGGGCTGGCGAATCTGGTGCTGCACGGAATCGACGATCCACACATCTGGCACGGCAATTCGCTCTCGCAGATTTCGACCTACGGCGGCTTGTTTGAAGGAGCGCCAAAGTTTTTTGACTACGTGCTGATGAATCCGCCTTTTGGCGGCAAAGAAGGAAAGGAGGCGCAAACTCCTTACGAGTACAAAACCGGCGCGACCCAAGTGCTGTTTATTCAAAACGTGCTTCAGAGCATGAAGCCCGGAAGCCGTTGCGGAATCGTCCTGGACGAAGGCGTTCTCTTTCGCGTGGACGCCGAGGCTTTCGTGCAAACGAAGCGAAAGCTGCTCGAGGAAAACGACGTTTACTGCATTGTCAGTTTGCCGGGCGGCGTTTTTTCCAGCGCGGGCGCTGGAGTGAAAACCAATCTCGTCTTTTTCGACAAAGGCAAACAAACCGAGCGCATTTGGTACTACGATTTATCTGACATCAAGGTTGGTAAGAAAACACCGTTAACGCTGACGCATTTCGACGAATTCTATAGATTGTTGCCCGATCGCGCCGACAGCGAGCGAAGCTGGACCGTCAATTTTGCCGAGCGATTGCAGGCAGCGCTGGCCGAAGCCCAACCATTTCGCGAAAAGGCCACGGAGTTAAACGCGGTCGCGAAGCAGCTTGAAGGAGATCTTTTCGTATTAAAGAAGGCGAAGCCTCCGCATCCTGAAGATCACCGCGAACGAGTGCAAACGGCGGAGTCGAAATGGAAAGCGGCAGTGCGTGAAGTTCGCGAACTGGAAAATAAGGCAACGACGATTGAAAACACCGTTTACGATTTAAAGGCTGTGAATCCCCATCGCGTCGTTGAAGAAGACACCCGGACGCCACTGGAAATTATAGACGCGATTCAAGCGAAAGATCGCGAAGCGACTGAAGCACTTTCTCGTTTGCGATCTCTCATCGCGGGTAACGGCGCGAAGGTCTGACCGCGGTCAGGACGGCGAAGGTCACGTGCCAAGGAAAAGCCAACCACGGATTACGCGGATGGAACGGATTACGGCACGACAAGAAAGCGGAAAAGCGGACTGTGAGTGACTTTGGCGGTTCCGGAGTTTAACCTGCGGAGGCAAGCATGAGACGATTTGTCTTCGCGGCGGTTTGTTTGTTGATTGCCCTCGTTCACCCGGTCAACGGTCAGAACACTCAAACAACGCCGGTTCAGCAACAACAGCAGCAGCCGAAACCGAAACCTAACGCTGCTCGCGCCCACGGGTCGGCCAAACAACAGCAGCAGCAGCAGCAAGCGCAACAATCAGCGATCGCGCGTGGGCCGGTGAACACTGTGCGGGTCAGTTATGCGGACGCGCTCCGACGTTATCAGCATCAGCGGCACAATCGCGTTTGGTGGAAACAACATTTCACGGTCATCGTTCTGGTCGGAGGCGGATATTATTATTGGGACGCCGGGTACTGGTTCCCGGCGTGGGGTTACGATCCGCTCTACCAATATTACGATTATGACGGGCCGATCTATACCTACGGCAATCTGTTGCCGGACGAGGTGATCCTGAATGTGCAGCGCGCACTTCAGGAAGAGGGCTATTACGGCGGAGCGCTGACCGGTGCTCTCACCTCGCCCACGCGCCAGGCGATCGCGGCATATCAACGAGACGCCGGCTTGGTCGTGAACGGAATCGTCGATGGGCCGACCGTGGCGGCGCTGGGATTGGAGTGACGAAGCCGGGAGCGGGCAGAAAGTGGGAAGTAGAAATTAGAAAGTAGAGAAGCGAGGAGGGAAGAGCAGGGAGCAGGGAGCAGGGAGCGAAGGAAAGGCGGTTTCGTCCGTTGGCGAACAAGGAGCGGAGGAATACGCGCAGTTAGGGAGCGTAAACCGAAGTGAACGTGAGGGGCAGGATGATGAGGAGATTAGTTTTCGCTTTCATCGTTAGTGCGGCGGCAATCGTTCCGGTCCGAGCGCAAACGGATTTGATGCACACGGACCCGTGGGCGCATGACGATTCGGCGATGGCAGCGCAAGATCGACATGATGTTCCGCAATTCTCGGTGGCGACAGAAACGATCGGCACGCCGAGTGAAACGTCGCCACTGGCGGCTCCGGTAGAGGATTTGTTCAAGAAAAATTATTGGTTTCTCGTGATCCTGGACACGAAGGAAGTGTTCACCGCGCCGGCGCGCTGGGACACGCGCGACTGGCTCGTATTAGGCGGCATCGCGGCCGGCATCGGGACGGTGGCGGCGTTCGATGAAGATATCGAGCGCGGAATCCGCGGAGCCCGGAACAATACCGTCACCAATATCTTTGATAATGTGCAGCCGCTCGGGAACGAATATGCCATCGGCATTGTCGGGACGTTTTATATTTACGGAGAATTTTTCAAAGATCCGCGCGCGAAAACGACCGCGCTGGATAGTATCTCGGCCACGGCGATCGCTTCCGGCATTGTCACGAACTCGTTCAAATACGTGATCGGCCGGGGCCGGCCGACGGATGGTCACGGCGCCTATAATTTTCAGCCGTTCAGCGGACAAGATTCTTTTTCGTCGGGGCACACGACGGAGGCGTTCGCGTTGGCGAGTGTGATTACGGAACACTACAACGCGCCCTGGGTGCAAGTGACATCTTATGGCCTCGCGTCGGCGGTCGGTTACGCGCGGCTAAACAATAACCGGCATTGGCCGTCCGATGTGCTGGCCGGAGCAACGATCGGAACGTTCGTCGGCAAAACGGTCGTGCATTTCAACACAAGACACCGGCAAGTTAAGGTCCAGCCGATTGTCGGTTCCGACATTCATGGCGCGGAAATGTCGTTGCCGTGGTGAGCGCGCCGCGGCGGAAGCTGCGAACGCGAAGTAGAAATTAAAAAGTAGGAAGTAGAAAAGAAAGCGGACGACGGAAACACTGAAGGCGTTGGGAGGAAGGGAGCTAAAACGCGGTTTCCCGCGCGACGCTTGAATAGACCGGTCACGGCCAGCGACTAACGAACGAACGATACATTATTATGAAGAAATTCACTTGTTTACTAATTGGACTTTCACTGGCCCTAGCTGGAGCTGCTTTTGCGCAGCAGACAGAAGAATCGCCAACCACAGGCAAAAAGAAGGGCACTGAAAAAACAACGGAGCAGACGGAAACTAAAGCGCCAAAAACGCGAGGCGAGAAGATGGCCAAGCCTGAAGCCACTACCGGAAAACAAGCCGGCACAATGAACGAGCCCGGCGCGGCGAATGAGCCAGGTGCTGGAAAAGGCCGCAAAAACAAGGCGGAGAAATCCGCGACCGCGCCGGAAACGGGCGTTAATGCTCAGACCGGCGCCGCGGCGACGACCGAAACCGGCGCAGGCAAAGGAAAAGGCAAAGGTCGCGCGAAAGCTGAAACGTCGGCTGCGACCGGCGCAACCGGAACGAACGCTTCCGCTGAAGCTGGCGCGAGCGCGAGTGTGGCGCCAGGCGGGAAGAAAGCCGGACGTGAAAAAGGGACGAAAGTTGGCGCGGGTGCGAATACAAAAGCTTCAGCAGCACCGAGCACGGCTCCGGCAACGGCAGCATCGGCTGCTCCAACAGTTGCAGCATCGGCAAGCGCGGCTCCGTCAGTTGCGGCAACCGGCGCAACCGGTCAACAAAATGCAGGCGCGAATGTTGCGGCGACAGGCGGGACAACAGCGCATGTTGAGAAACAAAAAGTGGAGCAGGTGAAACAGCAGGCGCAAACGATCAAGCAACAGCACGCAAGTTTCAAAGCGCAGCCGCGACCTGACAAGGCTCCGCCGGTCACGTTCAACGCGAGCTTTCGGATTGAAGGAAGCGATCGCTGGTCGGGTCCGCAATACGAAGTGTTCCGCACGTATCATCCGGAACGGCACGATCGCGGCTGGTATCACTCGCGTTATCAGCGGGTCGAGTTGATCGCTGGCGGTTACTATTATTGGAACAACGGCTATTGGTATCCGGCGTGGGGTTACGATCCCGGCTACGAATATTATGCCTATGATGCGCCGATCTATGTCGGTCATCGCGCTGAGCCGCCGGACCGCGTGATCGCGGACGTGCAAGCTGAGCTTCAGCAAATGGGCTATTACCAAGGCGAGGTGGATGGATTGCTCGGGCCGTTGACCCGGCAAGCGCTGACCGATTACCAAGCCGATCAAGGACTTCAAGTGACGGCGGTGATCGACGAACCGACGCTCGATTCGTTAGGGATGAGCTGACGGTTCGCAGAGGACAGAGATCACAGATCAGATATTTAAGAGCCGCCGCGGCTCGGTTTCCACCAAAACCGAGTCGCCGGTTTCCCTAGTTCGATTCGCGTCTTCGCGCTCACACGCTCCCACCGTAAAGTTCGTTCCCACGAACCGCAGAGATGCTTCGGCGGTTTTCTTTTTTTGGGAACCACGGATTACGCGGATCAGGCGGATCTTCGGAAACGCTGGATTGACCGAATGACCAACATTTGCAACCTACGGTTATGAGTGCGGCGAGTCAGATTGATTACATCGAGTTTCAGGCGGCAGATATTGCTGCGACGAAGAAGTTTTTCGAACAGCTCTTGGGTTGGAAGTTTACCGATTACGGGCCGGATTATGCTTCGTTCGACGACGGCCGGATCGCGGGCGGATTTTCGCGGGCGAATAAGCGGTCGACGATCGAGTCGGGTGGAGTGCTGGTGGTGTTTTATCATCCGGACCTCGAACAAATTCGCCAGCGCGTGATCGATCTCGGCGGCAAGATCACCAAAGATATTTTCTCGTTCCCGGGCGGGCGCCGGTTTCATTTCACCGAGCCGAGCGGCAATGAATGCGCGATCTGGGGCGAAGAGAAAAACTGAAACGCTGAAAAACTGAAAACGGAAAAGCTGACTCAAACGGGAAGCCCGTTCTTGGCAACTCGCTCCATCTCCTCTACGAACCGATCGAGCTCCGCGAGGGTCGTGTACAAATTCGGGGTGACCCGAATTCCCTGAAATTCGTCATGGATGATCGGGACGGTGAAGATGTGGTGTTTCTCGAACAAATATTTGGTAACGGCTTTGGGATCGGTTCCTTCGATGTGGACATTTCCTATTGCGCATGACTGCGCCGCATCAAAAGACGTGTTGAATCGGATCTTGGGAACGTCTTTCAATTTGTTCATCCAGTAGCGGGACAGATATCGGAGCCGCGCTTCTTTGCGTTTGGCGCCGATCCCGTTGTTAAATATTAGCGCTTCGCCGATGGCGAGCTTCGGCGCGGCGGAGTGGGTGCCGATCTCTTCGAACTTGCGGATATCGTTCGCCTGCTTCGCTTCGGCGGCCATGAGCGGCCAGATCTTGTCGATCTTATCGCGTTTCACGTAAAGCATGCCGGTGCCTTTCGGCGCGTATAACCATTTGTGCAGACTGGTCCCGAAATAATCGCACCCTAAATCTGCGCGTTTGAAATCGAACTGGGCAAAGGAATGGGCGCCGTCGACGATGGTTTCAATGCCGCGGGCGCGCGCGAGATCGCAGACCGCTTTCACCGGCGTGATCTGGCCGGTGATGTTGATCTGGTGCGAGATGAGGATCAGGCGAGTGCGATCGGTGATTCCTTTTTCAAACGCGGTCGTGATCTCGTTCAGGTTTTTCGGCGGGATCGGGACCTTGATCAGGTGGAGCTTGAGGTTTTCGCGTTTCTCCCGCTGACGCAAAGTGGTGAGCATGCGCGGGTAATCCTGAGTGGTGGTGAGAATTTCGTCGCCCGGTTTGAAGTCCATCCCATCGAGTAAAATCTCGAGCGACTCGGACGCATTGCGCGTGATCGCGATTTCTTCGCGGTCGCAGCCGAAGAGTTCGGCCAGGCCGGTGCGGATGGTTTCCGATTGTGGCTCGAGGATTTCCCACATCGTGTAAGCGGTGCAGTCTTCCTGTTCCCAGATGTAACGAATAAGCGCTTCGGTCACCACGCGCGGGCTGGGGGAAACGCCGCCATTGTTCAGATTGATGATGCCGCGGGTGACGCTGAACGAGTTCTGGATCGCGGCCCAATAATCTTCATCCGTGGCGGCTTCTTCCGGCGAAAGATGCGCGACGGCTTTAGTCGCGGCGTGAACGTCTCTTAATAGAGAGGCGACCGTGCCGGAAGACAGCGCAGCCAGACCGAGGCCGCGGCCGGCGAGCGCGAGAAAACTTCGGCGAGTTTGCAACGTCGCCGAGTTTAGGAGCAAGGAGCATAGAGGCAAGAGCGAAGAGGACGGACGACAGAGGACAGATCAGCAGTTACCCGAGATCAGAGTTTGATGCCGAGGCCGATGGTTACGTCTTCGACTCTGTCGAGCGTAACGGGCAAACGGCCGTTTCGGTATTTGATCTGAAGACTGATGTTGCTGGCTTCGTCGAGCCCAAGGGTAAAGCCAGAAGTAAACAAGTGCGCGCTTACACTGTCGCTGATGAGCGATTCGTAATCGAAATAACTGACGACCAGAGTGGCGCGATTGAAGTTCATTGGTTGCACTTCAATCTGGGAAAAGAAACCGATCCGCGCGTATGCGTCAGGCGCGGCGGCCAACGCTGCTTTTCTTCCAGGATCGACAATACTTCCCGCTTCGGAGTGAAGGTAAAGACGAAGCCGGTATCTGAGCAAACTAGGGCTTCCGAGAAGGGGTTTGTAAGCGCCGAGAGGGAGACGGATATCGGTCGGTTCCCAATCCGCTTCGCCGCCTAGAACTTGACTGCGAAATTCGAAATCGGTCGCGTGCGAAAAATTCAGACGAATGTCCTGAAGTCCGTTCAGGAGATTGAACATGTTGATGTTTCCAAATTCGGTGTCGCTGCCGATGCGAAAAATGAGCGAGTCGGTTTGTTTCGTAATCGGGACGCCGCTCCCCGTAAGCCGATCGAACGTGACGCTTGGAACGATTTGTATCTCTGACAAATAAGCAGCCGCGGGCGGGGGGTTCTTTTCCTGGAACGGGATGATCGGACGCATCAGCGCGCCCTGCATCGTCCACGTATCCTGATCAGTGAGGCTGTTGTGCGCGTAGGAAAAGTTTGCCGGCTGCGCTTTGTCGCCCGGTTTCGGGTCGGTCCCGAGATCGAGCTGTTCGTACGCGCTCCGCAAAAGGAAGCCACCGGGCAATGGCGGTTTCGGTGCTGCGCCCGGGATTTTGAAATTGTGAAGTTTTGTGACATCCGCAAAAGTATGGGTCGGCGCCGAAGTTAGCTCGTTAACTTTTAAAAAAACGTCTTGGTTGGCCCTCGCGAATATGATCGCCGCTGCTCGTTGTTCCGGCGTCAATCGATCGGGCGGCGCTTTCTTCATGAGCGCGGGATTCTGCTCGTACAAAAACAGCAGATACAGATCGTCCTCGGTCAGTGTGCCGTCGTGTTTCGAGGAAAATTTGTCCAATTCAGGCTTGGCTGGCTTGGCGTCCGCCGTTTCCGATCGAAGCGGTTGGCCAAGGATGAGAATCACCAAAGCGACGAGCGCGGCGAGATGCCGAAAGGAACAAGAGCCCCGGCGCCGCGAACGGGGATGCCGTTGCTTTTTCATGGGACCGCGTCGTAAATCGCGCTCGCGAGATCGCTCACCGTCGTGCCGCTCGCGACCTTGGTCGCGGTAATGGCGACGTTATATTGCGCGAACTTCGGAAACTGATTGATCTTGTCCGCCAAATCGCGAAGGCCGAGCGTAGTGAAGCCGAGGTCGCCCTTGAGCGTATCGCGCGAAGTGATGAGATTTTCCGGGATCTTTTGGATCGTTGCCAGCAACTCTTTGAGATCGTCGAAGATCTCTATCAATAGCGCGCTTGTCTTTGGTGTTTTGTTCGGGGGCATAAGCAGAGGGGGTTAACTAAAGGCGATTCCAACAGGAAATGTCGCCGTAAACAAGATAAAAATCGCCTAACGAGCGATGCCGGGCACGAATCGAAGATCGAAACTTAGCAGCGGCGCAGATGCGTTTCGCTATGAAGCGCGAGCGCGTTGAGTGCGGCGGGCCTGCTTGGTTCTGTTTCTTTTCGGAACAAGATCGACATCTACTGGCGCGAATGCTTGCTCGATTTGTGGGAAAATGTCGGGAGGCACTGTATCGGCGGGAAAAATCATTTCTAAAGCCGGCGGCGGCGGGATTAATGGCGCCGGCTCCGGGAAATAATCGATGATCTCAAGCTCATAATTGATCGCCGCGGGTTCGGCGAGGGATGGAAGATCGTCGATCTTTTTTTGCGCCGGCGCCGAGGGCGGCAAGGTTTGGCAAATGTTGTGGAGAGTGATGTTGAGCCGGTCGAGCTCAACCGGTTTTGGCAAAAAACACATTGCGCCCGATTGATCAGCGCCGTCCTGAGGCGACCAGGCGGAGACGAGAATGATCCGCGCCTCCGGATTCTTGGCGAGAATGTGACGACAAGCGGTGCCGCCATTCAATTTCGGCATTCGATAATCCATCAAAACGAGATCGGGTTTGTGTGTGGTGTAGCTATGGATCGCTTCCAGACCGGAGCCCACCACCGCGATGACGTCGTGTCCGCACCAACGGACCATGTCGGCGAGCGCAGTTCCGAAGCTGCGCTGGTCGTCGGCGATCAAGACACGCATATTTATTATGCAGCAAGCTGATCGACCGCGGAGCGGATCGCCGCGATGTCGAACGGTTTTGGAAACATGACGTGCACGTCCATGCGCTCGTAGGCGGCGCGGACTTCGGACGAAAGATGCGCGGACAAGACCATGATTTTGCTGCCGACGCCGCGTTGTCGGAGTTGTTCGACCAATTCGACGCCGCTCATGTGGGGCATTTTTTGATCGACAATGATGATGTCGAAATGGGTCGAGCCGGAATCGAGCCGGGCGAGCGCAGCATCTCCGTTTTCAGCGGCGATCAGTTCATAACGCGGCCCGGTAAAAATGTAACGGAGGGAAAACGTGACCGATGGTTCGTTGTCGACTGCGAGAATGCGAAGAGCCGCCGCGCTCATGACCTCTCTAAATAGAGCATCAAGCGCGCCTAAGCCGCTGAAGAAACAAGGAATGAATTATGAAATACTCTCGAACGTCACACCGGCGCTCTTATTTAGAGTGCGCGTCCCGGCGCGGGCGATGCGCTCGAGAAAAGCGAGTCGGGTCTGATCGGACACCTCGTGCCAGATTGGTTTGCGAACGATCTCGAGCGCGCCGTTTGATTCGACCAGTGCACCCCAACCAATCGGGATTTCGGTCTCGCGAAAAAGCTCGCCTGGCAGCACGAGAAAAAAGAGGTTCGCGCACCGATAGCGGATGAGAGTTTCAAATTTCGTGCAATCAAACAGTCGATTCTGGAGCGCGCGGGTCTGACGCAGCACTTGCTTGTAGCCGCGATGATCGATCGCTTCGAAGTTGTGTGAGTCGAACTCGGCAAAGAGCGAATCGTGAACGCGCAGCGCGGGATAATGAACGCGTAAATTGCGCTCGAGCACTTCACGACGCGCATGAACTTTTTCCAAACGGCGCTGCGTGGTGGTGGTGCAGCCGTTGTCGCGGCGAAGATCGACCAAACATTGTTTACATTCGAAAACCGCGGTCGTGCCGATGTCGAGTTCGAGCCGGACTGGCATTTTCGCTAGCCGATACGCTGCGACGTCTGCGCGATACCGGCAGCGCGGCAACGAAACTTCCATCGCGCATGCGGAATAACCATTTTGCTGCGCCCAAATCAGCGCGAGGCGTTTCAACCGTGCATGCGCGTCGGTTTCGCCATTGCAACGCGTTACGACCTGATCCATTCGGCGAGTTCCCGCGCCCAGTAAGTGACGATGATGTCGGCGCCGGCGCGTTTGAGCGAAGTCATGATCTCCATCACGGCGGCGCGTTCCTCGACGATTCCTTTTTCGGCGGCGGCTTTGACCATCGCGAATTCGCCACTGACGTGATAGACGGCGGTCGGTTTGCGGAATTTGTCGCGGACACGCCAGAGGATGTCGATGTAAGGCAGCGCGGGCTTGATCATAATAATGTCGGCGCCTTCATCGATATCGAGCGCGACTTCGCGCAACGCTTCATCCGCGTTCGCGCTGTCCATTTGATAAGTGCGCCGATCGCCGAATTGCGGCGGACTTTCGGCCGCGTCGCGAAACGGTCCGTAAAAAACGGAGGCGAACTTGGCGGCGTAACTCATGATGCCGGTCTCGGTGAACCCGCTCGCGTCGAGCGCTTCACGGATCGCGCCGATGCGGCCATCCATCATGTCGCTGGGCGCGACCATGTCGGCGCCGGCTTGCGCGTGCGAGAGCGCGGTCTTCACCAAAAGCTCGACGCTCGCATCGTTGAGTACATGAAAATGTTCACCGTCGATTCGCGTCACGCCACAATGGCCGTGGCTCATGTATTCGCAAAGACAAACATCGGTAATGGCGACGACTTCCGGACATTTCTTTTTGATCGCGCGCAATGCTTTTTGAATGACGCCGTTCTCCGCGTAGGCGCCGCTGGCTTTCTCATCTTTCTTGTCCGGAATCCCGAAAAGCAAAACGGCTTGAAGTCCGGCGTCCTGCGCGGCGCGCGCTTGATCGACAACTTCGTCGACGGTGAATTGAAAAACGCCGGGCACGCTCTCGATCGGGCGGCGCTTGTCGATCTTATCGCTGACAAAAAGCGGGAGGACGAAATCGTGAGTGGTCAGATTGGTTTCGCGGACAAGATTTCTTAATGCGGGTGAGCGCCGCAACCGGCGTGGGCGATGGACCAATTTTCGCACGCGACGACGGTACGCGTTTGGATAAACTCCCGCAAGCCAATGGCTAATTATCTCTTAATAGACATCAGCAATTCGTTTACGAAGCTGGCGTTTGCGACGCCGCGAAAAATTTCGAAGGCGAGCCGAATTCCGACAGAAAGTTTTCGAACGTCGTTGCTGCAACATTCGTTGCGAAGACGCAAGGTCGACCTGGTCATTGTTTCCTCGGTTGTGCCGAAGAAGAGCGCGATGCTCCGCAGAACGATAAAGAGATCGAAGATTTTGTGGTTAACGCCGCGAGTGAAGCTTGGGGTCGGAATCGATTATCCAGATCCAAAGGCAATCGGCGCGGACCGGCTCGCGAACGCGGCAGCGGTCGCGGCGCTTTACGGATGTCCGGCAATCGTGGTCGATTTCGGAACGGCGGTCACGTTCGACATTGTTTCGGCGCAACGAAAATACATCGGTGGCGTGATCGCGCCGGGATTGGAAGCAATGACGAATTTTCTTTATCAACGCACCGCGCTTTTGCCCAAGCTCTCCTTAAAAGAGCCGCGCTCGGCCGTCGGAAGATCGACAATGGAAGCGATGCGGGCCGGGGCCGTGATCGGCTATCGGGGGCTCGTCCGGGAGATCATCGGCCGAATCAAAGCCGAGCGTTTCCGCAGACAAAAAGTGCACGTGATTGCGACTGGCGGGTACGCCGATCTGATCGCTAAACGCCTGGGCGAGATTGATTCGGTGCATCCGAATTTGACCCTGGAAGGGCTGCGAATTGTGGCGAATCTGAATTCGTAGACGGGGCTTGGTTCCTGCCTTGCAGCAAGGGCAAAAATTCTTCCCGGAACGTGAAAATTAGGCTTGTCATCGACGTCGCAAAAGAGTTTTATCTCGCGAGGCCATGAAGATTCGGAAAATCGCGGCGATCGCCGTGCTCGTACTTGGGTCTTTGGCGGCGGACAATGTCGCCCCGTCCAAAGCGGAACTGGAATCAATGTATGACAAAGCGTTTCGGGCATTCGACGCGAATAGTTTTCCGGAAGCGTTAAAGCAATTGGACGCGATCGACGCGCGTCAGCCCGATCTCGCCGAATCACAAAATCTTCGCGGCGTGATTTACATGCGCCAGGGAATTTATGACAAGGCCGAAGCCGCGTTGCGCGAAGCGTTGCGGATCGATTCGAAATTTTGGAACGCGCGATTCAATTTGGCCGAGATTCCGTTCCTGCAAAAAAATTGGCCGGAAGCGCGCAATCGTTTCCAGGAATTGCTTTCGAGCAATGCCTCCGAACTTCAGGGTGAAGCGACTCAGCTGATCCAATACAAAATTCTTCTGACCTATTTGCTCGAGGGCAAAGAGAACATGGTCGATTCGCTTTTGGCCAAGTTCGAGCTTTCGCCGGACACGCCGGCGGTCCATTACGCGAATGCCGCGATTGCGCTTCAGCAAAACAAGCAGGACGACGCCAAGAAATGGATGACGCAGGCGGAGAAGAATTTCTCGCCGGCGCTGAACAAGCTTTTTGCCGAGTCGCTTTATGAAGTTGGTTGGTTGCAAAAACAAGCCGGGCAAACGCGCGCGGCACTCGAGTTAACTTCAGCCTCCGACCGCGCCGCCAAGAGCAAAGCATTCGCGCGTTCACGCGTGGAGCAGGCGCGGCAGGCCTATCAGCAGCGCGATTTTGCCGGCGCTCTGAAATTTGTGAACGACGCCGACGCAGCGGATCCGAACCAGGCGGCGACGATCAATTTGCGCGGTGAAATTTTCCTGGAGCAAAAGCAATTCGATCAAGCCGAGGCGGAATTCAAGAAAGCGTTGAAGGCCGATCCGAAATTCCGCCAGTCGCAATTCAATCTCGCGTTGGTGCCGTTGAAGAAAAAAGATTATGCGACGGCGCGCGATCGTTTCGAAGCGCTGCTGAGCAAGACACCGGGCGGAGACAAGAGCGAAGCGTCGCAGCTCATCAAGTTCAACGTCTATATGACCTGGCTGCTCGACGGCAAAGACAGCCGCGCGCAGAAGTTGATGGAGCAATTCCAATTTACCGGCGACACGCCGGCGCTCTATTACGCGCAAGCCGCGTGGGAGTTTAAGCATAACAATCCAACCAAGGCGACGGATTGGATCACTTCCGCGAAGAAAATTTATTCTCCCGCGCTGAATGTTGTTTTCGCCGATTCATTTTACGATCTCGGTTGGATGCAAAGTCCTGCGCTTGCGACGTCGCCTGCGCCGGCGGCAGAAGCCGCGACGGCGTTGGCTGAAGCGCAAACCGAATCGAGTCCGGCCATCGAACCGAGTCCGATTCCGGGAGCCGCCGCGAAAGGCAAAGTCGCGGAGGCAAAAACGAAGCCCGCGGTCGCCGGAATGGAAGCACTTGCTCCTAAGCCGCAAGAGCCGGCCGCGAGTAGTGCAATCACCGAAACAAACCGCACTGCGCCAGGCTCGGTTGCGATGGGCAGTCCGGCGGGACCAGAAGAAATTCCAACGTCACCCGCGCCGAATTTTTCGCCTGTCGTAGAAACGCCGGTGGCGGCAGCGAATGCGCCGGCTTCGAGCCAGGTTCGTGAGGAACCGCCGGCAGTAGCAAAGACCGAACCTGCGAAGGAACAACCCGCCGGAGGAACAGTGGCGAAAGCGTCGGCAGCAGCGCCAGCGCAATCGGCGCCGGCAACTGCGCTTGCTCCTGCGCGTGTGGGCGAAGTTTCGAAAGGGAAATTTGAATCCGGAAACATACTTACAGGGGTTTTCGTTTTGCTCGGAGTCGGATTATTCGGCTTCGCGGTGTATGAGATTCGTCGCGGCGGACTTCGTTTGCCGAGCTTCCGCCGCGCAGCGTCGGCGACCGGCCCTCAACTGGGCGGAATGGAACTTGCGCCTGCAGCTCCGAAAGCAATGAAAGTGATGCCGCGATTGACCGGCGGCCCGCGCCAAATCTCGTTGAAATTGAAAGCGTCCGAGCCATCGCTGCGTCGCGCGGTCGTGCCACTTGGAAAGGCGCCGCGCGGATTTGGCGGCAATGGCGGAGCGATCGCAGAGCCGGCGGTTGAAGGAAACGGGAAACGCCACGTCGAAGTCGAGCCGGCATTCGAAGGCTTCGAAGCGGTCGGACCGATTGTTGAACAAGGCGCGATGCCGACGGCGGCCGTCGCTGAACCCGAACCGATGGCGCAACCGGAATGGTTCGCACCGCAACCCGAATTGCCGGTAATGGAAACGCCGGAATTGGCGGTCGCTCAACCGGAGCCGATTATTGCTGAGCCGGAACCGATCGTTGAGCCGATCACGATTCCTGAAATCGAGCCGATTGCACCGGTCGAGCCTGTTTTTGCGCAAGCGGCAATCGTTGCCGAACCGGAAACCGAGCCGATCGGTCAAGGTCAACCGATTCCTCAGTTGACGCCTGTGGAGGAACCGTCCATCATTGAAGTCGTCAGCGAACCTGAACCGGCCGTAATCGAGGCGCTTCGTCAACCGAGCGAGCCGATTGTTGAGCCTGTTTTTGAATCACGAATTTACGAACCAACCACACCAGTAACCATGCCTGAACCAGCCCAAATCCCAACCGCTCCCGCAATGCGAGGCGGCGCACCCGTCGCGGGCGCGATGCAAACCTCTGTCCAACTCACTTTCGCTTTCGAAATTGCGTCCATGCAATTGACTCCAACCTTCAAGATGGGCGCGTTGCAATTGCGGCCAGCTTCAAAAGTCGTGACCATGCGACTGGCGGGCTCGGCGCCGCAACCAGCGATGAATCTGCAGGTCACGTTCGAGATCGCCCGGATCCAACCGGCCGGCGGAACACTCGGAAGCGTTCGCCTGACACCCTCGCAGCAACAGCGGCCGACCGTTGTCGGATCGCCCTCGTTCACTGTCGGCGGTTTGCATCTCGTTTCGGATTTCGCGGCAGCTCCGCTGCAATTGACGCCGTCACAACAGGGACAAGCCGCGGTCCACGTGATCGCGCCGTTCCAAATCGCGACGGTTGAATTCTCACCGTCGTTCGAAATTTCCTCGATCGTTCTGAATTCGAATTCGAAACAAGTTTCGGTCCAGATGCCAACGGCCGGCGGATCGCCAGTTGAAGGCGCGCCGGTGTTCGAGATTTCGAATCTGCAGCTGACCGGCAGCGGCGAAATCGGAATGATGCAGCTGAACTTGCTCGGTCACGGCCCGAAACGGGCGGCCTAAACGATCGCAAGATCGACAATTTCCAGAGCGCTTCGCAAGAAGCGCTCTGTTTGTGTACGGCTGATTACTTTCCTTTAACGAAGTTGCTCCGGTTTAGGGATCGGAGCTCTCTCGGCAGAAACTCGCCGTCACGGCGGATCAATTTCCCATCGAAATAAATCTCACCGCCGCCGTAATTTTTTCTCTGAATGCTGACCATGTCCCAGTGGACCTGGCTACGATTGCCATTGTCGGCTTCTTCATAGGCCTGGCCGGGCGTGAAATGGAATGAGCCGGCGATTTTTTCGTCGAACAAAATGTCCCGCATCGGTTCCATCACATACGGATTAAATCCGAGCGAAAATTCGCCAACGTAACGGGCACCGGCGTCGGAGTTCAGAATTTTGTTAAGTTTGTCGGTCTGATTGCTGGTCGCTTTTACGGCTTTACCTTTTTTGAATTCGAGGCGAATGCCATCGAACCCGACGCTTTGGTAAATCGTCGGCGCGTTGAAGGTGACATGACCTTCCACCGAGGTTTTGACCGGCGCCGTAAATACTTCTCCGTCCGGAATGTTCCGGTCGCCGCCGCAAATCACCGCTGGAATTCCTTTGATGTTGAAACGCAAATTGGTCCCGGGCCCTTTGATTTGGACGCGATCAGTTTTCTCCATCAACTCTTTCAGCGCTTTCATTCCAGGCTGGAGTTTCTCGTAATCCAGCGTGCAGACGTTGAAGTAAAAGTCTTCGAATGCTTCAGTGCTCATTCCGGCGAGCTGCGCCATTGATGGAGTCGGCCAGCGCAAGACGCACCACTTCGTTTTTTTTACGCGCTGGTCGAGGACCGGCTTCATTTTTTTGGCAATCAGCTGCATTTTTGGGACCGGGACATCCGAGAGCTCAGTAATGTTGTTGCTTCCGCGGAGCGCGATGTAAGCCTGCATTTTCTTCATGCGCGCGAGCTCGTGCGACGCGCCGAAGTTGAGCTGTCGATCCGAAGCTTCCAAGGCCAGCTCACGACTGATTCGACCTCGCTGGACCTGAACGAACGGGACGGCGCCGGCTTTTCGCGCGGCGCGCACAAGAGCCACGACCATTTCGTCAGGGACGTCGAAAGCTTCGATCAGTACATTCTCGTTCCGTTTGAGTCTGGTTGAATATTCGACCAGAAGTTTAGCGAGTCTATCGAAACGCGGATCGTTCATAATTACGAAATTCGCAGGCGTGCCGCGTATGCGCCATCAAAATTATCAATGAAAGGAAGCCATCGACGTTCTTCTTCCAGCTTTAAGATCGACCCGCCTTCGTCAACACTACGGCGGACAGGCATCTGCCGGAGCAATTGTTGAACGACATTCTCATTTTCTTCTTCTTCGAGGCTACAGGTACTGTAGACAAGAACTCCGTTCGGTTTGAGCAACGGAATGACCGCCAGCGCGATTTCGATTTGCCGCTGTTGCATCCGAACAAAGTCTGTCGGCTTCAATCGCCACCGGACGTCGACGCGTCTTCGCATCACGCCGGTGTTGCTGCATGGCACATCGAGCAGAATTCGATCAAACGGCGCATGCTCACGAACTTCCGCAGATATTTTCGTTTTCCCCCAATCCTGGCGAACCGTTGCCGCAATTCGAACGCCGAGCCGCCGCAGATTTTCCTCCAGCAAACGCAAACGTTCGGAATCGCGATCACACGCGATAAGCGATCCGCGATTTCTCATCAGTTCGGCGAGGTAACTAGTTTTGCCGCCCGGCGCGGCGCAGGCATCGAGAACCTTTTCGTCTGGCTGCGGCTGTAACAGTTCGCAGGCGATTGCTGTGCTTGGATCCTGGACATAGCAGTCACCCGCCTCGAGCGCGTCCGCCGGTGCCGGCAGTTCGACAAAGTATGGAATGTTCGAAAGCGTTCGCGCAGCGCGATAACGCTCGAGGAAAGTCTGGCGATCAACCTTCAGCTGATTAATTCGGGCATAAATCGGCGGCGGTTGGTTATTCCAATTGCACAACGCTTCAGTTGGTCCATCTCCGAACGCTTTTTGCCAGCGCTCGATCAAGAATTTCGGATGCGAAGCGCGAACGTCGAGAGACTGGGCATTGGCGCTGTTTTGCAGCGCCTTGCGACTGCGCGTTGCCGTGCGCAGGATCGCGTTCACGATTCCGCGCTTGATTTTCGGCACTAGCTCAACCGTTTCATTGACCGCGGCGTGTTCCGGGAGTTTTGCGAGAAAGATTTGGTAAAGGCCGAGCTGCAAAACATCGCGAAGATCGACATCGACGTGCTGAGGCCGAAGGGCGCGGATCCAAAAATTGAGCAGCGTCAGATTTCGCAGAACGCCGTAGAAAAGTTCGAGAGCAAACGCGCGATCGGAGGATTGGAGCGCGCTTTTTGAAAGCGCGACGGCAATAACCGAATCGGCGAATTGTTTTTTGGTTCGCCAGGTCTTCAGCGCGGCGAGAGCAACCCGACGAGCGGACGTCTGCGCCACAAAAAATGTTAGCGCGGAATCGCGCTGGCGCGGCCGATCGAATGATAATGGAAACCAAGCTCGCCCATCGTCTCAGGATTCAAGAGATTTCGGCCGTCGAAAACGATCGGCGTTGTCATTCTTTTTTTGACCTCGGCAAAGTCGACGTTGGCAAATTCCTGCCACTCCGTGGCTATGACCAGCGCTTCGGCGCCGTCGAGCGCTTCGAGGGCGGACTCGGTGAATTTCGCGTCCGCGACCGATTTGAGCTCGCGCGCTTTCTCCATTCCTTTCGGATCGTAAACAGTCACGTGCGCGCCTTCTCGGAGCATCGCGTCGACGAGATCGATCGCGACGGAAGAGCGAACGTCGTCAGTGTCGGGTTTGAACGTTAAACCCCAGACGGCGATTTTCTTTTCTCGCAGCACCCAAAGCGTGTCGCGGATCAATTTGAGAAAACGATCTCTTTGGCCGGCATTTATCCGCTGCACTTCCTTGAGAAGAGTGAACGGAACGCCGAGTTGCTCACTGATCTGAATGAACGCCGCGACGTCTTTCGGAAAACAAGAACCGCCGTATCCGATACCGGAGTTGAGAAATTGCCGCCCGATGCGTCGATCCATTCCAATTCCGTCCGCAACTTTTTCGACATCTGCGCCGCTGACATCGCAAATCGCAGAGATCGCATTGATATAGGAAATTTTGAGCGCGAGGAACGAATTGGCTGCGTGCTTGATGAGCTCCGCGCTGTTGATGTCAGTCACGAGCACCGGTGCCATGAACGGCTCGTAGACTTTTTTCATGAGATCGATCGCGTGCTGGCTTTGCGCGCCGATGACGATGCGGTCGGGGTGCATCAAGTCGTGGATGGCGCAGCCTTCGCGCAAAAATTCGGGATTGCTGACGACATCGAACTTGGCGCCGTGGCGGTTATAGCGCTTGATGGTTTCAGCGACGCGTTCGCCGGTTTTTACCGGGACAGTGCTTTTATCGACGATGACGCGGTAGTCGGTCAGAACATCGGCGATCTCGCGGGAAACTTTTTCAATGAAGCTAAGATCGACATCGCCATTGGGCTGGGGCGGCGTCGGGACGGCGATGAAAACGATTTGGGAATTGTCGACGCCTTCGCGAGTGCTGCTGCTGAAGCGGAGCCGATGTGCGGAAACGTTGCGGTGAATGATTTCCTCGAGGCCCGGCTCGTAGATCGGGATACGGCCTGACTGCAGGCTTTTGATTTTGCTTTCGTCGTTATCGACGCAGACAACGTTGTGGCCGACGTCGGCGAAGCAAGCGCCGGTAACGAGCCCGACGTAGCCAGAACCGATGATTGAGATGTCCATTAGGAATGCGCGCCCGAACTATTGCCCTTCGCTGCCCGGATCAAAGTTCAGGTCAAAACCGAATTTTGGAAAAGCTTTCAATGTGAAGGTTAAGAGCACGCCGTATTCCTTTACCCCGGCATTATCGCGAACGACTGCGCCGAATGAGGCGACCCAATTAGTGAGATCACGGTAAACGGAGTAACGCTGTTGTTCAATGATTCCAGTCGTCCCTTCATATTGCTCCTGAAAACCGACACCCCAGTTGTCGTCGAGCCGATAAAATCCGCCGACCACATAGAGGCTGCTGTTTTGAAAAAACGGATTCCCGTTGAGATACCGGTGACCGGCGCTGAGCTGCAGATTGGACATCGGTTGGATGGCGATGCTCGTGTTTACTTCGGTGAACCCTTTGTCGAACGCCGGCAATTGCGAATCGATGGTAAGCGACGCCCATGGTAACGGCGTGAATCGGAGACGATTGAAGAAGTTCGAGTATTGTGTGCGGTCGTAGGGATTGTCGATGTTCACATCGAAAAATGTGTCCAGTTCCAGCCAGGTCACGGTGACGTCGTCGCGTCGGGTCTCGAGACGATTGCGGACTCCGGCGCGCCAGACCGTCCAGCTCGCGATGGAATCGACCGACGTGAACTGCGGGAAATCGATTGGGCGCAATTGAGTTGACGGTTCGAAGCGGTCGAATTGCAATACCGCGGCCGGATCAATTCCATTTTCGGCCACGTAAGAAAAATTCGTGAACGGTTGGATCACGTGCATCAAGCCGTCGAGGCCGAACGTGCGACTTTCCGAGTCGTCCCAGGTGCGCGAAATTTTGAAGGAAGCCTCGGCGCCGGTATTGAAAACCGTGCGAAGCCCGGACCCGGCATCGACAATTGGGTTCTTCAGCGTCGGGTCCGGCAAAATGAACTCTGGAACGAGCGGATCGCTGTCCGGCGTAAACATGGTCTTACCGAGATCGCGCGTTTCGTCGTAGTAAGTCGCCCGAAAGCCAACTCGCGGCACGATCGACAGCCAGCCAAAATAAGTGTTTGGATAAAGAAGCTGATGAAACGAGTCGATCCGAAACGTGCCGTAATCCTCAAAGCGAGTTTTCTTGGCGGGGCTTGGGGCGGGCGACGGCGAAGCCAATGGCACAAGAGTGTCTGCGAAATTCCGATGGAGCTCGGCGAAACCGGTTTCGCCTTCGTAAAAGATCGGCCCGCCAAAGAGCGCGTGCCGTTTGATGTCGAGCACGATTTCGGGCAAGCGTTCAGTTTGGTCAAAGAATTCGTTCAACTGAAAACG
>Ga0070707_100000099_pt1 | contig 78915 bp, 71 predicted proteins | sample KBSK5502metaG_FD_65468 | JGI IMG/M metagenome (GOLD analysis project Ga0070707, IMG submission 65468) | Corn, switchgrass and miscanthus rhizosphere microbial communities from Kellogg Biological Station, Michigan, USA - KBS K5-50-2 metaG | ecosystem: Host-associated > Plants > Roots >... | reverse complement strand
CCGTCCGGCACCGGTAAGCGCGTGGCCCGGTTCCCGTCCTGCCTCCCCCCGCAGCCGGGTCGCCGTCCGGCACCGGTAAGCGCGTGGCCCGGTTCCCGTCCTGCCTCCCCCCGCAGCCGGGTCGCCGTCCGGCACCGGTAAGCGCGTGGCCCGGTTCCCCGTTCTACCCCTCGGGGAACCGGGTCACCGTCCAGCACCCCCGCGCTGGAACCCCCCGATGGCCCCGGCCCTGTCAGCCCGGGGAGCGGCCCCCGGAGCCCAGGTGGCATGAGGTGGCGACCATCGCGTTCTCGGCCGCCCAGTAGCCCGGCAGCGCCCGGTACGGGTTGCGGCCCGCCAGGTCGGTCACGTACAGGTAGCCGGCGTGGCGCTGCGCGGCCAGCCTGACCACCGCCGGCAGGCGCGAGCCCGGGGTGCCGTACACGACGTGCGAGAACCGTTCGGCCGGGTACCTGTCCACCCAGCCGGGCACCCGGAGGGTGGCGTAGCGGGCATACGGCCCCTCGAAGGCCAGCACCACATCGCCCAGCGACATGTACCCCCTGCTCGGGTAGGTGCCCGGGTTCAGCATCACCACGGCGCCCGGGTGGGCGTCCCTGACGTAGTCGGTCAGCCGCCGGTAGTAGGAGAGCCTGCCGGTCCCGGCCGCGGCCTCGTCGAGGAACACGCCCGACACGTGGTACCAGGCCCGGTAGTGCCGGACCTCCGCCTCCACCGCGGCGGCCGGACGCCGCCCGTACTCCGTGCTGACGTAGCCCAGGACCTGGATCCCGGCGGCCTGGGCGCGCCCGACGGCTTGCGCGTAGGCCCGTTCCGGTGCGCCGCCCGCACCTGAGCTGGTGATGTCAAGGATCATCATGGCGGGCGCCGGTGAGCTGCTGACCGCCTCGGCCCAGATGGGACCCGGGTAGAAGTAGGCCGGGATGCTGACCTCCTGGCAGCGCGGTCCCGGGCCGGGCAGCAGCCTCACCGCCGCCAGCCCGGCCGCCAGCGCCGCCAGGCCGGCCAGCCCGAGCAGGACCCACGGCCGGGCCCGGCGGTGCGCCCGGCGCGGCGGGGCGCCGCGCTCCAGCGTGATCACGTCACGCGCTCGCCGGGCTGGCCCACCGGGAGCCGGTCCCAGGGGTTGGGCCCGCCGCGGTCGGTGATGTACACGCTGCCCGCGTTGCGCCGGGCGGCGAGCCAGCGCGCGTCGCCGAACGACCCGGGCGGCACCGAGTGCTGGAGATGGTAGAACTGCGCCGCCGGGCGCGATCGGGCCCAGCGCGGTATGGCCAGGTCGAGGTAGGCGGGCCACGGGCCTTCGAACGTGCCGAGCAGGTCGGCGTGCTCCGCGTAGGCCTCCACCGGGTGCGCGCCGTGGTTCAGCGCCACCACCCGCGCCCCCAGGCGCCGCGCGTCCCGCGCCAGGCCCGCGTAGTGGCCCAGGTGCTCGGCGCCGGTCGCGGCGCGGTCGAAGAACACCCCGGCCACCTGGTACCAGTTCAGGTAACGGGCCAGATCGGCAAGGGCGTCCCGGGCCGGCCGCAGGCCGTAGTTGGTGTCCACGTAGCCCGCCACCGCCACGCCCGCCGCCCGGAGCCGGGCGAGGGCCGGCATGACCGCGGCGTCCGGCGAGGTGCCCGGCCCGTCGGCCAGGTTGAGCACGACAAGGCGGACCTGCCCGGCCTGCTCGGCCAGCCAGGCCCATTCGGCGGGGCGGCTGGCCGGGTGGAAGTAGGCGGGCACGATCACGCGCGGCATGAGCAGCTCCGAGCCGTCCATGGCACGCTCGCTCATCCGGTCGCCGCCCACAGGTCGGCCAGCGAGGCCGCCAGATCGCGGCGCGGCCGCCAGCCCAGGTCGTCCGCGGCCCGGGTGATGTCGGCCTGCTGCCACGGGATGTCCGGCGATCTCGGCTCGCCCGCGGCGTCCTCGCGGACGGCCGCCGGGCAGCCGCTGGCGGTGATCAGCCCAGAGACCATGGCCCGCACCGGCAGGCCACGGCCGCTGCCGACGTTCAGCACCGGATGCGGCAGCGACCCGGCGGTCACCGCGGCGAGCACGGCGTCGGCGACGTCCCGCGCGTCGATGAAATCCCGGACGGCGTCCAGCGGCCCGAGCCGCACATCGGTGCCGTCCGCGAGCGCCCGGCGCAGCTCGGCGGCCAGGCGCCCGGGCAGGCTGGCGACCGGCGCCCCCGGGCCGACCGGGTTGAACACCCGCAGCACCACGGCGTCGAGCCCGGCCGCCGCGGCGGTGCCGACGAGCCGGGTGCCGGCCAGCTTGGTCACCCCGTACATCCCGCCCGGCCTGGTGGCGGCCTGCTCGGTCACCGGGACGCCGGGCTCGGCGGCGCCGTATTCGGCCGCGGACCCCAGGTGCACCAGCCGGGCCCCCGGGGCCGTCAGCATGGCCGTGACCAGTGCGTACGTGCCGTCGATGTTGGCGGCGACCAGCGCCGCGGGCGGCCCGGTAATGGCCCCCGCGCAGTTCACCACGGCATCGGGAGCCACCGTGGCCAGCATCGCGGCGATCGCGGCCGGGCCGTCGGTGGCCAGGTCGGCCACCAGGTGCCGGGGCGAATCGGGCAGCGGGGAGCGGCCCGCGGTCACCACGTCCAGGCCCGCCGCGCGGGCGCGGTGCCGGATGTGCGCGCCGAGGAACCCGCCGGCACCGATGATCAGCACGCGCATGCTCAGGCCCCCTTGAGGAGGCTTCCCTTGATGAGGCCGAACTCGGCGTTGACCCGGTCGTAGTCGTCCGGCCGGCCGATATCGAACCAGTAGCCGTCGAAGGCGTACTCCACCGGGAGCGTGCCACGGGACAGCAGGTCGAGGACCAGTTCGTCGAAGCCGAACGGCAGCCCCGGGGTGTAGCCGGCCAGCGTCTGCCGCCGGCACGCGTAGATGCCCATGCTGACCCGGTAGTCGATGGTCGGTTTCTCCGCGAACTCCACCACGCGGCCGTCGCGGGTGGTCAGCACCCCGTACTCGATCCGTTCCTGGCGCCGGAAGGTGGCCACGGTGAGCGGGGAGCCGGTCTGGCTGTGCCGGCGCATCAGGTCCGCGTAATCGAGATCGGTGAGCACGTCGCCATTCATGACGAGGAAGTCGTCTGGCAGCCGGTCCAGCACCCGCAGCACCGGGCCCATGGTGCCCAGCGGCGTCTCCTCGGGCATCCCGTAGTCGACCTCCACCCCCCACCGGCTGCCGTCGCCGACGTAGGATCTGATGAGCTCGCCGAGATGGCCGATGGCCAGGGTTACCCGGCTGAAGCCGGACCAGGCGAGCTGGCTCAGCACGATCTCCATGATCGAGTGCTCCTCGCCGATCGGCACGAGGGGCTTGGGGAGTCTCGTCGTGTAGGGCCGCAGCCTGATGCCCTTGCCCCCGGCGAGGATGACCGCGTGCATTCCGCCTCCGCCGCTCATTGGCTGTACTCGCCGGGGTTGTAGCGGGCCAGGTTGCCGGGCCGGCCAAACCACTCGATGGTCTGTTCGAGGCCCTGCTCCCTGGTGAAGCGCGGCTGCCACCCGGTGCGGTCACGCAGCCGGCCGGCGTCACAGCACAGCCGCATGACCTCGGAGTCTTTCGGCCGCAGCCGGCGCGGGTCTTCGCTGATATCGGCGTCCACGCCCATCAGCCCGGCGATGTCCGCGGCTAGCTGCCCGATCGACACGTCCGCACCGGTGCCGGCGTTGAACAGCTCACCCACGACGGCCGACGCCGGCGCCTCACCCAGTTCCACGAACGCCCGGGCGGTGTCGCTGACGTAGGTGAAGTCCCTGGCCGGATCCAGCGCGCCGAGCTTGAGCTCCCGGGAACCGGCCGCGAGCTGGATGATGATGGCCGGGATGACGGCGCGGGCCGACTGGCGCGGGCCGAAGGTGTTGAACGGCCGGAGCGTCACCACGGGCGTGCCGAAGCTCAGGTAGTAGGACTCGGCAAGCTTGTCGGCGGCCACCTTGGAGGCCGCGTACGGTGACTGCGCCTGCAGCGGGTGCGCTTCGCTGATCGGGACCGAGCGCGCGGTGCCGTACGTCTCGCTGGTCGAGGTGTGCACCAGGCGCGGGGTGCCGCAGGCACGCACCGCCTCCAGCACGTGCAGGGTGCCGATCACGTTGGTGTCCACGAACGACCGGGGCGCGCGGTAGGAGTACGGCACCGAACCAAGCGCGGCCAGGTGGTACACGACCGCGGCGCCCTCGACCACGTGGCGGACCGAGGCCGGGTCGCGCACGTCGCCGAACATCACCTCAACCTGGTCGAGGACGTCGGCGGGCAGTTCCTCGAGCCAGCCGCGGGAGCTGTGCATGTTGTAGAGCACCATGGCCCGCACCCGGTAACCGCGCCGGACGAGCGCCTCCACCAGATGTGAGCCGATGAACCCCTCGGCGCCGGTCACGGCAACTTCGTCCCTCATGGGTTCCTCCTGTTCTGAAGATGGCTGTGTGCGATGGGTGGTGCCGGCCGCGGGGCCTAGCAGGCGTGCCGTGTCGCCCGGCCCAGCACCACGGCCGCGTACCCGGCAAGCCCGATGAGCAGCAGCGTGCAGGCCACCAGCTGGGCGGTCACGCCGGCGCCGCGGCAGGCGGCCTCGGCCGCCAGCGCCACCGCGCAGCAGGCCAGCGGGACCACCCGGCTGCCGAACGCCTGCAGCAGCAAGGCGCTGAACATCGCGCCACCGACCGCCAGGTAAGCGGCGACCTGCGGCAGCACCGTCGCGTCTGGATGGCCCAGCCGGGTGCCGGCGGCGACCGCCGCGATGGAGGCGGTGAGCACGGCGGTGACACCCAGGTAGGCCAGCAGCGCGGCCAGCAGGGCGAGCCGTGCCCCGGCGGCGAACGCCCCCGGCTCCGAGGTGCTGCGCAGCAGCCGCTGGGTGCGCCGCCGGAACCAGATGAGCATCCACTCGGCCGCGCCCATGCTCATCGCCAGCGGCAGCGAGACAAGCAGCCCGGCGCTCGCGTGACCGGGCATGCCGGCGGCCACCGGGAAGGTGAACAGCCCCGCCGCCACCAGCCCGAATCCCGCGCTCGGCAGCGCGCCGCGCAGTTCGGCGCCGGTGACGAGCGCGCCCCCGTGCCGCTTGGCGGGCGGCCGGCCGGGCGCCCTGTGCCCGGCATGCTTGCCACGGCCGGGGCCGGCGTCCCCGGCCGCCCGGGTGGCGCACACCGCCGCGAGCGTCAGCGCCAGCAGCGGCGTGGCCGCCAGCGCCGCCCAGGCCGGATCGGTGCCCCAGGCGGGCCGGCCCAGCAGCAGAAACGCCGCCGCGCCCAGTACACCGGGGGCGGCCGCGGCCAGCAGGAGCCGCTCGGCGCCCAGCACGATGAGCACGGTGGCGCCGAGCATGTACCCGCCCAGCCCCGCCGCGAAGAACTCCGCCGGGAGGCGCACGGGCAGCACCTGGCCGGCCGCGGCCGCCGCGAGCAGCACCCCGGCCAGCCCGGCGGTCAGCCCGGCGCGAAGCAACAGCGCGGCCGGGGCCGGGTCGGCCTGGCCGAGGCGCAGGTAGCCGAGGTAGGCCAGAGACTGGCTGATCGCCCAGGAGACCAGCGAGACCACGATCAGCAGGGCGACTACCCCGGGCCCGGTCAGCAGCCCGGCGGCGGCCGGGAAGCAAACCGTGGGCAGGCCGTAGAGCAGCCCGTGCAGCGCCGGCCTGACCGTAGCGAGCTGCCAGGGATCCGGCGGCGGTTCAGGCTCCGCCGGGCGCCGCGGTACCCGCAGGTACATCTGCTCGGCCAGCGAGAACACGTCGGCAGCGCCGTAGGCGTCCCGGACGGCCTTGTCGCTCCAGCCCTCGAATTCCAGGGCGCAGCAGATCTCCAGCGGGTCCACCGCCGACTCGCAGACACCGGCGAACTGTGCGCATAGTTCGCCGACGTCGCGCGCTCGGGGCCCGGCCCCGGCCGGCGGTGCCGTTGCCACGTCGAGGGGGTCCGGCCCTCGGTTCCCCGGCCACCGCAGCCGGGCCGCCAGGATCGCCGCGCTCATTTCATGGCCTCCCTCGCGGGCGCTCGGCCTGCGGCCTCGCATGGTCGTGCCGGAGGCGCGCAAGGCGGGGGAGCGGGAGGCTCGCGGGGGGTTCCGGGGGGTCGTCCCCCCGGGCCAGCACTGTTCGCCGCCGGGACGCCGCGACGCAGTCGCGGCGGCGTTCGGCCCGGCGGCTGCGGCGCGCCACTGCCCGTGGCGGACAGAGGGTGCCTCATCGGGGGGCACCCGGTGCCTGGGCGGCCGGCAGCGGGTGCCCAGAGCCGAGGAAGTGGTAGATCTCGTCGAAGCTGTTGATGGCCTCGTCCACGGTGAAGTACTCAAGCGCGCGAGCCCGGGCCGCCAAGCCGAGCCGCCGCCGCGTGCTGGCGTCCTGCAGCAGGGTGAGGCAGGCCCGGGCCAGCCGCTCGGGGCTGCGCGGCGGGACGACGAGCCCGGTCTCGCCCAGTGCCTCGGTGACCCCGCCCACGTCCGTGGCGACGCAGGCCCGGCCGCAGGTCATCGCCTCGATCAGGCTGTAGGGGAACCCCTCGGAGACGCTGCACAGCACCACGATGCTGCCGGCCTGGTAGGCGTCCCGGATGTCCGCGACCCGGCCCTCGAACGTCACGGCACCGGCGATGCCAAGTTCGGCCGCCAGCGACTGGCAGCGCCGCAGGTAATCCTCGCCACCGGGCGGGGCGGAGCCGAACAGCCGCAGCCTCGCCGCTGGCATGTCCCGGTGCACCAGGGAAAACGCGCGCAGCAGGGTCTCCAGGTCCTTGATCGGATCGATCCGGCCCACCCAGGAGATGGTGGGCGCGCCGGGCTCGCCGTCCACGGCGGGGAAGCAGGCCGGGTCGACGCCGTTGTACACGGTCCGGATGCGCGACGGTTCCGCGCCGAGCCGCTCCTCCCAGCGCCTGTTGTAGGCGTTGCCGGGCGTGATGGCGGCCGCCTCCTGGTAGCCCGTCGCGCAGAGGTGGCGCAGGAACTTCAGGTAGAGCGCCTTCACCGGCCACCGGTACGGGCTCTTGCGGTGCTGCAGGTACTGCTCCCGCAGGTAGACGCCGTGCTCGGTGAGCAGCACGGGCACGCCGTGCTGCCACTTGGCGGCCAGGGCCGGCAGCAGGCTGAGCCCGTTGGCGACCGCATGCCCGAGATCGGCCTGGACCGGCGGGTAGCACAGCGGCCGGAGGGAATGGTCAAGCAGCTGCAGCGCGGTCACCGCGTCATGCAGGGTCGGCGCCGGCCGCCCGGCCGGGCACCGGTCCCGCCACGCCCCGGCCAGGAGCCGCACCGCCTTGTCGCTGGCCAGGGCGGTGCCCAGGGTTCCGTGCCTGCGGGAGTACTCGTGCAGTTCGCGCAGCACGGCGCCGAACCGCTGCTGCGCGTGCGGCGGGGGGTCGAGCAGGACATCGATCAACTGGCGCAGCAGCCGTAACGGAAGGCCCGCACCCCGGCCACCGGCCCGGCCGGCCGTGGGCACCGGGGCAGGGCCCCACAACGGCACCTTGACCATAGAGACGACGTTGCCGGGCAGTGCCCAGACCGCGGGCTCGGCCGCCGTGGCCACCAGGGCGACCAGGTGGAAGTCGTACCCGGGCATCCCGCGGATGAGCTGATCGCACCAGACGCTCACCCCGCCGAAGGCGACCGGATACGTGCCTTCCGTCATCAATGCTATTTTCATAGAGAATCGACTACCGTCTGAATCGCACGGGCAAAGACTGTATAACTGCTCGAATTTCCCATGCGCGTGGCGGGGGTACGCGCGGAACGTGCAGGACGGAATGCGCTCACTCCGCCGTCATAAAAGACAGCTTCGATAAGTCTGCATTTTCCGCTTCGCTCTCCCTGCCTCCGTGTCTCGGGCACACGTCGGACAATATAGGTAATGCGGTGGTACCCGGCGGATCCCGCAAACTACCTGCTGAACCGCCGGAATCAGGCAAACGGGCCCCGGTGCTGCTATCGCTATGCTGGGCCGCCTAACTCATTACCCGGAGCATATCATCATTGACCATGCCGTGCCGCTTCCGATCTCGGCGGGGTCGGTAAGAGACCAGATTGTTGCTGACGGCGTCAATTTCTTCCTGACATTTACCGTTGCCGCCGGATAACGACCATTCGCGCCCGCCCGCTGACGCACCGGCCGGCGGGCGGAGCCGAACGCGGTGAACAGCACCCGCGCACGACGGCGGGCGCGGGCCTTCCTAGGCTCGCTGGCCGGCTGGCTTGACGACGTTGGCCAGCGGCCGGCCAGCCAGATGCCGCTCCGCCTGGCCGGCGACGAAACCGGGGGCACGCTGGGCGAACGCGAACGTGTCGCCGCCGATGTGGGGGGTGATCAGCACGTTGGGCAGCGCCCACTCCGGCCGGTCGGCGGGCAGCGGCTCGACGTCGGTGACGTCGAGGGCCGCGCGCAGCCGCCCGCGGGTGAGCTGCCCGGCCAGGGCGGCGGCGTCGACGATGGGGCCGCGCGCCACGTTCACGACCAGGGCCCCGTCCGGCAGCGCGGCGAGCACGTCGCCGCTGATCAGCCCGGTGGTGTCCGGGGCCAGCGCTATGCAGACGACGAGGATGTCCGCGGTGCCGGCGAGCCGGCGAAGCTGCGACAGCGGCGCGACGCCATCCCGCGGGGTGCGGGAACACCGGGTGATGCGGGCGCCGAACGGGCGGAGCCGCTGCTCGATGCCCTTCCCGATGCCGCCGTAGCCCACCAGCAGCACGTGCTTGCCGTCGACGCTGTCGGTGCGCAGGTGGTGCCAGCGGTGCCGCGCCTGGTCCAGCGCGAAGCCGGGCAGCTGCCGCAGGCTGGCGAGGATCAGGCTGACCGCGAGTTCGGCGGTGCTCTCCTCATGGTGCAGCCCGCTTCCGTTGCAGAGGGTCACCTGCTCCGGCACGGCGCCGAGGATGTTGTCCACCCCGCTGCTGAGGCTCTGCAGCACGCGCAGCCGCGGCAGCCGCGCGATCATGGCGACGCTCCGCTCGTCCCCCATGTAGGGCAGGCAGTAGAAATCCACCTCGCCGAGGTCGTGCCCGCCGTCCTCATACCGCGCGACGGTGGCCCGCGGCAGCCGCCTGGCGACTTCGCCGGCGACCCCGTCGGCCGCGGGCAGCAGGAATGCCATGGCCCGGTGACACCTCCACGCGAGGAGGACCCGTGCCGGAGGCTATCTCGTCCGCCGCCGCGGCCGGCCGCCGGGACCCGGGTACCGGCCGGGTGCTGTCAGGATGGTGAGATGCGGTGGATCGACCTGGATGGTGCCGTGAACGTCCGTGACCTGGGTGGCCTGGTCACCGAGGACGGCGGCACGACGGTGACCGGACGGCTGCTGCGCGGCGACAACCTGCAGGAACTCTCACCGGCCGACGTCACACAGCTGGTGGGGGACCTCGGCCTGACGACCGTCGTCGACCTGCGCAGCACCGTCGAGCTTGAGGCCGAGGGGCCGGCCCCGCTCGACGCCGTCGCCGGCGTCCGCCACGTGCACCTCCCGGTCCTGCCCGAGCAGGGCTCCACGACCGACGTCGTCGCGGACGCGCTGCTCACCAGGGAAGACCAGGACCGGTCCCGCTATCCTGCCGATCCGCTGTGCGGCCACTACCTGGGCTACCTGGAGGACCGCCCGGACCAGGTGGCGGGCGCGCTGCGCACGATCGCGGGCTCCGCGGGCGCGGTGCTCGTCCACTGCGCGGCGGGCAAGGACCGCACCGGCGTGGTCGTGGCGCTCGCCCTCAGCGCGGTGGGCGTCCGCCAGGAAGCCATCGTCGCGGACTACGCCGCCACCGGCGAGCGCACCGAGGCCATCGTCGCGCGGCTCGGCCGGTCACCGACGTACGCCAGCGACATCAACAGCCAGCCCCCGCGGGCACACCGGCCGCGCCCGGGCACGATGCGGGCGTTCCTTGAGCAGATCGGCTCCCGGTACGGCGGGACGCGCCGCTGGCTGGCCGATCATGGGTTCGGCGCCGGCGACGTGGACCGCCTGCGGGCCAAGCTGCTGCGCCCCTGACCGGCCGGTCCCGGCGCCGGTGCGTGCCCTGTCGCCGGCGTCCCCGCGGTCGGCCCCAGGCCGGGTCGCGGGCCAGCTTCTCGGCGATCCGGTCGTGGAAGCTCTTGCGCCGCAGCGCTTGGCCGATGTCGGCGACGGCCTGGCTGAGCGGGTAGGGGATCTCCGCCTCGATCTCGGCGATCGCGGCTTCGGTGGCCCGCCACTCGGCGGCCAGCCGACCGGTCACGCGGGCCGCCCTGGCGGTGAGCGCCACCCGTTTGGTCCGGGCGTCCGGGCCCGCCGTGGTGCGGACCCAGCCCGCGCGGCGCATCGCGGCCACCTTCTGGCTGGTGGCCGAGTGGGTGCGCTGCACCGACCGGGCCAGCTCGGTGATCGTCATCGGGCCGCGCGCGTGCAGCCGGAGCACACCTGGGCCTGCGCGCCTGCTACCTGGCCGACGCGGTCAGCTACCTGGCCGCGCTGTACGGTGTCGCCAGGATGCCCGCGATGCGGTCGGGTGCCCCGGCGCGGCCGGGCCCGCGCGCGGTGGCCGAGGGCATCGGGTTCATCCGCCGCAGCCAGGTGATCGCCGGCGCGTTCCTGGCCGACCTCAACGCCACCGTTTTCGGCCTGCCCGTGGCACTGTTCCCGGCGATCAACGCGGCGCGGTTCGGCGGCGACCCGCGCACGCTCGGCCTGTTCACCACGGCCAGCGGCGCCGGCGGCCTGGCCGGTGCGGCGTTCTCCGGGTCGGTCGGGCACATCGCACGCCAGGGCCGGGCGATGCTCGCCACGGTCGCCGTCTGGGGCGCGGCCTTCGCCGGCTTCGCGGTCGCCCCCGGCCTGGGGCTGACGCTCGGCCTGCTCGCCGTGGCCGGCGCGGCGGACGCGTTCACCGTGGTGTTCCGCGGCGCGATCGTCGCGGCGGCCACCCCCGGACCGGCTCCGCGGCCGGGTGATGGCGGCCGACTACGTCGTCGGCGCGGGCGGGTCGCAGCTGGGCAACCTGGAGGCCGGCGCCCTGGGATCGCTGACCACGCCGGTGATCAGCGCGGTGGCCGGCGGGCTGGCCACGGTCGCCGGCTCCGTCGTGATCGCCCTGGCGCTGCCGGCCTTCACCCGGTACCGCCGTGACGGGACGGGCCAGCGGTCCGTGGTGCCCGAGCAGATCGCCAGCGGGGCGGCCTGACCCTCACGTCACGGCAGCAGCCACCAGACCAGAACGGCGATCGCGGCTAGCGTAGCGGCGAAGACAAACCGGCGCAGCCACCGGTAGGTGCGTTCCTCGATGTTCTTGATCTCTTCGGCCATCACGTGCCCTTCGGCAGTTTCACCCCGTTCCGGGCCAGCATCCAGCGCATCAGCGCCGCGACGGAGGGGTGGATTTCCCCGTCGTCCCCCATCACCGCGGCCGTGTTGACGAAGCACGTTTCCCGGAAGTTCTGGCGCACCGAGCGGACCAGGTTGCCAAGCCCCAGTTCGCCGATGGCCCAGTCGGCCACGTCCCCTTCCGGCACGCCGGTCAGGTCGGCCCGGCTGAACACGACAGCCAGCCGCGCCGTGCGCAGACGCACGCCCATCGCCTCGATCTGCTGGTAGGTCTGCTGGTAGGCCAGTTCGGCCGACGGAGCCTCGGAACGCAGTGCGGCCAGTTCGGCCCGCCGCTCGGCCGGCAGGCGCTGCCAGAAGGCAGTGACCGACAGCGGGTCGATGAGGAGGATGAACGTCCGTGCTTGGCCGAGGTACCGCAGCGGCTGGGTCCGGTCGGACCTGTAGAAACGCTCGCCCGCGGTGTCGTACAGGTGCAGGATCCGGATGTTCTTCCTGGAGACGAGCCGGATGACGTTCGCCCGCGGATCCCGAACGGGGGTGATCGTGGTGGCCCGGCCGCGGCGCAGCACCTCGCCGGCGTCCGCGAGTTCGGTGCTGGTCGCCGAGTCGCCGAACTCCGCCTTGAGCCGCCCTGCCCTGGTCCACGCCTCAAGCTGCGTGACCATGCTGAACATCAGCCGGGTCTTGCCGGCGCCCCGCGCGCCGAAGAACGGCAGGACGATCTCCGGCGCCTCGCCGGGACGGTGCTCCAGCGAGCCGCCGCAGTCCTCGTAGGGGCAGAACGCGGTCATCCGTGCGGAGCCGAGCAGCAGCAGAGTGCTCATCGGCTCGCCGCACTGGCACCGGCGCCGGAAGATGCCAAACCGGCCCGGCCGCACGTCGCGGTGCCGGTTGCCGCAGCCCGGGCGGGGGCACACGTAACCGGGATAGAACACCCGCCGGTAGCAGTCGGGGCACACGATCCTGATGTTCTTGAGGCGCAGCAGGGCCGAGTCGGCGGCGCGCAGCGCGGTGCCGGTCGCCCGGACAGCGGCCGCCGAGACGCCGACCACGAGCAGGTGGACCAGGGCGCAGCCGGCCGCCAGCACTGTCCCGGCCGCGGTGCCCACCCCCATGCCGATGGCGCCGCCGACGCCCAGCGGGGCGGTGAGCAACGGCGTGCCGTCCAGGTCGAAGGCGGACTGGACGGCCGCGGCGCCGAAATCCCAGAACTTCCGGCAGCTCGCATAGGCGGTCCGGACGGCATGATCAGCGTCGGCGATCGCGGGGCCGTAGAAGTACTGGAGCAGTGCCGGGTCGGCGCCCTCGGGCTGCTTGGGCCGGCGCGGCGGGCTGCCCAGCGAGCGCGGCCGTGCGGCCAGTACCTCGCCCAGGCCTGCCAGATACGCGATGGGCATGCCGACGGCGTACCCGGCAGCGGCGGCTGCGGCGCTGGCCGGCACGGCGATGGCCAGGTAGACCACGTACAGCAGGGCGAGAACGATGAAGACCACGGCATCCAAGCGGCCTCAGCCCTCCCCTCGCGGACGGCCGGCCGACGGCCCCGACCCCTCACCGAGGAACCTGCGGACAAAGCCGGTGCGGTGCTCGTCCCGCCAAGCCTGGAACAGCCGTATCAGGTCCTCGTGCTCCAGGGTGCGGGCCACCAGGCTGAGATCGCGGCGGCGCCATTCGCTTACCTGCCCGAAGGCCGCCTCGAGCCGCCCGGCGAGCGTGGGCTGGTCGGCGACGTCCGGTTCGTGGAGCGCGGTGAACACCCGCCCGGCGAGCGCCGGATCCGGCCGTACCGGTGTCAGCCGCCGCTCCAGTTCGGCGCAGAAGGTCACCGCCACGCCCTCGGGGCAGTCGCGCAGCGCCCGGCTCAGCGGATCGGCACCGGCGAGCAGCCCGGGCAGGTCGCGGTCCAGGAAGTGGCGGGTGTCATCGTCTGCCGCCTGATAGGCCGCGAACAGCTCGCCGAAGATCTCCACATCCCCATCGGCCGCGGCCGAATGGGCCCGGCGCAGCAGCGGCCGGACCCGGGCCGCGCGGAAGATCAGCCGCGCGTCCGCGTCGGGCAGCATCTGCAGCAAGGGATGCCAGGCAAGCGCCTGGGCGAGCCGGAACCAGTCGCCGGTGATCTTCTCGCGGGGCGGGACCACACCGATCTGCGCCAAGAACCAGTCCCGCACGTCCGGTTCGGGCGGGCCGGTCGCCGAGCCGAGCAACTCCGCCAGCTGGCCCGGCGGGCAGCCGTCCGGCCACAGCCGACTGAGCAGCGCGGCATCGACGAGCGGCTCCCGGTGCGCCGCGCTGCGGACGTCGCGGACTTCGTCGAAGGCCCGCATCGGCGGGATGCTGCCCCGGGCGGCGCGCTGCACCAGCCATTGCTCGGTCAGCACCGGGTACGCCGCGAGGGCGTCGCGGCTGAACTGCTCGCCGAGCGGGCCACCGAGCACCGCATCGGACACCAGCCCGGGCTCGGTGGCCAGCCGGGCGAGCAGCCCGCGCTGGATGGCCGGGCTGGCGCGCAGCAGAGGGCCAAGCTCCCGCTCCGGCATGCCCGGATCGAGGCGGGTCCGGCCGTACCGCTCCAGTGCGCTGTCGGGCAGGGGCACGCCGCAATCCGCCGTCCAGCCCAGCAGCGCCAGCGTGACCGGTGGCGCGGCCGTGCGGAGCAGTTCGGTGCCCCTGGCCAGGGCGGCCTCGGTGCCGGCCTGGCCGGCGAACCGCAGCGCCACAGTCGGCTCTCCCCGCGCGAGATGCGTGACCGCACGTCCGGCCAGCAGGCGTTCCAGCTCGTCGACGCGGGCCGGCAGGGGCAGCTGACGGGCCACGGCGAGCAGGCCGGCCAGCCGCTCGTCGGCGAGCGCGTGGTGCGGCTCGGCCAGCAGCAGGCCGAGAACGACGTCGGCTAGCTCGGCCGACAGCCATCCGGCCGAGCCGGGCAGCCAGCCGGCCACGGCGTCCGCTTCGGTGGCGGACAGCCGCCTGCCGAGCAGGGCTGCCGCCACCGCCACGGGACCGAGCCAGGCGTCCAGGCTGTCCTCCGCCCCGGACGCGAACGCCGCCGCCTGCTGCCACAGCCCGGGCGCGGCCATCACCCCGGTCTGCGCGAGCAGGGCGGCCAGCGGGTGGACGCTGTCCGCGGCAGCCTGCCCGGCGGCGAGATCGAACAGCTGGAAGCTCTTCTGCGCATCGGGTGGCAGCGCCTCGGGCAGGGCCCCGATCAGGTGATACCGGGAGTACCCCGGCCGGTGGCTGTAGGTGGTGAAGGTGACCTGGCGCGCGAGGCCCTCCCCGAGCAGGTAGCAGACGGCGGCGATCCACCAGACGTTCTCGGCGGTGTCCTGGCTGGCCAGCAAAACCGGCTCGGCGCCCGTCACGGCCAGGCCGGCCGCCGTCAGCAACCGCGGGAGCACACCGCTGGCCCCGCGCGTGTCGAGGAACGCCTGCACCCCTGGCCGGTCGATGACGCCGCGCGGCGGCGGGCCGGGCAGCTCACGTAGCGACGTCTCGTCGACCGGGCTGCTGCGCCACAGCTCCGAGCCCCAGAGCTCCACCGGCAGCAGCGGCCCGAAGTCCCGGCCGGGCGCGTCGGTGACCAGGGCGTGGGCGAAGTAGTTGCCGGGACGGCCGGAGTAGTCGGTTCCCGCGAACACTACATGGGCGGTGATCGCCGCACCGGTCGCCTCGCTGACCCCGTGCGAGAACGCGACCGGGTAGGCCTCCGGCTCCTCCGGGCACGGGTCGTCCAGCAGCCAGCGCGGCGGCTCGTACACGGTGCGCTCCTCGACCTCGCGCATCACGAGGGGCGAGACACCCGGGGTGACCGCGTTGAACTGGTACCCGCCATAGCCGCCCAGCCCGCTGCGGCAGGAGGTGTAGTACAGCTGCTGGAACGGCATGGTCAGGCTCTTCTCATCGCAACGGCGCCCAATTCCGCGAGGATCCACAGGAAGGGGTCGGCCACCCGGACCGGGCGGATGCCGCGCGGCGAGACGCGGTTGTCCGCGGTGGGTGTCTCACCCAGCGCGCTGACCCCGCAATAGCGGTAACAGCGGTAATGCAGCTGGGCGATCTGATCGATCTGGGATCCCTCCCAGCGGGCCAGCAGCCGCTGGATCTCGGTGTGCACGGCTAGGCTGTCGCGGTCGTCGAAATACGGCGCCTGAGGCGCCGGCCGCAGCAGCGGGCTGGTCTGCTTGAGGCCGCCCAGAAGCGTGTCCATCTTGGAGAACGTGATGGCCAGCGGCTTGCCGATCCGGTCGCCGGGTGATATTCCGCCCTTGGCCAGGAGGAGATCGGTGATCTTTTGCAGTACGGGTGCGGGCTGATTTTCTGGGCGTGCGGGGTTCGGCAGCCGGGTACCGGGAGCGGCCAGCCCGCGCGCCCCGCGCATCTGCAGCGGGTCCAGCAACAGCACGATGCCGTCGGCGGCAGCGAGGTAGCGGACGTTGTGCTCCATGGACTGCCTGGACCTGAGATCCTCGCCCGCCGTGTCGAAGAACGACAGCAGGGTGTGCTGCGGATCTCCGCCACCGAGCCGGCCGCGGCGGGCCAGCCTGCCCAGGCGGCCATCCGGACTGAACGGCCCGTTGCCCGCGGTGGTAAACCGGAACACGATCGGGACCCCTGAGGTCCTGGTCGAGGCCAGCAGCCGTGCGTCGCGGTAGAGCGGCTGTTCGTAGTCGTCGGCGAAGCGGAGCAGCGTGCTGTCGTCAGCGCCGCTGATCGCCGCGTTGAACTGCTCACCGATCCGGTGCATCAGCTCGTGGACCAGCACGGTCAAGAACACGGTCTTGCCCGACTCCGGCGCACCGGCCAGCGCGATCAGGCGGCTGCGAACCTTGCCGAACTGCACGGGAAGCTGGCTGTGGCAGACCGGGCAGATTTTGGTTGTGCTCACGTCCCCGCACCGCGGGCACACGGCCGAGGACATCCGGCCGTCCGCAGCGAAGACCGGCGGCAGGGCGCCACGGAATCCGGTCCGCTCCCGGAGCACCTCATCGATCTCGGGGGCGCAGTTGCGCTGGCGTCGGCTAGTCCGGCCGGTGCAGCGGAACATGATCTCCCGCTCGGTGAACTGCTCGTAGCAGTACGGGCAGTAGAGGCTGGCGCCCGGCGCGGGCCTCACCAGATTCTCATCTCGTCGCCGGGCGGGGGGCAGAGCACGATCGGAGGCCCGCCGCCGCCTGATTCGCCGTCGCCTGGTTCGCCGCCGCCCGGGTCGGTGAAGCACGCCAGCCAGGCCAGGCCGCGCGCCGGCTCGACGGTGATGGTGACCGGCTGTTCCGGGGTGATCGACTGCGCCGGGATCCGGGCGAGTGTCTCGCCTTCGGCCGGGTCGTCCGGCGGGTACCGGCCGGTGGACCGCACGACGAGCAGGGCAGGCAGCCGGGCGGCATGCTCGGCGGCAAGTTCGATGGTGTGCTGCCGCGAGAACGGCCGCCGCGGGCGGCGGACCCGGTAGTCCACCCGGACGCCCTGCCCCGGCACCGTGACCTCGGCCGCCGGCCCGGTCTGTGGTGGGCTGGGATGCGGGTAGACCAGCCGGACCTCGATCCGTGCCGCGGCCCGCCCGACGGTGACGGTGACACCGCCCTCGTCCTCGTAGACGCGGCGTTGGCAGCGATGCTCGCCACCTGGCCAGCGCACCTCGGCCGCCGCGGCGTCGTCGTCGGGCCACACCCAGGCCAGCCGCACCGTCTCGTGCATCCGCACGGCGGTCAGGTCGCGGGCCGGCTCCGCCAGCCTGACCTCCGCGCTGCCGCCGGCCAGCACGATGCCGCCCGCCGTGGTGAGGGCGAGCAGGCGATGGTGCCCGTACGGCAGGCGCACCACGACGCCCTCGCGGCCGCCGGGACCTCGCCACGGCGCTCCGGTGACCTCCCGGAGCCCGGCCACATCCCCGGGGGCGAGCCGGGTTCCGGGCGGCCAGGGCGGCGGCCCGTCGGCCAGCACCAGCCGCACCCGGCCGTGCTGCGGCGGCACCCAGGTGACCTCGGCCAGCGGCGGCCCGGCTCCGGTAAGCCGGACGGCCAGGCCGGTGACGGGGTCCGGCTCGGGCTCAGGGACCGCCCGGAGGACCACGCCGGCGGACCGGCGGTCCTGGCCCTCGGCAGACCGGTAGAACGCGGCGACAAGGTAGAAGTATTCGGTCCCGGTCTGCAGCCCCTTATCGGTGAACCCGGCCAGCGACGCACCGACCGGCGCGCCGTCGCCTGGCCCCTCCGGCGGGCCGCCCTCGGCGCGGGTGACCAGGACGCCAGCCGCGCCCGGGTGCGCCCGCCAGGAGGCGGTGACCGAAGTCTCGGCGACGGTGACCGCGATGCCGGTGACGTCAGGCGTGAACGGCAGCGGCCGGGTCACCGCGGGCCGGGACCAGGCCTCCCCACCGCGCCCCGCGAACACGCCGTAGACCAGGTCGGCGCCCAGCGGGGCCTGGGCATCGGTGACCTCGTGGGCTGCCGTATCGCTGGTCACGGCCGTGCCGTCGGCCGCCGAGGCCGGTGCCCGGCCCGGCCCGCGCACGACCCGGTAGTGCAGCTGGCCGGCCAGGGCCGGGCTGGGCTCCCAGGTGACCAGCACCTGATCCCCGTCGACGCGCGCGACGGCGGTGCCGGGGGGCGGCGGCGGCAGCGCCGCGAGCCGGGTGGGCAGCAGGGGATCGTCGCTGGCCGTGCCGAGGGCCTCGGCCAGCAGCACGGCCGCCTGCTCGGTGTGCCCCCGGGCCAGCTCGTGGTCGGCCCGCTGGAGGAGTCCTGTGACGTCGGCGTCCCGCTGGGTCACGCGCCCGCGCAGCGGGTCGGCCGCGGGCAGCCCGGCGGCCAGCCGTTGCGCGGCGCGCAGCCTGCCGCCGGCCAGTTCGGCTTCGACCTGCTGGCGCAGCGTGCCGACCGTGTCGCGGCTGAGCAGGGCGGCCGCGATCAGGCCGGCTTCGTCCTCCTCGAGACCGAGGTCCCGGGCCTGGGTGACGATGGCCCGCTGGAAGAAGCCCCGGTCGGCGAACTGCCGCAGCCTTTCTGTGACCTCGGACAGCAGCAGGGCGTCCAGGTCACCGGCGCGTGCCGCGCTGCCCAGCAGGGCGAGGACACCCTCCAGGTGCGCCTTGGCCTCATTGGAATGCGGGAGCGCAGCGGCCTTCTGGGTCTCCGCGGCGATCGCGTCCTCGTCGAGCTTGCGTCCGCCCGTGAGCTGGAACCCGCCGAGTATCCGGAACCCCTGGCGCACCGCGCCGGCGAAGACCGCCTCCGCGGACAATTGCCAGCCGAGCACCTGCACGTGCTCGGCCAGCGCGGGCTGCTTCGTATGCGGCGCGGCGGGGAGTTCGGGGAACGTCGTGACGACCCGGACGCCTGCCGTGGTGAGCGCCGCGATGACGTCCTCGTCGGTGACGGACATACCCAGCGCGGCCCGCAGCCGTGTCACCGTGCCCGGGCCGACATGCGTCGCGGCACGTGCCTCGGTGTCGGCCAGCCGCGCGAGCATGTCGATCTGTTCGGCGTGCCTGGTGGCCAGCCGCTCCGGGGTGAGCTGCCCGGTCCGCTCAAGTTCGGCGTGCGCCGCGATCAGCGTCTCGGCGAGGCGAGCGTACGTCCGCCGGTTCCTCAGCTCGCGCCAGTAAGCGACCACCTCGCTGATCTGCCGGGCGGCCGCGGCCGGTGCGGCGGTGTCCCTCGGCAGCCCGTACCGCACGTACAGGTCCGCCGGCGGCACGTTGCCGCGCTGGCGGGCCGGCTCCAGGACCTCCAGGCGATACCGCTCGCGGTCCCAGGGCACCTACCCGGTCACCTCGAAGTGCGCCACGGCGGTGGTGGCACGCTGCACAGCGGCGTCATCGAGGCCGATCTGAATCTCGAACCGGACCTCCCGGCCGGAGTCGGCCTCCCGGCCATGCACCTGGAGCAGCCCGGTCTCGGTCATGTGGAACACCACTTGGAACGGCGCCCCGGCCGGGCGGGGCGGCAGGTCGCTGAGCAGGCCCTCGCCGATCTTGGTGTTGTGCTCCAGCTCGGCCGAGGCCACCGCGCCGGCCTGCTCCCAGACCTCCAGCGCCACCACCCGCTGGTTGTCGGTGATGGTGCGGAACGTCTGCGGGCCGGTGTCGGCGGGCAGCGGGGTATTGGCGCTGAGCAGGTGTGTAATGTAGTGCCGGGCCCGGTCCGGGTGGGTCCTCGCCAGCGGGTCCCTGCCGTCCACGACACTGAGCCCGAACGCGCGGGGCACGACGGTGGCCACCTGCATGTCGATCAGGGCGCGGGCCTGGTCAGCGCTGAGGCCGAGCCGGTCGGCCACCTCCTGCGCGCTGTCGGGGGCCTGCGGGTCGCCGTGGTCCTGCGCGGTGATCTTGACCTTCTTCATCAGCGCGAACAGCGCGGCGCCCTTGGCCACGGCGAGCTGCGGGTCCTGCTGCCGCCCGTCCAGCCCGAACCGCTCCTTGAGTGCCTGGGCGATCACCGGCATGATCGTCATGCCGCCGACCAGGAGCACGTCGTCGAAGTGGTCCACACCCTTGTTCCGCGCGGTGCCGAGGGTCCGGCCGGTGATCACCATGGTGCGTTCCAGCAGCTCGGCGGTGAGCTCTTCGAGGTGGTCGCGGGTGAGCTCAAGCTGGGTGTTCTGGCCGTCGAAGCGCACGGTGTGCTTGCGCGACCGCATCGCGCTGAGCGCCTTCTTTAGCTGCTCGGCGGAGGTCGCGAGGTCCTGCATGAACTGCTCGTCGCCGCCCGGGTCGAGCTGGGGGTACTGGGCGGTGAAGCCGTGCAATAAATAGTCGCTGATCTTGGCGTCCCAGTCGGCCCCGCCCAGCTGCGAATTGCCGTCGGTGCACACGACCTGCACGTCGTCGCCGTCCAGCCGGATGACCGTGGTGTCGAACGTCCCCCCGCCGAGGTCGTAGACGAAGATGTGCCGGATCCCCTCGCCCTGGCCGACTGCCTGGTAGGCGAGCGCCGCGGCCACCGGCTCGGCCAGGACGTCCAGGACGTTCAGCCCGGCGATCTGCCCGGCCTTGCGGGTGGCCTCCCGCTCCAGCACCCCGAAGTAGGCCGGCACCGTGATGACCACATCGTGGACCTCCTCGCCGGTCTGCTCGCCCGCGGCGCGCGCCAGCTCCCGCAGGATCAGCGCGGAGACCGACTCCGGGGTGAAGTCCTGGCCGTGGAAGTGGTAGTGCTCGTCCTTGCCCATCTGCCGCTTGACCAGTTCCACCACAAGATCAGGGACGAGCACGGCGGTATCCTTCGCCTGCCTGCCGACGACCACGTTGTCCGGCGATTCGAAATAGACCACCGAGGGCGTCGTGTCCTCGCCGACCGCGCTCTTCAGCACCACCGGCCGTCCCGCGTCGTCTACAGAGGCGATGCACGAGTTCGTGGTGCCCAGGTCGATTCCGTAGGTAGCCATGTCACCTCACTGTGATTGCGCTGCGCCGTGGCCCTGCCCGGCCTCATCGGCGGCCGGGGCGTACCGGTGAAAGCGCGCCTGCACGGGGCGCAGGATCCGGCCGGAGTCCCGGTCGGCGAACCCGGCCGCGAGCACCTCCGCGACGGTGTTGTGCCGGGCTTCGTCGTCGCAGGGCACCACGGCCAGCGGCTTGTGCCGGCCGGGCTCGAACCGGTCTCCCGGCTCGGCGGAGAAGATCTCGATGCCGCATCGGTCCAGGGTCTCCGCGACGTCGTCGGCGAACGACCGCATCAGCCTCCCGTCCGGCGCGCCGGCCTCAAGCCGGCGGCTTTCCCGGCTGAGCTGGTCGTAGAGCCTGATCAGATCCGCGACGACGGGCTCCAGGACGAGGCGGCCAAACCCGCTGCGGAGCTGCTGGTTCTCCTCGTGCAGCCGGTCGATGACCGCCTCGCGGTGCGCGGCGTGCCGGTGAAATTCGCCGAGCAGTTTCTCGATCCCGGCCAGCCGGCCGGCCATCTCGGCGAGGGCCACGCCGGCCGCGCCGGGCTCCGGTGGCGTGGCGCCCCCGGCCCCCGGGGCAGCCGGGGCGTCCGGCTCCGGCGCGGGGAACGGCTGGTCCGCTGGCCGGGCTGAATCCCCGTCTGTTTCGCTCACGGCCGCCACCTGAGGCTGCTAGACAGTTCACGAAAAGCATCCCTCACCGGGCGCAAAGGCACCAGGCCTAAGACCGACGACGCCGCGGGCAAACGGCGGTTACCGAAGTGTGGCCGAGATAATCGCGAGCGCGGGGTTGGCGCACGGGACGGTGTGTCCCATTGTCGTGGTAGCGGCACAGCTTGCGCCGGTGACCGGCGCTAGCGGCCGCGCGGCTTTGGGGATGGCTGATGGTATTTCCCGATCAGCTCAAGGTGCGGGTGCCGTCGCGCGACCCGGCTTTCGACGCTCTTGACGACTTCCTGTGGGAAGTGGCGGCCTGGGAACCCGGCGCCGAGCGGCTGATTGATGACGTTTACGGCGCGGGCTCCGACCGGGAACTCGCCGAAGCGGTGCAGCGGCTATTGGACGAGCTGGTGCTCGGCGAGCCGGGGATGGTCTACGCCGCGCTACGCCTGCTGGCAGATGCGCACGCCCTCCGGCCGGGCACCCTCGGCGCCAGCCTCGGCCGCGCGGCGCCCGCGGGGAGCGGGCCCGGCGGCATCGGTGCCCGGTACCGGGCCAGCGGACCGGCCGTAGGCCGGGACGCCGAGCGCATCCGGGGCGAGCGCGCGCTCACCCGCCGGAGCACCGGTGTCCGCATCCTGTGCATCACGGGGGCGCCGGGAGCGGGCAAGACGCATCTGGCCAGCGACATCCTGGCGGGATATGGCCAGGAGGCCAGCGGGCCGCGGCTGGAGGTGCGGCTCACCACGCCGGGACCGGCCATGGGTGACCGGCCGGCCGCCCGGGCCGCCTACGACGCCCTGGCGGACCTCCTGGCGCAACTCGGGACCGGTGGAGCGGACCTGCCCGCCACCCTGGAGCAGCGGCAGGCGCGTTATGCCGCCGAACTGAGCGGCGCGGAACCGGTCATCCTGATCGACGACGCCGTCGACGTGACCCAGGTGCTGCCGCTGCTGCCGCCCGGGAACGGCGTTGTGGTGGTCACCAGCCGCGAGAGCCTGACCGGGCTGGCCGGCTTGGGAGCCGAATACCTGCCGCTGCGGCCGCTGGAATGGCACGGTTCGCGGCAGCTGGCCCGCGGCCGCTTTCCGGACCCGGGGGCCGAGCCGGGCGCGGTAGCCGAGCCGGATGCGGCGGCCGAGGCGGACCCGCCGACCAAGCCGGATGCGGCGGCGATCACGGCGATCCACGAGATGTGCGGGGGCATGCCGGTGCCCACCGTGGTGGTCTCCCGCTGGCTGGCGCGGTCGGGGGCGGCGACGGGGACCCCGGCTGACCGCCTCGAAACCGTGCGCCGGGCCGCGGGGTCCGCGCGCCCTGACGCCCGGCCGGCGGGGGAGCTGCCCGCCTCCGGTGCGGTGGCCGCGGTCCTCTGCCTGCTGAGCGAGGACGAGCAGGCGGTCGCGCGCGCGCTCGGGCTGCTGCGGCTGCCGGACGCCGACCTTCTCGTGGCGTGCCTGGCCACCGGCCTGAGCCGGGCCCGGGTGACCGAAGCGCTGGAGCAACTGGCCTGCCTCGGGCTGGTGGAGCGCTCCGGCGCCGGCCGGGGCTGGGCCATGCCGCCGCTCGTCGCCGATTATGTCTTCGACTGCTATTTCGCAGGGAGGCCTGATGCCACCATCGAACTGGAACAGGCACTCGGCGCGGTCGTCGCCGTGTACCGGCGGCGTGCCGAGAACCTGCGGGACCTGATGGCCCCGGCGCGGCCGCAAGCACCGCCGCGGCTTCCGGAACTGGCGGGCGCGGCATGGCACGTGGAGCGGGAATCGTTCGCCGCGCTGCTGGCCGCCGCCGCCAACTCGGTGCGTCCGGCCCTGGCGCGGGGCCTCGCGGCGGCGTTCCTCGACGCCGTGTGCCTGGACGGCGACTGGCGGGAGACGGACCGGTACCTGGCCCCGCTGCTGCCCGTCGCCCGCGATGCGCGCGATCACCGCCTGGAGGCCGCGGTGCTGCTGCGGTTCGGGCGCGACGCCATCCGGCAGGGCGAGCGGGCGAGCGCGACCGCGCTGCTGGACGCGGCGGCCCGCGCGGCAGGCGCCGCGGACGACGGCCCGCTGCGGGAAGAAGCCGAGCGGGCACGCGGCGAGATCCCGCCCCTGGACGGCGCCGGGCAACCCGGCGGGCCCGCAGAGCTAGCCGGGCCCGCGGAGCCGGCCGGGCCCGGCGAGGAGGCCGAAGCAGGGCAGCTGCTAGGGCTGGAGCCGGCCGCGCCGGCCGGGCCGATGCTGTTCGGGCGCTCCGCCCACGGGCGATGACCGGACAAGCCCCGGGCCACCAGCTCGCCCGCGACGAGCTCCTGGAGATCCAGGACCTGTCCGCAGGGCAGCCGCTGGCGCTGCGGGTCGAGGCGGCCGGGCCGGCCGAGGACGGCTGGCTGCCGATCGAGGTCAGCCTGAACTGCGCGGACATCCCGGCCGGGACCGGCCTCCCGCATCTGGACAGCCGCGAGCATGCGATCGTGCTGATCCCGGCGGCCTTTCCGTTCGCACGCCCGGCGGTCGAGGTGCGCCATGACCGGTTCGCCGGGCTGCCGTACGTCCTGCTCGGCCACCAGATGTGCCTCTACCACTCCGATTCCGACTGGAACCCGGCGGACGGGATGTTCGGCTTCGTCGCCAGGCTCGCCGCCTGGTACCGGCGCGCCGCGCAGGGGCGCCTGGTGGAGGAGGGCCAGCCGTTGCACCCCCCGCTGGCGTACCCGTTCGATGGCGACCCCGGCTGCCTGGTGATCCAGCCCGACCTGCCGCGCGACTTCGTGCCCGCCGCGGCGATCCTGGTCCGCCGCTACCCCTGGCGCGCCGACGTCGTGGAGTGGCTGCGCCCGGCAGTGCTCAACCTGGCCGGCCAGGGCGCCGCCGGCAGGCTGAAGTCACGGCTGGCGGACGCGGCGGCGGCGCACCACGGCACCGCCTTCCTCGGTGCCGTGACCATCCTGGATGAGCCGCTGAGCTTCGAGCTGCCGGACACTGTGCCCGGCCTCGCCGCGGCGCTTGCCGCGCAGCAGGTCAGCGGCGCTGACCTCGCCGAGCACCTGGCCGAGGTCTGGCTGGCGAACCTGCTCACCAAGGACCGGACGGCCGCCCGCGAGCCGCTGTACGTCGTGCTGGGCGCCCCGATGCGGGGCTTCGCCCGGGCCGGCGGCCGGGAGGTGCACCTCGCGGTGTGGCAACTGGCGCCGGGTGAGGCGGTGCTCCCGTCCGTGCTGGCGTTCTCCGGTGCCGACGAGACCGGCCGGGCCGCGTGGCTGCCCGCCGCCCAGCAACAGGCGCGGGAGTGGCTGCTTACCGCGCCGATAACCTGGGCGGAGGTCCATGAGGCCCGGCGGCAGATCGTCACCCGCCGTGATTCGGGGAAGCCCGCGCAGTGGCTGCTCGGGAAGACGGTGCTGGTCCTGGGCTGCGGCGCGCTGGGCGCGAGGATCGCCGAGCACTGCGTGCGGGCGGGCGCGGGCCGGCTCACCGTCGCCGACGCCGGAGTGGTGAGCCCGGGCATCCTCGTCCGCCAGCCGTACGAGGAGGCCGACATCGGGGCCGCCAAGGCGCGGTGCCTGGCGGACCGCCTCGCGCTCATCCGGCCGCCGGCCGGCGTCGAGATCCTGGCCGAGACCGGCGACGTGCGCCGCACCATCCTCAGCAGCGACTCCGCGTGCCCGGACGCCGACCTGATCGTCGATGCGACGGCCAACCGCGGCGTGGCGGCCCGCATCGAATGGCTCCGCCGGCGCCAGCGGCCGCGCTGGCCGCCCACCCTCACGGTGGGGGTCGGGCACGAGTGTGACCGCGCCGTCGGCGCGCTCGCCCTGCCGCGGGCGACCGGAGCGGGCACGGACATCCTGCACAGCTTCGCGGACCGGGCGGTACGGGACCCAGCGCTGGCCGATGCCGCCGACGACTTCTTCGCCGCGCCGGGCGCGCAGCCGGTCTTCCAGCCGGAGATCGGCTGTTCCGAGCCGACGTTCACCGGTTCCGACCCGGAGGTCGCCGCCGCGGCGGGCCAGGTGCTCACCTGGGGCCTGCATGTGCTGTCCGAGCACGCCGCGCACCGCCCGGTCGCTGCTAAGTCCTTGCTGTTCACGCGGCTGCCGGGGCGCACCAGCCAGCCGGCCAGCGTCTGCCTCGACTGGCCGGACGACGTCATCGCCGAGGACGCCGCCAGCGGCTATCAGGTCCGCATCCGGCCGCGGGCCATGGCGGACCTGCGTGCCGAGGCGCTGACCACGGCACGGCTCTGCCCGCCGTCCTGGGAGACCGGCGGCATTCTCCTGGGTTACTTCGACGGCGCCTGCCGAGTGGCCTGGGTGGTCGCCGCGCCCGGCCCGTCACCGGACAGCCAGCGGGGTGATCACGCCTTCTGGCACGGCACCGAGGGCGTGGCCGCCCTGGTCGCCAGGCACCACCGGGAAAGCCGCGGCCGGACCCGGTTCGTCGGCATGTGGCACACCCATCCGGGGATGCCGGCCCAGGCAAGCCCGATCGACCACCAGGCGATGGGGGACCTGTTCGGCCCGCAGGGCACCGGGCAGGTCCCGCGCCAGGCCCTCCAGCTCGTCCTCGGCGGGGAATCCGGCCGGTGGGGCCGCTGGCTGCGGGGAATCGGCGAGCCGGAGATCAGCGTCCGGCTCTTCCGCCGGTCCCGGATCGAGGCGTCCCGTGGACCGGCCCGGCCGCCGGAAGAGGAGCGCTGATGGCCCTGTCGCACGATCAACTCCACCGCTGGGCGGAGCGCGGGGACCCGGTCCACGCGTGGTACTCCTACGAGATGGTCAAGGAAGCCTTCACACCCAGCCGGCTGAACGGCATGACCTGTGCGGTGTATCCGCAGGGGTCATACGCGAACAAGACCAACATCGTCTCCGACAGCGATGTCGACATGGTCATAGCTCTGCGCTCCGCCTTCTACCCGCAAAAGCGGGAGCTGAGCACCCGGGAGCTGGAGGAGTACGACAAGTACTACGAGCGCGCCAGCGTGACCTGGCGTGACTTCCGCGAGGTCGTGGTGCGGGCGCTGAGGCCCGACTTCTTCCTGGAAGAGGGGGACAAGGCCGTCAAGGTGCGCTCCGGCCTCATCCGGCTGCCGGCCGACGTGCTCATCGCGCTGGATCACCGGTACTACAAGAGCTTCCCCAGCTTCGCCGGGCAGCAGTACATCGATGGCGTGCAGTTCTACCTGCCCGGCGGCCGGGAGATCGTCAACTACCCGAAACGGCACATGCGGGCCTGCGCGCAGAAGAATGACCGGACATCGGGGAGGTACCGGCGCGTCGTGCGCATCGCGAAGAACGCGCGGAACTCGCTCGTCACCGATGACGCGACGCCGATCGGCGGCGGCACCGCACCGTCGTACTTCCTGGAGTCTCTGCTCTGGAACGTTCCGGACAGCCGGTATGGCGGCGGCCTCGACCAGGCCTACCGGCAGGCGATCGGCTGGCTGCGCGAGAACTCGGGCTCGCTGGCCGGGATGAGGTTCCCGAACGGCATGGGGCCGCTGTTCGGTGAGACGCCGGATACAGCCTGGAGCCAGCCAAAGGCGCGGGCGATCATCCAGGCGCTGGACCGTCAGCTGAATTCGTGAGGGCCAGACTCGCCTCCGCCGCGGGCCGCCCCACCGCCCGGGGCTCCTCCGGCCGCCGCCCCAGTGCCGCGCGCATCGCCTCGATGCACGCGTCGCGCGCGGCGTCGATGCCCTGCCTGTCGTAGGCCTTGCCCAGGCTGACCTTGGCGTCCTCGGTCGCCACCGGTTCCAGCCAGGCCTCACGCATCTGCGCCCCGGCCTGCTCCTTGGTGATCCGCGCCAGGTCTTGGTACGCCCGCGCCACCACAGGTGCCTCCAGGCGCAGCCAGCCCTGGTGGAAGGCCAGCCGGGACTGGATCTGGCTGATCTGCTCGGTCAGTTCGTGCCGGGCCTCCGGGGTGCCCGGCCTGCGCCGGATCCGGTACGGCAGTTCCGCGTAGTCCTCGATGACGGACAGCGCCTCCGCGAACGACCTGGTCTGCCGCTCGCGCCGGGCGGCCCGCTGGTTCAGGCCGTAGCTGAGCGCCGCCGTCACCACGGCACCCGCCAGCGTGAGGACGGCGGCCAGCAGCGTCACCGTCTGCGCCCAGGTCCACCCCGCCGTGCCGGTCATATGCCCATAGTGGCGGAAGTCCGGCCCCGGAACCCGGCGGAGCCGCCGGGCCCATCGGCTGACGGGCCCGGCGGTGTGCTCCGGTGGTTATGGATAGCTGACCACGTCGACGGGGGTGTCCGGGTTCGCGGCCGTGGTCGAGCCGCCGGCGCCGTTCACCACGTGATCGATCCCGCCGGACCCGCCGTTGGCGTTGAGGAAGATCGTCAGCAGGTCGTGGAGCGCGAGCCCGGGCGGGTTGTCCGCCTCGAACGCGTTCGTGGCGAAGATCGGCACGCCCTGATTGAAGAAGCTGTAGCTGCCCATCCCGTAGCCGGAGAAGCCAGCCGCGTGCGACGTGACCAGGAAGGCCGGGTAGCCGTCGGTGGACGGGTTCTCCATCCAGGCCGCCTGGCTCGGCGGGTCGTAGGGCATCTCGTTCTGGAAGAAGATGTCCGTGCCGTCCCGCCCGTTCCAGATCACCTGCGCCTTCTCGTAGTGCTCCACGAACAGGCCGTAGGCCGTCACGTCGTCGCCGTTGACCACGACGCCGGTGTTCCCGACGTTGCTGGTCCAGCCCACACCGTTGCCGTGGTCGGCCCGCCAGCCCCAGATGTCGTCGAGGATCACCTGGGAGGAGTTGACGACGAGGCTGTCGGTGGCCTGGCCGGGCGTGGCACCGCCGACGCGGAAGAACACGTCCTGCACCAGCGTCGGGTCACCCGGGTCCGACACGCCGTGGCCGCCGGGGAGGCCCACCTGGAGCAGCGCGGGGGAGTTCACCGGGCCGGCGTCGAAGATCATCCCGGACAGCTTCACCCCCGGGACGCTGGCCACCAGCATCGAGACGTTGCCGTTCGCGGGCACCAGGGTGGGGAACCCGAGGCCGAGCACCACGGTGTCCTGCCGGGTCACCACGATGGGGTGGCTCAGGCTGTACACGCCCGGCGTGAGGATCAGGTCCTTGCCTCCCGCCAGCGCCGCGTTGATCAGCCCCACCGGGGTGGCGGGGCTGGCGATCAAGAACCGCCCTATGCCGATCGCGGTTCCCGGCGTGGGGCCGCTGCCCCAGGTGGTGCCCGCCGAACCGCGCTGCACGGCCGGGACGAACACGCTGAAGTTCCCGGCGGAATCCTCCTGCAGGAACGGTTCTTCCTGGGTGACCGGGCTGGCCGCCAGCGTGGTGAACTGCCCGCCCGAGCCGAAGTTCTGCGCCGGCACCGCGCCGGTGTCGCCGGAGAAGACCTGGTTCCAGACGGCGTTGGTCCAGCCGTCCAGGTTCGAGTTCCGCACCACGAACTGCTGCTGGCTGCCGTTCAGCACGGTGCTGCCGGAGAACTGCGAGTCGGCGATGAACCCGCCGCTGGCGAAGCTCGGCGGCGTGCAGTAGTCCATCAGCGAGAAGAACCCGTTGACGTCCACCCGCCGCACGGGGGACGCCTGCGACGTCCCCCAGAACTCGGCCGACCGCGAGCAGGGGCCGCCGGGCTGCGGCGCGGGGAAATTGATCGTCAGGTTGGACAGCGACCGCCAGAAGTTCACCAGCGCGGTGCAAAAGCCGGCGTCGCACTGGTTGAACGAGTCGATGGCGCCGTTGATGACGACGTCACCGGGTGAGGTGCCCAGGCCGGCCACGCTGGTGTAGTAGCCCACCTGGAAGAACAGTGGGTCGGCGGCGGACCCGTAGGTGCCCGGCTCGAACAGCAGCGCGTACCGCTGGGTGCCGAACTGGTTGCCGACCTGCTGGCTGGCGATCGAGTCGACGGTGGCCTGGATCTGGCTCTGCGGCATGCTGGGGCTGAACACGTAGACGTTCGGGCCGAAGTCCGGTGCCCCCGGCTGCTGGATCGCGGGCTGGACCGCCGGGTGGTGCGCCGCCGCCCGCGCGGCGGGGGTGGCCGATGCCGCCGATGCGTTGGTGAGCGCCGGGGCCACGCTGGCGGCGAGCAGCGCAGCGGCGATTAATGCCAAACGATTCCGCCCCCGGCGGCGGGTGCCGTCCGGCCGGCGGGTTCCGGGGAGAAGCTTCCGGGGCGAAGTCATGACTGATCAAGCCTCCGTGCTGGGATAGCGTACGGCTGGGTGGGTGGCCCCGCCTCCGGCCAGGCCGGGAGCGGGCCCGGTTTGCCCCGCCACCTCGGCGAGGCCTGGATCGCTGTGCAGGCCCGGGATACCCCGTTTTCCGGGGAGCAAGCCCGGGCCCAGGGGCCCCGTTCCTCCGACGGGGCCTTGGCCCTGGGGGTCAGCGAGGACTCAGGTGCAGGATGACCACCTCGTCGGTGCCGGTGCCCGCGTTGTTGTTGCTGCCGGAGGGCTGCCCCGACTCGTACGGGTTCGACTGCGTCGGCCAGCCGACCCAGTGCCGCGAGTTGTACTCGAACCAGTCCGACGCCGTGGTGATCGGGATGACCGGCAGGTTCGCCGCGACGAACTTCTCGATCGGCGTGAGCGCGGCGGTCTGCGCGGTGACCGTGGCGGCCCCCGCCAGCCTGGTCAGCGCGGCGTCGATGGACGGGTTCTTCAGCCGTTCGTAGTCGCCGGTGGCGGCGGTGCCGTTGTCCAGCGCGCTGGACAGCCAGTTGTCGTACAGGTTGTACGGGGTGACGCCGCCGTTGGACCAGTGCTCGGCGAGGGAGAAGTTGCCGGTGGCCATGTCCTGGTTCCAGGCGTTCACGCTGATGCCCTGGAACGTCGCGTCGATCCCGGCGTTCTTCAGTTCCTGCGCGGCGATCGAGCCGACCTCCGCGTAGTCGGTGTACGCGGCCGGGCTGATCAGCGTGACCGAGACGGTCTTGCCGCCCTTCTGGAAGAACCCGTTGGATCCCTTGGTGTACCCGGCGGCCTTCAGCACCGCCTGCGCGCCGGCCGCGTCGCTGGTGGCGGCCACCGAGTCCGAGGCGACCGGCCCGCTCCAGGCGGAGTAGGTCGGCAGCGTGATGCCGCTGGCGTTGAGCACCGGGTTCTCCAGGCCCGCCTCGCCTTCGGACGCCAGCACCGTGCGGTTCAGCGCCAGGCTGATCGCCTTGCGCACGGCCAGCTGGTTGGTCGGCCACTTGTTCAGGTTGGGGATGAAGGCGTTCGTGCTGCCCGGTGCCTCCCAGTAGTGGTGGTAGGCCGGTGCCTTGGCGACGAAGTCCTTCTGCAGGCCGGGGATGAAGTTGCCGGTCCAGTCGATCTGTTCGGAGAACAGCGCCGACAGCGCGCCGGTGTTGGAGGTGTAGACGGGGAAGTAGACGTTGGGGACCTTCGCCTTGGAAAGCGCCCAGAAGTGCGGGTTCCTGGCCAGCGTGAAGCCCTGCGGGGTGAAGGTCTTGAGCATGTAGGGCCCGGTGCCGACCGGGTTGGCGTCCGCGTACGTCGCCGGGTTGCCCACCTTGCTCCAGATCGACCGCGGCAGGATCGGCACGCCCGCGATCGACTGCAGGTTGGTGTACTGCGCCGCGGGGAACGTGAGCGTGACCGTGTTGCCGGAGGTGGTCACGTTCGAGATGGCCAGCCCGGCGAGGTTGATCGCCTTGTTGGCCTTGACGAGGTTGTAGGTGAACGCGACGTCGGCGGGGGTCATCGGCGTCCCGTTGTTGAACTTCACGCCCTGCCGGATCGTGAACGTGACCGTCTTGCCGCCGTTGGACCACCGGTAGGACGTGGCCAGCCACGGGTAGTACTTGGGCGGCGCGGCGATGTCGAACTGGAGCAGCGGCTCGTAGATGAGCCCGTCCGCGCCCATGCCGAAGATGGCCTGGGTGGCGACGAACGGGTTGAACGCCTGGGTGATCGTGCTCTCGGGCGAGCTCTCCATGATGAGGGTGCTGGAGGAGGAGGACTTCGAGCCCGACGACCCCGTCGAGGAGCTCGACGAGCACGCACCTGCCCCGGCGGCGAGAAGGGCGGCCGCCGTCACGGCGGCCAGCTTTCTGTGGCCTAGAAATCTGGAGATCATTTTGTTTTCCTGTCCGTCGAAGGTCGAGGGCCCCCCGATTGCTGCGGCGGCGGCCTAACCCGTCATGTCCCACCCCCTTGCGACTGCGCGAGGATGCCTGGCGCGGCGACGTCGAGCCGCCAGCAGGCGGCCGCCCGTACCGCGGTGACGCGCCGCAGCGGAGGGTCGTCCGTGCGGCAGCGGTCGTCGGCCAGCGGGCACCGGGCGCTGAACGGGCAGCCCCGCTCCGCGGGGCCACCGGCGGGCTGGCCTGCGCCGCGCGCCGTCCCGCCGCGCAGCGAACTGCCGAGGTTGTCCGGATCCGGGGCCGAGGCGACGAGGAGCTGGGTGTAGGGGTGTGCCGGGCGCTGGGTCAGTTCCTCGGCCGGGCCCCGCTCGACGATCTCCCCGGCGTACATGACCAGCACCTCGTCGGCGAAATAACGCGCCGACGCGATGTCGTGGGTGATGTACAGGAGCGCGAGCCGGAAGCGCCGGCGCAGGCCGTCGAGCAGGCCCAACATCTCCAGCCGGATCGAGACGTCCAGCATGGACACCGGCTCGTCGGCGAGCAGGACGCCCGGCCGGGCGGCGAGCGCCCGGGCGAACGAGACCCGCTGCCGCTGCCCGCCGGACAGCTCGTGCGGGAACTTGGCGACGAACTTCCCGGCCGGGGTGAGGCGGACCTGCTCCAGCAGGGCGGCCACCTCGCGCGCGGTCTCCTCGCCACGGCCCTTGCCCTGGTGCAGCCGCACCGGCCGCTCCAGGTGGTAGCGGACCGTGTGCACCGGGTTGAGCGAGGAGAACGGGTCCTGGAAGACGAGCTGAACCTTGCTCTTGTGCCGGCGGAAGGCACGGCGGCCGGACACCTCGACCGGCTCGCCGTCCAGGCGGATCGAGCCGGTGGTGGGCCGCTCCTGCCCGGCGAGCAGCCGGGCGACGGTCGACTTGCCCGAGCCGCTCTCGCCGACGAGCGCGACCACGGCGCCGCGGTACAGGCCGAAGCTGACCCCGCGGACCGCGTGTAGGACGTGGCCACGGCCAAGCCGGAAGTCCTTGCCGAGCGAGACCGCCTCCAAGGTCAGCGGCCCGCGCTCCGCCGCCACCGAGAGGACCTCGTCGCCGTTGGCCGCCCAGGCGCCGTCGCCGTGCCCGCTCACTCCCGCCCTCCCTCGCGCGTCCGGCCTCTTAGGGCTCGCGGACGAACAAACCGTCGGCGCGATCCCCCAACGGCCCAGGCCGCCGCGCTGACATGCCGCCAGAACCTGCGGTTTGTTCCGAGGCCACTCCTTATGACGCGAGACGTGCCCCCAAACCCGGCAAATCCGGCGCCAAAGCGACCGTTTCCCGTGATAAGGGGGGTGGCGCGCGCGTCGATGCTCATGTGGCGAGCTCCGTTTCCGTGGGAACCGGCTGGCCGAGGAGGCGAGCGGGGGTGTCCGGGCCCACGAACGGGCAGGCGGTTTCGTGGCCGGGCCCGTCGGCCGGGGCGACCGGCGCCAGGCGCATGCCGATCTCGGTGCAGGCGGGCGTGCCGTAGCCGCAGCGCGGCAGGAACGGGCAGCCGGGCGGCGGGTCGAGCAGGTCCGGCGGGGAGCCCGGGATGCCGGCCAGGTCCCGGCGCGCGCCGCGCAGCGAGGGGAACGAGTTCAGCAGGCCCCTGGTGTAGGGGTGCGCCGGGCGGTGCTGTACCTGCCGGGCCGTGCCGGCCTCCAGCAACTGCCCCGCGTACATCACCGCAATCCGGTCGGCGAGTTCCAGCAGCAGCGACAGGTCGTGCGTGATGAACAGGATGGAGAAGCCGAGCCGCTCTTTCAGCTCCACGATCTGGGCCAGGATGTCCCGCTGGACCACCACGTCGAGGGCGGTGGTCGGCTCGTCCATGATGACCACTTCGGGGTCGGCGGCCAGCGCCATCGCGATCATCACCCGCTGCCGCATGCCGCCGGACAGCTCATAGGGGTAGCTGCGCAGCCGGGCGCGCGGGATGCCGACCAGGTCGAGCAGCGCCGCCGTTTTCTCCCGCGCCTCGTCGCGGGAGATCCGCAGGTGGGCGTGGATGCCGTCGAGGATCTGGTCGCGGACGCTGAGCACCGGGTTCAGCGCGTTCATCGCGCTCTGGAACACGATGGCGATCTCCCGCCAGCGCAGCCGGCGCAGTTCGGCGGGGCCCAGCCGCAGGATGTCGATCGGCCCGGTGCCACGCCGGCCCCGGTAGCGGACGCTCCCGCCAGTGATCACCGCGGGCGCCCGGAGCAGGCGGCAAGCGCCGTAGGCGAGTGTGGACTTGCCAGACCCGCTCTCGCCGACCAGGCCGACCACCTCGGTCGCGTTCAGCTGCAAATTCACGCTGGTGACCGCCCGCACGTCGCCGCCGGGGGTGCGGTAGGCGACGGAGAAATCCTCGATGTCCAGCACCGGCTCGGTCACCGCGGCTCACCGCCCGGCCAGGGGCCGCGCCGCCAGCGCCGGCGCGGCGGCGCGGCGTCCAGCACGGGGGTGGGGTCGGTCGGCCGCAGCTTGCGCCAGGCGCCCGCGCTGGCACCGCCGGCGCCGCGCAGCCGCGGGTTGCCGAGCTCGTCGATCCCGCTGTTCAGGAGCACCAGGGAGGTCCCCATCAGCGCCACGGCCAGGCCCGGCGGCACGAACCACCACCAGGCGCCTATCTGCAGTGCCTGCTGGCTCTGCGCCCAGTAGAGCATGGTGCCGAGGCTCCAGCTGGTCAGGTCGGCGAGGCCGATGAAGGCCAGGGCGACCGATGCGCCGATCGCGTAGAGCGCCGTGTTCACGAAGCTCGCCGCGATCAGGCTCACCTCGTTCGGCACGATCTCGAAGGCGAGGATCCGCCAGGTCCGCTCGCCCGTCTCGCGGGAGGCGGCCACGAAGTCGCGGCTGCGGATCGCCAGGGTCTGCGCCCGTATTAACCGTGCGCCCCACGGCCAGCCGAGCACCGACAGCACCAGCACCGTTGCCGTCTGGCCCTTCTGCGGCAGGTAGCCGAGCAGGATGATCAGCAGCGGCAGCGCGGGGATCACGAGGAACACGTTGGTGGCCAGCGACAGCACCTCGTCCCACACGCCGCCGAGGTAGGCGGCCGCCACGCCGAAACCGACCGACACCGCCGTGGCAACGATCCCCACGCTGAGCGCCAGTTCCAGGGTGAGCCGGATGCCCGCCAGGAGCTGGGAGAACACGTCCTGGCCGCTCTGCGTGGTGCCCAGCAGGTGCGCCGCGTCCGGCGGGTGCAGGGACAGGCTCGCCGCGGCGTTCTGGAAGGAGGGATCGTAGGGGGTGAGCACCGGCCCGACGATCGCGGCGAGGATGAACGCGCCGAGCATGACGGCGCCCACCTTCGCCCGGGTGGGCAGCCGCCGCCACAGCCCGCGCCGTGGCTGGCGTTCCTCGAGCACCGCGGCCGGGTCCGTGCTGACCGGCAGCGCGACGGTCATCAGGCCCCCTCTCGTGCCCGCGCCCGGGGATCGATGGCGACGATGATCATGTCGACGACCAGGTTGGCGAGCAGGACGGCGAAGGTGATCACCAGGAAGATCGCCTGCATCAGCGGGAAGTCGTTCGAGGTGACCGCGTTGAGCAGGAGCAGGCCGATGCCGGGGTAGGAGAAGACGATCTCCATGACGATGGCCCCGGACACCACGAACCCGACGGCCAGGCCGAACCCCTGCAGTTGCGGCAGCAGCGCGTTGCGCGCCGCGTAGTTGAACACCAGCCGCCGGCTGGGCAGCCCCTTGGCCTGCGCGGCCAGCATGTAGTCCTCACCGATCGTGGTGATCATCACGTTGCGCATCTGCAGCATCCAGCCCGCGACCGAGGCGATCACGATGGTGAAGGCGGGGAGCAGCGCGTGGTAGATCGCGCTGCCCACGAAGTCCCAGTGCCAGCCCGGTACCAGGCCGCCCGCGTAGCCCTGCCCCAGCGGGACCAGGTGCCCGCGCACCGCGAGCAGTTCCAGCAGGATCAGCGCGAGGAAGAAGTAGGGCACCGCCTGGAAGAACATGAGCCCGGGCAGGACCCGGTCCAGCCAGCCACCGCGCCGCCAGCCGGCCAGGATCCCGAGCAGGGTCCCGGCCGCGAAGGCGATGACCGTGGCCGTTCCCACCAGGGTGAGGGTCCAGGGGATGGTCTGCCCGAGCAGGGTGGACACCGTCGCCGGGTAGTTGGTGACGTCCACGCCGAAGTTGAAGTGTAAGACGTTGACCAGGTACGCCCGGTACTGGCCCCACAGCGATCCGGGATGCCCGACGCCGAGCATCGCCTGCAGCGCCTTGTAGGCGGACGGCTGCAGGTTGGGGAACTTCGCCATGATGCTCTCCACGGCGTTCCCCGGCATCGCGCGCGGGATGAAGAAGTTGATGGTCAGCGCCACCCAGGCCGCGACGATGTAGAAGATCACACGGCGGACGATGAAGGGCATCGCCGGCTCCTAGTCCGAGGCGTCCGGGATCTTGCGGCGGCCGCGCCGCGCCGATCCGGCAGTGTCCGGTGCGCTGGCGCGTGCCGTGGTGCCGGCCGGGGTGCGGCTCGCCCGGGGGGCACGCTTGCTGGCTGGCCGCGGCGGCACCGGCCGGCGCACCGCGGTGCCGGGCGGGCAGCCGCAGCTGGACCGCAGCACGAGTTCGGTGGGAAGCAGCTCCACCGCGGGGCGCAGGCCCGGCCGGGCGATCCGGTCGAGCAGGCGGGTGCACGCGCGCTCGCCGAGCAGCCGCATCGGCTGGTGGACGGTGGTCAGCGGCGGGTCATAGAGGCTCCCGGGGAAGATGTCATCGAAGCCGACGACCGCCACCCGCTCCGGGACGCGCACCCCGGCCCGGGCGAAGGCCTGCAGCACGCCGATGGCCATCTGGTCGTTGGCGCACACGACCGCATCGGGCAGCGCCGCACCGCGGGCAGCGAGCAGTTTCTCGCCCGCCTCCACGCCGCTGCCGACGCTGAACATCCCCTCATACCGGCCGGTGAGGTGGCAGTCCGGGTGGCTGACCAGCACTTCGTGTAGCGCCAGCCGCCGCTCCCTGGCGTCCGGGGCGCTCGGCGGCCCGTCCACGTGGTACAGCCGCTGCCTGCCGTGGTCGGAGATCAGGTGGCGCACCAGGGCCGCCGAGCCGGCCCGGTTGTCAGCCGTCACCACGTCGACGGCGCGCTCGCCCGGGTCCCCGGCGAGGACCACTACCGGCCGGCGGCGGCCCAGCCGGGCCAGGAACGGGGATGGCACCACGCCCTCGCCGATCAGCAGCCCGTCGACCTGGCCGGACAGCGCGAGCAGCCGAGGCAGGTCGGCTTCGCTGGACTCCCGGAGGTAGGTGATCAGCAGCGACCACTCGTGGTCCCGGATGTGCGCCTCGACGCCGCGCAGGATCTCGTCGTAGAACAGCAGGCTCATGCTCTCGATGTCGTACTGCTGGCGCGGCGACTGGCGCTCGACGCAGACCAGGCCGATGACGTTCTTGCGGCGGCGGGACAGGCTCTGCGCGGCGCCGTCGGGGACGTAGCCGAGCTGCTCGATGACCGCTTGCACGCGCGCCCTGGTGCCGTCGCGCACCCGGTCCTGACCGTGCACGACCCGGGAAACCGTCGCGGTGGAGACACCGGCGAGCCGCGCGACGTCGTAGAGCGTAACCACGGTGGTGCCCCCAACTGGAGCCGGATTCTAAGCGGTTACATACTTGGTCTAAGCGCTTACATTGGGAAATCTAAGCGCTTACACTAAGACCCGGCCCGGGAGCCGTCAAGAGCCCCGCGGCCGCCAGGAGCCACCAGTGAGGAGGGCCGATGACGACCACGGGTTCCGCCGCGAACGTCGCCCTGCCGTTCCCGCAGGGCTTCACCTGGGGGGCGGCGACCGCCGCCTACCAGATCGAGGGAGCGGCGAGCGCAGACGGCCGGGGCCCGTCGGTGTGGGACACCTTCAGCCACGCGCCGGGCAACGTCCGCGGCGGTGACACCGGCGACATCGCCTGCGACTCCTACCACCGGTACCGCGAGGACGTCGCGCTGATGGCGTCGCTCGGCCTCGGTGGCTACCGGTTCTCGATCTCCTGGCCGCGGATCCAGCCGGACGGCCGGGGAGCGGTGAACCAGCGCGGCCTCGACTACTACCGGGCGCTGGCCGACGAGCTGGCCGCGCACGGCATCGCCGCCACCGTGACGCTCTATCACTGGGACCTGCCCCAGGCGCTCCAGGACGAGGGCGGCTGGGCGGCGCGCGGCACGGCCCAGCGGTTCGCCGAGTACTCAGGCGTCGTCGCGGCGGCGCTCGGCGACCGCGTCACCCGCTGGATCACGGTGAACGAGCCGCAGGTGGTGGCCAGCCACGGGTACCGCACCGGGGAGCACGCGCCGGGGCTGCGCGATGCCGCCGCGGCCGCCGCCGCCACCCACCATCTCCTGCTCGGCCACGGGCTGGCCACCCAGGCGCTGCGCGCCGTGGTGCCCGGCGTCTCGGTGGGCATCACCGTTGACCTGCACCCGGTCCAGGTGGTGGGCGAGCGGGGCTCGGACGCCGTCGAGCAGGCCCGGGCGGTCACCGATGCCAGCCTGAACGGCCTGTTCCTGGACCCCGTGCTGCAGGGCAGCTACCCGATGCAGGCGCGGCAGGGCCTGGTCCCGGCCGATGAACTCGTCCTGGCCGGGGACATGGCGACGATCAGCCAGCCGGTGGACTTCCTCGGCGTCAACTACTACTCGTGTATCTACCTGCGCACCGGTGATGCTGCGGACCTGCGGCGCAACGAGGTGGCGCCCCGGTTCGGCACGCCCGGTGTCGTGGAGTACCGCCCGGGCCACCTGGCGCGGACGCCGATGGGCTGGCTCGTGGACCCCGAGGGGCTCTACGACGTGCTCATGCGCCTGTCCAAGGACGCGCCGGGCCTGCCGCTGTTCGTCACCGAGAACGGCTGCGCCGCGGAGGACTACGTCGGCCCGGACGGCGCGGTGAACGACGTCGAACGGGTCAGCTACCTGCACCGGCACCTGGACGCCGCGGCCCGGGCCATCAGGGACGGGGCCAGCCTGGCCGGCTACTTCGTCTGGTCGCTGCTGGACAACTTCGAATGGGCGTGGGGCTACCAGAGGCGGTTCGGCATCGTCTTCGTCGACTTCGGGACGCAGCGCCGGGTGCCCAAGGCCAGCGCCCGGTTCTACGCCGGCGTGGCGCGCGCCAACGCCGTGCCGCCCCTGGCCCGGCCTGAGCTGGCTGGCCCGGCCTGAGCTGGCTGGCCCGGCCTGAGCTGGCTGGCCCGGCCTGAGCCCGCCGGACCGGCCGGGACAAGCGGCAGGCCACCGTGCTTTGGCCTGCCTGCGGTGGGTCAGCGGGCCCGGAACAGCCGGAGGCTTCCTGGCAGCAGGCTGACCTGAACCTGTTGGCCTGCTGTCAGCTGGAGGCGGTCAAGGTCCCGGTGAAGGATCTGGGCCGTTATGGGTGGGTCGCAGCTGAGGCTGACGCGGGCGAGTGGGCGGGTACGGATGATCTCTTGGACGTGGGCGGTGAGGCCCGCGCCGGGTGGAGGGCCTTGTGCGATGGGGCCGAGTTCAATGTCTTCGGGCCGGTAGAAGGCTTGTACCGGACCGTGCAGGCCCCCCGCCGCCCGATCGTGGATGATCAACTGGCCGATGCGGGCTGCGCCGTTGGCTGCTGTGCCGTGGCCGAGTTCTGCCCAGCCGAGCAGCCGGGCGGTGTCGGGGTCGGCGGGATGGGTGGCGACGTGCGTGGCCGGGCCGGTCTGGCGGAGTTGCCCGCCGACGAGGATGGCGAGGTCGTCGCCGATGCTGAGGGCTTCGTCGCGGTCGTGGGTGACATGGGCGGCCGGGATTGCCAGCTCGGCCAGAAGCCGCTGGAGCAGCGTGCGCATGTCTTCGCGGGCTGGCTGGTCGAGCGCTGAGAGGGGCTCATCGAGCAGAAGAAGGCTGGGCTGGATCGCCAGTGCGCGGGCGAGGGCGACGCGCTGGCGTTCACCGCCGGACAGGGAGCGGGGCGCCCGGTCGGCCAGGTGGCCGATGCCGAGCTGGCCCAGCAGGTCCCCGGTGGTGTCCGGTGCGGACCTGCGGCTGGCTCGGGGCCCGAACCTGATGTTGTCCCTGACCGTCAGGTGCGGGAAGAGCGCGGCGTCTTGGAAGACCAAGCCGATGCGGCGCCGCTCGGCCGACAGACCGGTGATGTCAGTGCCGGTGAGGCTGATCTGCCCGCCCTGCTGGGAGCGGAGCCCGGCGATGGTCTCCAGCAGCATGGATTTACCTGCACCCGATGGCCCGAGCACGACCAGCACCCGGTCGGGTGGGATGGCCAGGCTGAGCGGGCCGAGGGTGAAGGGCCCGGCCTGGGCGCTCAGCTCACTGACGCTGAGCCCGGGTCTAGGGGTAGGCACGGTTGACCTGGGCAAGCAGTCGGCCCGAGGCCAGGGTCCGCAAGACCAGGAAGGTGGCCAGAGTGACGATCAAGAGCACGACGGCGGCCGATGCCGACTGGGTGAGGCCGGATTGCAGGAACAGGTTGTAGATCTCGACCGGGGCGGTGGCGGGATAGTAGGCGATGATCACCACAGCACCGAACTCGCTGATTGAACGGGCGTAGACGAGCACGGCGCCGGTCAGCACCCCGCGCAGGGCCAAGGGCAGGGTGATGCGCTGGAAAGCGTGCCAGGGGGTGGCACCGAGGCTGCGGGCGGCTCGTTCGAGTTTGGGGTCGATGGCCTCGAACCCGACCCGGGCACTGTTGACGGCGAACGGGCAGCTGACGAACAGCATCGCGGCCACGATCCCCCACTGGGAGCCGTAAAAGGAGACTCCCAGATGGCTGGCGGGGCCGCCGACCCATCCGGTCCGGCCGAACAGGAAAAGCAGCGCGATCCCGGCGACGGTGTGCGGCACAACCAGCGGCAGGTCCACCAGCGCCTGGAGCGCGTTGCGGCCCCGGAAGCTGGCGCGGGCGAGGATGTAGGCGAGCGGCACCCCGAACAGCGTCGCGATCCCGGCGGTGATCGCCGCCGCTTGAAGGCTGAGCAGCGTCGCGTCCCGCACCGCGGCCGCGCTGGCGGCGGCGTGCAGGCTGGCCACCGACGACGTGGTGGCCAGCCGGATGATCGGCAGCACGACGAACGCCAGCAGCAGGCCGCCGAGCAGCCAGGTGACCACGCTGAACCAGCCCGACGGCCAGCCCCGGGCCGGCCGTACCGCTGCTGTCGGTGTCACGAGGTCATTGTGCCGCCGCGCGTGCCTCCTGGTATCTCACCCGCCTGAGGACGGCCACGCGGTGGTGAGTGGTTTGATCGATGCCGGGACCTTGTCCCGGGGGCTGGCCAGGGCGGGGGAGATGACGACGAAGCCGTTGCCGCGCATGATGGCCTGGCCAGCGGGGCCAAGGACGAACGTGACGAATTTCTGGCCCAGCACAGCGTCGGGTGCGCTGGCCGGGATGGTCAGCCCGTAGATGATGGGTTTGGCGGTCAAGGTGCCGAGCGAGCCTGCGTGGATGGAGACCTTGGCGTAGTCGGCGGCCAGTGCTGGGCTGGACAGGTTGATCTGCGCCGGGAGCGCGATGTATTTCAGGTGGCTTTCCAGTGCGCTGGACTTGTAGATGGCCAGGTAGTCGATCTGCCCGGACTGTAGCGCGGCGAGCAGGGAGGTCTCGGTCTCTGCGACGCTGGAGCCGGGGGAGTTCTTCAGCACCGACGCCGACAGCCCCGGGTCGTGGTAGTAGCCGTCAGCCAACTGAAGCATTTGCAGGATCTGATACCCGGAGGGATCGGCGGCCGGGTTGGAGCGGCCGATGTGCACGCCGGGCTGGGCGAGGATCTTGTACCAGTTGGCGGGGGTGAGCTGGCTGGCGCCTTTGCTGTGGCTGGTGTAGGCGAAGGTGATCTGGTTGGAGACGAACCCCAGGTACCAGGTCGCGTGGCTCGGGAACATCAGCTTGGGGATCAGCGAGTAATCCGCCACGCCGAGCACGTCGGCCGGCTGGTGCAGTTGGGTGATCTTCTTGACCATGTCGCCGCTCGCGCCGAACTGCGACCGGATGGTCACCCCGGGATACTTCTTCTTGAACGCCGCGATCTCCGCGGTGAAGGGGGTGGCGAGCGTCCCCGCGCCGAACACGATCAGCGTGCCATGAGCCCTCGCTGTGCCCGGGCTCGTTCCGCTGCCGGCGCTGCTCCCGCTGCTGCCGCACGCGGCGGTCACGGCCAGGATCACGGTGGCGGCTGCGGCAAGCCCGCCCAGGCGGAGTCTGTGGCCCACGGCTGCTCCCTTCTGTATCCCTACAGAACGCGACAGAGCCTAACAGGTGGCTGGCGGGCCGGCGGGCTGGCGGGCTGGCGGGCCGGCGGGCTGGCGGGCCGGCGGGCGGCCCGCAATTGCGCCCTGAAGAGCGCGGCCGGGCCCTGGCCGGTAGAGTCCGGGGTCATGGCCAGGTATCTCCAGGTCAGCACCAAGATCGCCAGTGATGTCGAGGCCGGCCTGCTGGCCCCGGGGGACGAACTGCCCAGCGTCCGCGACGCCGCCGGCCGGTACCGGACTACCGGCTCGACCATCGGCCGCGCCTACCGGCACCTCGCCGACGCGGGCGTGATCGAGGTCACGGACCGCCGCCGCGCCCGCGTCGCCGCTGGCGGGGATATCGCCGCCAGGCGACTGCTCAGCAGCCCGCCGGCGCTGCGGCTGGCGGGCAGCGACGACCCCGGCCTGGACATCGCGCTGCGCCACACCGGCGCGTCGGTCGTCACCGTCGGGGTGCGCGGCAGTTTCCACGGGCTGACCAGCATCTGGCGCGGCACCGCGGACGCCGCGGCCATACACCTGCGGCACCGGTCGGGCGCGGAGAACAGCCCGTTCGCCCGGGCGGTGCTGCGGGGCCGTCAGCCTGCCGTGATTCACCTGTGGCGCCGTGAGCAAGGCCTGCTCACCCCCGAAGGCGACCCCGGCCGGATCCGTGGGCCTGGTGATCTGCGCGGCGTGCGGGTCGCCCGGCGCCCGTTCGGCGCCGGCACGCGGGTGCTGCTGGACCGGCTCCTGGCCGATGCGGGAATCGCGCCGGCGTCGGTGACCGGGCCCGAGGCTGGCTCCCATCTGGAGGTTGCCATGTCCGTCGCCTCCGGCCAGGCCGACACTGGGCTGGGCGTCCGCTCCGCCGCTGCGGCCTTCGATCTGGGCTTCGTCCCGGTCGCCTGGGAGGAGTTCGACATCGTGCTCAGCGGCAGTGCACTGCCTGCGGCCGAGCCCCTCATTGCTGCCCTGCGCGACCCGGCCGTCCGGGCGGCGATCGACGCCCTCGGCGGTTATGACGTCGCCCGTGCTGGCACGGTGGAGATGCTGACCTGATGACTGGGACCGATGCGTAACAGGTCAGGCTGGCGCAGGCCCGGGAGGTTGCGGCATGAGTGATGCCCAGGGGACGGGCAGCGGCAGCCGGCTGCGGCTTGCCCGGCAGGCACGCGGCTACTCGCAGCAGCAACTGGCCGGTATGGCCGGGGTGACCCGGCAGGCGGTCTCCGCCGTCGAGGCTGGCCTGTCGGACCCTTCGCTGCGGGCGGCACTCGGCCTCGCCCGCGCGCTTGGCATGACCGTCGAGGAGGTGTTCGGGCCGTATGCTCCTGCCCCCACGGTCACGGCCACGCCCCTCGCGCCGCTGGGTGACGAGCGAGACAGGGTCACGCTGGCGCCGGTGGGTGACGGGTTCGTCGCGATGCCGCTGCAGGGGAGCAAGGTGAGCCGGGCCGGATTCCTTCCCGCGGGAGGTCTGGTCGACCGGTCTGGCACCACGGCGGGCGCGGGCGTCCCGGTGCGGCCGATCGGGCCGCCGCGGCCGACACTGGTGGTCGCCGGCTGTGACCCGGCGCTGCCGCTCCTGGAGGGCCCGCTCGGCCTGCTCGATTCGCCGATCGCGCTGAGCTGGTGGCCGTGCTCCAGCGGGGAGTCCCTCAGACTGGCGGCGGCCGGGCTCGTTCATGTCGCCGGCGCCCATTTGCGCGGGCAAGACGGCGCGTACAACACCGGCCCGGCCGCGGAACTGCTGCCCCACGGCAGCGAGGTGATCGGGTTCTGCTCATGGCGCGAGGGCCTGGCGCTGCGCCCTTGCTCGTCCCGGGACATTTCCGGTGTTGGTGACGTGGCCAGCCGTCGCCTGCGGCTGGTGAACCGGGAACCGGGCGCCGAAGCGCGCAGCGTGCTCGACCGCCAGTTGGCCGAGCTGGGCATCGAGGCTGGCGAGTTGCGCGGTTATGGCACCGAGGCGGCCGGGCACCTGGAGGTGGCCGCGGCCATCGCCGCAGGACTGGCCGATGCGGGGATCGCGAGTGAGCCGGCGGCCCTGGCCTATGGCCTGGGCTTCATCCCGTTGACCGTGGAGCACTTCGACCTGGTCATCCCCGCCGGACAGGCCGGCTCCCGCGAAACGCAGGCCCTGCTGAAGATCCTCACCTCACGATGGCTGCTCGATCAGCTGGCAAGCCTGCCCGGCTGCGACCCGGCCAGGTGCGGCGAGCGCATCGCCGCACTGTAGCTGATCCGGTCATCCGGCGAGCCGGGCGGCCGGATCCTGCGGCACCATGGGCACGTGACCGACCGGGTGCGGTCCCGTCAGGCGAACACTTCGGGCGGCATGGGCGGCGACGGCTCGGCGTGGGCGTCCACGATCGGCCGGGCGCCGGCGGTGAACCCGTCGAGCTCGGCGCCCGCCACCAGCCGCGCCGGGAAGGGGTCGGCGGCGAGCCGCCTGGTCAGCCCCTCGAGCGGAAGCTCGCCGCGCGACCCGGCCACGACCAGGTTGCCGAACCTGCGGCCGCGCAGCACCGCGGGCTCCGCCATCACGCAGACGTGCGGGAACACCGCGCGCACCGCGGCCACCCGGCCGCGGGCGTGCGCCAACGGCGGCCCGTCGGCCACGTTGACCGCGTAGATCCCGGCCGCGGCCAGCACCCTGGCCGCGGCCCTGGTGAACTCCACGGTGGTCAGGTGGGCAGCGGTCCGGTCCCCGGCGAACACATCCGCGACGACCACGTCGTACGAACCGGCGCGCAACTGCTCCAGCACGGCCCGGGCATCGCCGAGGCGGACGCGGATCCGCCCGGGCCCGCGCTGCGCTCGACCGCGAGGATGTACCGGCAGCCGCTGCCTGACCAGATCGGCCACCTCCGCGTCGGCCTCGACCGCCAGTTGCGGCGACCCGGGCCGGGTCGCGGCCACGTAGCGGGCCAGCGTCAGGCCCCCCGCGCCCAGGTGCAGCAGCCGCAGCGGTGCCCCGGCCGGCGCGGCCAGGTCGATCAGGTGACCCAGCCGCCGCATGTACTCAAGATCCAGATGCCGGGGATCGTGGAGGTCGACGTGCGACTGCGAGATCCCGTCCACCAGCAGCACCCACGAGCCCGGCCGGTCCAGGTCGGCGACGAGTTCGACCGCGCGGCCCGGCCAGGGCCCGGCGCCCACCGAGTCTTTCTGCTGACCGGCCATGGCACCATCATCCAGCGCCGGATACCCGGGCAGCATCCGGCGCTGGGCACCCCGGCCAGCCGGCCGGGACTTACCCCTCGGCGCCGATGGCCTGCACGTGCCAAATGGTGGCCGTCAGCCACAGGAAGACCGTGACCACCACGAGGACCTCGACCGCGTGCGCGCTGTTGGCGGCCAGCCCGGCCAGCCCGGCGATCAGCGCGATCACGCCGAGCACCGTGGTGACCCGCCGGACGATGCGGCCCGCCAGGGGCTGTGGCCTGGTGTGCAGGTCGCTGGCGGCGGTCACGGCGCAGATACAGCCGAGGATGAGTTCCACGGCACTGGCGGCCCAGGCGCTGGTCAGCAGCAGCACCCCGGACCGGAGGATGAACGACCAGTACGCCAGGACCATCAGCACGACAGTGGTGGACGATACGAGGTCACGCCAGGTCAGCCCCATGGCCCGCACCTCCCGCAGCATGGGCGCGACCGCCACGACCAAGTCTGCGCTCAACCGCGGCCCGGGCGGTAATCCGGCCCGGGCCGCGGCGCTGGCCGGCGATCTGGGCGGCTTCCTCGTCGCTCATCGGCGGGCCGAGGACGGGCTGGCCGGTCCGGGCGGCGACCTTGAAGGTCAGGTCTTGGCCTCACGCGTACTTGAGCCGCTGCCCAGCGCCGATCGAGGCGGCCTTGGCCAGGAGCGCGTGGCCAAGCGCGATGTCGGACAGCGACAGGCCGCGGTGCCAGAACAGGATGGTCTCCTGGCCGTTCTCCCGGCCCGGCCGCAGCCCGGCGACGATCTGGCCGAGTTCGGCGTGCAGCGTGCCCGCGGTCAGCTTGCCGGTCTCGACGTGCGCGCGCAGCGCGCCGAACTTGCCGGTGGCGCACTGCCGCCAGTCGTCGACGACGATCTTGGATATGATGTCGGTGAGGGACAGTTCCACGGCGCTCATCGTCCCGTACGGGACCACGAGGGCGCCGGGCTTGATCCACTCGGTGCGCAGCAGTGGCGATGGCGCGCTGAGCCGGGACGCCTCCACCACGATGTCCGCACCGGTGACGCAGGACCGCCAGTCGGGCGTGGCGATGACCTGCTTGCCCAGTTCGCGGGACAGCCGCGCGGCGAACCCGTCGCGGCTCTCCGGCCGGCGGGAGTGCACCCGGATCTCCCCGAAGCCGAAAAGCCGGTCCAGGAGCCGCACGTTCCAGTAGGCGGACCCGCGCGCCCCGATGTGGCCGAGCACCCGGGGCCGCGGTGGGGCCAGGTACTTGGCGCCCACGGCGGTGACCGCGCCGGTGCGCATCTCGGTGAGGCCGCTGGCATCGATGACCGCGACCGGCGCCCCGGTGCCCGGGTCGAACAGGCACAGCAGGCCGAGTTCCGAGGGCAGGCCGAGGGTGTAGTTGCCGACGAAGTCCCCGACCACCTTGACCCCGGCCAGCCCGACCTCGCCGCCGAGGAAGCCGCGCAGCACGTTGAAATGTCCCTCCGCGCCGGTTTCCGGCTCGAGGTGCACCCGGGGCTCGATCACCGCCTCGCCGCGGCCCTGCATCGCCAGGCCGGCCTCGATCGCGGTGAGGATCTCGTCGTCCGCCAGCGCGGCGGCCTCGACGTCAGGCCGGCCGAGATACGTTAGGTAAAGATCACGCATGGCCAGCGGGGGAGGAGTACCGCGCGACGGTGAACGCGATGACGAGCGGCACGTCCAGGGCGTAGATCACGAGCAGCACCAGGACCAGGGCCAGCGGGGCGCCGCGGACGTGGTCCTTGACGAAGGCGAAGGCGATCATCCCGGCCGAGATGACGTAGGCCAGCAGGGCCCACCGGAAGACGAGGAAGAACCGGTCCCAGGCCAACGGCCGCGCCCGCGCCGTCAGGTAGCCGCCGGCGAGCAGGAGCACCGCACCGGCCACGGCGAGGGCGGTTGGGACGCCGAGCGGCGGGCGCCGGGGTGCGTACGACGCCATCAGGATCCCGCCGACGACGACGAGGGCGAGGGACACGGTGGCCAGTTCCGCGACCGGCGGGAACCGCCGGGAGATCGCCGGCGGCGCCGTGGCGGCGGGACCGGCGCTCACTGGGTCGCCACCCGGGTCATGATGATCAGGGTCGCGACCTGCATCACCCCGGTGACGCCGGCGGTGACCACGAACCGCCGCATCAGCCTGGCGATCACCGCCCCGTCCGGTTCTGGTTTGCGCATCTCGAAGAGGACCGCGATGTTGGCCGGTTCGAGGACGCCGAGCGCGATCACAGCCATCACTCCGACGACGCAATACGAGGCGACCAGCCAACCGTGGTTCGGGCTGGCCGTGGACAGGTTGCCAAGCGTAAGTGCGAGCTGGAACCCCGCGGCGAGCGTCATCAGGACCAGCGTGGGCATCAGCAGGACCATCTTCGGCATGAACCGCGCGGCGAACTCGGCCCGCGCGGGGAGGGACAAGCGGGCGATGATGGGCCCGACGACGAGCCCGACGAACAGGTCGATCGCCGTCCACAGGGCACCACCTGCCACGTGGCAGAACGTCAGCGCCCACAGCCAGTTCCCGGCGATGGCGGCAATGACGAACGCGACCACGGCGGCCACGATCGGCAGGCCCTTCAGCGGCACCACCTGCGGCGGGCGGACCGTCACCGGGGGCGTGCCCACCGCCCCGGCCTGCACGTTTCCCACATCGGTCATGGGAGACCCCTCCCCGCAAGTGCGGCCGGAGTAACCCCTTACCCCGGCCCGCCAGTCACCCGGCGCGCCCGGCCGGTGACCGCCGGATGGGTCAGGTGTTCGGGTCCGGGCCCGGATCCCCGCCCTGGACCCGGACCTGCAGCCGGCCGAGGTAGAACTCCCAGCCCCGCTCGTGGTGCTCGGCCTGCTTGTCGTCGGGCAGGCCATGGTGGCGCAGCACGACCCGGGTCCCGCCGTCCTCCGGGTGCAGCGTGATCACGACCCGCGTGGCACCGGGCGGGACGGCCGGGTCGTGCGTCCAGCCCCAGGTGAACACCAGCCGGTGCGGCGGGCTGATCTCGACGAACTCACCCGCCGCCTCCACGCCGCCGCGCATCTGGATCCGGTATCTGCCTCCGGGCACCGGCTCAAGGATCGCGCCGCCGCCCATCCACTGCACGTACCGGACGGGGTCGGTGAAATACGGAAACACGGTCTCGGGCGGAGCGGCGATGTGCACGCTCACCTCCAGAACGCGGTGTCTCACGAGCCGTCCTTCCCCCGCTGCTCGGCTTCCGCGAGGTCCTTGACCCGGCCCAGGCCGCGCCGCCAGTGGTCTTCCACGATCGAGCGCAGCGAGCCAAGCGCGGCCTGGTCGGTGCGGTAGATCCGGCTGGTCCCCGCCCTGCGCTCCACCAGGAACCCGGCCTCCCGCAGCACCCGCAGGTGCTGGCTGACCGCCGACCACGACACCTCGAAGTGCGCCGCGATCTCGCCCGCGGGCATCTCCCTGTCCCAGACCAGCTCGAGGATCCGCAGCCGTCTGGGCGCCGCGATCACCTGCAGCGGTTCCACGATGCCGCTCCCGTCCTCTCCGCGGGCCGGTAACCGGCACCGCCGGCACACCGGTGCCGGGCACCACACGGCGGCGGGTGCCGGTACTGCCCGGCGGCCACTGGCGCCTCCTCCCGCGGTCCCGCGCCCCGAACCGCCCCGCGGCCCTGCCGTGAGAACCGTCCCTGGTCCAGTGTCCGGAACCCGGGCGCAAGACTTGACGCCGGACCGTTATTTTAGATACTTCTAAAATAACGACCCGTGCCAACAACGCAAGCTCTGGAGGGTTCCCGTGGACCGATCGATCGTCCTGGCCGCCGACGTCGCGGCCGACCGCGCCCGGGTTTTCGAGGTCCTCTCCACCACCCGCGGGCAGCGCGCCTTCTGGACTTCCGACTGCGAGGTGTCCGCCGGCCGGGCGCGGTTCGGCTTCCCCGAGGCGCCGATGGACCTGGTGACGGACGTGACCACCGAGCCGGGCAAGCTCGTCCGCATGCACGTCACCTCGGGCTTCCCGTACTGGGAGGGCTCCACCTGGGAGTGGGAGCTGCGCGAGCCCGCGCGCGCCAAGACCGGCACCGGGGTGCTGTTCCGGCACTACGGCTTCGCCGAGGGGTATCCCGAGGTCGACCTGGCGCACACCGCCCAGACCTGGGCCCAGATCATGGAGCGGCTGGCCGGCTATGCCGCCAGCGGCAGCCCGCAGCCGTTCTTCCCCGCGTCATGACGGCACACCGGCCGCCCGGCCAGGCACGGGCGGCGGGTCACCGTGGCCGTTGACGTCCGGCCTGAGGTACTCGTACGCCGGCCGCGCGTCGAGGTCGCCGCGTTCATGTTCGACCCCGCCAACGACATGAGGTGGACCGGCGGCATCACGTCGAGCCGCCCGGCCCGGCCGGGGCCGTTGGTCGCCGGCGCCACGGTGGAGCGCACCGCGCGCTTCCTCGGTCGGACCTTCCGCTACGGGTACGTGGTCACCGAGCACCAGCCGGACCGGCTGGTCGAGCTCAAGGTCGACCGGCCGTTCCCGATGCTCATCCGCTACGAGCTGGCCGACGCGCCCGGGGGCACCCTCGTGGCCATCCACGCGGTCGGCACGCCTGGCCGCTTCTTCGGCTGGGCCACCCCCGTCATGGCCCGCCAGGTGCGCAAGGCCATCTCCGGCGACCTGGACAGGCTGCGCGCCGCCCTCGACGGCTGAGCGCGTCTTCCCGCCCAAAAGGGGCATCAAATGGCCGGGAACGCGGCGGTCGTGTTCACCGAGACCAACGCGACGGAGTTCCCGAGCGCCGCCTACGCCACGCTGCCCGCCGGGGCCGGCAACTTCGGCCCGCCGGTCGTGGCGGCCACGGGCACCGGCCCGTACTTCAAGAAGTCGACCGGCTGGGGCGACTACTCCTTCGCGGTGCCCGGCGCGTCGGACTCGGCGTGGCTGGCCACCGAGTACATCCCGCCGAAGTCGAGCCAGACCACGGACGGCCAGCAGAACTGGGGGGACGCGCGTCATCCAGGTCCCGCTCGGCGGCTGACCACCACACCCGGCTCCCCGCGGCACGCGGGGAGCCGGGTGTGCCGGGGCCGATCACCTCGTCCAGCGGCCCGCCGTCCTCGCGGCGGTGGGCTGGCCCCGAGGCCAGCCGTTCCTCGTGGCCGCGGCCGGCCGACGGGCCATCAGCCGGGCTGCCCGAACAGCGGCCGGCAAGCGTCGAAGCCGGTGATCTGCACCTGGTCGCCGAGGCCGCTCGCCAGCCAGGCCGCCCGGAGCAGCCGCATGTGCTTGAGCACGTCCACGCGGCCGGGGTGCGCGTGCAGCATTTCGCCGTTGGGCCGGTAGCCCAGGGCCCGGGAGACCCCCAGCGAGGCATGGTTGTCGTGCCACGCAGAGGTGATCGCGGCCTCGGCCTCCAGCGGACCGAAGGCCAGCGCCAGCACCGCCGTGCGCATCTGCTTGCCCAGGCCCCGGCCGCGCGCCGTGGTCACCAGGAAGGACGAGGTGTCGACCGTGCGCAGGGCGGGGAAGTCGTCGCCTTCGAGTTCCTGGACCCCGATGATGTCCCCGGCCGTGGTGCGAACCACGAACGGGAGCCGCCAGGCCCGGGGCCGCCAGGTGCCGTAGGCCCGCCAGTAGCTCTGGTGCGAGACGATTCCCCGGCTGACGCGGGCATCGCCGACGCCGTACTCCGCCGGCCCCGGGTCCTGCTCCACGTCGTCGGGCAGCAGGTCGGCGATCGGCCCAAGGTCCGCCTCGGTCATCGGCCGCAGGCGCAGGCCGGGGGTGCTGAGGCCAAGGTCGAACAGCGGCCAGTACCGGTAGCTCACGCACGCGACCGTAAAGGCACCCCGGCGGCGCCGCAACAGGATTGCGGCCGGCCCGGGGGGCGCCGCGGCGCCCAGGCGTGCTTTCCCGGGCCGCCCGTGCGAGCATGGCGCGGTGCAGTTGGCCGGCCGGGGCGCCACGTGGACCTTCGGCGCTTTGCCGGCCCAGTTCCAGGACCGGTACCAGCCGTTCACGATCACCTACGCGCGCGTGACGTCAGCCCTGCGACACGGGGTGGCGCGTGTGTGCCCGGCGGGCGGCCTGGCGCGGCGTACCGGATACCTCCGCCCGGGCACGGTTACGGTCGTGCTCGTTGGGCTTGACCAGCAGGGTGACCGCGGTGACCCAGAGCCCCGCGAGCAGCAGGCTGCCCAGGACGTCGGTCGGGTGGTGTTCCCCCCGGTACATGCGCGACAGCGCGACGAGCGCCGGCATGGCGATCGCGGGCACCAGGAACAGCCACCGCCACCAGCCGCGGCCGTGGCCGATGACCAGGATGGCCAGCGCCACGTAGAGGCAGGCCGTCGCGGCCGTGTGCCCCGATGGGTACGCCGAGGTCGGCAGGTGATGGTCGAGGTGCGGGACGTCCGGCCGGGGCCGCTTGACCACGGCGGCGGCCACGAGGAACCCGGCGAGCTCGCCGAACATCAGCGCGGCGATGAACACCACCGGCCGCCAGCGCCTGGTGACGGCGAGGAAGATTACGCAGACGCCGATCGAGACGATGAGGATCGCCTGGGTCGCGCCCAGGGTGCTGAAGACCTCGCTCCAGTTGTTCAGGGCGGGCGTGCGACGCGCGGCGAGCCGGTGCGGGATCGTCTCGTCGCCCAGCACGTTGCCGTTGCCGTACTTGACGACCAGTTCGCCGGCGCCGACCACGATGCCCACGATCAGTACCCAGGCCACCAGGATGCCGGCGGCGATACGGCCGCGATGGCGGGCCCGGGTGCCCCGGGATTCGGGCTGGGCCGGTTCCAGATCGGGCCGGGCCTCGGGCTCCAGCCCTTCGCTGAGCGGGTCGGTCGCCCGCTGGCCGGAGGCATGCCGGGTCGCCTCGAAGGCGAAGGCGGTGAGGGCGAGCCAGGTGATCCCGATCGCCCACCCGCCGATCACGTCCGACAGGTAGTGCACGCCCAGCAGGATCCGGCTGATTCCGATCAAGGCGACCAGGGTGGCGATCACCGACACGAAGACGGCGCGCCACCGGCCCCGCGCCACGGGCAGGAAGACCAGCAGTATCGCCCCGTAGCAGACGATCGAGCCGAGCGAGTGCCCGCTCGGGAAGCTGTTGCCGGTGCCGTGGGCGACCGGGTGCGCGACCACCGGGCGCAGCCGGCCCACCAGCGACTTGAGCACCGGGTCCAGCACCAGCGCACCCGCGGCCGTGACCAGCAGGTAGGCCGCCAGCCGCCAGCGTTTCCTGATGGCCAGGACGACCGCCGCGGCCCCCACCACCGTCCAGAGCACGCCGTCGCTGCCCAGCCACGTCACCGCCTTGACCACGGCGACGAGCGCACCGTTCCCCGCGACCAGGTTGTTGATCCGGGCTGCGGCGCCGTGGTCCACCGACTCCAGCGGTGCCCAGCGCAGCCGGACCAGGATGAGCAGCACCGCGAAGACCGCCGCCGCGATGGTGACCGCGGCAAGCGCGGGAAGCCCGCGGTGTGAACGGTGCGGCGGGGTCGCCGCGATGGTGACCGCGGCAAGCGCGGGAAGCCCGCGGTGTGAACGGTGCGGCGGGGTCATGGACATGACCGGCACTTTGCCCGCAGCAGAGTGATTCATTCCTGCGGTCCCGCCCCGGCACCTTGCGCCGGGCGCGGTACGGCCCGCGGCGCAGCGTTAGATGTTGCTCTTGATGAAGCCGCCGTCGACCTGGTAGACGGCGCCGGTGATGTAGGAGGCCTGCTGCGAGGCCAGGAACGCGACGAGGTTGCCAAGCTCCATCGGCTGCCCGAGGCGGCCGACCGGGATCGCCGCGGAGATGGGCTTGAGCTGCTCCTGAAGCGCCTGGTCCTGCTCCGGGCTTTGGCCCGCGCCCGCGATGATCCGGGAGGTGAGGAACATGCCCGGGAGCACCAGGTTGATCGTGATGCCGTCCCTGGCCAGGTCGGGCATGATCGCCTTCATCAGCCCGGCCACGCCCGGGCGGATCCCGTTCGACAGGTCGATGCCCTCCACCGGCTGCTTCACCGACATCGACTGGATGCCGACGATACGACCCCAATGCTGGGCGCGCATGTACGGCACCACCTCGCGGACGAAGCGCACGAAGTTCAGCGTGACCACCTCGAACCCCCGCCACCAGTCGGCGTCGGTGAAGTCCGCGAACTTGCCCCGCTCGGGGCCGCCGGAGTTGTTGACCAGGATGTCCACCCCGCCGAAGCGCTCGGCCGTGGCCAAGACCACGGTGTGGATACCGTCCGCGCTGGCCAGGTCGGCCGGGACGGCGAGCACCTCGGCGCCGGTCTGGGCCCGGATCTCCCCGGCCGTGGCGGCCAGGTCGGCCTCGGTCCGCGCGCAGATCGTCACCCGGGCGCCCTCGCGGGCAAGGGCCAGCGCCGACGCCTTGCCCAGGCCCTTGCTCGACGCGCCCACGAGCGCGACCTTGCCCCGCAGACCGAGATCCACGCGTCACCCCAATTCCTCGCGGTCAGATGACGAACAGACCCTAACGCGCCCGCGGTCACCCGGTGAACCGGCCGGCCCTGCCGGCCGGCGCCGCGAGCGCCCGCGGCGCGTTCGATGCGCACCCCCGCGTCGGCCGGTCGCGTGCCCGGCGGTTCGTCAGACCCGCCGCAACACGGTAACGACCCGGCCCAGGATCGTCGCGTTCTCGCCGGGGATCGGGGCGTAGACCGGATTGTGCGGCATGAGCCAGACGTGGTTGCCGGACCGCTTGAGCGTCTTGACCGTGGCCTCACCGTCGATCATGGCGGCGACGATCTCTCCGCTCTCCGCGTCGGACTGCTGGCGGATGACCACCCAGTCGCCGTCGGCGATCGCCGCGCCGATCATTGAATCCCCGCTCACCTTGAGCATGAACAGTTCACCCTCGCCGACCAGTTCCTTGGGCAGGGGGAAGACGTCCTCGGCCGACTCCTCCGCGGGGACCGGGGCACCCGCGGCGATCCGCCCGACCAGCGGCACCCGGGCCGCCGGTTTCGCGGGCCTGACCTGCCGCGCTCGTCGGCGGGGCGCGGTGGTCGCGGGGGCGCCGCCGGTGCCGTGACCTACGGGCGCGCTGGCACTGGTGGCCGCGCCGGGATCCGTGGCCGCGCCGGGATCCGCGGCCGCGCCGGGACCCGTGGCCGCGCCGGGGCCGGCGGCCTCCGCCGGGGCGGGCGGCTCCCCGGCCGTGCGCACCTCGACCGTCCGCGGGCACCCGGCCTCACGGCGCAGGTAGCCCTTGTCCTGCAGCACGCAGAGCTGGTGCTCGACGCTGGAGGTGCTGGTCAGGCCGACCGCGCGGCCGATCTCGCGCATGGACGGGGAGAACCCGTGCTCCTGCACCCAGTCGCGGATGAACTTGACGATCTCCTGTTGCCGCGCGGTAAGCGCGGGGCCGAAATCCGGACTGCCGGGCGCCCGGTCCGCTGTCGTGCTGCTCATGTCGTCCCTCCACCTTGCAGATCGCTGCCGGACGTCATGCTACATAGAAGCGCTAAAAGCAAAATCCCGTTCTAGAAAGTGAAGGCTCTCGAACATATCTTCTAACGCCGGTACGCACAGACTCTCAGCAGGTCCGGCGGGTGTCAACGGCGCGGGTCCGGTTGCCTTCAGTTTCGGCGAGCACCGCGAAGCCGGAGTGGCCCGCCCCTTACGGCGCCCCTTCCTGCCGCCGGATCTTCAGCGACAGTTCGGCGGCGTGCCAGGCGGTCAGCAGGATTCCGTTGCGCGTCGCGGTGAGGCGGCGGGCGTCCGGCCCCGAGGCCGCGCTCGCCCAGGTGGTGCCGAAGCTCCAGGACGGATGATCACGCCGCAACTGGTCCAGGTCGCTGTCCATGGCTATAGCTTAGACCACTTGCAATCACCTAGGTGAACTAGCAACCACCTGGCAAAACTCTGGCGAACGTGATCTTTACACTTGCCGCATGCGCCAGGCGGTACCTCCCTACAAGCGGATCGCTGCGGGCCTGCGCGCACAGATCGAGGCGGGGGAGCTGCGGCCAGGCGAGCAGGTGCCCTCGGCCAACCAGCTCGCCAGGGAACACGGGGTCAACCGCAACACCGCACTCCGCGCCCTCAAGCTGCTCGCCGAAGAGGGGCTGATCACGATGGAGCAGGGATGGGGCTCGTTCGTAGCCCAGCCTCCCACGACTTCCTGACCCGGGGCGACGCAAGCGTTGGGCGCCTCAGGGTGAGCGCGGGAAGCGGTACCAGGTCGCTTCCGCCACGGCCGCGAACCCCAGGGAGGAGTAGAGGGGCTCGCCCACCGCGGTCGCGACCAGCACCGCGGGCCTGGCGGCGTAGGCGCCGAGCGCGGCGGCCATAACGGCCCGGCCAAGGCCCAGGGAGCGGTATCCCGGCAGCGTCGCCAGCCAGTAGACGCCCAGCGCCGCCCCGTCGTCGTAGGTGCAGCAGGCGGCGGCCGGCTCGCCGCCGTGGTAGGCCAGCCAGGCCCGCCAGCCGGGCGCGGCCAGCGCTTCCGCCGGTAGCATCCGCCCGGGCACGAACGGCTGCAGCGCCGGCCGCGGGAACCCGTCCACGATCACCCGCTCCGCCTGGGCCAGCGCGCCCGGCCCGGCGACCGGCACCACCCGGGCATCGGTACCGCTGTCCCGCGGCGCGGGGTCGCCGGCGGCCCGCAGCATCAGCGGCATCCGGTCCGCCCTGACCTCACCGGCAACGGGGAGCACCAGGTCCCCGAAGGAGTCCTCGACCACCACCCGGCCGCGCCGGGCGGCGGCCGCCACCAGCGCGCCGAGCCGCCCGGTCCCGGCCACGCCCGGGCGCCGCAGGATGAAGCGGGTGGTCCGTTGGTCCGGGAGGTCGATGACCGCCACGCCGGGCGGCGGGCCCGGCACCAGCCGGGACACGGGCGCCAGGGCCGCCCACATCGCCACGGCATTGCTGGCGTACAGTTCCGCGCCGTCCACGGCAGGCAGTCTGCCAAACCAGCCCGCCGTTAACCGGGTGGCGCCGCCACGCGCACCGTGCTGAACTGCGTCGGTGACGTCGCTGCCATCCGACGCCGAACTCGCTGCCCGGCAGGCCGCACTGCAGGCGGAGGCGCGGGCGGTGCTCACCGCACCGGACCTCGCCGCGCTGCTCGCCGACATTGGGCCGCCGGTGCTCACGGGAAGCTTCGTCTCCGGGCTGATGTCCTGGCGTGAGCTCGACGTCATGGTGCTGGCCGGCCCGGGTTACTCGCCGCAGGACGCCATGCGGCTGGCCGGCCGGATCGTCGGGCTGGCCGGGGTCACCGGGCTGGAGTACCGCGACGAGCGCGGCCCGCGCTGTCCCACCGGCCAGCTCCGCGACGAGCGGTACCACATGCCGGTGACCATGCAGCGGGCCGGGCACAACTGGCAGATCGACCTGACGCTGTGGCTGCACGACCCGCACCACAATCTGACCCGCTGGCACGAGGAACTGCGCAGGCGCATCACTGCCGAGCAGCGCCGTGCGGTGCTGCGCATCAAGGACGAGTGGCGCCGCCGCCCGGAGTACCCCGGCGAGGTCGGCGGCCTGGACGTCTATACCGCGGTGCTGGATGACGGGGTGCGCACCCCCGGGCAGTTCGCCGCGTGGCTGGCCCGGCGGTAGCCGTCCGCCGCCGTACACTAGAACCGCCAGCGCCGCAGGGCTCACCTCGTGGCCGCAATCCGCGCGGGGAACCGGGTCCATCCCGAACACCCCGCGCATCGGCTCAGGCGCGGCGCCGCGCACGGACTGTCAGGGCATTCGCCAAGCCCCTGCGCACCGGCCCGCGATTCCCAGCCACCGGCAATCCCCGATCCGGCTGTCATTCCATCGTGCTCAGCGGTCACCGCCTGCCGGTGCGCGGTGCCGTGAGCGGGCACGACGAGGAGACCATGAAGCGCTTCATCCTGACCGGTGCGCCCGGCGCCGGCAAGACCTCGATCCTGCGAGCCCTCGCGGCCGCCGGGTACCCGGTCGTCGAGGAGGCCGCCACCGACGTGATGGCCGCACGCCTGGCCCTGGCGGAGGCCGAACCCTTGGCCGACCCGCGGTTCATCGACAGGATCGCCGTGCTGCAACGGCAGCGGCGCGCGGCCCCGGTGGGCCCGGGCGCCACCGTGCAGGTCCACGACCGGTCGGCGGTCTGCACCCTGGCGCTCGCGCGTTACCTCGGGCATCCGGTCACCGCGCTGCTCGCCGAGGAAGCCGCCTGGGTCACCTCGGGGGACTTCTTCGACCGCCGGGTGTTCTTCGTCCGGCCGCTCGGGTTCATCCAGCCCACCGCTGTGCGCCGGATCAGCTACGCCGAATCGCTGGCGTTCGAGCGGGTCCACGAGGACGAGTACCGGCGCCTGGGCTTCGACCTTGTCGATGTCGCCGCCGGGACCGTCGCCGAGCGCGCCGCGGCGGTCGGCGCGCACATCAGGTCCTGGGTGAGGTGACAGCCGGGCCGCTTATTCGATCTTCGCCAGAATGCCCTTGCGGGCGTGGCCTCGGCGCTCAGGCAGGTTCTTCGCCGTGAAGCGAGGGGGCGTAGGAGATGCCGACGATCAAGCCATCGTTGGTGAGGAGCCGGGTCACCGTCTGTCCCCACGGCTCGGTGCGGGCTGGGTGCAGCAACTCAAATCCCGCGCGCTCAAGCTCGCCGCCTGCCGCCGCGACGGCGCCGGCGTCCTCTACCTCGAACTCGATCGACGCCTGGGGGACCACCCGGCCGTCGGGCCACGCCGGGGTGCCAAAGCACGCCTCGGCCGCTTCCGGGAGCGGCCACACGCCGAAGTGCTTGCTGCCGGGGATGCTCCCGCTGGAGTAGTAGCCGTCGCCTTCGCCTTCCAACGGGAGGCCGAGGGCATCCATGAACAGCTTGTGGCTCTGCGGCGGGTCAGCGGCGACAACCGCCATGCTGGTGATGAAGAGAACGTTCATGGGCGCAGCCTAAGGGCGTGGCCGATGACGCGGTGGGTCAGGCGAAGGCGGGGCGGCCAGCGGAAGCCCTTCGGCGACCTGGGCGGCACACCGTCAGGTGCGGTCGCTGCGCGGCCAGGTGCGAGCGGGCGAGGCGGGTGAGTTGGGCCGCAGCGTGCCGGACCCGGTAGCGGAACGCGGAAGACCGGGCCACGCACGCGGCACGCGCGCCGTGCTAAGTAGGAGCCCCGCTGACGGGGCGTGGAGGCCGTGATGTCGGGCGATCCGGAGATGGCGGGGCGCGAACCGGCGGGTGCCCGGCACCGGAACGTGCCCGTGGCCATGGAGATCGATGGCCGCAGCGCCACCCTCGAGCGGTTGAGCACCATCGCGCCGTCCGGTTACGGCCACTTCACCGCGATGCAGGTCAGGCAGCGCCAGGTCCGCGGCCTCGGCCTGCACCTGGACCGGCTTGACGCCGCAAACCGGGAGATGTTCGGCGCGGGCCTGGACGCCGCCCGGGTGCTCGGCCACATCCGGCACGCGCTCGGGGAGCGGACCGCCGATGCGTCGGTCCGCGTGTACGTCCTCGAGGCGCCCGGCGGGCCCGCGGTCGTGGTGACGGTGCGTCCGCCCGGTGCCATGCCGGCCGGCCCGTGGCGGCTGCGGACGGTGCCGTATCAGCGGCCGCTCCCGCATCTCAAACACGCCGGTGATTTCGGGCAGGGCTATTTCCAGCGGCAGGCCCGGCGCGAGGGATTCGACGAGGCGCTGCTGACCGGTCCCGACGGGACGATCTGCGAGGGGTCCATCACGAATATCGGATTTTCCGACGGTGCCAGCGTGGTGTGGCCTGCCGCGCCCGTGCTCGACGGAATCACCATGCAGATCCTGGAACGGATGCTGCCGGGCCACGGCATGCCGTCGCAGCGCCTTCCGGTGCGCGTATCCAACCTGGGCTCGTTCACCGCCGCCTTCGTCACCAACGCCCGGGGCATCGCGCCGGTCGGGCGGATCGACGACCTCACGCTGCCGGTGAACGAGGCGCTGATGAACACGCTTACCGAGGCCTACGAATCCGGAGGCTGGGACCCGCTCTGAAGGCCGGCCGGGGTCGTTCGGCGGGTCACCGTGGGCCGGGCCGTCCGGCACGCCACGCCGCCCGGACCATTCGGCAGCCCACGGCCGGCGGTGAAACCCGCCCGGCGGGCGGCCATGGCGGGGAACACCGCGGGGCCCGCCGGTGTTTTACACACAGGCTTATCTCTGCGGTGAAAGATTGATATGGCGCAGTGCATCACGTGCGGAACCGAATTGCATCCCGAAAGGGCCAGGAAATACAACTACTGCATGGCCAGGGAGTGCCAGGAGAAAAACGCCAAGGGCCTGACCATGGTGGCCATCGGGATGAACAAGGCCGCCGATGAGCTGATGATCCTCGACGAGCGCACCCAGGCGGACCTGGCCAGCGGCCGGTACCGCGATCAGCGGCGGGGCTCCTTCGGCACCTCCGCGGCCGCCCCCGCACCCGGGTCCGTCCCCGCATCCACGGCCACCCCTGCAACCGCGGCCACCCCCGCAACCGCGGCCGACGCCGCACCCGCGGCCAGGCCCGCAACCGGGTCCGGCCCCGCAGGCCCGCCCGCGCGGGGCTCCCGGCAGGCGGCCCGCTCGCGCCGGGCCCGCCGGCCCGCCACACCGGCCCCGGCCGCCCGCCCCTGGACCGAGCGGCAGGAACGGCTCGCGCGGCTGTACAACGAGCAGGGCCTGCGGCCGGATGAGATCGCGGCCAAGCTCGGCGTCAGCACGTACCTGGCGACCCAGATCGTCCTCGCTGCCCGGAGCCGTGCGAAGTCCTGACCGACGGCCCGCGGTTCACGGCCAGGCGAGCCAGCTCATGATCTCCCCGGCGACGACCTCGATCGGCCGGTCGTTGGCCACGACCAGGTCCTCGACGCCGACGCCCTCGGACGCCGCGATCTGCGCGGCGGCTTCGCGCAGATCCTCGTGCCGGCCGGTGCTCACGTCGGCGGCCAGGCGCCGGCGGATATCGCCCCACGGGACGGTCAGGCGGACCACCCGCAACGGCACGCCCACCGCCTGCCGCACCGCGCGCAGCGCGCCCTTGTCACGGACGAACCACGCCACCACGAAGCGGTCCACCCCGACCTCACGGTAGTTGGCCGCGACCGCCGTCAGGTTGCGCAGCATCAGCCCGAAGTAGTCCGCGTCGTGGTCGAAGTCGGCCCCGCCCCAGGCCAGGTAGTCCAGGTCCAGCAGGGCGTACGGGCAGCGGCGCCGTTCCAGCAGGTGGGCGATCTCCGCGGCGACCGAGCTTTTCCCCGCGCCGTACACCCCGGTGATCAGCACACCGCCGGGACCGGGCCGGCTCACCGGCGGGCCGCGGCGAACAGCCGCCATCCGGCCAGAGCGAGCGCGGCCGGGGCCGCATGCGCGGCCGGGGGCGCAAGCGCGGCCGACGCCGTGAGCCTGGCCGGGCCCGCCAGCTCCGCTCCGCTGGTCACCGGATCAAGGTAAGGCACACCGTTCGGGTGTGGCCAGGAAGAAACCGAAGGACGAGGCCCAGGAAGGAAGCAGGGTGCGAAAAGCGTTAGCTACCCGGGGGAATCCACGTCATCGGAGTCCGTGTTCCCCGTGCCCGCCATGGAGACTGTCACCTTGACGCCCTCGTTTGAGGTTTCCTATCCGCCGGAACTTCCGGTCAGCCAGCGAAAGGACGAGATAGCCGCGGCCATCCGCGACCACCAGGTCGTCGTCGTCGCGGGTGAGACCGGGTCCGGCAAGACCACGCAACTGCCGAAGATCTGCCTCGAACTCGGCCGCGGCGTCACCGGCCAGATCGGCCACACCCAGCCCCGGCGGATCGCGGCCCGGGCGGTTGCCGAGCGCATCGCGGAGGAACTGGGCACCGAGATCGGCACGGCGGTCGGCTACAAGGTGCGGTTCACCGACGCCTCCAGCGACGGCACGCTCGTCAAGGTAATGACCGACGGGATCCTGCTGGCCGAGATGCAGCGGGACCGGCAACTGCGGCGCTACGACACGCTGATCATCGACGAGGCACACGAGCGCAGCCTGAACATCGACTTCATCCTCGGCTACCTGAAGCGGCTGCTGCCGTCCCGCCCCGACCTCAAGGTCATCATCACCTCAGCCACGATCGACCCGGACCGGTTCTCGAAGCACTTTGGCGGAGCCGAATCAAACAAGCAGAGTGCCGGAGGCGAATCAAGCAAGCAGGGTGCCGGAGGCGAATCAAGCAAGCAGAGTGCCGGAGGCGAATCAAGCAAGCAGAGTGGCGGAGCCGAACCAAACAAGCATTTTGGCAGAGCCGAATCAAACAAGCTGGGTGCTGGAGGCGAATCGGGCGAGCAGCACGGGGATGCGCCGATCGTCGAGGTGTCCGGGCGGATGTACCCGGTCGAGGTGCGGTACCGTCCGCTCGCCGACCCGGACCGCCCCAGCGACGAGGCGAAGGACCAGGTGCAGGGCATCTGCGACGCGCTTGTGGAACTTCGTGCCGAGGGGCCGGGGGATGTCCTGGTCTTCCTCAGCGGCGAGCGGGAGATCAGGGACACCGCCGACGCACTCGCCGACCGCCCGGACCTGGCTGACCTGGAAGTGCTGCCGCTCTACGCGCGGCTGTCCGCGGCCGAGCAGCACCGGGTGTTCCAGCCGCACCGCCGGCCCCGCGTGGTGCTGGCGACCAACGTCGCGGAGACCTCGCTGACCGTGCCCGGCATCAAGTACGTGATCGACCCCGGCACCGCGCGGATCTCCAGGTACAGCCAGCGGACCAAGGTGCAGCGGCTGCCCATCGAGCCGGTCTCGCGCGCCTCCGCCGACCAGCGCAAGGGCCGGTGCGGGCGCACCTCCGACGGAATCTGCATCCGGCTGTACAGCGAGGCGGACTTCGCCGCGCGCCCGGAGTTCACCGACCCGGAGATCCTGCGCACCAACCTGGCCTCGGTCATCCTGCAGGCGGCCGCGCTCGACCTCGGCGAGGTCGCGGACTTCCCCTTCGTGGACCCGCCGGAGTCCCGCAACATCGCCGACGGCGTCCGCCTGCTCGAAGAACTCGGCGCCCTTGGCCCCGGCACGGGCGCGACCAGGCTCACCCCGCTGGGGCGCAAGCTGGCCAGGCTGCCGGTGGACCCGCGGCTCGGCCGGATGATCCTGGAAGCCGGGCACCACGACTGCCTGCGCGAAGTGCTGATCATCACGGCGGCGCTGTCCATCCAGGACCCGCGGGAGCGCCCCGTGGACGCCCGCGAGGCCGCCGACGCCATGCACGCCCGCTTCGCCGAGCCGGGGTCGGACTTCCTGGCGTTCCTCACCCTGTGGGACTACCTGCACGACAGGCAGAAGGAGCTGTCCGGCTCCGCGTTCCGCCGCCTGTGCCGCCGCGAATACCTGCACTACCTGCGGGTCCGGGAGTGGCAGGACCTGTACGGCCAGCTACGGCAGGCCGCCAGGGAGGCCGGCGCCGGCGCTGGGCGGGAGCAAGGCTCTCCCCAGGCGGCCGGCTTGCAAAGGCGCGATACGCGGCGCGGGCATGCCGTGGCTGCCGCGCGCGAACCGGATCCCGCGGCGCGCTACCCGGTGGACCTGGCGGATCGGGTGCACATCTCGCTGCTGGCCGGCCTGCTCTCGCACATCGGGATGAGGGACACCGAAGACATGCCGGGCCGCAAACGGCGCGGCCCGGCCGAGTTCGCCGGGGCCCGCGGTGCCCGGTTCGCGATCTTCCCGGATTCCGTGCTGGCCAGGAAGCCGCCCTCGTGGGTGGTCGCCGCGGAACTCGTCGAAACCTCCCGGCTGTGGGCCAGGACAGCGGCGCGTATCGAACCGGAATGGGCCGAGCAACTGGCCGCTCACCTGGTGAGGCGCAGCTACAGCGAGCCGCACTGGAGCGCGCGCCGCGGCGCGGCGATGGCGCAGGAGAAGGTCACGCTGTTCGGGCTGCCGATCGTGGCGGCGCGCCAGGTCAGCTACGCACGGGTAGACCCGGCGGCGGCGCGGGACATCTTCATCACCAGCGCGCTCGTCGAGGGCGACTGGCAGACCGGCCACCAGTTCTTCCACCGCAACCAGCGGCTGCTCGCCGAGGCCAGGGACCTGGAGGACCGGGCCAGGCGGCGCGGCCTGGTGGCCGACGACGCGGCGCTGTTCGCTTTCTACGACCAGCCGATTCCCAAGGACGTGACCTCCGCCCGCCATTTCGACGCCTGGTGGAAGAAGGCCCGCGCGCAGTCCCCCGATCTGCTCACCCTGACCCCCGCCGACCTGGCAGGGCCGGACGCCGGCCAGGTCCATCCGGAGGACTACCCCGCCAGTTGGGGCGGGGTTCCGCTGTCGTACGAATTCGCGCCCGGTGCGCCGGAGGACGGGGTGACCGCGGACATCCCGCTGGCCGCGCTCGGTCAGGTGAACGCCGAGGAACTCGGCTGGCAGGTGCCGGGCCGGCGGGAGGAACTGGTCACCGAGCTGATCAGGACCCTGCCGAAGGACCTGCGCCGGGAGTTCGTGCCCGCGCCGGACGTGGCCCGCGCCGTCGTCGCCCGGCTGGGCGAGCCGCACGGCGACCTGCTGGACGCGCTGGGTGCCGAACTCGGCCGGCTCGGCGGGATGCGGATCCCGCGCGAGAAGTGGGACACCTCCCGGCTGCCGGACCACCTGCGGATCACCTACCGGGTGATGGACGGCGATCACGAACTGGCGATCGGGAAGGACCTCAACGCGCTGCGCCGGCAACTGCGGCCCCGGCTGGCCGAGCTGGTCACCGACGCGGCCGGCGACCTGATCAGGACCGGCCTGACCGACTGGACGATCGGCACGCTCCCGCGGGTGTTCACCCGCGGCCAGCTCACCGCCTACCCCGCGCTGGAGGACGCCGGGAGCACCGCAGAGGTGCGGCTGTTCGAGACGCGGGCGCAGGCGGAGGCCGCCATGGTGCGCGGCACCCGGCGGCTGCTCCTGCTGCGGGTGCCGACCGGCCTACGTTCGATCGCCGACCGGCTGCCCAACGAGCGCAAGCTCGCGCTGGCCCGCAGCCCGTACCCGAGCATCGGCGCGCTGCTCGACGACTGCGAGGCGGCCGCGGCGGACCAGGTCATCGCCGACGCCGGCGGCCCGGCCTGGGACGCCGGCGGGTTCGCCCGCCTGCTGGCCGCGGCCCGGCCCGAGCTGCCACTGGCGACGGCGCGGGTGCTGGAAGCCGCCGGGGAGGTGCTCGGCGCGGCGCACGAGGCGGAGGGCAGGCTGCGCACCACCAGCCCGGTGCTGGCGGCGGCCGCCGCCGACGCCGGGGCCCAGTTCGCCGCGCTGGTCCACCCGGGGTTCGTCAGCGAGACGGGGCTGGCGCGGCTGCCCGACCTGGCGCGCTACCTGCGGGCGATCAGCCGCCGGCTGGACACCGCGGCGCAGGACCCGGCCCGGGACGCGGAACGGACCGCGGTGGTGCGCCGGCTCACCGACGCCTACTCGCGCGCCGTGGCGGAGTTTCCGCCACCACGGCGCCAGGACGCCGACGTCCAGGCGGTGCGCTGGATGATCGAGGAGTTGCGGGTCAGCCTCTTCGCCCAGGTGCTTGGCACCTCGGGCCCGGTCTCGGAGAAGCGGATCCAGGCCGCGCTCGGCCGGCTCGCCGGGCACCGGTGAGGCTGTGGCCCTTCGATGCCGCGCTACCCGGCCGCTTTCGCCGACCATCTCCGCCTGCGCCACCGACGGCGTGGCCTGACGGCCCCCTGGCCTGTATGAGTTGGAATGAAGACGATGTGCAGCTGCGCCGCGAGTGTCAGTTCCGCCATGGCATCAGCGATACGAGCTGATCCGCAGGGCGTCTTTGAAATCCCGCCAATCAGGGCCGAAGCGGGCCCGGCCATGGATCGGGGTGAAGGTGAATCGGCTCGCCGCGGGCGGCAGGTGCCGGGCGGTCAGGACAGCGCGCCGGTTTTGTAAAAACGTAGAAACCAATGACGATAAACACCACGGGAATCACCCATTGACCCCAGCGCTGCACCACCTGAATAACCGCGCGGTGGGTGGCGATCCTGGTGCTCGCAAGGCAGTACACGCTCACGCCGGCCGCGGCGGCCAGCGATACGGCGATCAGGATGGCGAACCCGGCGTACTGGCCGGCCCAGATATGCCAGCGCGGCGGGCGCCCATCCGCATGCGAGGAGATGCTCAGCGCGGGTGAGCACGACAATGTCGTCGGCGTTGGTGGCGGCGAAAAGCACGGCGGCCGTCAGCGCGACCGCGAGGATCCCGCCTGCACCCATCCGGCCTCCAGCCCACAACGCGGCGCCTGGGCGGCGCTGGCTCTGGCCTGCCAGAGTAACCGGCAGGATAGTGAAAGGGGAGGTCAACCCCATCGCTTTGGCGGCGTGGGTGTTGCATACTCACCGTTGTGGACGATCCCTTTGACTTCCAGGCACTGCGGATCTTGCAGCCGGGAAAGCTGCTGCCCAATCGGGCGAGATATGAGATCTTCAACGATCAGCGGCAGCTTCTGGCGATCGCCGCCGAAACCGAGGCCCATACCAGGCTGAAGCTGCTCAGCAAGTCACTGCCGGACGCACGGGTGCTCGTCGTCACCACCGCCGCCGACGAGCCGGTGCTGACCTTGGTCAAGCACAAGAGGGAACGGATCACCGAACTGCACGGCCCGGACGGCGAGCCGGCCGGCCGGATTCGTGCCACCCACACCACCCGCCATTACACCCTGATCGACGATCAGGACCAGATCGTCGGCAAGGTGGTCGGCGACCTGGCGCTCAAGCATTTCTCGGTGACCGATGCGGACGGCGAGTTCGCCAGGCTCCGCAAGACCTGGGCCGGGATCACCAAGGAAATGCTCACCCCCTCCGATCATTACCGGGTGGACTTCACCGGTGTTGTCTCGCCGCAGGCCCGGCTGCTGACCGTGATGACCGCGATCGTGCTGGACCTGACCCTCTACGGCCCGGTCTGATCCGCCCGCACGCCGGCGAGCCGGGGATCAGTCCGGGGTGCCGTCCGCGAGGCGGGCCCGCTCGGCGCCGGTGAACGGGGCCGGCCTGCCGAGCGCGGCGTCCCAGTTGACGGTGACCACGCGGGCCTCCGCCGCGACCTCCTGCGACGGCGTGACGATCGTCTCGCGGGTCGTCAGGCTCGTGGTTCCCATCCGTTCCGCCTCGATCCGCACCAGCACCTGCCGGTCGGGGTAGCGCACCTCGGCGCGGAAGTCCACCTCCAGCCGGGCCACCACGTAACTCGGATCGCCGCCCAGCAGCCGCATGTAGAACGCATCACGGCCCTCTTCGAGGTAGGTCAGGAACACGGCGTGGTTGACGTGGCCCAGGGCATCGACGTCGCGCCACCGCACGCTCACCCAGTGCTCGAACACGACGGCCATCCGCTCGCTCCCTCCACCGCACCGCCCGCGCCGGGCGGCGCCGCCCCGCGGCACTCACGGTAGCCGGGCGGGCGGGCCGAAGCGGGCGGCCCAGCCGGGCACCGCACCGCTACCTGGCCCGCCGGAGCTGGGGCGGGGTGCGCCGGGCGGGCGGTGCGTAACACGGGTGGCCCGGGGAGCCGGGCTCCCCGGGCCGGCCGGTACCTGTGCGCGGGGCCCGCTCAGTGGGTGATGGAGTAGTGCACCGAGCCGTCCGCGGCCTTGGTGATGCGGAAAATGTACGAGATGCGCGGCGCGGTGGCCGTCGCGGCGGCCGGCACAAGAGCCTGGGCCGTCCAGGGGACCGTGCCCGTGGCGCAGTCCTGCAGGCCCTTCTGGCTGTCGAACGCGGCGAGGTCGAACGACTCCGGCCCGAATGCCTTCTTGGGCGCGACGGTCCCGCTCCAGCTGAACCGGTCGGAGAGGTCGTTCAGGGACAGGCGGAACTTCCCATTCTTGATCGGAATCTGGAACCCGATGAAGCTGAACTCAATCGTGAACGTCGTGCCGGTCGCCGGGCAGTGGTCGACCATGGTCGTGAAGAACGGGTCGAACTTCGGGCCGCTCGCGGTCCGATCCACGCTGAACAGGAGCTTTTGGCCCTGGGAGTTCATGCCCGCGTAGTACGTGCTGCCGCCGGCAGCAAGAGCGGTGGTGCCCGGCAGGAGCATCAGCAGGCATACGCCGATCGCTGACAAGACGAGATACTTGCGCATCGCGAACCTCTTCCTCCCGGGATCAACCGGGACTCGGCCAGATTCGCGGAACCGACCTTCGCACCGACTCCCTGATTCGGCAAGAACGGCTGGAAAAGGCCAGGTATCCGCGCGTCGCCCGGACACCCCGATGTGCCACGCCAAACGGTCACTTACTACCGCGAGCGGCCGGGCATGCTGCGGGCCCGCCGGTCACGATTGGGCGGCCGGCGGGCCTGGGGCGCAAAGCGGGGCTTGGGGGCCGCTCAGTCGAACGAGGGCTTGCGGTCCCGGGTCCGCTTCAGCTCGAAGAAGCCGTCCGCCTCGGTCACCAGCGCCAGCCCGTCGAACAGCCGGCCGGCGGCCTCGCCCTTGGGTGCGGGGGTGATGACCGGGCCGAAGATCGTGTTGCCGCGCAGGCGGATGACCGGCGTGCCGACATCAAGCCCGACCGCGTCAAAGGCCTCATGGTGGGAGGCCTTGATCTGCTCGTCGAACTCGGTGGTCGTGGCGGCCTCGGCCAGCGAAGCGGGCAGCCCGACCTCGGCGAGGGCCTCGGGGATCACCGCGGGGTCCTCCCGCCGGCCCTGGTTGTGCAGCCGGGTCCCGATGGCGGTGTACAGCGGCCCCAGGACGCCCGGCCCGCTGCGCTGGGCGGCCGCGGCGCAGATCCGCACCGGCGTCCAGGCCCGGCTCATCCGCTCCAGGTATTCCTCGCTCAGCCCCTCACCCTCATGCTGGGTCAGGTTGAGGTAGGCCAGCGACATGATCCGCCACTCCGTCTGCACCGGCCGGACCTGCTCCACCTCCAGCATCCAGCGGGAGGTGATCCAGGCCCAGGGACACACCGGGTCGAACCAGAACTGCACGGTCTCGCGCTCAGCCGGTTGCGCTGTCATGACCGGGGCAACAGCCGGTCCGGGCCGGGCATTCCCGCCGGAAGGGCGGAAATGGCCTCCGCACCCCTCGATTCATGCGTTACGCCGGCCGGGGCATCACGCGTCCCGCAGGCGCAGCACGATCGTGCCCGCCAGGAGCGCCGCGGCGGCCCACGCGGCGAGCACGCCGAGGCCCGCCCACGGGGCGAGCGGCAGGCCGCGCAGGCCCGTGCTGGCCTGGATCTCCAGCCCGGCGGTCATCGGCCCGATCTGCTGCAGGTGCCGTGCCAGCGCCGGGCTGCCGGCCACCTGGGTGAGGATCGGGAACAGGTACAGCAGGCCGAGCACCAGACCGATGGCCACCGCGGCGTCGCGCACCGCGGCGGCCACGCCGAGACTGAGCAGCGCGATCAGGGCCAGGTAGAGGATGGTGCCGGCGGCGGCGCGCAGCACCGTCCCGTCGGCCAGCGACAGCACCGGGTAGCCGTTGGCCGGGGTGTACCCGTGCCCGGGCAGGATCAGCCGCCCCACCAGCACCGAGCCGAGCACCGCGGGGGTGCCGGCCGCCAGCGTCACCGCGGTGACCACGGCAGCCTTGGCGGCCAGCACCGTGCCCCGGCGCGGCATCACGGCCAGCGTGGTCGCGATCATGCCGGTGGCGTACTCGCCGCTGACCGTGAGCACGGCCACGATGGCCACGATCGCCTGCCCGAGGTAGGTCCCGGTGAGGCTGAGCTTGGTGACGTCGGCGTGGCAGGCGGCCGCGGACGAGCAGGACACGCTCGCGGACACCGCCGCGCTGACGAGCACGGTCGCCGCGGCCACGCCGAACAGCAGCCACCCGGTGCCCGGCAGCGTGCGCAGCTTCGTCCACTCCGCGTGCAGCGTCTCACTCATGCGTCCCTCCCGTCTCATGCGTCCCTCCGGCGGAGCAGGACGGCGGCCAGCCAGAGGGCGAGCGCGGCCCACAGGCACAGCACGCCCATCCCGGCCCACGGGGCGAGCGGGAAGTAGCCGTGCTGGGGCGTGTAGACGTTGTTCACCTGCGGGTAGGCCGGCACGTACTGCTTGATGGCGAACCCGGCCGCGGGGGTGACCCGCAGCAGCCAGTCCGCGGCGCCGGCGGGCAGCACCGCCAGTGGCACGGAGAAGAAGTAGGTGACCACGGTGAGCGCGATGACCGCGGTGATCGCCCCGGCGCCGTGCCGCAGAATCGTGCCGGCGGCGAGCGCGAGCACCGCGGTGATGGCCAGCAGCGCCGCGGTCCCGGCCACCAGGCGCACCTCGGTGAGCGCGCTCATCGGGAACACGTAGTTGCCGTGGCTGCGCAGCAGGCTGGTACCGACCGGAATCACCGGCGCGGTCCCTATGAGCCCCGCCACGAAGGCGACCGAGCCGATCACCACGGCCTTGGCCGCCAGGACGCGGCCGCGGGCCGGGGCGGCGGCGAGCGTAACGGCGATCAGGCCGCGGCGGTACTCGGCGGTGATGAACATCGCGCCCACCACGATCACCACGATCAGCCCGGCGAACGCGCCGGCGAAGCCATCGTCGGCAGGCACGCCGATGTTCGTGGGCCCGGGCCCGGCCGGCGCGATGTCGCCGGAGCCGGTCACCGTGAACGTGCCTTCAGCGGCGTGGAGCCTGCCGGGCAGGGACGAGCCCTGCGCGTTCGACCCGGTGATCGCCCCGATGCTCACGCCGCGCCATCCGGTACCGGGCGGCGTGCCTCGGGCGCTGACGTGGTCGAAGACCGCGGTGGCCACCGTAGGCCCGCTGTTCTGCGTCTGCACCCACGCGGGTGAGGTGACGAACGGGCCGGCCTGCACCGTGGCGGGCAGGCCCGCCAGGCTGACGACGCCGACCCTGGCCCAGTGCGTGCCGCCGGCGGAGTCGTACCCGGTGACCGTGTCACCGGCCCGTACCAGCCGCAGCCACCGCGGCGAGGCGGCCGAGACGGCCCCCGGCAGGCCCGGCGCGTCGCCGGTGTAGTTGTACTGCATCCGCACGCCGTGGCCGCCGGTCACCATCATCGCTGCGTACGCCGATCCTTGCCGGGTGCTCGCGGTAAGGAGAATCCCGGCCTTGGCCCAGGGCTGTATGCCGCTGGTGAAGTTCTGCTCCTGGTTCGGCCCGGGTGCGATCCCGCCGCCCGGCGGCGAGGAGCGGCCGGCCAGCGCGGTCACCCGCACGGTGAGGCTGCCGTTCCCGCTCAGCGCCCGGTGCACGAAGTAGTAGCTGTCGCTGACCGCCTCGCCGCCCGGCCCCACCGGGTTGGCCGGCTTGCAGGGGGCCGGGGGGCCGATCGGGCCGTTCGGGCCGACGGGCTGGCAGCCGGTCTGCGGCCCGGACGCGGCGTACAGCCCGACTCCGGCGGTCAGCGCCGCGGCGATCAGCACGGCGATCACCCAGCCGCGCACGGTGCGGAACTTGGTCCACTCGGCGTGCACGAGCCGCCCGAAACTGTCCTTGTCGTCCCGCCCGGCGCCGGAGCGTTCCGGCGTCACCGTCGCGGTCACCGCGAACCTCCTGCCGGGGCGTCGGGGCGGTAACCGGCCGCGTCGGGGCGGTAGTCGGCCGCGTCGCGGGTGAGTTCCAGGTAGGCCTCCGCCAAGGAGGCGCGGTGCGCAGAAACCTCGGAGAACGGCACCGCGTTCTCGCTCAGCACCAGCACGACCTTCTCCGGCGGCAGCCCGGACACGGTCACCGCGGTGCCGTCGGTGCTGGCCGCGGCCCCCGCGCGCGCCAGCGCCGCGGCCGCCCGGCCCGGCGCCGCGGTGCGCAGCGTGACCCGGTCGCCGGAAACGGCCGCCAGCAGGTCGCGGGTGCCGGTGTCGGCGATCACCCTGCCCCGGCCGATGATCACCAGGTGGCCGGCGGTGTCTTCGAGTTCGCTCATCAGGTGGCTGGACACCAGCACCGCCCGGCCGGCCTCGGCCAGCGACCGCAGGAGCCCCCGCATCCAGATGATCCCCTCGGGGTCCATGCCGTTGAACGGCTCGTCCATCATCAGCATCGGCGGGTCACCGAGCAGCGCGGCGGCGATGCCCAGCCGCTGCCGCATGCCCAGCGAGTAACCGCTCGCCCGGCGCCGCGCGGCCCCGCCCAGCCCGGTTTGCTCGAGCACGCTGTCGACGCGGCGTGCGTCCAGGCCCTGGGAGTGGGCCAGCCAGAGCAGGTGGTTGCGGCCGGTGCGGGAGGGCTGCAGCGCGGCCGCGTCCAGCAGCGACCCCAGGTGCGTCAGCGGGCGGCGCAGGGCCGTGTACCGCCGCCCGCCGACCAGCGCGGTGCCCTCGTCGGGGGCGTCCAGGCCGAGGATCACCCGCATCGTGCTGGTCTTGCCCGCGCCGTTCGGCCCGACGAACCCCGTCACCTGGCCCGGCGCGACGGTGAACGTCATGCCGTCCAGGGCCAGCGTCGGGCCGAAGCTCTTGCGCAGCCCGCGTACCTCGATCGTTGCTTGCATCGGTCCTCGTCCTTGTCGGTTGCCGGCGCCGCGTTCGCAAGCGGTTCTACGCCACCGCCGGTGTCAGCACGGTGTCGGCGGCCGTCACCGTGCTGACACCTGGCGTCTGTCATCGTTGGCCCAGGTCGTACCGCCTTACGCTGGGCGGGACGCAGCCAGCGGACAACGGAAGGGACCACGAGCGGGCCATGAGGGTGCTGGTCATCGAGGACTTCGAGGTGCTGGCCACGGCGATCGGGGCCGGGCTGCGCCGCGAGGGCATGGCCGTCGACGTGGTCCTGGACGGGAACGACGCGCTGGAGCATCTGGCGCTCACCCGTTACGACGTCGTGGTGCTGGACCGCGACCTGCCGGGGGTGCACGGCGACGAGGTCTGCCGCCAGATCGTGGCCGGCGGCGCACACAGCCGGGTGCTCATGCTCACCGCGGCCAGCACCTCCGGGAGCGGGTGGACGGGCTGGGCCTGGGCGCGGACGACTACCTGCCCAAGCCGTTCGACTTCGCCGAACTGGTGGCCCGGGTCCGGGCCCTGGGCCGGCGTTCTGCCCCCGCGGTGCCGCCGGCGCTCGTGGGCGGCGACGTGACCCTGGACCCCGGCCGCCGGCTCGCGTCCCGCGCCGGGCGGCGCCTGGACCTGTCCCCGAAGGAGTTCGCGGTCCTGGAGTGCCTGCTGGCCTCCGGTGGCCGGGTGGTCTCCGCCGAGGAACTGCTGGAGCGCGCCTGGGACGAGGCGGCCGACCCGTTCACCACCGTGGTGAAGACCACGATCCGCCGGCTGCGGGCCAAGCTCGGCGACCCGCCGGTCATCCACACCGTCCGCCAGGGCGGCTACCGGATCGGAGAGGCGTGATGTTCGTTTACCGCGAGGTGGCCGCGCTGTTCCGGCTGCGGCCGACCCTGCGCACGCAACTCACCCTGCTCTACGGCGGGCTGCTCGCCGCCCTCGGCGGCGGGCTGCTGTTCCTGCTTGTCCCGCTGCGCGGCACGGCGTCGGTCCAGGCCGGGCCGCACGCCGCCGCGGTCGCCGCCGCCCTGAACGCCGCCATCCGCGACAAGGAGATCATCGGCGCCATCGCCCTTCCGGTCGTGGTGCTGCTCGCGGTCGCGGGCGGCTGGCTGATCGCCGGGCGGCTGCTGCGGCCGCTGCGCACGATCACCGCGACGGCCCAGGACATCTCGGCCAGCAACCTGAACCGGCGGCTGTCCCTGGCCGGCCCCGACGAGTTCGCCGAACTCGGCCAGACGCTGGATGACCTGTTCGGGCGGCTGGAGGCGTCGTTCGACGCGCAGCGGCACTTCGTGGCCAACGCCTCGCACGAACTGCGCACCCCGCTGACCGCGGAGCGGGCCCTGCTGCAGGTCGCCCTCGCCGACCCGGCCGCGACCGCGCAGACCCTGCGATCGGCGTGCGACCAGGTGCTGGCCCTGGGCGACCAGCAGGAACGGCTCATCGAGGCGCTGCTCACCCTGGCGACCAGCGAGGGTGGCATCGAGCAGTGGGAGCCGTTCGACCTGGCGGCCGTCGCCTGGCACGTGGTCACGGTCCGCCGGGAGGAAGCCGGCCGCCGGGGCGTCGACCTCGAGACCAGCCTCGCCGCTGCGCCGACGGCCGGGGATCCGAGGCTGGCGGAAAGCCTGGTCGCGAACCTGGTGGACAACGCGATCCGGCACAACTCCGAAGGCGGCCGGGCCGAGATCTCCACGGCCTCCGCCGGGGGCCGGGCGGCCCTGCGGGTCCGTAACACCGGGCCGGTCATCGCGCCCGAACGGCTCGGCCGCCTGTTCCAGCCGTTCGGCCGCGCCGACGGCGAGCGCATCAGGCACTCCGGCGGGCACGGGCTGGGCCTGGCCATCGTGAAGGCGATCGCCCGCGCGCACGGCGCCATCCTCACCCCGCGCGCCCAGCCCGGCGGCGGCCTGGACGTCGAGGTCACCTTCCCCGGCAAGCCCGCCAGCGCCCCAGCGCATCCCCCGGCGCCGTGATTGTGAACCTGATGCCCCGAGAAGGGCCATGGAAGGGCCTCGTTGCCACGTTCATGCCCCACCTGCCCACGGCCCTGCCCCGGCTCCAGGGGCATGAATGCGAGGTTGATGCCCATAGAGGGGCCTCGTTGCCACGTTCATGCCCCACCTGCCCACGGCCCTGCCCCGGCTCCAGGGGCATGAATGCGAGGTTGATGCCCTAAAGGGCCTCGTTGCCACGTCCTGCCCTATCGGGTGTGGCGGCCGCGCCGGTGCGCCAGTGCGAGCACCGCCCGGCGGGCCGGCCCGGCCACGGTGAGCCAGAGGCCGACGGCGGCGAGGCCGGCCGCGATCGTGACCCCCAGCACGACCGCGCCGCTCTGACCGTGGCCGATCACGCCGGCGGCAGCCGTCAGCGCCGTGCCGGTGCCCGCGCCGACCGGCCCGGGATGCGCCCGGCCGGCGCCGGGAACGGCGGGAGCCGGTGTGACCTCGGGGAACAGGTTGCCGAGGTTGCCCCTCGGGCCCGGCGCGGACAGGCCGGGTACGGTACCGCGCGGCAGCGCCGACGGCCGGGCGAGCGGCCCGGCCACGCCCGGCGGGGCGGCGGGGGAGTTGCCGCCCTGGCCCGGCGGCTTGGGGTTACCCGCCGACGGCGAGGGCGGCTTGCTGGGGGAGGGCGACGGGCTGGGGCACGGCGACGTGCTCGGCGACGGCGAGGGGCCGGGGGAGGCCGACGGGCTCGGGCACGGTGACCTGCTCGGCGACGGCGAGGGACTGGGGGAGGGCGACCTGCTCGGCGACGGCGATGGGGACGGCGACTTACTCGGGGACGGCGATGGTGGGGGTGAGGGTGACTTGCTGGGCGACGGTGAAGGCGACGGGCTGGGCGAGGGCGACGGGCTGGGCGAGGGTGACGGCGACGGTGAGCCGGTGGTTTGGCTGGGGGAGGGGGACGGTGACGGACTGGCCGCCGCGCCGGCGCCGCCCAGCAGGACCACGAGGATCCCGGCCGCGACGGCGCTGCCGCCGGCCAGCGCTCGCGGCCTGGCACCTCGCGGCTGGTGCGGGACACGGCCGGGGTGACGGCCGCCACGCGGCCTGCCAGCGAATCTGCGGCTGCTTGCGGCGGGGGACATCACGGCTGCTTGGACGCAGCCACGGCCGCGACGGTTCCCTGCTGCCGGCGAGGCAGCCGATCCGGCGCGCGTGGGTTCAACGTGACCTACGCGCCCAACAAGTTCTCGGTCTGCACCCCGGTGCGGCAGGTGGGCACCAAGAGCTTCGCTGAGACCGCCGCGTTCAGCGCCGAACTGTTCGACGGCTCCAGTTCCCAGCCGCTGGTGATGAGCGCCGGGGATACCATCCGCATCCGCTTCTTCGTTGCCTCGCCCAGCGAAGGATGGCACATCAACGTCACCGACCTGACCACCGGCCACTCCAGGACGGTCGTGCGGAACAGCAAGTACGGCCCGATGCTGCCAGCGTTCGACGTCCAGAAGAAAGGCATGCGCGCCGGCCTTGACGCCTATTGTCAGGGCGACGCGGAGGGTGAATTCTTGACACCGGTGGCCGGTGCTGTCCGCCCTTCTGGAGGTGGTTATGCCCTTCCTCGTCCGGCTAGTGAAGCCCCGCCCCTCGCGGGCACTGGTTGCAGGGTCGTCGGTTGTCCTGGTGTTCGGCTTGGCTTTGGTGGGTGCGCCACTGGCCAACGCCGGCACGAGCGGCGTGGCCCCGAACCGTTACGGTGAGATCGACTGCAACGGGTTCAGCCCGATCCAGCAGCAAGTCAGAATGACGTTGCCGTGCGCCGATCCCGTTGGCCACGACGGATACCGGTTCACCGACAACGGGCACTATATCGGCCACGATGAACCGGACATCCGGTTCATCTCCACCCAGCCCGGCTCCGGCGACAACGTGACCTGGACCGAGCGCCTTGGCTCCGACCCGTCCGCCCTGCCCACGGTGGCCAAACCGGGCAGCGACGTGACGCACTGGTTCGAGCTGTCGATCGCCCCGTGGTTCTCCATGGACCTGTGCGACCCGAACTCCTACCCACAGACAGCGTGTACCCCACAAAGCGACACGAACGCCCCGCGGGGCCTCTTCCCTGGCGGCGGCAGCGCGTTCCTGGAACTGCAGTTCTACCCGCCGGGCATGGCCCCGATCGTCACCGCGTCCAGCTGCGACAACTCACACTGGTGCGCGGCGATGACCATCGACAGCCTGGAATGCACCCTTAATTTCGGCCACTGCAACAACAACTGCATCGAGCCGATCAACTTCGGCCTCATCCAGACCAACGGGGTGCCCACCGGGCCGCCGAGCCCTCAGCTTGCCGACCTGGCCACCTTCACGCCCACCGCCAAGACCCTGCTGATGAACCCCGGCGACCGGATCAGGGTGCAGATCTTCGACAACCATACGGCGGGGGCGCTGGAAACCAGGATCTCCGATCTATCCACGGGCAAGTCCGGGTTCATGATCGCCTCGGCCGCGAACGGGTTCATGAACACCAACATCGGCAACTGCCACGGCACCCCGTTCAGCTTCCAGCCGGAGTACTCGACCGCCTCGCCGGGCAACATCGTGCCGTGGGCGGCCCTGGAGGCGAACATCTTGACCCAGTTCGAGATCGGGCACTTCACTCCGTGCACGTCGCTGTCGGGCTCGGGAACCTTCACCGTGGGATCGTTCAGCGACCAATTCGCCACCACCTGCCACGGGCCGTACGAGGACACCGCCAGCCCCGATCCGGGCAACTCGGAGGGCAGTGATGCGCCCTGCTACCCGGCGGGAGACACCCACGGCGGGGTCGCTCCCCCCAACGAGGTGACCGGCTGCCCCGGCGTCATCGGCCCGTTCTCCCCGAGCTCGGATCTTGACTACGACGGGACCTCCTACTGGCCAGACTGGCCGAACAGCACCACGCCCGGGACGTTCCCGGCGCCGTTCTTCCAGCAGCAGCCGACCACCAACGGCGGCGCAACCTATCCCCAGATGCAATTCGAGACCGACGCCCCGGCAACCGAGGCCACCTGCATGCCCAGCGGCCAGGGATGCGCGGTGCCACCGCCCGGCGCACCGGGGAACTTCTACCCCTACTGGACGCAGGCCATGGTAGGCGGGCACTGCGTGTGGGAGTTCGGGCAGATGACCAACGGCAACACCTTCGGTGCCGACGCCCAGTACAACGGGCCCACCGCCCGGTTCTTCGGCACGCTGGCCAGCCCCATCATGACCAACCCCAACTGCTCCTAAACACCGGCTGACCCGGTGGGAGGGGCGGCCCGCCCGCCGTCCCTCCCACCGCGTTCAGCCGGTTACCTGGATCCGGGCGCACTCGGTGTAGCGGAGCCGGCCGAAGTACATCACCTTGGCCAGCGCCCACCACTCCGACCCCGGCCGGGTTTCCGCCGGCAGCGCCACGGTATAGCCGACCGTGATCGTCTCGCCGGGGCCGGCGGTGAAGCCCTGGGTCCAGGGCCGCACCTGCTGCCATGTGCCGAACGGGGACATGAGCTGGGACTCACCCCGGATCACGCTGGCCGTCCGGTTGGCCAGCCGCACGGCCAGGGTGGCGCAGCGGCCGGGGGCGATCTCCAGGACGGCGGGCTCCAGGGACAACTCCACCTCGGCCTCCCTGGCCTGTATGTCCGCCACGAGCAGGGCGTCGCGCTCGGCACGCGCCATGGCGCGGGACGGCGGGGGCGGCTCGCCGACGGTGACCAGCACCGCGTCCTCCAGCGTCTGGCCCAGGTCGCCGGGGATCCGCGCGGAGACGAAATACCGCCCCGGCGCGGTACCGGGCAGGGCCGCCACCGACAGGTCCCACCGGTCCCAGCGGGCGCGGTCGCCCGCGCCGAAGGAGTACCGCAGCGGCCCGGGCGGGGTGCCATCCGGCCCGGTCACGGCCAGGCCGCGCGGGACGTCGAGCGTCACCTCGCCGGCTCCGCCGCCGGGCCCGGACGCAACCGACAGGCACAGGGCGGCCGGCGCGGCCGGGGCATCGGGGCGCGACGCGGGCATCGTTACGCGGCCGGGGGACAGGTGCACGGTGACCGGAAGGTTCCCGGCGGGCGCGGGACCCTTGCCGTGCAGCCAGTACCGGGTGAATACCGGCTGGACCGGCTCCGCGCCGGGCGCAGCCCAGGTTTCGCCCGGTGCCCCGGTTTCGCTTGGCGCCCCGGTTCCCCGGGGCTCGTTGGTTTCGCCCGGTGCCCCGGTTTCGCCTGGGGCCCCGGTTCCCCGGGGCTCGTTGGTTTCGCCCGGTGCCCCGGTTTCGCCTGGGGCCCCGGTTCCCCGGGGCTCGTTGGTTTCGCCCGGTGCCCCGGTTTCGCTTGGGGCCCCGGTTCCCCGGGGCTCGTTGGTTTCGCCCGGTGCCCCGGTTTCGCTTGGCGCCCCGGTTCCCCCGGAGTCGGCAGTTTCGCCCGGTGCCACGGTTCCGGCGGGGGCCCCGGTTCCCCCGGACCCGGCGGATTCGCCCGGTCCTACGGTTCCGGCGGGGGCCCCGGTTCCAGGCTGGGCCGCCAGCGTGATCAGGCCGGCCTGCGGGACGGCGACCCGAGCGGCCCCGGCTACTACCTCGGCCCCGGCTACTACCTCGGCCCCGGCTACTACCTCGGCCCCGGCTACTACCTCGGCGCCGGCCACCACCTCGGCCGCGGGGCCGTCGCCGTCCTCGGTGAGCGTGGTCACCCGGGCGGCGGTGATCCCGGTCAGCAGGCGCACCTCCGCCGCGGTCCCGGCGGGCAGGTCACCGGTGTCCCGCAGCCGGATCGTCACGCCCGCGTACCGCTCGGGGCGGCCGGGCAGCCCGCTGGCCAGCGGGTTGCCGTGCGGCTTGAGCGCCGACAGCGCCGCCGCCGGGCGTGCCCTGCCCGGCGTGCTCACCTCACCCAGGCTGGCCGACGCGGGCAGCGGGCCGTCGTGCCACCCGGTTTCCACCGCGATCAGGTCGTGGTTGTACTCCTGGCCCGCCAGCACGAAACCGGCGTCGCGCCAGTCCCCGGCCCCGGCGGCCAGCGCGTAGCGGAACTCGTGGCTCCAGTGCTGCCAGGCGAAGCTGCTGCCGTCGGGCATCGTGCGCCGGGCGCCGTCGATCCACACCCCGGCGGGCCAGGCGCTGGACGCCCGCATCAGCGTGATATGCAGCGTGCCGTCCGGGGTGACCAGGCTGCTTGGCGTGCCCCGGTTCAGCAGCGCCACGCTGTGCGCGGCGAGCAGCCGGTCGTGCGGTTCCAGGCCAGCGGCCCCGGCCAGGTCGGCCTCGATCACCGCGTCGGCCAGGTCGCCGGTGAGCTCCGCGACCGCGGCTGTCAGGTCCGCGCCGGACACGATCAGCACCGGCAGGTCGCGGTCCCCCCGGACATCCGCGCTCGCGGTGAACGCCTCGGCGCGCGGGCGCGCGGCGGGAACCCATACCCGTGCGGTGTCCGGGGCGGCCAGCCGTTCGGCGGCGCCCGCCCCGGCGGCCCCCAGCCCCGCGAGCAGGCGTGCCGTCCAGGCGTTGACGTCCGGGCCGCCGACCGCGATCCGGAAGTCCGGCAGGTTCGAGTCCAGGTCGAGCGCGCCGTACCGAGGTCCCCCAGCGCGCGAGCAGGTCGCGGTCACCCCGGCGCGGGCCAGCGCGGCGACCAGCGCCCGGACACCCGCCCGCCGGCCGTCCCACCCGGCACGCACATCCGCCCCGGCACGCACATCCGCCCCGGCACCCGCCCCGGCACCCACATCCGCCCCGGCACCCACGCCGACCCCGGCACCCACGCCGACCCCGGCACCCACGCCGACCCCGGCACCCACGCC
>Ga0070707_100000095_pt1 | contig 79610 bp, 82 predicted proteins | sample KBSK5502metaG_FD_65468 | JGI IMG/M metagenome (GOLD analysis project Ga0070707, IMG submission 65468) | Corn, switchgrass and miscanthus rhizosphere microbial communities from Kellogg Biological Station, Michigan, USA - KBS K5-50-2 metaG | ecosystem: Host-associated > Plants > Roots >... | reverse complement strand
CCTGAAGTGGTTCGTGGCTGATCGCGATGCGAAAGGTAGACAAAATACGCGTCTCTATCGTCTCCGCGGGGGATGGATCCGCCTACGACTTTGCGGTAGACTGGCCCACAACACATTAATGAAACTGCCTTGTTATGCTCCACAGGTAAGCTTCAGCGGACTTCATCGCTCACCAGCTTCCTGACCTGCCCAGAATGTACAACGTCGACGGGTTTCGTAACGGGAGAACCGTACTATGACCGAGGATGCTCACAGCACAACTGAAACAGCGCCACCACACGCACAATTGGTCCAGATGGGAATGGCGCACTGGGTGTCTCGGATTGTGTATGTCGCAGCCAAGCTGAGCCTGGCTGACCATCTGGCAAAAGGACCGAAGAGCGCCGATGAACTTGCCGGGCCAACGGGAACCCACGCCCCCTCCCTTTACCGCCTCATGCGGACGCTCGCGAACCTCGGCATCTTGACTGAGGACGGAACGCACCGTTTCGCCTTGACGACACTCGGTGAGGCGCTCAAGACCGGCGCAACGGGCTCGGCGCGCGCCACAATCCTCACGCTGGCGAGCGACTGGATGTCGCGTGGACTGGAGCAATTGCTCTATTCGGTTCAGTCGGGGAAAAGCGGATTTGAGCAATCCCTGGGCATGCCAATTTTCGATTGGCTGGCAACGCATCCGGAAGAAGCCTCCATGTTCAGCGAGACGATGGTCGGCATCCATGGAGCGGAGCCCCCGGCAGTGGCCGCCGCGTATGACTTTTCCGGCTCGACGACGATCGTCGACGTCGGCGGAGCCACGGGACATCTCTTGACCACGATTCTTGGTCGTTATGCCGGGGCACGCGGCAATCTCTATGATCTCCCACATGTCGTTCGCGATGCACCTGCGCTGGTTCAAGCGCGCGGCCTGACGAACCGCGTCACGATTGAGGCGGGCAGTTTTTTCGAGCGCGTGCCCAGTGGCGGCGATACCTATCTGCTTTCGCACATCATCCACGACTGGAGCGAAGATCAGTGCCTCACGATCCTCGGCCATTGCCGGCGCGCGATGAATCCCGAAAGCCGATTACTGATTATCGAGATGGTGCTTCCGGCCGGTGATACTCCACATCCGGGGAAAATGCTCGACATGATGATGTTAGTGGGGCCCGGAGGACAGGAACGGACTGAGAAGGAATACGGGACACTGCTGGGCAAAGCGAATTTACGCCTCACGCGGGTTGTGCCCACTACATCGCCCGTGAGCATCGTTGAAGCCGTCCTGGCATGAGCACGTCCCGAGCGATGACGCGGTCTTGGCTGGCTCAGAGCGCAAGAGAGAATACGGATCGACGAAGCATGGACCAACCGGGGACAAAACAGTGGACGGCCTTTCCATCTTGACTCGTCCCTGTTGCCCGATTCATTGAGCCGACCTTTTCACCGACCTCACGCGCACTGGTTCGAGGAGGAAGCGACCATTGTCCTATCTATAAAAGGAGAAACGAGTTATGCGCTTCGTCAAAGTGAAGGATGAAGAACGTGCCGGTGAAGCAGCGATCAATCTCGACCTCGTTCGAGAAGCCCACTTTGGAGGCGGATTGCTCCACCTCTATTTCGAGCGCGGCACCACCACACAGGATGACGTGACGTTTACAGGTGAGAACGCCCAGAAAATCTGGGCCGCCATGGGATAGCACGGATTGGCAGAGGCAGTCCAAAACCTCCGCATGACTTGAATTATGAGCCCCGTGGGATAAAGGAACCTTTTCGCAGGCGCATGGCGAGACTGCTCCTTCTTCGCCCTCCCCTCCTCTCACACACGGCTTTCACAAGACAGCAGACGTCGTTCAATGCCCGCCGACCGCGTGGACCAGACCGACAATGAGAGCGTAGAATGATCTTGCTCGCGTTGCCTCAATAACAGCCAGTGAAGGAGCGTCGCAGATGGGATCAAGCTGGCAATGTTGTTACAACAGCAGGGCATGATGCTTGACGCCGTGTTTATCAACGCCGGCGTGGCCAAGCTCGCTCCGTTCGAAGCGGTCGGAGAAGAGGTGTGGCATCTGCCGAGTCGGCATACATCGTTGGCACCGAGCTGGTAGCCGACGGCGTCATGAGCCGGCTCATGATCCTCATGACTAACATTGTGAGATTATCGCAACGCTTGCAAGGAGGTATTGCGTGGCTCCGTAACTCGCTTCAGAGCGGTTGAGATTCACGTAAGGCTGCGCGAACTGCCGAAGTGTTGGAGAAGGGAGAGAAATGAGAAGTAGATCGGGATGGATGTCCTCCGTCATCGTGGGTGTGATGCTGCTTCTGGCCGGATGCTTTTTGACTGTGGAAGAACGCTGGCAAAAGATCGACGAGCAGATGGGGCAGGAAATCGGTGTGAAGACCAAAGACTACTATGTCAGTGAGTGGGGAAATCCTGCGAAGCGAATCAGAGCCGCAGACGGTGGATCAATCTGGACGTGGGAATTCCGGGGATATGGCGGCAGACAGGGCTGGAATAAAATCCTCACCTTCGGACCCGATGGGGTCTTGAGGGAATTTCGCAGGGAGTATTGGCCCAAGGAATAATGGCAACTGGGAGAAAGACGAAACACACCTCTACAGTCTCAGATCGGATCTCGCCTGTTGGGGCTCGTGGTGATGCCGATCCTTTCTTTTCCCGGAGCTCGCAATTAAATATATCGTTGTCAGCGGTCTATTGTAATTGAATCCTTGTCGAATTTATATAAGCACAATCCTACAAGCATCCGCTTCTTGCAGAGCGTTTACGCTCACGTAGTACGGTGCACAACCGCTCGGCAGCTATGCGCGTGATCGTAAATCTCCATGCGAAATTTTCTCAATCTCGATATTGGCTCATGCCTATTGAGAATAGAGGAATCGGGTGAATCTCCTGCCAAACGGCCTCTGACTTGCATCTTCTCTTTTCTCCATCTTTCGAAAAGGAGATGCATGCAGGTTGAATTTAAACATTTCGATCCCGAACACTTCTCATTTCATCAAACCCCTGTCCTGGTGATTGAAAATTTCTGGACAGACGAGGAAAGAAAATATTTTCAGCATTCCATGCAACGAGCGGCGTGGAAACCGTTGCGTGAGATGCGACACCTGTATGAGACATTTCCGAATTGTGGCAATTGGCTGAAGGCTGACATTGCACGGGTGGAAGCGACAACGTTTCTCGATCGGCTGGCACTGCCCTGCATCAAGAACTACGTCGAATCCTTTCCAAATGTTGCACGGCGCCATATGAATTTCAACTACTATTCGTACGGCGCGGGCGATTGTCTGCTGACCCACGATGACACCGCCCAAGCTGCAAATTCAGTGGTGCAGGCTGAAGGCTCCTCTCCTTTACGACGCCTGGCATTGGTGACCTATCTCCATGATGAATGGCAGCCTGACTGGGGCGGTGAATTGATCATTTATCGTTCGTCGCCCGGTCAGCAGAATCGATCCGATCTCGCCATTACCCATTGTATTGCCCCTAAACCGGGATCCCTCGTGCTGTTCACCGTCCCTCGGCTCCATCGAGTCTGTCGGGTCGATTCCGTCAGTGGAAATCACAAACGTCTCTCCATTGGAGGATGGTTTATGACAGAGCATGAGGCGCCGTCTGCACGACCACTGAATAATCCTCTGTCTCAGGCTATTTCGGCGACATGGAAATGACCAGACCATGCGAATGGCTTAGGATCAGGGGTTGAATCCTGAGATATCCTGAAATTCCTTTCGCGGCGCGTCACTGGTCTACATTTTGGTTCTTCGCTCGTATTCCGTCATGTCCATATAGTAATTTTCATGACCTGCGAGTTTGGTTCTTTTGTTCCCGACTCAGGTATCGGCCGTACCGCATTCGATTTCTCTACGCCCCCCTTCCCCTGTTCCCACCATGCGGCAGGCCTCCATACCGTATGGAGGCCTGGACCGGACAGACACTGAGAAAGTGGAATACCTGATTACAACCTCCACTCCAGGGGTCACGCACCGAAAGCGGGCCAACTGTGAATCAACTTAGAACACTACATGTCACGGAGAGGATGCGTCATGCGAGTGCCGATCGCGTTGATGGTCATGGGCTCGAATTTTCTCTGGTCTTCACATGACATTTCCCCTCCGCCCGAGCCGAGATCTCGGCCAATCAGGTCATGATCATTGCCAATACGAACAGCCGGGACAGCCTGAGGGTGGCGGAACAGTATGCCATGCGCCGCGGAATCCTCTTGTAACACATTGCCAAACTCGATCTTCCATTGAAAGAAACGATGAGTCGGGAAGACTATGACCGGCGATTGGTCTCGCCAGTTCGGCGGGCGTTGCAGGAGAATGGAAGCCAGCATTCAATTCGTGTGCTGGTTACGGTCTACGGAGTTCCTCTCCGAGTCGCCCCGCCAAACTTGACGGCAGAGCAAGGGCGGTGGCGTCGGAGGGTCTCCACTTTCGACTGAACAACGTCGAATATTTATCGACCTGGACATACAAAAATCAGAGACTTGACAGGCGAGGTTCATGTCTTGTGACAATGGAGCGAAGTTTCTTCTGCTGCTGAGTTTAGTAGGCCCAGAATGGCCCGGTACCGAGGGCGGACGTTTTCCCACTGAAGCCGACATAGACCGTCCTGCCAAAAAAGAATGGCAGTCCCCAGTCAAATAGCCCCGGAGAAAATGCTGGTCCGCCCATATTGCTAATGGCGGCATTCCCTGAAGACAACAGGGCTCTGGGATCGGCGATCTGAAAACTGACCGCGCTTGACGGCGTCCCTGACATCCCCGTGTTGGTCGCCGAAAAGGTAAGGGGAGAAGAAGGGCAGTACAGAAACGACAAATTTCCAGGACACAGCGGAATAGATAAAGACGAGTCACTGAAAAAAATCACACTGGAGCCAGAATCGAATATGCCCGTTTCATGTGTACTGACGCCGGGGCTGGGATTAAAGTGGGTCACGATTTGGCCCAATGAGTCAGCCGGCAGGACCGTGACCCCGGAAGGTTGGTTATTCGACTCTGTTCCGATGCCCAGTATGAGTGAACCGGTCACGGAGGGTAATCCTCCGGCGGGCACGGACGGCAAGGCGACGATGACCCCGTTGTTATCGACTGGCAGAAGCACCACCGGATTCTGGACCTGTTGGGAAGGCGCGACGGTTGCCGCAGTACAAGGAAGAGACGCACAGTTGTAGTACACTCCGCCGTCGAAATGAAATAACCCCACGCCCAAGATGCCATTGAATCCGGCTTGTGAAGGACTAGAATCGACTGAGACTACACCGCAGATGTTCGAAGCGGGTTGCCCTTGGGAAGTGTATTGCCCCGCAAAGGTGGGATCGATCACTTGGATAGGGACCGACACAACCGGTTCCCCACCCAACATGACGTCCACCGTGTGAACGCGCCCCCAGTCGGTGCCTCCTCCAAAAAACATACATTCACCACTGTTGCTGGAGGGAAGTGCAATCGTCAATGCAGAGGCAAAAATCCTGAGCCCCGACGATCCGGTATCCACCAGAAGATCCGTAACGGTTTGACAGTTTGAGGTACCGGGTTGGCAAACGGTGACTTGGGTGCAGGGCTCATTGGCAAATGCGCAGACTGCAGCGGAAGATGGATTTATTGTGATCGCGAGTACGTTGGCTCCCGAAGGGCCAGGAGGACTGGAAGGGCTGGAAGAACTGGGACCTCCTGAACTATTATTACAACCCAGGAGCATCGTTATGGCAACGCCGAAAAGAACCGACACCCACCTGTTCAGAATCATTGAATCATCTCTTTTGTCACGCCAGCAGGGAGAAGTGATGGAATATAGGCTCTTCCGCGTATATCTCCCGGATGACCTCCCGTTTCTACCATGACACGAGGCCCTTCGATGCGGGTCATCCCGCGCCTCCTGGGTTGGTTTGCTGCAACTTCGGTAGAAGTCTCCTGGTATTCCTGGAAATAGGAACCCAGGAGCGAAACCAAATTCGGAGGTCTTTTTCCTCTCCAGCCCACGGCAACGACTGTATTTGCCGACACATACTCACTCAGCACGAACTCCGGCGTGGTGATTTCATGGATGGTATAGAGCGGTGCCGGGATTATCTTGAGTTGTCCGGCAAGCGCAGCGCGATCTATTTCCACGGAACTCGCAGGTTCCCCCAAGACGGCCCAGGCTCTTGGGAGGTCGATGATCGTGATGAGACTGAACACAACCGCCATCGCATAAGCAAATTTATGTTTCATCACATGCCTCTGGAAGCTAAGTCCCGGCACTAGAGACCTGAATCAATCACTTTGCCTTGGCCAGCAAGAAAGCATACGCCGAAGGACCTGATAAATCGAGATGCACGGTGAGGGATTTGAGCTATAATTTTGAACGTTCGCGAAACAAAAGGTTCGCGAGAACCATTTCGCGACGCGTGACGGGAATCTGGTCTATCTGGTTTCTTCGGTCTGTCTGGTTTGTTTGGTTCGACGAACGAGAGAGACAAGACAGACCCGCGCACTGGATAGACTGCCCTCCTCGCATTCTCGGCGAGCGGGAACCTGTTTGCAGCTACATCGGAGAGGAGTATACTGTGCTCTCATCGCCACATGAAGGATTCGTGTGCCGCTCGTGATTGATCAAAAAGATTTGGATCGCCTTCCCATTACAACTGATCCGGAAATTGTCAGCGGTACCCCGGTCTTTCGTGGAACGCGCGTGCCTGTTGAGGCCTTGATAAATAACCTTGAGGCGGGACTGACCCTTGATGACTTCCTCGACAACTTCCCTACCGTCACGCGAGAGCAAGCGTTTCAAGTCCTTGAATTCTCCAAGACCACCCTCCTCAAACTACGCAAGACGGCGTAAAAATTCTTCTCGACGAGTCCGTTCCACGCTTGCTCAAACTGCGCTTGCCTCAGTTGAGCATTTCAACTGTTCAAGAGATGGGCTGGGCCGGTTTGCGGAATGGCGAGTTGCTCCGACGGGCTGAAGAGCACTTCGATGCTTTTGTCACCGCCTGATCAGAATCTTCGGTATCAACAAAACCTTTCAGGCCGAATGCTTGCTATCCTCGTACTGCCCAGCAACCAAGTACCTCTTGTCATCCGACTCGTGCCGGCAATTGAAACGCTGTTGACGACGATTCAACCGAGAACCGTAGTGGACGTGCCGTTGAGCTAGAAACGCCAGACAAAGTAACCCCGCGTTGCACCTCGACTCGGACGGGTGAGGAACAAAAGTAGAACAGGCTACTTTTCTGGAGTGTTTCGTGGTCGGCCGCGTAGGTGCAAGGTGGACGAGATACCGGAAACCGATGCGATCTGGGCCTGCCGCTCCGGCGAGCCAACCGCACGCGAGGAACGGCCTGCCCGCCTACCGCACAGTCGCTGACATCGTCACCCTACTGCTCATAATTTTCGACGATCTGCGGCGGACGAACTTGCGCTTCGTCGGGGTCACGCCCGACATCGCGAAGGGCACGTCGCTGGCGCAAGAGGTCCCAGCACTGATCCAGTTCCACCTGAACCTGCCCAAGACGTTTAGGATCGGCATTGGGGGTTGTGCCCTGCTCGTATAATCGGTGTTCCTCCGCGACAAGCTGCTGAATATGATTGAGAACCGGCTGATCTCCGACTTGATTTTTCACGAGAGCCTCCTCCAGCACGGATGTGATGGGAATGGTCAGACTCTGATGTTACCCTCAACCAGAAACTGCGGTCAATCGATGCTCCGGCCAACATGATGCTTCCGGCGTCGGTTGCCAGAAGGAGGAGGTTGTACCCAAAACCATTTCGCAGCGCATAGCAAGGCCCTTGTCACTCATGGTTTGCCGAGCCGATCTGGGTTGGCTGATTCAATCTGAGAAGTGAAACATACAAGACAAACAAGCCAATACCCTCGCGCTTTTGCCTTACACTATTCTCGCTTCTCTCCACGCCTCTCCACCCCTACCTCGGAAAAGACCAGACTAGATCGAGGCGAGTTGGAGTTGAGCAGAACAACATACGAGTGGCCGCACAGCTACTCAATGCTGCTCCCGCCTGGCCAGTGTCGAGAACTCTCTCAACCGGGAGGCCATAAATGCTTGCTTGATCAAGTCATCTCCCAGGGATTCTATGATCTCGGCCAAGTTGAGCTCTAACTGGGACTCCTTCTTATCACGCACTGCTTCGGGTAATGTTTTCAATGCACCCCAGGCATAGGCCGACTGATCCATTGCCTGCCAGATGGGATACCCATGAACAGTTTCGAATGCTCGGGCTTCAACCCGCACGGGACGGAGTGCGATTCCGAACAAGTAGCCTCCGCCAAACCACAGAGGTGTGCTTGTCAGGAGTTCAAAGCCAATATTGGCCCCGATGGCAATCGGGTTCCACGCCGTCGCGAGGCCGAGCGCAATGCTCTCCGCCGTCATGTCAGCCGTCATCCCCGCGAGCATCCACTGCCAGCGAATCTTCCCGTAATCCAAGATGCTACCGGCCACCACCAGGTCGGCTCCCAGGCGACGGCGGAACTCCGTCAATTGCTCAGGATCCGGAAGAACGCCCGGCTGCAGGCCTAATTCTGCAGCCAACGCATCCGTCTGATCCTCCGGGACAAACTGAAATCCCTGTCCCGTGGCGAGGCGGCTCAGAAGAAGCCAGCGGGCCTCCTGTTGAATCTCCCACAGAGTATCAGCCACTTGTTTGGTTTCGTCTTCCGGCGACAGGGTCTCATCCACTGTTTTCACTGCGGAGAGCTTCGTGATTTCCAGGTCGAAACCGAATGGCAAGATTGCGACAAAAGGGCGCTCCTCCAAATCCTCGACCGTAGACGCAGTGACAGGGTCGAATGAGACGCAACCCACGAGTGCGGTGCCAACGATCCATCCTATGCACGGAATCAGGTACAAACGAACTGTCGCGAACCTCATAGCACGAGCCCCTCCCATAGAGCTTCCGGCTGAATAAAAGCATTCGCACGGCACCTGGCCTCTCGCGGAGATCAGCGCGTCCGTAACGCTCAGCGGCTCGATGGAAAGCCGATCAAATTCGATAGATGGAAAGTTGTTGGTGGAGACGCAGGGAGGGAGGACTATGCGCCATCAATTTGTCGAGCCGATGAACGATGTGCAAAGACAACGACGCATCCAGTTCGGCACCCTCCTTTGGGAGAGGGGTGCCGCAAGGGACGTCAAGACTCGGTAGGTCGGACTTCAGTCCCGAAGCCAGCTGCGAGAGTGCCGCTTCGTCTTGATCCTGGCCATCTTGCTCTTCCGCCGCAGTCTCCTGGATGAGATTGACCTGCTCAAGAAGTTCCAGGGAACCGAAACAGAGCCATGAGGCAAGCAGACACCACATGGTGAGGCTCAAGACGACAGTTCGACGATGCATGAGCATAGAACCACTGTATTCAATATATGAAGATCAGTCAATTGGCCTACTTTTCTAGGCTTTGAAGGCAGAGCATCTTCAGCTGGTCAGGAGTACTCTCCCCAACTCCCTCCTTAGGTCATCCTTTCTACGCCTTAAGAGGAATAGCGCAAAGGCTTGCTCTCCACTATGCTCCTTCTTGAAGATGATTCGGAAAACATGCAAGAACGTCGGCCCGCAAAATACCGGCCGGACGGAAGGGGTCGTCACATGAATTTTCTCGCCTCTCCACCCACTCCGCAACTCCAACTCATCACAATAGATCGTCACAAAGAAGATTCCCACGGGTCCTGCAAAGTTCCCAGTCCCATGAATCTCGCCCCGACGAAGCGTCACAAGTATCGGATGATCGCATTAGCGTCGGTGCATGCCTATATCGCGTTCCATCTTATTTCCTGGCATGTCTTCGGCATCCAGATCTGGGGCAAGACCGCGATGATGGGGGTCCCGTCTCTTGCCAAAGGGACCATCAACGCAGCAGCGATCATGGTGATATTGATCCTTGTCTCAATATTGATCTGGGGCCGAGGGTTTTGCGGCTGGGTCTGCCACATGCGTGGCGCGATCGAATTTGCCGACTGGATCCTGCGAAAGCTCAAAGTTCGTCGATATCTCAATCTGCGTGAGAAAAATGTCCTGGTCAACACGCCTCATCGCTGGCTCTTGAGAATAGGTGCGCTGTTTGTGCTCCTCTTACCTGTCATCATTCTGATTCACAATGTCGGGTTCGCTCCCAAAGTCAACGTGATGGCACCGGTGCCGATAGCGGATTTGCCTGGTTATGAAGGCAAGGCGTTCGCAAAGACCGCCTTCTTCAATTTTGACATCAAGCCCACGTGGAACGATTACTTGCTGGCCTTCGGGCTGGCTGTGTTCATCCAATTTACCATGAGCATCGTGCTCAACCTGCGCTATGGACAGGGCGCATTTTGCCGGATCTTATGTCCGTACGCCCCCATGATGGTTCCCCTCATGAACATCTCGCCGGTCCAGAAAAAGATCACACGTGTGGCGCAGTGTACCGGCTGCCGCGACTGCAGTAATGCCTGTCCGCAGGGCATCGACGTCAGTCGAGAAATCTTCCACTTCGACGGGAAGGTGATTAACACTGAGTGCATCAAATGCTATGCCTGCATCGATGCCTGCGATGACAATGTCCTGAAAGATACCGCTACGCCCGGTGTACCACAAACCGATCGGCTGAAGCCCTATGAGAAGCGTCCATGGCAACCGGAATTGATCCGCAAAGACGGTCTTCTGACGAACGCCCGGCACATGCAGGTTTTCGAGCCGCTGGGGCCGGTGGCCGATTTCACATCCATGATCGTAGCATTGATTTGCGGCGGCATCACTTCCCGGTTCGGAGGGTTCTGGTTCTACCCGGGCGCAATCATCTCATTCATTGTGTTTAGAGAGTGTTGCTTGTACGTTAAAAGGCGGTCGTCCGGATCGAAGGAAACCACAGTACCGGCCACCATTCAATAAATAAATTAATAAGGAGAGACCCGTGAGCACATCCACAAGAGTGAAGGATTATTACAGTCTGGTCGGTGAGTTCGGTCTGTATCTGAAGGAGAGCAAATCCTATTGGCTGGCGCCTCTCATTTTTGTCCTTTTGGCATTGAGTGCTCTCGCCTTTTTCCTCGAAGGAAGCGTGCTTGCCCCTGCTATCTATTCCGTATTCTAGGTATCGAGCGCACGCGTCTGTTGTTGAGGGTGGGCGCGTGCGCCCGGTTTGCGGGCCTCTCTTAAAAGTTTGAATTCTGCTTATTCTGTTTGACAACGCCATTAACAAGAGAACTCCCTACAGCTAATCCCCTTGCGCTCTTTGCCATATACTCCCTTCTGTCTTCTGCCCTGTCCGTTTATGTCATATCAAGGCTTCCACAATACGGTTAGAGCGTTCCAATGCTCGGGAGGCATGGAGCAAGTCGTTCGTGAACAAGTAGGATGACGGCATCCCTTCCACTTTCATGGCGGTGAGTGATGAACTCTGGAAGTACAACTACGCAGCGGCTCAGGTATCTGGTCCTTTTCCTTCTAACCTTGGGAATCGCTCTAGCCGTGCCAACCGTTGCACGGGTTCTCGATGGCAAACCGGCGGCGGCGGTTCCCGTCCCACGGACCGAGTCCTGGTGGACGGACCGGCATGAACAGGTACTCGCGCGCATCCGCCAGGGCAACGTTGATCTGCTATGGATCGGAGATTCCATAACACAGGGATGGGCCGATGAAGGTCGCCGGATTTGGGACACCTATTATGGACATCGCCGTGCCGTGAATTTGGGATTCAATAGTGATCGAACCGAGAACGTCTTGTGGCGGCTGGATCATGGAGAGATCGAAGGAATTGCCCCCAAGTTGGTCGTGATGATGATAGGAACTAACAACACAGGTGAACGGCATGATCCTGCAGAGGAGACTGCCGCAGGCATCAAGGCGATTCTCACAACTTTGCGGATACGTCTTCCAAGCACCAGGATTCTGTTGTTAGGCGTGTTCCCGCGCGATGCTTCAGCGAATGACCCGCTCCGCCGCTTGAACGTGGCCATCAATGATCGCCTCCGAGCCTATGCCGACAACAAAGACATCTTTTTTTTGGACCTTAGCCGGAACTTTCTTGACGACCGGGGACGCCTTTCTCAAGACCTCATGCCCGACTACCTGCATCCAAATGAGCGCGGATACCAAGTGTGGGCCAACGCAATGGAGGACATGATCAAGAGGCTCTTGGGCGAGTGAAAACGAAAGAACAGCTACAGCTTGGGGAACGTCTATTCCAGCATTTTTCCAATTCCGTCGTGCTCAGAGCCCCTTCAGGGTTAACGATTTTTTATCGAACATCTGGCTTCTTTTTTTGCGGTGTTTCTCCACTGGGAGAATTGGTGCCCTTATTTGCAGGAGGCGCCAGATCAGGATTCTTCGACATGCCTGGGTCGACCTCCGGTGGTTTCACCGTCGCGCGAGAATCCCCACGTTGCTCCGGCATATGTTGGATGCCCGGATCGATCTTGGATGGAGGAAGGGGTGTGTCACCAGAATCCAATGGCTTCTCGGGAGTGATACCAGTATCCGGTGTACCGCCGCTCTCTGGCGAGGCTCCAAGGACAGAGTGTGCCAATGGTGGCAGGAGACTCAGAATGGCAATGGCTATAAACCGAGGAGCCTTACCGGGCCATCTTCTGGTAGGGAATACGCGAAGGACTCTCTCACATTTATCTTTTGACAACAACATGTTCACTCCTCCTGTGATGCGTGGGTGTAGTGGTATGAGAACTAGATCTACTGACGCTTACTTCCACTACATCCCTGATGGGCACAGGTACAGGGATCGCCTGTTTTTGCCTCTCGACAACTAGACGAACAAAATTCTTTTCCTGGTTCGGCTGGACAAGTACAGCGCGGGTGAGCACATGATTTTTCTGCCATACAGTGCCTCCCTCCATTGAGTGTTCGGGGAGGGCAAGAAATGCCCCCTCCCTATTTCATCAGAGATGAATTCAACATACCGCTGTGAGTTGTGGTCTCATCGTGTTTTCCTATTACTGTCGAGGGCATGTATTATCTTCCGTGCACCAAATAATCTTATAATCCGAGCGGCTTATCTGATCAAAAGTGCACATTTTGTGATGACGGTACCTGACAGGAGAAGTTCCCGTATGAGGCAGAATTATTTGACGAATTACCTATTAATTAGTTCAGAATGCGTTTGCCATTGGAAGTGGGAATAAAAAGGGTTGAAAATGGGTCAGCAAGACTGCTATCCAGGATTGGATTCTCGAATGTCTCCTCGAACGCATAACCATGGGAAATCGGAATTGACAGATATAAGCTCTTGGGAATGTTGTGTTTAACAAGGATCGATCCCGGCCATTTCTCCTCCTTCAAAGACATCTCTTCAGCCCCTAATAAGTAGGGTGTCTGGACTCTCATGCGGGATAGACGATCAAGCCCTGAACCACTTATGATGCCTCTGTCGTGAAGCCCCCCGGCTCTCGGCATGTACACGAAGAAATATACCAAGAACCAACACATGATCGAGGTTGTCTGATGTGGTATCGCCTTTCCCATCGAAACATTTTATGGACTGTGCTCTTTTCGATAGTAGCGACCTTGTCTCTGAATGCCTGTGGAGACGTGTCAAAGGTTTCTGCTCCTCCAGCAACCCCTGCAGGACCAGCACCGTTAGCCATCCTGACGCCTTCGCCATTACCGGGAGTTGCTCAAAACCAGACGTATAACTTCGCGCTAGCGGCTACCGGAGGAACCCCAGGCTATACATGGACTCTGGTACCAGGCTCGCCGCCGTTTCCCACCGGACTCACATTGAGTCTAAGTGGTGTAATCAGTGGCACGCCGACAAGCCTCGGAACTGTCAATCTGAACATTAGGGTCCAAGATGCCGCAACGACGCCTCAAACGGCCGAAGCAACACTGTCGATTACCATCAGCGTTGCGCCGATCCCTCTGCAAATCACCTCAACCTCCCTTTCGCCTGGCACAATCAATACAACCTACTTTGCGGCATTAACGGGTACTGGTGGCACGACTCCCTATACGTGGGGCCAAAAGAGCGGCTCGCCGGCTCTTCCTCCTGGTCTCACGTTGGATACTGTGAATGGGTTTATTCAAGGCACACCAACCCAAACGAGTAGCTCAACACTCACTTTCACATTGCGGGATGCCACATCACTCACGGTCGAGAAATCCCTGACGTTGACAATCAATGCCATCCCTCTGGCGATCACGACCACCTCGCTCCAACAAGGGACTTTGAATCAAAACTATAGCGCGCAATTAGCAGCTACAGGGGGCACGGGGACTTATGTGTGGAGTCTCGCAGGCGCATCGCCGGCTCTGCCTACTGGCCTGACACTGAATACATCAACTGGCTTGATAAGCGGCATCCCGACTGGCTCACAGAGTAGTCTCACCTATACGTTCACCGTCACCGATCAAACCCTACCCACATCCCAAACAGTGTCCAAGCCACTGCAGTTGATTATCGGTGCCGCTCCTCCGCCACTGACAATCACGACGAGCTCTCCCCTACCGCCCGGCACTGTAACTCAGTCCTATAGCTTCACGCTGATTGCCTCCGGAGGTACTGGGGCTAACACGTGGGATCTCTCCAGCGGTTCTTTGCCAGTAGGGCTGAATCTTAGTTCATCAGGCGTGATCAGCGGGACGCCGCTGACTACCGGAACCTCTACGCCAACGTTCAGAGTGCGGGACTCGGGAAATCCGCAACAGACAGCGACAAAACCATTGTCGATTACGATCAACAACCCCGCGCCGCCCAACATCACCACCACATCGCTGTCCGCGGGAACATTCAATGTGGCGTACAATCAGACACTGCAGCTCTCAGGAGGCACCGCTCCTTTTATTTGGAGCTTCAATGGTCAGCTTCCACCGGGCCTAGGTCTCAACACGTCAACAGGTGTGATATCAGGCACTCCGAGTTCAACCGGCACATTTAACTTTACGCCGCAAGTCATCGACTCTACGTTTCAAAGTGATCCCACACCGCCGGCTCTGTCGATTACGATCAACCCTCCGGCTCCGCCGTCGATAACCAGTCCCAATTCGAGTTCGCTACCGACAGGAACCGTCAACCAGTCGTACCCCAACACTCAACTCTTAGCGACCGGCGGTGCAACGCCCTATACTTGGTCAGTGAGTCCCGCGCTGCCGAATGGCCTTGGGCTCGACCCAAATACAGGAATTATCAGCGGCACCCCATTATCAGGGAGTAATAGTAACTACAATCCTACGTTCACGGTCACGGATTCGACGTTCCCGACACACCTCACAGCTCAGAGATCATACTCTTTGACGATCAATGCGAATGTTACTCCTGTGAGCATCACGACAACCTCCTCGTCGCTAAGCGGCACCGTGTGCTCAGCCTATTCGCAGTCGCTCACGGCTTCAGGGGGGACCAGTCCTTATAACTGGAGTCTCAACAGCGGTTCAGTTGCTTTACCAGCTGGCCTCTCGCTAAGTGCCTCCGGAGTCATTACCGGAACGCCAACAACCGCCGGCACTACACCATCTGGAGGCCCGACATTCAAGGTGCTGGACTCCACGAGTCCGAACCAACAGTCTGCGACCAAACAATTGTCGATCACGATTAACCCAGACGCAACGCTGAAGATCACAACCACCACGCTACCGGACGGGACGAAGACGACAGCGTACAACCAACAGGTGGTGGTCACCGGTGGCTGCAGTCCGTTCACATGGACTATCCCAGTTGGATCATTGCCACCACCTTTAACAATAAATGCAACCACCGGATTAATCGATGGTGGTACGCCGACCACGACAGGTATGTTCCCCTTCACCGTGCGGGTTACCGACTCTTTGAACACAGTTGTCGACCAAGCCCTGTCGATCACCATTAATTAGACGACCCTCGTTGCAATTCGAGGATTGGGAGGCCGCTCTTTTTTTAAGAGTGGCCTCTCTTCGGTTTTAACTTTCTCACTGAAAAGTCCTTCCAAGCCCCCATTTGCTAAAAGTGTAAATGAAAAGTCTGCCGACGATTTGTGCTGCGGCTCGGGTATGCACCGCCGAAGAAATAGGGTCGCAAAGCGACGGCGAAGACTGTTCGACGTTCCGTTCATCGAAGCGCGGAACGGAGCAGGTACCGGAGCTGATCCGATGCGAGGCGTTATGCCGTCAAGCCGCACCGAAGCAAGCAGGACCTTCCGTCTCACCTCTCCCCCTTACTTTCGTAGGGCAGACCGCTTGAGGAGTTTTTGTCTATGATGTACTACAGTTGCTGGAGAGCAAAGAACCCGACCGACGCACATATGACTCAAGACCCTGGACGGAAAAAAGGACCGGTAACGCTCGTCATTGAGTGACACCCCGATTGACGAGTCATCATGATGTCGCTGATATTTTTAAACTATAAACTCCCGACAAGTCGTCGATGGCTCATCAGTACCTCCCTCTTGGCAATCTTCTTGTCGTTCATCTCTGCATATGGGTTGACAGGCTGTGGTGACGTGTCAAAGACTTCTGCGCCTGCTGCTGCTCCTGCCGGACCGGGGGCACTGACGATCACCACAACTTCCTTACCGGACGGAACGGTAAACCTGCCATATGCGGCAAACATGGGCGCCTCTGGAGGCGTCACCCCCTACACCTGGTCGGTGACGCCCTCGCTCCCGGCCAATCTTACGTTCGATCCGAACACCGGCGTGATCAATGGCACACCAGCCGCTCAAGACAACAACTCACATACCTTCACGTTGCAGGATTCGTCATCGCCTCCGCAAACTGTACAAAAATCTCTTTCCCTCACGATCAATACTTCGCCACCCGTCTTATCGATCACCACCACGTCGCTACCGAACGGATCGGTAGGCCAGGCCTACAATCAAACCGTGCAAGCCACAGGTGGGACCGGCGCGCTGACATGGAACATCGTCGCAGGGACGCTCCCACAGAACCTGATTATCAATCAGACCACCGGTGTGATTTCAGGCACGCCGACTGCGGCAGGTCCATCGTCGTTCACCGTGGGGGTCGCAGACCAGGCAGGGCAGGCGGACACGCAAGCACTCTCGATCCTCGTCAACTCACCCACCCCACCGAATATCACCACCACAACCCTCCCCGGGGGAACTGTGAGTCAACCTTATAGTCAACCATTGCAAGCAACTGGAGGGACTGGAACACTCGTCTGGAACCTCTCAGGAGGGTCGCTCCCCACGAACCTCGCTCTGAATTCTGGTGGAACCATTTCAGGCACTCCGACCAATACCGGTACTTCGAACTTTACCGTGAAGGTGACCGATGCCATCTCGCAATCCGATACACAGCCTCTCTCGATCGTTGTGAGCGCCCTACTGACGATCACCACAACTTCTCCCTTGCCGAATGCCAGAATCGGCAAGTCGTACAATCAAACGCTTCAGCACTCAGGCGGCGTTTCGCCGTTTACCTGGTCGGTCACACCGGCATTACCAGCTGGCCTCAGCTTGAATGCTTCGACCGGGGCGATTACCGGCACCCCAGGCCCCCTGGCAGGTGGAACCTATACCCTCACATTTACGATTCAAGATTCATCCACACCAAAACAAACGGCGAGCATGGTACTGATGTTGACAGTCACCCTCTAAAAACTGATTCATCAGTTCCGATCGACTTGCTCTCTTCCACTACCTAGGGGTCCGCCACAAGGCATCCCCATTCTTCACTCTTGACGTAAAATTTCATCTTGAAAGTTTCTCTGAATCTTATTCTCTGACCCCTCACACTCCCTCAACAAAAAATCCCCTGTATTTCTCGTAGCCTAATCTATTTATCAATGACTTACGATCTAATCATCGAGTGCTAGAGTTCATATTGATCTGGACCACGCCAAATCAAGTGAACAATGCACACCTTGCACACCTTCTTGAAATTTCCACTGGCTCTTTTGCTGGTTCTTTTGGCTCCTCAGGCCTGGGGAAGCGACGGTTCGGTTTCAGACCAAGTTTCTCAACGCTGGATGGGCTTGTTCTCCGATCACAGTTCCCAAACTCCTCCGAAACAGGTCATCCCTCCCCTCTACCAGACCAGTCTCACGCCAACCTACTTTGCTCCACCCGTAGCTTCGTCACGCCTGCGAGACCTCGCCCCGGAGACCGATCAACCCCGCACGCAAGGCCTCCTGTCTTCGACCACATGGCTGAACGGAACGTTTATCACTGAAACAGAAATGGCCCGGAGTCTGGGAGGAGACACCTGGCTTCAAAGCGGGATTCCCGGTGACACACGCGGCAATACGTCACATCGTATGGTCAGACTCGGTCTCACAGGCACAGCAGGGCCGGTCCGTTATGGGGCCCTCTACCGATCAGCAGACCAAGCATTCTTGATCGGACCGGACCAAGCGATGCGTGAGGTGTGGGGAGAATGGAAATCCGGTTGGACCACGCTTCGGAGCTCGATTGGGCAACAGTGGAACAATGTGGCCGGAGACTCCACCCTCGCTCGGCTGGAACAGACGTATGGACGAGTCGGTCTCGCCTGGAAGCGTCAAACCTGGCCCGAGATCACTTTGACATATGCGCATAATTCGCTGAACAACGCACTTGAACCACTCGGCATCGCTCCTCAGCGGAGCCTCAACCATACCCTGGAAAGCGCACTTATTTATGGTGGCATGAACTGGAATGCCCGTCTCGCATCGAGTTATATCCTCGGAAACGATCTCCTTAATGGAGGAGCGGAGACGACGGTGAGGATGCAGATGCTCACGGCTGCCTTTCGCCCTTTGAACACCCTCACCATTTCCCCGACGTTGGGGTATCGGAAGGAGGCGCAGGATTGGTCAGGCGTTCGAATCGATTCGCCGTCGGTGTCGGTTGCCTTGAAGTACAGGCAGAGTCAGCGGTTACTGATCAGTGCCATGGGCAATTATGCCGGCATGCGCTCAAGCGATGGGTTGATCGACACAAGACAAGTGGGCGGGAAAGGGGTGCTCGCGTGGGATCTCCAGCGATCACAGACATACACGACGTTGATCTCCTTCGAAGCCGGTTATAACCGGCTGGCAAATCGTGTTACACCCTCCGCCGATACAGAAGATGTCTCTGGACTGATACGCCTCGTTCTTGCCGCCCTCTAACCCGCGGCAACAGCACTCTGCTTCTCCAGGCATTGTCGTACTTCTCCTGCGTTTTCCAATTTCTATCCGTACGAGCCGCTTGCGATATGCTGAACACCGCCGGCATGGACCCTTCTTTTGGGCGAGCAGGAAGGGGTGGACCGGAGCGGCCCTGAAACAGTAGAATGTGGGACCCCCTTTTCCTTCCCCTCTCTGCCTCGAAGGCACGTTGGAAACGGTATTAACTCAAACGGCATCGCCACGAATGTGAAGGGATTATCATGAGTGTGAAATGTGGAATCGTCGGACTGCCCAATGTAGGCAAGTCGACCCTGTTCAATGCGCTGACAAAATCGGGAATCGCGGCGGAAAATTATCCCTTCTGCACCATCGAACCGAACATCGGCGTCGTAGAAGTGCCGGATGCACGGATGCAGGCGCTGGCCGATATCGTCACACCGCAGAGAATGCAATATGCCACCACCGAATTCGTGGACATCGCCGGTTTAGTGGCCGGGGCCTCGAAGGGCGAAGGCTTGGGCAATCAATTCCTCGCCAACATTCGTGAGACTGATGGGATTGTGAATGTGGTGCGCTGTTTCGAGGACGACAATGTGGTGCACGTAGCAGGCAAGGTTGATCCAATTTCCGATATTGCCACGATTATCACCGAACTGGCGCTGGCGGATCTGAGTACGGTGGAAAAGGCCCAGGAACGAAACGTGAAACTGGTGCGAGCAGGTAACAAAGATGCCGTGAAACTCGGCGACCTGCTGGATCAAGTGACCGTCTGTTTGAACCAAGGCAAGCCGGCGCGCACGATGCCGCTGGATGCGTCGCAGCTCGTCTTGCTGAAGCCCTTGTGCCTGCTCACCATCAAGCCCGTCATGTATGTGGCCAACGTCGCAGAAAAAGGGTTCAAGAATAATCCCTTACTCACGCGCATGGAAGAATTCGCTGCGCGCGAAGGGGCGCCGGTCGTGGCCATTTGTGCCGCGCTGGAGTCTGAAATCTCGGGGCTGTCGGACGAAGAAAAACACGAATTCCTGGCCGATGCCGGCCTGGCCGAACCAGGGCTCAACCGCCTGATTCGCGCGGCCTATCAGCTATTGGGCCTGCAAACCTATTTCACTGCCGGAGTGAAAGAGGTCCGCGCTTGGACCATTCATATCGGCGATACCGCCCCTCAGGCTGCAGGCGTCATTCATGGTGATTTTGAAAAGGGCTTCATTCGCGCTGAAGTAATCGGCTACGACGACTTCATTGCCTGCAAGGGGGAAACAGGTGCGAAGGAAAAAGGGAAGATGCGGCTTGAAGGCAAAGAGTACGTGGTCCAGAACGGCGATGTGATGCACTTCCGCTTCAACGTCTAACGCGCTTCCTCAACCAGATCCACATTCCTAGGGCGTTCGGATTCCGAGTCACCGAATCAAAGACCATCGATCCGCATTGTGTGTCGGGCTCGGAAACGAATCCCAATGCGCGGCTACTGACCCTCCGTCATGGGCAACCGTCCTTCACTCTCGGCGCACTTCGTCCACGGGTGCAGTGCAGCGCCGACTCCCGCTCCGACCATGGCGAATGGCATTGCTACGACAAAGAGCGGCAGCCCGACGCCATAGCCGACCCACTGCAGCATGACGCTATTGCGTTTTTGACCGGCCTCGACCACGGCCTCCGCCGGATATAGTGGAAACGTGCCGTATTCGCTCCCGAGACTGGCGCTCTCACCTACTGTCCGACAGCGTGCCTCACTCAACGTCGGCAGTAGGATCATCGTGAGCATAAGGAGCATGGCGTTGATCTTCATTCCTCACCTCCTCGGCGCGGCATCGCTCGCACCACCTTTACGATTAACTCAACGGTCCAGCTGGAATCCTCTCACGTGACCAGCCACGTCTCGCGGCTGCCTTGCTCCAACTACCGCAGCACGCAGTCGCCTATTTCCATAAAGAAAGCAGGGCGACCTCCTTTTTGCAATCTTGCTACAACAGAAGTTCAGAATCAATGTTGCACCTGCCGGCTGAATGTCTTGTAGGTGCAGTCCCACAGTCGAATTACCGAACCGCTGATAGTCGCGAGAGACTCAACTCCCTAGGATCCTCGGCGAAGACAAATCATTTTGTCTAGCTTCGTGAACGTCGTAGGAGAAGGGTTTTCCCATCATGTATGGTGGTTGCGTCGGCCTCGTTGGTACTGCTCGCCACAGCCCGTTTCTCCATTTCATCTTTTGAACGACACTGGAGCCGGTGGAGACTCCTTCGGATACAGTGGCCGTGATAGGATACCGTCTCCCCAACCTGTCGTTGTGGATCGACCTTCAGATTCGAAGAGAGCACTCGAAGAACGGACGTGATGCAGCTGAGCCTTGAGAGGAAAACTGAGATCGCCATCGCACTCATGCTGTCGCTCCTGTTGGGTATTGGCTTCTTCTCCTACCGTAGTTCGACTGAGTTCATCCACAGCTCGGCTCAGGTGGTCCACAGCCGAGAGGTGCGAGGCAGTCTTCAACGCATTCTCTCCCTCATAGAAGAACTCGAAACCGGACAACGCGGCTATATCATCACGGGAGAAACCTCGTTCCTGGAGCCCTACGTGAAGGCCACGGCCAAAATCGAAGACAGGTTGAGGCACATCAAGACACTCGTGAGCGACGAGCCTCAACTGCAAACACACATCGATCTCCTCATCGGTCTCGTGAAGTCCCGGATCGCGTTCGCCGAAGAGTCGATCGAATTGCGCCGCTCTCGTGGATTTGCAGCGGCGAGAGACTTGCTTCTCTCCGGCAAAGGCAAACAAGAAATGGACCAGATCCGCGCGTTGATCACCGAGATGAGGGAAGCGGAAAAGATCCAGCTGTTGGAACACTCCAATAGGACCACTGCACTCGCACAATCGACGATTGCGGTGGCTGAAGCCGGCAGTGCCCTCGCCGTGGTGATTGTCCTCGTGATGGGAACGGTCTACCGTTGGGGATTGACCGTACGCAGGCGGACCGAGCAAGCCTTACAGGAAAGCCTCGCGAAACAGGCCTTGGTGATACGGGCACTGCCTGTGGTGATCTACTCGTCGAAGGCGTCGGGAGATTTTTCTGCGCTCTGGGTCAGTGACAATATCGAAAAGGTCAGCGGATTCCCCCGTGCTGTCTTGTTGAAAGAGACCGGACTCTGGGCGGCCCGGCGCCATCCGGATGACCGCGAGCGGGTATCTAAAGAACTTCAGCGTCTTCCAGAAATTGGCGCGCTTAGTGTCGAGTATCGATGGCAGGTTGCCGACGGGACGTATCGCTGGTTCCTCGACCGGGCGGTGCTTCAGACGACCCCGGACGGACAAGCCAAGGAGATCCTTGGTCTGTGGCTTGATATTACCGAACGGAAGGCCATGGAAGAACGGCTCAGGGAGGTCAATGATCGCCTCACAGCCTTGGTCCGGGCATCCCCCGTCGGAATCGTGATCCTTGACGCCAATGGTCTCTGTCAGCTCTGGAATCCGGCGGCGGAACGCATCTTTGCCTGGCGCGAAGACGAAGTCCTGGGGCGCCTCCTTCCGACAGTGGCGCCGGAGCAATCGGATGAGCACCGCCTTTTGCGAGAGCGCGTGATGAAAGATGAAGCCTTCACAGATCTGGAAGTTGTGCGCTATAAGAAGGACGGATCTCGTGTCTATATCAACCTCTCGACAGCCCCGCTTCGGGACCCCCACGGCACTATTTGCGGGTTGCTCGGTCTGATGGTCGATATGAATCAACGCAAACAAGCCGAACTCCAGCTTAGCCAGTCACGAGACCAGCTACGAGCCTTGACGACGCGTCTGCACTCGGCACGGGAAGAGGAAGGGACACGGATCGCACAGGAAGTCCACGATGAATTGGGGCAGGCCATGACCAGCTTGAAACTTGATCTATCCTGGGTAGCGAGAAGGCTTTCGATTCCGGAGACGGCTGATAGTCGGGGACACATGCTGGAGCGCATCCAGGGAACGATGCGGCAACTGGATGTCACGATCCAGACCGTACGCGCGATTGCGACTGCATTACGACCCAGTGTATTGGATGAACTGGGCCTTGCGGCCGCCCTCGACTGGCAGACACGTGATTTTGAGAAGCGGACCGGGATACGATGCGAGTGGTCCATGCCGTCGGTTCCAATTCCCATCGGGCCGGATCAGGCTACGGCGATCTTTCGCATCTATCAGGAAATCCTCACGAACGTGGTGCGTCATGCCCAGGCTTCGAACGTCCGTATCCACCTGGGGATTTCCGCTGGCTGGCTCGTTCTTGAAGTCTGTGACAATGGTCGAGGTATTCCGGAGTCTGCCCAGGCCAACCGCAATTCCTTAGGGCTGCTTGGGATACGAGAACGGGCTGCGCAATGGGGAGGTGAGGTCTCAATCGTTGGGGCTGAGGGAAAGGGGACAACAGTGAAGATTCGTTTGCCGCTCTTGGGGGGAACCGCATGATACGGATTCTCATCGCCGACGATCATCCATTTGTGCGCCGTGGTGTCGAGCAAGTACTGACCGATGAGTTCCCTGGAGTGGTGATCGGGGAGGCGTCTACTGCCCCGGAACTGCTTGAACTGGCGGGAAAACATCGATGGAATTTGGTCGTACTGGACCTGACGATGCCGGGCAGGAGCGGATTGGATGCCTTGCATGAGTTGAAGGCAGGCTGCCCCGACACTCCCGTGCTCGTGCTGAGTATGCATCCGGAAGACCAGTTCGCCGTGCGGGTTCTTCGAGCCGGAGCCGATGGGTACCTGACCAAGGAGAGTATCCCGGAGGAGCTGGTGCAGGCTGCAAGGAAAATCATGGCGGGCGGAAAGTACATTCGTCCTTCCGTCGCCGACCTCCTCGCGACGCAACTCCAGCAGGGTGATGCCAATCAGCCGCCCCATGTCAGACTGTCCGATCGCGAGTTCCAGGTCTTGGGCTTGATTGCCAATGGCAAAACCGTTACGCACATTGCCGAGGAGCTCTCTTTGAGCGTAAAAAGTGTCAGTACCTATCGAGCGCGTATTATGGAGAAACTCCACCTCAAATCGACCGCAGACCTGACCAGATATGCGCTCGAACACCGTTTAATCGTCTAACTCTATCTGTCCTCCTTTTTCTTCTGTCCTTTCCAAGGCCCTCGACCTGTAGGGAACGTCCCACACCCACGCCGCATAATCTCTGTCATTGGAATTGGATGCTGTCTGATCGTGTCGCGTGCTGATGTAGCGTGTAATGTCGCTATGCCACCGGGGATAAGAAAAGAAAGAAGGGCGCAAATGAAGCCTCAATTTAATCAGAACCTACAGCAGCCAAAAAACGGGCGGCTATCGTCCATCGTTCCATTCATGTTGGCTATCCTCAGCCTCATGGTAACCATCGCTCCTGCACGTGTGGGCGCGGCGATGGAATGCCAGATTACCGACTTACCATATGGTGGCACAACTCAAGGGATGACGTCGTTCGAGGGAATGAAGACATGGAAGGGTGTCACATTGAGCACTCCGACCCTTACCCTGACTGCCGAGAGGGATATTTTTGGAGAAGTTGAACTCTCTCCAATGCTGGATGTTGCCCCCTACGCAAAAAACAACCGAATCGTCCTGGGCAATACGGAAAGCCTGGAAGTGGCCACAAGCGATGCGTGTTTGGGGCAGGCAGTGCGCAAAAGTGCCCTTTTCAATCAAGCCATGGTGAAATCCATCATCAAGATCCCGGCCAATGGCCACATGGCCTTCATGAGAATTCCCACTCCCCCTTACAATGGGAAAAGGCAAATTCTGAAGGTTCGTACAATTCTGCCGGAGATTGAAATCACTCCGCGCTATAAGACCGACATAGTCATCGGACCTCTTCAGGAAATATGGAAACCGGGTCTTTCCATTGACCCGCCCTTGAGTCAGACGGTCGCCACGGGACCCTCCACAGTCGAATCCCCCTCCCTGCTTGGAAGTCAGCCCGCCTTGAACCCATTTCAGAGTGCTTTGCCACTGCCAGTCAACGAATCCCTCCGGATGAACCTGACAACGACGCAGGCGCTGCATGGGGGAAACTGTGCAAGCGGATGCCCTTAACTACTCGAGCGAGTTCGAATCATCCATCATAGTCACGTTGCTCTTTTGCAAGTCGTGCCCATAATGCTTAAAGCATTGAAACCAAAGACAGTCGACTTGATTCCCGTTTCACTAGGCGAGCACATAAAGAGAAAACGCCTTGAACTGGGACTTACGCAGAAGGAGGCCGGTAGGCTCCTCGGGGTCACCTCCTTTACCGTCACCAACTGGGAACACGGCCAACGGAACCACGCGATCCAGCATTTCCCGGCTATCTACCAGTTCATCGGCTACGACGCTGAGCCACCGACTTCTGACGCACTCGCAGAACGGCTGGTGGCCAAACGACGTCAGGTCGGATAGACCCAGCGAATGGCTGCCACGAAGCTTGGGGTCGATCCCTCGACCTGGTCTACCTGGGAAAATAGTGGAACAATCATGTCCAAGGCGCACCGTCACTTGGTCGCCAAGTTCATCGGGCTTTCGGAAGGAGCGCTATATCCCATGATGCGAAAACGGTGTAACGACTCACATGGAAAACCAAGCCCAGAATGAGACGAGTCCAAAAAATGACATAGCATGCGGGAGGCAGGTGCGGAGGCTATTGAACCGTAGTCCCCTTTTCTGACGTGAGAGAAAGCTATGCATATCGCTCTTCCTTTGTTCTCGAAAGGGGTTTCTGAAGTCTCCATATACCCAGGTCTCCTGACTCTCGGCTCGTCCTACTCTCTGCGCCTTCCCATCCCAGCGGACAGTGGCTCTGCAGATTTCGTCCCCGATCACAGTTGCGGACCAGTGGCGGCTTATACCGCGCTTCCCTTGGGGTACATGGGCTATCGATTCATTGGATTGGAAAATTTACTGCTCTAGTAGGCCTCCCTTCTGTTACACCACTCGGCACTTGGCTTTGATCAGAGCTGTCATAAACGCCAACAGCACCGCCCCGAGCACCATGATCGTGAGACCCATGTCGCTGATCGGCAACGCAAACGAGGTGGGCTGGAGCAATTTGATGATCCCGACGACGTAGGCCAATCCCACGACGGTCAGCGTCATCATGCGATTACCCTGGATGGCCATCGTGGTCGCAGCCAGATACATCCGGCGCACGACGAGTCCGTTGATTGAGTCGGTGACGACCATGCCCAGGCTGAATGACACTCCAATGAGGAGCGCTCCCAGCAGGCCATAGCCCATCGTTCCAGCCAATGCCCAGGCTGACATCTGGCTGGCTGTTTCAAACCCCAGCCCGAATAAGGCGCCGATCGGCACAGCGCTCATCGGATGCGTGATATTGAGCATCTGCCTGGGCAAAAGATGGCCGATGACGCCGCTGCTCGGAGCTGCGGCTCCAGCCGGCAGCGTGACCAGCCGCGCGAGATTTAACGTCCCGATGGCGAACAGGAGGAGGGCCGACAACACCCCGCTGACCTGCAGCACAGAGTTGCTGAACGATTGCAGATACTCTGCCGCCAGTGCGATCAATGCCGCAATCAACAGGACTGAGAGCGCGTGACCGAACGCAAACCACGTCCCCACCCACCGGCTCATTCTTGGATGCCGATCCACCGACGCCCTCGTCATGCCGTCGATGGCGGTGAGATGGTCCGGATCGGCTCCATGGCTTAGCCCCAATGCGCAGGCGAGACCGAGTAAGGGCCAGAGACTGCCGTCAGCTGGATTCATAGACACTCTTGTGGATTGTGGCTCTCACACCGAAAATCATGACGCATCCTTCACCTGGGAGAAACCGAGCAGAGGCCGGTGAGACGCCAGAGCAGCTCGCAGTCGATGTGCGCGCGAACCACTGCTTCCAACCGGTCGTACTCCGCCTGCTTCGAAGGGATGCGCTGAATCGAGGCTGGTTCCGAAAGCCCCTTACGCGCACGCAGGAAAGAAAGAGTCCGCGCCCTGATCACCTCATTCTCGAACAGGCCATGGAGCATGGTGCCTACCACCATCCCGTCGCTGCTAATGGCTCCGTCGCTCCGCACCTCCGTTCGCCCGTTCCGCGACCGAATCTCGAAGGGGCTCGCCTGCCGGTTCTTTGGCTCCACCATCCCCATATGGATTTCATACCCCCTGACCTCCTCTTCGAGAGCCGCACCATCGGTGAGGAACGAGGGGCGCAACACGCGGGCCAGAACCTGTGCCGTCATTTTCTCCCGCTCGAAGTGCGTCCGTAGAGCCAGCAGTCCCAACCCGCGCACCTGAACTTTCGCAGATTCCACCCCGTGAGGATCGTCGATCACCTCACCGAGCATTTGGCACCCACCGCACATGCCTAATACCGGCTGGCCCTCACGGGCTCGTGCCTCGATCGCGCCGGCGATGCCACTTGCTCGGAGCCAGGCAAGATCGGCCACCGTGTTCTTCGAACCAGGCAGGATCACGAGATCGGCGCCCTCTACCTCGTCAGGCTGCTCAACGAATCGCACCACTACACCGGCCTCATGCTCCAACCCCTCGACATCGTCGTAGTTGGAAATGCGCGGCAATCGCACTACCACGATGTCGAGTTCCTGTCGGGACGGTCTGCGGCGTGATAGCCGCTCTTCGAGCGACACGGAATCCTCGTCCGCAATACGGAGGTCCTTGATGTAGGGCACGACGCCCAGCACGGGCTTGCCGGTGCGTTCGATAAGAAAACTGAGCCCCGGCGTGAGCAACGCAAGATCGCCGCGAAATTTATTCACGACGAACGCCGCAACCCTGGCCCGCTCGTCGGGCTCAAGCAGTTCCATCGTCCCGACAAAGGAAGCGAAGACGCCGCCGCGGTCGATGTCCCCCACGAGGAGCACCGGCGCGTCCGCCAACTTGGCCACATGCATGTTGACGATGTCGCGAGACTTCAAATTGATCTCGGCTGGGCTCCCTGCCCCCTCGATCACGACGAGGTCATAGTCCGTTCGGAGTCGAGTCAGTGATGCCTCAATTACTGTCGAGAGGCGCGGCTTATATTCGTGATACTCGGTCGCCGTCATGCTGCCGATCGGCTTGCCGAGCACCACGACTTGGCTTCGTCGATCTCCCTCCGGCTTGAGCAGGATCGGGTTCATGTCCACACAGGAGAGAATGCCGGACGCCTCGGCCTGTACCGCTTGCGCCCGCCCGATCTCGAGGCCGTCGGCGGTGACGGCTGAGTTGAGCGCCATGTTCTGCGACTTGAAGGGAGCGACACGCAGTCCTTCGCGGCGGAAGAACCGGCAGAGGGCTGTGACCAGAAGACTCTTCCCGGCAGACGAGGCCGTGCCTTGAACCATGATGGTGGGAGCGAGAACGCTCACTGGCCCCTCCTGGCATGTTCCGCGCAGGCCTGCACAAAACCCTGAGCCAGAAGAGGATTCGAGGCCCAATGGGCATGCACATAGGACGCAAGTGTGCTGCCCTGACGATAGCCCTCCTGGAACAGGTCTCCTCCGCGGCGGCGGCGCACACTGTAGGTGTACTCGACTTCTGCTGGAAGGCGAAAGTCCGAATAGCGAAATTGATGTCCGCGAAATCGCAGACCGGACGGACCGAACATCGTGGCATCCTGCGTTTCCACCTCGACGTATCCGAGCGCCTGCAAGCGATCGCGCATCTCTGCTTCACCGGGGATGAGCCCCACCATGGCATGCAGAACGCCATCGACCGTCCGGATACCGCTGGATAGATACATGAGGCCGCCACATTCGCCGTAGATAGGCCCTTGGGCCTCGGCAAACGCCGCCACATCGTTGCGCATGGAGCTATTCCGGGACAGCACTTCAGCATGGACCTCTGGATAGCCGCCACCGAAGTAGAGACCGTCCACGTCAGGCAGGTGCGCATCGCGAATGGGAGAGAACCGCACGAGTTCCGCGCCGAGGCTCTCAAGACGCCGGAGGTTGTCGTCATAATAGAAGTGGAAGGCCTCATCGAAGGCGAGACCAATTTTGCACCGAGTCCCCTCCCCGACAATCCGTTCCATCGCAGGAATGTCAGGAAGAGCCGGCGCGGCGCGCGCCAGCGCCACGATCGCCTCGACATCGCACCACTCGCTCACCCGATCGCCCCAGGCCACAAAGACATCCTCCGGCACCGTCGCTCGGTCTGCGCCGTGCAGGCCCAGATGCCGGTCCGCAAAGACCAAGGCCGCTTCCTTGGGAAGCCCACCCATGACGGGAGGCAAGCCCCCCGTGGCCTTGCGGAGTAGATCCAGATGTCCGCGACTGCCAATTCGGTTACAAATGAGGCCAGCGATCTGAAGCTCAGCGTCGAAGGTCGAAAACCCGCGGGCAAGCGCCGCGAGGCTGCGGGCCATGCCCCCTGTGTCACAGACGAGCAGCACCGGCGCCTGGAGCCACTTGGCAATCTCGGCGGTCGAGCCTTCGTCACTCGTCGGTGAGGCACCGTCGAACAGACCCATCACCCCTTCGAGCAGCGCAATGTCAGCCCCTTGCGACGCGCGCGTGAACGTCGAGAGGACCGCGTCACGCCCCATCATCCATCCGTCGAGATTGTGGCAAGGCGCATCAGCTGCGCGAACGTGATACGTCGGGTCGAGGTAATCGGGGCCGCACTTGAAGACGGCCACTCGCAGCCCTCGCGCACGTAATGCCCGGACGAGACCGACCATGACGGTCGTCTTGCCGACGTTGCTGGAGGTGCCGGCAATGACGAGACGTGGAATCATCACGAGCCGATCTCCGGCTGAGCCGTAACCGCACATGCGAACGGATCGGTCATTGAGCTCTGCCTTCAGCGGAGTGTATCGGTGCGGGCGTGGCTTGCTCTCCGTCGATCCGGCTCGTCTCAAGCGCGCGGAGGAGATCGGGCCTGGGCCGCTCGTCCCATCGGTCATGAAACACCAACTCATGAAGCGGCAGCCGCGGCAACCAGCCGTTACTCTCAAAAATTGGCCGTTCAGGAAAACTCTCCACGAACCCGACGCAGAGGTAGGCCACCGGAACGATCCATTCCGGAATTCCAAGGATCGTGCGAAGGACCGCCGGCTCCATAATACTCACCCACCCGACGCCAACCCCTTCTGCCCGCGCCGCCAACCAGAGGTTTTGGATCGCGCAGCAGGTGCTATAGACAGCGGTTTCCGGAATCGTGTTCCGCCCGATCACCGCCGGCCCGAAACACTCCTGGTCACACGTCACACATAGGTTGATGGGCGCATCAAGGATCCCTTCCAGCTTGAAAGAGAGATACTGCTCGCGGCGTTCCTGATCGAACGTCTCCGCGGCGCGCAGCCGTTCCGCCTCGACATGGGCACGGACCTGCCTGCGGACCTCGCGATTCTCAACCACGAGAAAGTTCCAGGGTTGCGAGAATCCGACTGATCCCGCCTGATGCGCCGCCAGGAGGATCCGAGCCAGGGTCTCGTCCGGAATGGGATCGGGGAGAAAAGATCGCATGTCGCGGCGGCGCGTGATCGTCTCATAGAGGCCGCGGCGCCATGCTTCAGGAAAGGCATGATCCGTCACCGCGTCCCCACCATCGAAACAGCGAGGGACACCAGCGACGCCACGCTGTCTTCCTCCGCCCGAACCACAGACTGCGCCCCGCAGTGGCGCGCCGCTGCTTCAGTCTGCGGCCCGATCACCGCCATGGGCAGGCCCCATAAGGCTTTGCCGATGGCGCTCGAGAGTACTGTGTGGGCCGCCGAGGAACTTGGCAACACTACGAGATCGATCGGCGACAAGGGCAGAGCCGGCATCCGGTGAACATAGCGATAGGCAGCCACCACTTCGACTTTCGCACCGATCTTCGTGAGTGCGTCGCGTAAGTTCGGGCGACCGTCTTCCGCCGTTACAAGGAGGAATGGCCCCTTCTGAAAAAGACCCGACTGTTCGTCTAGCGCCTCCTGACAGGCGCCTCGTAGCGTGAGAGCGGATGCGATGCCATGCCGTGACAACGCCTGCGCAGCAGCGGCCCCAACCGCAATGACCGGCAGGTTGAGGGTGGGAGCCTGTGCCAGCATCGCATCGACACCGGCGGCACAGCCGAAGACGATGCCACGGAATTCGTGGATTCGCGCCAGGGCCGTCGCGATGGAAGACCCTCCCTTGAAGGAGACCGCCTCGACCTCAGGAATTTCCAACACCTCGGCTCCGAGCGCGCGGAGCTCCGTCGCAATCACAGAACGACCAGGGCGCGCGCGGGCAACGAGCAGTCGCCTGCCCGCCAGCGGGCGGCGCTCGAACCAGGCAATCCGCTCACGCAGTCCAACGACGTCGCCGACAATGACGAGAGCTGGAATGGTGAGATCGACATCTCGTGTCTTCTCCGGAAGAGTCGCCAACGTACCCACAATGACGTTCTGATCGGGAGTGGTGGCGGAGGCGATGTAGGCCGCGGGGGTCTCTGCGGAGCGGCCTGCCTGAATCAGGCGTTGGAGATTCGCTGAGAGTTTTCTGGCAGCCATGAAGAGCACCAAGGTACCCTTGCCGGTGGCAGCCACGGACCACTCAGTGAGACTGTGACGGCTCCCGTCAACATCGTGGCCACTCATGAAGGTCACATCGGAGGCATGCAGCCGATGGGTGAGCGGGATACCGGCATAGGCAGCGGCGCCAAGGGCCGCGGACACGCCAGGGACGATCGTACAGGGAATGCCGGCTTCCGCCAGCTCTTCCGCTTCCTCCCCTCCGCGCCCAAAGATGAGCGGGTCGCCCGCCTTCAACCGAATGACTGTGTGGCCTGCCTTGGCGCGAACCAGCACCTCCGGATGCAATCGATAGGAGGTCTCTCCCGCGCCATGGCGTCGGCCCACGGGCAAAAGCTCAGCTTCCGGCCTGACGAGCGAGAGGATGGCCGGCGAGACCAAAGCGTCGTAGGCCACGACGTCGGCGGCACGCAGCAGCTCCAGTGCGCGGACGGTGAGAAGGCCCGGATCGCCTGGTCCTGCCCCGACCAGATAGACCATGCCTTTTCGAGTCTCTGGCTCAGTCGGCACGAGCGTCTCCTTGCTTCCTTGTCGCCGACTCGCCCTTCCGGAACCGATGGGTGAACTCCGGATCGTACAGCCGCGAGTTCGCAAACTCGGTGGCCGTGAGCACACGCCCCACCAATACCATCGATGTGGAATTGAGCTTCGCAGCTCTCACCTTGCCTTCGATGTCCGACAACGTGCCGGTCACAATGACCTGATCCGGCCAAGAAGCCTTGTGGACGACGGCAACGGGACAATCCGCTCCATAGGAAGGAGTTAGGGAACGCACGACATCCTTGAGGAGCGTGATACTCAGAAACAACGCCAAGGTCGCTTGATGCTTCGCGAGGTCTTCCAGCTTCTCGCCTTCCGGCATTGAAGTCCGCCCTTCCGCCCTGGTCAGGATCACCGTCTGAGACAGTTCTGGAAGGGTGAGTTCACGGCCCAGCGCCGCGGCCGCTGCGGTGAAGGACGAGACACCGGGAGTAATGTCGTAGGGAATGCCCAGCTCAACCAACCGGCGCATCTGCTCAGCGGTGGACCCGAAGATCATCGGATCTCCCGTATGAACCCGTGCCACATCCTGGTCCGCATCACGGGCAGCCACGATCACCTCGACGATCTGTTCGAGCGTCATCCCCGACGAGTCCATCACCTTGGCGTCAGGACTGGCATGGGCAATCACCTCTTTAGGGACCAGCGATCCGGTGTAGAGCACGACGGGGCAGGACGCGATCAATTCCGCCCCGCGAAGCGTGAGGAGTTTCGGATCGCCCGGACCTGCTCCAATGATATAGACGCGCATCGTGACTCCTTAAGTGCACTTCAGAACGGTCTCACGCACAATGTGCCAAATTTCTGTTGGGATCTCTCCGAGCCACCGTGCGTCGATACTGCCATCCAGCGCCGCGCGGTTTTCTCTCGTGGGATCAGTCACCAGACGCCAGAGGCGATCGCTGACCGATCCATTACGCTGGATGACGAACCGGTCGACAAGCAACTGGGCCAACGCGTCTCCCTCGACATCCACCGTTAAGTACGGTGGCGGCACCTGAACCGAACGGGAGGGAGACAGCCGGACAAAGGGACGCTCCAAGGCGTTGATCACGCCCGGGGGTTCGAACCCCACCGCAGCAAAATCGCAAGGTTCCTTGGGATTGCCCACCAAAAAGAACTGTCCTTCGGTCTCGGCCAGGATGGCTCCGGCTAAACGTCCGACCAACGCCATCAGTCCGCCTCCGCTGCCGGTGGAACAACGAGCGAGAACCCCGGTCTCTGACCAGGGAGGACTGCGCCGTCAAAACTGTACTTATTGGTATAGCCACGCGGAGTGACCATGTAGCCCTCGAACATGAAGGTATTGCTCGACCCGATAATGACGGTGGTCAACATCCCGATCTCGTAATCGAGAAAGTTTTCCAGATCCGTCAGGACCACCTGTTCCATCTCGCGATAGGCGCTCTTGACGAGCGCCACCGGCGTACTCGCGTCGCGGTAACGCCCGATAATCGCCTGCGCATCGACAATCTGTCTCGTGCGCCGACCGCTGGCTGGGTTGTACAAGCCGATAACGAAATCCGCGCTGGCCGCCGCCTCGATTCGGCGTTCGATCACAGACCAGGGGGTCAGAAGATCCGAAAGCGAAATCGAGCAGGAATCGTGGACCAGCGGCGCACCGACCAAAGAGGCGCAGGAATTGAGCGCGGTCATCCCTGGGATGAGGCGGAGCTCCGGTGAATCGCCCCTCTTCCACCCCATTTCTTTCAGCACCTGAAAGACCAATCCGGCCATGCCGTAGACGCCCGCATCTCCGGAGGAGATCAACGAGACAGTGGCACCATCTCGCGCCCGTTCAATGGCAGCACGGGCACGGCCGATCTCTTCCGTCATCCCTGTCTTGACGATGTCCTTCCCTTCGAGCAGATGGCGGACCAGCTTGATATAGGTGGTATAGCCGACGACGAGCTGGGACTCGGCGATGGCCTTCAACGCTGCCGGAGTGGCATGATCCTGCGCTCCCGGCCCGATGCCCACGACATAAAGAATCCCTCTTGCATCGCTCATAGGCTACCCACCTCCATCTGCCGTTTCACGAAGGCCCGCCGCGCCACGGCCAAGGTCATCGATCGTCCTGCGCCAGGCTCGGTATAGATTTGCTTGGGAACGAGGAGCTCCTCCACCCCGGCGGCGAGCAACGCGGCCGGCTCCGAAACCCCGCGCGAGCCGACGTGCTGCTTCACCTTCTCGGATGGATTCTGGATGCCAGGCACCACGTCCAGTTCCTCCGGTGGATAGGTGCGTAGCGGCCAACCATATCGCTCGCTCAAGGCTAGCAACGCAGGCTCGTCCTTCTTCACATCAATGGTCGCCAGCTCTTTCACAGACTTGGGGGAAAGGCCATGTCGAGCCAGCAGGGCTATGACACCCCGCTCTACCAGATCGGGAGCCGTTCCCTTGTCGCATCCAATACCGAGCACAAGGCTCTTCGGGCGATAGATGACGGCGTTCTTCCAATGGGCCGAATACGACTCACCGATCTCGCGATCCGTGACGATCAGCAGGATTTCAAAATCATTCGGGTCCACGCCCTCCAGCGAAGTGGCGTAGCGAACACCTTCAGGCAAAGGCTTCTCAGCCGGCCACCAGTCCGGCTCTCCCGTCTCCTGTACAAAGAGCACCTCGGTCGCATTCACCACCGCGGCGCAACCCCGCGTCACATTGCGATCCGGATCGTCGAGCGTCCATCCCACGTCACGGCCCAGGATATCCACCGTCAAGGTACCGATCGCATCCGACGCGGTTGTCACGACCGACTGCGCGCCGAGCGCTGTCGCGACCCGTTCGGTGAATATATTGCCGCGACCGACGTGACCGGACAGCACACAGATTGAGAAACGGGCTGCGTCGTCGATACAGACCACCGCCGGATCAATCTTCTTGTTTTTCAACAGAGGCGCGATCATCCGCACCACGGCCCCGACGCTGATAATAAAGATGTGGCAGTCATAGGCAGGGAAGGTCTCGATCAAAGTGGGACCCATCGGCAGCGGGAGGCGAAGCGCGCCGGCGGGCGCCGATGCGATCAGCTTCTCTGAGACGAAGAGGTCGGCGCCCGACAACTGCGGCAGCAAACGGGACGCAATCGCGATCCCGTGCTTCGTGATGGCGTAGACGGCAAATGGTTTCCGTTCGACGATCATGCCCCAGTCTCTCTGGTGGCTATTCTCGGCGTCGCCGCCACCAAGCCGGCCAGCAACCCGCTGCGCTCCTTGCGCGACACGATAATCATCGCAAAACAATCGCCCCGCTCAGTCTGAATCGTGCGGATATCCCGGACGATCCGTTCTTCGGCCATAGTGGCCTTCGACACGTAGACCGCCCGGTCGACGAGTCCCTGGCGCTCAAGCGCGTCGACGACCTTGGGAATCTCGGTGCCCATTTTCATCAAGACGACCGTGTCGAACATCTCCAGCACCTGGCTCAGATCCTCCACCCCATAGCTCGCGGGAAGAATGGCGATCCGCTCTTGCCCGTCGGCCAGAGGAATGCCGGTCACAGAAGGCACCGCCATAATCGACGACACACCAGGGACGACTTCGATGCGGATACCAGGCCAGCGCAGCGGAGCCTCCCGACGCAAATAAATGAAGGTGCTAAAGAGCGACGGATCTCCTTCCGTCGCAAACGCAACCGACAATCCCCGCTCCAGACGCTCCCCGATGGCCGTAAAGGCGGCATCCCAGGCTGGCCGAAGGCGCTCCGGGTCCTTGTTCATCGGGAACGTTAAAAATATGCGTTCTTGTCCTGGGATCTCACCCAAGGTCGGCTTGAGAATCTTCCAGGCCATCGACTCTCCATAGTCAGAGCTGCGCGGCAGCGCGAGAACCTGTGCCTTCCTTAAAACATTGAGTGCACGAAGCGTGATCAGATCCGGCGCGCCGGGACCAACCCCGACGCCATACAATATTCCGTAGTTCATGAGGCCGCTCCTGTCTGGCTGGGCTTCTCGACCGCAAAGATTTGGATGGGGTTCAGGGCCTCGTAGCGAAGGTAGTGGGCCAAGGGCTCCGCTCGCGACACTTGGAGCAATGTCACCTCCGGCACCAACCCTCGCTTGCGCAAGGATTGATAGGTCTCCGCCACATTCTCCAGCGTAATGGCGTTGACGACCAGGCGTCCGCCCGGTTGCAGCCGGTCCATGACGACGTCGATGATCTCCTCCATGCTCCCCTTGCTGCCGCCGATGAAGACCGCATCGGGCGCCTCCAGATCGGCCAGCGCCTCGGGCGCTCGGCCTGCGATGACTCGCACGTTGTCCACCGCATGGGCCAACAGATTTTCGCGGCAGATCTCGACCCCTTCCGGATCGACCTCGATCGCATAGACCAACCCTTTCGGCGCCAGCAAGGCCGCCTCGATCGACACAGAGCCGGAACCAGCCCCAATGTCCCAGACTACGCTGTCCGGTCTGATCCCCATCGCAGCCAGGGACAAGAGTCTCACCTCACGCTTGGTGATAAGTCCCTTCTTGGGCATCCGCTTCGCGAACGCATCCTCATGGAGGAAGGGAATGCAGCAGGGCGCGCGCCAGGAGGGATCGGAGCGGACGAGCAAGAGAACGTTAAGCGGCCCCACGTCCTGGCACACAGCTAGATCCGTCACATCGAATCGCCGGACCCGTTCATCGGGGCCACCCAGGTTTTCACAGACCCACGCCACCCAGGCGGTCTCTCCATGTTCGACCATTCGCTTCGCTAACACCGGCGGCGAGTTTTTCTCATCGGTGAGGATCGCGACCTTGGCTTGGCCTTTGAGCCTGATGAGGAATCCCTCAGACGAGCGGCCATGCACAGAAAGAAACGCGGCGTCGTCCCACTTCAGCCCGGCTCGTGCAAAAGCCCACTGCATCGAACTTGGCTGCGGCACAATCTCAACGTGCTCGGCGCCCAGCCGCTTGATGACCAGACTGCCGATGCCAAAAAACATGGGATCGCCAGAAGCCACCACACAAACATTCTGTTCCTCGGCCAATTCCGCCACCCGGTCGAGCACCGCAGAAAGTCCGTCCTTGATGACAATCCGCTCGCCCTGAAATTGCGGAAAGAACTCAAGATGGCGCTCGCCACCCACGAGTACCCCCGCCTTCATCACCGCACTCACGGCTCGACTCGTCAGACTCGCACAGCCGTCATCCCCGATACCCACCAAGGTAATGGCGCGCCGAGAATTCATGCCGATTCCTTGGCCGAGAGGAGCAGCAAGGCATGGATGATCGCGACGGCGATAGGGCTACCCCCCTTACGACCGCGAGCCACAATATAAGGAGTCGCCAGTTCCAGCGTAACGTCCTTCGACTCAGCCGCCGACACGAACCCGACCGGCACGCCGATGATGAGGGCTGGCTTTGCATGTTCCTCGCGAATCAGGCGGGCCAACTCGAGTAACGCGGTCGGGGCATTGCCGATTGCGACAACAGCCCCATTGAGCAGGTTGAGGCGGTGCGCCTTTTTCATAGCCTCGATCGCGCGCGTCGAGTTGTTGGCCTTCGCGGTCGCGATGACATCCTCGTCTGAGATAAACGAATGGACCTTGCAGCCATAGGAGGAAAGCCGTTCCTCATTCAGGCCGGCAGCAATCATCTTCACGTCGACCAACAGCGGACAGCCGCCTTGAAGCGCCGCCACACCGGCACGAACCGCATCGGGATGAAATCGCATCAACGTCTTAAATTCGAAGTCCGCCGTGGCATGGATCACCCGTCGCACAACCTGCCACTCGGCCAGCCCGAAGTCGTACGGACCGGCCTCCTGGTCGATGATCGCGAAACTTCCATCCTCAATGCTCCGTCCGAGCGCGGTCATCTGTCGCATATCATTCATTCGTGAACCTCCGGGTAACGACCGAGCAACGCGCCGCCGAAATCCACCAAACAGGTTTCTACTGCCAGCTTGCCGCCCACATGGTTCTGACAATGTTCGACGACCTTCTTGCAGACGAGCGACGTGATGCCGACGAGACCTGCCTCACGGCAGAGTTCAAGCACATGGCGAGCGGTATTGGCTTGGCGGATGGACGCAATCAACTCATCCGAGGCGGACAGCTCAACCGCCAGCGAAGCTAGGAACTCCATGTCCACTTCCGATCCAGCCGCGTGCGTCTGCATCTTACCGTTAGCCATCTTCGAGAGTTTTCCCATCATCCCGACGATGATGGCGCGCGCGATTCCTCGCCGTGCGCATTGCCTGACGCCGACGCCAATAAAGTCGCCCACCTGGATAAAGGCCTGCTCCGGCAAATGCGGGTACAGCGCCATCGCATACTGTTCCGATTTGCCGCCGGTCGTCAGCACCAATTCACGCAGACCGCCTGCCACAGCGACGTCGATCTCCTGCATCACGCTCGCCTTGAAGGCCGCCGTGGAATACGGCCGCACGATGCCTGTCGTGCCGAGGATGGAGATACCGCCTAAGAGGCCCAGCCGCGCGTTGGTGGTCTTCTTGGCCATGTCCTCGCCGCCGGGCACGCTGATCGTCACAACGGCTCCCCCATAGGGAGCACCAGCGAGCTCTTCTCCAACCATTTCCGTGATGTTTCGCCGCGGAACCGGGTTGATTGCAGGCCCACCGATCTCCAGGCCCAAGCCGGCCTTGGTGACCGTGGCAACGCCAGGGCCTCCCCTAATCTCGATGCCTGGCTCGGTGCGCAGCTCGACTTCGGCAGTCAACTCGGCCCCGTGCGTGCAGTCGGGATCGTCGCCGGCATCCTTGATGATGCTGCAGATCGCGCGGTTATCCACGCGCTCGCAGCGTGCGAGGACAAAGGTGGCTCGCGTACGATTCGGCAGCGTCGTCTCAATTTCTGACAGCATCGCGCCCTTCACGAGACAGCGCGTCGCAGCTTTGGCTGCCGCTGCTGCGCACGCGCCGGTGGTGAACCCGGTGCGTAGCCCCTTTCGATTTTTTGGCGGCCCCTTCGTGTCCATTGGTCATGTGCCCGCGCACTCCATCAGGCGGCGGAACCGCTCGCATACGTGCGCGGCACGTTCACCATTGTAGGTCTCTGCTCGCGCCGGGTTCGTGCCTCGGAAGGACACACGACAGAGCACATCACCTTCAACTCCTAAGAGTTCAAGTGCTGCATTGCCCTCGTCCGGCTGCGTATAGCGAAGCCTGCACCCCTCCTGAATCTTGAGGTGGACGTGTGTGCCTCCCTCTTCGCCAAGCGTGACCCACTCAGCCCCTTGCCGCAACGTAATGAGGCCATGGACCTCGGCAATCGCCCCTGCTGAACGGACGATGACGCTCGTCTCCACAAAGGCGAGAGCGGCCTCGAGCGCCGCGATGATGTGGTCCCGGCCGGTCATGCGGATTTCTTCGGCATATTAAAGAACGACTCCACGTTGTCCTTGCTCACAGGCACTCCGGCGGCCACCAAATCATCGAGCAACACCTGGTTTACGGCGCCATCGCCCGCGATGAATGCCTGCGCAAGGCCACCGCGCGACATCACTTGGCGGAGAATGGCTCGGGCATGAGGAACCCGTTCCGGGTGACCGATCGCGGGGATCGTTTCGATTCTCATTTCTCCACAATCCGCAGGGATATACTTGCGCACGAACTCTTCCGGAAGAAAGTAGTCCGACGATACGCGCAGCCAGATGAGCAAGGCCTGAGGGAGCAACGGTGCGAACCGGGTGGCGTACAGGAAGCCAAGCGCTGCGGTGATCCCTGTGTCCGTCGCAAGGATCAGTGTCCGGCCCGAGGCTCCCTCCCGCGGAAAAAACTTGCCCCAGGGTCCGCTGAACGAAATGTCCGTTCCCGCTTCAAGCCCATGAACGAAGGCTGAACCAAGTCCATCGGGAATACGCTTCACCGCGAGCTGGAAGCGAATTTGCTCCGCATCGCTGGTGAGGAACGAGTACGCCCGCTTGACGGCCTTGCCGCTCGGCAAAACGATGCGGCTGTCGAGAATGAGGTACTGTCCACCGACGAACCCCAACGGCTCAGTCGCGCGCAGATTGAGGAGCAGGGTCTCGGGCCCCATCCTCTCGGTTCCAATCACTCGGGCAGTCTTCGCAACGGCCATCGTCTCTACTCCGCTGGATAGATCTCATGAACAAAATCATGCATTTCATCGAGATCGCGGTAGAAATGCGTGAGGCCCTCGATCTGATGCGCCAGGTCGAGATCGACCTTCTTCGTGAGCACAACGAGCGTGCGCAGGTACGGGAGTTTCGGATCGTTGGCGCGTGTCGCGGACACGCGCGCCTCAAGCGCGGCCACCGCTCCTTCGTAAAACTGTTTGAGTGTAGCCAAGTCCTTGGCCCCGCACATGGACCGGATGGGCCCTGGTTGATCGGCCCCGGCGCCGAGCTCAGCCAGCTCGTGCTGCCGCTCGGCTTCGTTCTTCACACCCAACACTTCCATCAAACCCAGCCGAAGCCCTGCGATTTCATGACAGGCCATCGTGAACCCTCCATTACTGCATGATATTGTCGACCAGGCGACTAACGAGCCGATCGCCGAGCAGATGCTCCTCGACCAATTCCTTGGCATCCGTCTCTTTCACACCCCGGTACCAGATGCCGTCCGGATACACCGCGACCGTCGGCCCCTCTCCACAACGGCCCATGCAGGATGTCCGGGTTACTCGGATATCCAGCTCGCGGCCGGTTTCCTTGAGAAGCCGCCGCAATGTGGCAATCAACGTGATGCTCCCAGCGTCAGCGCAGTCGGCATTCCCACAGACCAGGACATGTTTGGCGAGCGGGCGATGGGCATGCACGTGTGGCATAGCCTGCGCATGGGTGAACCCATGCCGCAGACTCCAGAGAAGCGCTTTGAGACCGCCCACGTTCTCGGTCACGGCAGAAACCGGCACACGATACTGACAGGTGTCACAGGGGAGCGGACTTTCCCCCTCCATCGCTTCATAGAGGCGCTCATCCATCAACTTGAGCAGGCGATCATCGCTTCCCAAATGCGGTGCAAGCTCGGTCTTGATCCATGGATAGCGCGCTTGGAACGCCTCTACCTGCTCGCGAATCTTGGTGATCAACCGTCCAGCAAAGAGCATGTACGGCACCACCACGATCCGTTCGGGACGCGCACGTGCGACCAACTCCACAGTCTCCTCAAACATCGGCCGTGTGACGCCGATGAAACAGGGCATTACCCACCCGATCTCGCGCCCTTCTGCGAGGAGGCGAACGACCTTACAGAAATCACCGTTCGCGTCCGGGTCGCTTGAGCCTCGGCCCACGACAATGACAGCGGTCTTCGTAGATTCACGGGCGACTTCCAGCGCCCTTCGCGCACGTTCGAAGGCCAGCTCCACGAGGTTTGGATGGACACCCAACGCGTTGGCTACCGTAAAACGAACGGTGGGGAAATCCTGCCGTGCCTGCGAGAGCGCGAGAGGAATATCGTTCTTCACATGCCCGGCGGCAAAGAGAAACAGCGGCAGCACGACAACGGAATCGGCCCGCTGAGCCAGATCGCGAAGGGCAGTAGACAGAGACGGACGAGCGAGCTCCACATATCCGTGCGTAACCTCAATGTCAGGGCGCGCCATACGATAAGCAGCAACCAAGGCCTCGAACTCGGCATTGGCGTTTTGATCGCGGCTGCCGTGCCCGACGATGAGCAATCCCATGATCATGCGGCACGGACCGGTCTGGGACGTGCGGCCAAATCCGGGGGTCTGCGATCAGTCTTGCACTGATTCAGAATGGCGGAGGGCATAAAAAAAACCTCTAGTCCCGCAACGGGAACAAGAGGTCACATGCCAAAGAAGCAGGCGAGATCTCCGTTACCGCGCGGAGAAACAGTGCCATATCGCTTCGGATAGGTCTCCTGGCTCGTGGGTTAAGAAGGTCAGACCTTCAACGCTGCCCCAGCCTTCCCCGACGAGTTCGTCGAGGGCTTGAACGGGGGTCGCTTCCCACTTACAGTGGCGGGACCGCGCCGGATTTCCACCGGACTTCCCTGTTACGCCCTTGCGGGCATCCGAGAGGTTATTCAGTTGTCGACCGTGATACCTATCGCGGGCTGCCTGGCGATGTCAAGGCTGAATATAGTAAGGCAATCTCAATAGGCTACAGGGCAATGCATATGCCGAATGCACGATCACTGCCCAAGACCACCCGATTCGCACTGTCTCGGTCGGAGTCCGCCGCCCATCGAACCGTGCGATTCCCATCTCTCGGCCACTCACAGACTCCTCTACCCGATAGACCTGGACAAGACCACTCACATTCCCTCAGAGGCCTGTAGATAGTACGTTACAGTGCAGGTCCTACACAAAGGCTGGCGCGCGCCTCCCCTGTGATGCCCTCATGCATTTATCGATTATAACTTAATATATATTACCTAGCTATTTAGTGCGATTAGAGGACGTCAAAGCTTTGAAAACGGATGCTGTTTCTTTTCGGGACCAATGGCGCGAGAACATTCAGCATAATATCCAGGATACGATTTGGAGGTATTTGGCCAAAATTTTCCCGAATATCGCGCGCATCAAGATCACTGCATTCCCACGGTTTCAGTACATGAAATGGCCTTTCTCCCGCTGCTAGACCAAGTTTCGCTTGGTTTCTGTTGTGACAATCAATCGATAGGCCAAAACTGATCGTGTTTGGCGATCAGAACGTCAAAGCGCAATGCGCTTCATCTTCATTGTTTGCGCATTCTCGGCCATTCAGGATGAGACGCTGGCTAAGAGACTTCGTGCGCTGAAGGAACAACGAGCGGGTCTTGCTATCGAGAAGAAAGCAATGTTACGTAGACCTCTCGTTCGCGTGGACCATCCAATTCAACCAGCATGATGGATTGCCATGTACCAAAAACAAGTTTGCCGGCTGACACGGGAACGGTGAGGGAGGGCCCCAAGATCGAGGAAGCCATGTGAGACCAGGCATGGGAAGGATTATGAGCATGCCGGAATTGAATGTGCGGGATCATCTGCTCCACAACTTGAAGGAAATCCTGTTCAGTCCCCTCCCCGATTTCCCCTGTGGTTAATGCAGCCGTCGTATGAGTCACGAAGAGGGAACAGAGCCCTTTTTGCATCGTCAACTCTCGGATCACCGCCTCGACTTTATCGGACAGATCTACGACCTCTTTCGGCTTGGTGGTACTGACATGAAGAATTTCGGTCATTGCTTTGTGCTCGCTATATCGTTGGGAAGTTGGACCTTCCTTCTCCACCGTTATCCAGGTATGCGCCCCCGGAACTAACCATTCCATTGAAACAAATTCATTCGGTGAGATCACGGGGTCGGCCTTTATGGCCACGGAGCTTATACGGCGCTGATCCGGAATGAGACACTCGACTGGAAACGGTTGGCCGAGGAACTCTCCCAATATGAGCTCTTGGTCACCTTTTGCGGAACCACCTTTGACCTCCCCATGCTTATCGCTCAGTTTCCGAATCTGCCCCTTAACCAGCCTCATATTGATCTCTGCGGTGTCGGTTGCCAACGGGGTATCGAGGAGGGGGTCTGAAAGCTATCGAACGTCGAATGGGGATCGAGCGAGAACCCGAACTGCAAGGCTTTACTGGCGCGGACGCCATTCGACAATGGAACCGTTGGCGCCATAGGCGAGATGCCACGGCCCTCAAACTACTTGTGGCATATAACGAAGCAGACTGTGTGAACCTCGAACCCCTCGCCGATACATTTTATTGCCAGCTCGTCCAGTCCTCGGGTCTGCATGACGCAACTGTCAGAACTGGCATAGATACATTGGATTGAGAGTCCTACCCACCCATTCTCCTAGGGTAACCACTAGCTGTAAAGCTATGACTCTGCCCCTTATAAATATAAATAAGCCTATGCTGGCACTGTGCATTGCTACCCCCCAACCGAAGGAGAAGGAACATGAGAATAAACACTCAACTGATGACCTTCACCGCCTTGGCCATCCTGTCGTCCAACCCGATATTTGCAGCTGATGCAATGAAAGATATGGAAGCGACGCCTTCGTTAGGAGAGCGCATTACAAAAGACGCCGTCACGGGTACGCTGATGAAGATTGAAGGTGGCGAATATTTCTCCATCAAAGACAACGACGGAAAACTGATCAAAGTTCACGTCGATAAAAGCACGAAATTAGACAAGGTTATGGAAGGCGACAAGGTGAAGGCCTACATTACGAACCAAGGGCACGCGACAACCTTACAACGTCTTGAAAAGTAATTACGGTCTTGCAGAGGCTTGATTCTTCCTGGTTCTGACTATTCCTGTGTCGTGAAGAAGTGTAGGGTCTCATCCTTCACGTTCTGGTTCCGAGCCGAACACCGGCTTCATCGAGATGCTTGAGTAAATCAGCGGTATCCTGATATACACGGTATGCCCCGGCTCGTTCCAACTCCTCCCGTCCATATCCGCCTGAAAGTAGTCCCACTGACAGGGCAAAGGCTCTGCGCGCCGCCAGCATGTCCCAGACACTATCCCCCACGATGACGCAACGGCTCATCGGCACTCCGAGCCGCTGACCGGCGACTAAAAATAGATCGGGATCTGGTTTTGCGAAGCGGACATCGTCGCGCGTAATGATGGGCACCTCTTCACGAAGGCCCAATAACTTCAATGCATATGTCGCACTCTCTAAGCGACCGCTCGTCGCGATAGCATGGGGAACACGATGTTCGGCTAGCGTTTCAAGGAGTTCGTGAGCCCCCGGCAACACCCGGAGCGAAGGGGCCTGTTTGGCATAGGATTCGGCGTGCACGCGCTGAATGCGCTCGGCAATTTCTTTCGAAACTGGCCGTCCGGTTTCTCGAGCGAGGGCCGCAAGCATTAACCCCCCGCTCATCCCAATCTGCCGGTGAATGCGCCACACCGGCAGCTCGATGCCAGCCGCCTGGGTTGCCTCACGCCACGCCAGGACATGCTGGTAAACGCTGTCTACCAGGGTACCGTCTAGATCGAACAGAAACGCCGAGGACTCCAGATCGTACGGAGGTGTCACTCATAAACCTCTCAGTATGGAATCACTATATTCCTCCGACCTCACATTCAGCAACGACACACACGCTCGCTCTCGGCCGTCGTATCTACTCCACTGACCTCCTTGCGCGCAATCAATCCCGCACCGATTACCAACCCCATCTTCCCTTACACCGCAATGCGGGATGTTCCTAGGTGCCTGGACCGGATTGATGTCATATGATTTCCCCTTTACAGGTATGCGTTTCTGAGATCCCGCTATGAATCTGCTGCTCGTCCATCCGAGTCCGCTCATGTATACAAAGATTTATCTGCGTCTTGAGCCGCTCGGCCTCGAACTTGTTGCCGCAGCCGCGCGCCGAGCGGGTCACACCGTCACCCTGATTGATCTGCAAGTAGAGTCGCACCAACATTTCGTACGCGTGCTCGATGAGCGCCGGCCGGATGCGATCGGCTTTTCCTGCAATTACCTCGCGAACGTTCCCGAGGTCGTGGATCTCGCCAAACTTGCCAGGCGGCTCCTCCCGCAGGCTGTTGTCTTCGTCGGTGGCCATAGCGCCTCGTTCGTCGCGCACGCGCTCCTCGATCATGCCGACGGCGCCATCGATTGCGTCCTGAAGGGCGAGGGAGAAGGTGCGATTGGCCAGCTCCTGACGGTGATCGAGCATGATCGTCGGGCTCTCGCACTGGTCCCCGGCACGGTCACGCGAGACGGAGAAGGACCCCCCGCAAAGATGACCACCAATCTTGACGACCTCCGCCCGGCGCGCGACCTCCTGCGTCATCGGCGAAGATACTTCATCGGCGTCCTTGACCCCTGCGCCTCCATCGAATTCACCCGCGGCTGTCCCTGGGATTGCTCTTTTTGCAGCGCATGGACATTTTACGGACGGAGCTATCGAGTCGCGAGCCCCGAGGCGATCGTGGAAGATCTGGCCCGCGTGCGCGAGCCGGGAGTCTTCATCGTGGACGATGTCGCCTTCATTCAAGCGAAACACGGCATGGCTATCGGCGAGGCCATCGCGCGACGAGGAATCAAGAAACAGTACTACCTGGAAACTCGTGGGGACGTCCTGCTCCGCAATAAGGAAGTATTTCAATTCTGGAAAACGCTGGGCCTCTCCTACATGTTTATCGGCATCGAGGCCATCGATGAGGAAGACCTCGCGCGTCATCGCAAACGCATCTCGATCAGTAAGAATTTCGAGGCCCTCGAGTTCGCCCGCTCCTTAGGTATCACGGTCGCTATCAATTTGATTGCCGATCCGAGCTGGGACCGGCGCCGTTTTGAGATTGTCCGCGAATGGTGCCTGGGGATTCCTGAGATTGTGAACATCAGCGTCAATACCCCCTACCCCGGCACGGAAACCTGGCACACCGAACCGAGAGACGTCACGACACGCGATTACCGGCTCTACGACATTCAACATGCCGTCCTCCCGACCACATTGCCGCTCCCGGATTTTTATGAAGAGTTGGTCAAGACACAGCGGATCTTGAATCAGAAGCACCTGGGATGGACGGCATTGAAAGCCACCGCACGGATCGTCGCTGGGCACCTGCTGCGGGGTCAAACGAATTTCGTAAAGATGCTGTGGAAATTCAATAGCGTGTATGACCCTAAGCTCCAACTAGCCGATCACGCTCGGCCCGTCACCTATCAAATCCCGCCGTCAGAGCCGACACCAGGCATCGACAATCATCTGCTCTATATACACCGCGCCCAAGGGCGTAAGGGCCGCGTTTTGGACGATGCCACCGAGCAGTTCGTCGAGGCTACGAGGACGAGACCCACGGTTTAGCGAGCACCCATCAAACAGAATTAGTGGCTCAGATGTCGAACATCAGACAGGTAGACCTCCGCCCCGGACTGCAGTAGAATCCTTAATAATGAGTCGCCATTATCTGGAGGCTCGCATGGCACGGCGCACCCAGGCTCAGCTACAGCAGACCTATCGAGAACAAGCGCTCAAGATGTTTCCATGGATCTGTGCGCACTGCGGGCGCGAATTTGACGGCAAGAAACTGAGCCAGCTCACGGTCCATCACAAGGACCACAACCACGACAACAATCCGCCCGACGGGAGCAACTGGGAGTTGCTCTGTCTCTACTGTCACGACAATGAGCACCAGCGCTATCAGGTAGCTGACCCGTCTGCCGAGGCGCCGCAGGGCCGGGAGCAAGATCGACCGTCGACCTTTATGCCCTTCGCCCATCTCGCGGACTTGTTCAAACGCAACACGTAGCCGGTTCCAATTCGTCTTTCGTGAAGTGCCGGTCGTCAGTCTTCTCCGGCCTTCTTTTCAGAAAGTGGGATGGGTTTGACAATCTCGCCTGTCACACTCCAAGCCAATGGCTCCTCATTCGTGTTATATGCTATACGCTGTTACCTTGTAATCTTTGGCCATTAGCCCCATGTCGTTGGCCATGCGCTCATGAATGTTTCCCATCCCCGCGATCCGTTGCACGGAATCACTCTGGAGACCATCATCAAGGAATTGGTCGAGCGGTACGGGTGGGTCGAGATGGGCCGTCGCGTCCCGATCCGTTGTTTCCTCCACGACCCCAGCGTGAAATCCAGCCTGACGTTCCTCCGAAAAACGCCCTGGGCGCGGGAGCGGGTCGAAGGATGGTACATCGCGTATAAAGACATATGAGCATGGACCACAAGCTCCATCCAGCTGGATCATTCGGATTCAAGGAACCACCACTCTATGGCCTCGAACGCGACCATTTTTAGAGCGACGGTTCAGATTTCCGACATGGACCGCCACTACTATCAGGACCATGCTCTTACCCTGGCATGCCATCCATCTGAAACCGAGGAGCGCATGATGGTGCGGCTGCTGGCCTTTATGCTGCATGCGCATGAAGCCTTGTTGTTTGGCCGTGGACTGAGCACCGAGGAAGAGCCTGCTCTCTGGCACAAGGATTTGACGGGAGCTGTCGAGCGTTGGATCGAGGTTGGCCAGCCGGATGAGAAGACCATTCGCCGGGCTTGCGGTCGCGCGAAACAGGTCTACATCTATACCTATGGCGGTCGTGGCGCTGACCAATGGTGGGAGAAAAACCTGCCTGTACTGGAGCGGTTGAATAATCTGGCTGTGATGAATCTGCCCCTGGAGGGGAGCCGTACCTTGACCACACTCGCGCAGCCCAGCATGCGGCTGCAGTGCACCATTCAGGAAAGACAGATTTGGATAGGAGACGGGACCAACAGTGCGCACATTGAACTGACGATCGTGAAAGATGCCTCACTCCCGTTCAGGCAGTAACGCGGCTGTGGCGTGGTGTTCCCGAGATAAGAGGGTGACTCGATGAAAGTGAAGAAGCGCATGCCCACGAATGGTGAGCCGATCGTCTGGACCAGTCCTTTCGCCACGTTGAATAACATGGGCCTGCCACCGGTTCCAGCCTTATCGACTGAGGCCGCCCCATGCGACGCGGCACCCACCGCATTCAAGAAGAATCGTGGGCGGGTGGATATTATTCGCCAGATTGCCCACCGAGGCGGCAAGACCGTGACGGTCGTCTCGGGGTTCATTGGCATCGCCCTGGCCGAGAAAGAGACACTGGCCAAGGAGATTCAGAAATCCTGTGGCACCGGGGGCACAGTGAAGGAGGGCCGGATCGAAATCCAGGGTGACCAGCGTAAAGCAGTCGCGCGCATCCTGACCCATGCCGGTTTTCGTCCGGTGTTGGCTGGAGGATGAAAGTCCAAGCAGGCTAGGAAAACCGGATTGGCCGGACATCCCGTGATTGATGATAGCCGGCCCTCTGTGGGGATCTCCCTACCGGCGGAAATGGCCGAGCCTTGGCATTGCGTGAAGCTCTATCCCGTCGATTGACTTCCCTCCCTACCCGAGGTACAGGTGCATCATTACTCAACCAAGACGTGCTTACGCTTCGTCCATCACTGAAAGGGCACCATCATGAAAAACGTGGAGATGATCGTCGAGGGGACCATGTTGACGATTAAGATCGATCTGTCCAAAGAGTTCGGGCCCTCTGCCTCGGGGAAAACGATCATCATTGCCTCGACGGAGGGGAATGTGACTATTCCGGACCGCGAGGAGAAGGTCGGGCTAAATGTGTACCGGAAGAAGTGACTGAGGCATCGCCACGACAACGAGGTTGGAAGAGATTTATGGGTCTGGAGCCATTTCTGCAGAACGGCGGCGAATATGGGTAATTATTTCCCGGCTCCTGATTTCGGAAAGGACGAAAGAGTATAATGGAACCCCTGATTCTCGTCAGGGACCCTGAAAAGGAAACTAGTCACATTCCCCTTTGAGCGGGAAAGGTACAAAAAAGACACGTGAGCAACCTAGCCAAGTTTGACGTGATTCGCCTCTACTTGCGCCAGCAGTTTCCCCAGCATCACATCACCGATTTTCAGGAAGGAACCAGTCGCGCGCAAGTCTTCCGTGTCGATGGGCCGCATGGTCATCCCCTTCATTACGCTGTTCTCGGGCTCGACTTTCTCATGGATCAGACTGCCGAAAGCCTTCAACAGGTTCTCATGTCATCAGGCCTTGGCAATAAGCTGAAGGAAGCGGGAGCTTCACCTGTGACGGTTTCGAAAACAGGATTCAGCATTGAAGGCAATATTGCAGTATCTTGATCCTGGATAAGACCTGTCATCCCTGTATGTTTGTGATGTTGGCTGGGAGGCATGAAAGTCCCAGAGCGCTACCACCAACGTGCGCGACTTCTTGCTGACGCACGTCGATGGGCGCAGTGGGTCATGCTCGGTCAGAACGGTTGAAGCGCAGCCTGCATTAGCGCTTCTTCTTGGCAACCTTCTCGGCGCGTTTTTCCTTCACCGTCTTGGCTGGTTTCTTCTTGGTGGTTTTTTTCTGTGTCATGCCCTTAGCCATTGCGTGTCTCCTCTGATGTGTGGATGAGTAATATGGCACCGCGACGTGATCGCCGCTCTCACTTCATATCCCAATTGAGAAAAAAATGGAATAGGTACATACAGTCGATGGCTCATTGATGTCGTGCTCCATGCCAGGTTCTCTCGCCGATTGACTTCGCCCCCTGACCGCTGTACAGCTTTTCACCATTCGGTCGATTAATCCGTTTGACCAGACGCTGTCAGTGGAGGTGCGCCATGGGAAATCCAGAGGGAAATAAGGAGCGAGAGGCGTTCGCCGATGCGATCAACCGCGCGGCATTCGGCAATGAGCGTGTGCTGTTGCGCCGGCGTGGCCGAGCGGTCGCCGCTGTCGTGCCCATTGATGACCTGCGGCTCCTGGAGGCCCTGGAAGATCGTATCGATCTCGTCGATGCCCGCGCGGCCTTGGCCCAGGCGAACAAGGAAGGCGCCCATTCACTTGATGTCATGTTGAAAGAATTGGGGCTCTGATTGCACCAGGGAATCTCCACAATTTTTTTGGCCCCTCCAGCTGAGCAGCAACTCTATGCATTCGCCAAACCCCTTCGGAAGCTTCTCGTGAAACGGCTCCATGCACTCCGAACCAATCCACGTCCCCCCGGCGTCACGAAACTCGAAGGAATGGACCACCTCTATCGGATTCGCGAGGGCGACCATCGGATTGTCTATGCGATTCGCGACAAGGACCTCATCGTGCTTGCCATCAAGAATGGCGCTGCAAAGAAGTCGCTCGTTTCTGAATGACTTCGATTCACCCTCTGTGGGCGGGATCGTCATAGGAAACAAGAAGACCGCAGGTTAGCCGGATCGCTGCCTCCCTCAGTATCCGTTATCGACCGCTGTTGATTGGGAGACGAATATGGACCGTCGTACCGATTCCTAGCTCGCTTTCGACTCTGATCGACCCCTTGTGGGCATCCACCACATCCTTCACGATTTTGGTTCCAAGCCCCGTTCCACCAGCTTTTCGGCTGACAACCTGTGTGGTGAACAGTGCGTCCCGCACGTCAGGGGACATTCCTCTCCCCGTGTCTGCGACGGAGATCACGAGTGAGTCCGCACCGACATCGACCTGTCCACGCACCGTGATGCGTCCACCGGGAGGGACTTCCGGAATGGCGTTATTGATGACGTTGTAAAAGGCATTGAACAGGCGACGCTCATCCGCCTGGATGACCGGCAACGATTCAAGACCTTCGGCATGCAATGCGAGACCTTTCTCCGCTGCATACCGGTGTAGCGAGGTGAGCACGTCGTGCACACAGGTCGAGATCCGGCAGGGCTTAAACTCAGGTGCCGTCGTTACCCCCTTCACCGCATCGGCAAGCTCCCTCACACGATCCTGGATGCGGCGAGTATTATTGACGATCATCTCGATCAGCTCGTCGCTCACCTTCCGGCTTGCTTCGACCTGCGCTCCCTCCCCTCTTGCAGCCAAACGGCCCAGGATCTCTTGTACCTCCTCTCGTAAGAGGTCCACACCACTGAGCACCGGCATCAGCATGTTCTTGACATCGTGGCCAATATCCCCAAGCGCACGGGTCACCCCAGCGATTTTGATTTCTTCGAGGAGATCGGCGGCCAATCGCTTCCGCTCACTGATATCCTGGATCGTCCCTTCATAGTGGCCCACAGCCCCCCGCTGCTCTCGCACCACCCGCGCCGTCACCGACGCCGAAATCACGTCACCATCTCGGCATTTAAGGTCTGTTTCAAACCCCCGGACGACCCCGGACTGGCTTAGCAACGTTCGAATCTCCTCCCGTTTCTTGGGATCGACATAAAGCTGGCGGCCAATATCCGTGATGGTTGAGACGAGCGCCTCAGGGGAGTCGTAGTGCAGCATATTCGCCAGACTTGGATTGGCCATGAGAAACCGTCCGTCAGGTGTGGTCTGGAAGATACCCTCCACCGCGTTCTCCACGACGCTTTGGCAGCGCGCTTCAGCCTGTCGTTGCGCTTCCTCGGCCTGCTTTCGCTTTGTGATGTCACGAATGATTCCACTGAAAAATATCCCCACGAGGCTCCTTCCGATTCCGATGGAAAGTTCCAACGGGAATTCGGTGCCGTCTTTTCTCAAGCCATGGAGCTCAACCGTCCTACCCATGACATGGGTCTCACCGGTTGTTTCTAGCCGCGCTATTCCTGCTTGATGCGCCGCTCTATATCGAGGTGGCATCAGCACAGTGAGCGGTTGACCGATTGCCCCGCTCTCGTCATAACCGAAGAGTCGCTCGGCAGCCTGATTCCATAGGAGAATGGTTCCGTGGCCATCCGCCAATACCACCGCGTCGGGGGTGGTTCCGACCACGGTTCGGAACCGTTCTTCACTGGCATTCAGGTCTCCCTCGACACATGCAACCTTGGACGCCAGCCTCTGCGCATCAAGAATTTGACGGAGCGCGAATCTGAGTTCATACGAGTTATAGGGTTTGGTCAAGTAGGTGAAGGCACCGCAGTGAAGGGCCTCCACGGTATGACTCTCTTGTGTGGATGCGGTGAGTACAATGACAGGGAGCAGGGGGTGCAATTGCTTGACACCTCGAAGGACATCCAAGCCGCTCAGATCCGGCAATCCGAGATCCAAAATTACTACCCCAATCTGTCCCCCCTCGACTTCGCGCAGGGCATCACGGCCCGACTTCACAATACGAACCACATAACCGTTGTGCCGCAGGAAATCGCCAAGGGCCATACAGATGTCCGGCTCATCGTCCACAATGAGCACGGAGGGAAGAGAGGGAGAGAAGGGGCTGGCATCCATAGCGAAGTCGGATCCCAGTTGCGCAGGGAAAAACTGTGACCGGTAAAAGCTTGCACCTATGGAAGAAAAAAGTAAACTAGGCGGCTTGCTATGAAAAACCAAGTTCAACGCGAGGACTTTTCTCGACACCCTTCGCAGGCTGGGGAAAAACTATTCAGACGCGCGAGAAGTCGATAGTCCGCACGTATAGCGCAATAGGAGGACACTCCTGCAGGATGCTCAAAAAAAGGCCAGACTTCTCACCCGCCCAACCCTGGCGCGCCGAGGCGCGCCTTGTCCCAAGCAAGGCCGCAGCGAACTATCACTTTATAAGGGGTGGCTGGGATGATCCCAATTGCGCGCGTCCAACGAGGGCCTTCTGAGGCCGCGCGTTGCGCGAGCACGGGGATCGTCCGAGGCCACCCCGCCCCTTTTTCAGCATCCTGCTAGGGTGCACTGCTGGCAATTTCCTGATAGTAAGACTCCAAGTCGGCAATGCGTGCTGATTCAACCAGCACCAACTGGCGCTGATCCAAGGTGTTCGCGCAATAGAGATAGGCCCCCTCCTCTGCCTGACCAAGCTCGACATGCAATTGGCGGCCGTCTGGCTCCTGGCGCGTGGTCTCTTTGAGGAGGTGCATGTTGTGGAGCTGTTTCCAGACACGCTGCGCGGAAGGCCAATGGTTTTCATAGAGCGGCACGTCAGGATTGGTTGCACCGGTTTCCGGCTTCGATCGATCGAACGGACGGCCTTCGTCCGGCTCCGGCGATTCATCCCAGTGAAGAGGGGCCTCCCTTTCCTTCTGCGTGAAATAGAAGGGACCGTCGTCCGCCACTTCTTCGACGACCTGATAGCGGATCGGCTTGGGCGCTTCGATCAGCTGCAGGCCTCTCTCCGCCAATGCCCGCTGGAACGGCACGCGACGTGCCAGTTGTCTCGTCTTCTCGAACACGATCATGCGGCCATTTTTAACCAAAGACGCACTGAGCCGATCCAGTCGTATGCCGAGGCCCGTTCGTTGTTCGAACGCAACCTGCTGCTTCGCATCACGCGGGCGTTCGAACGTCTGCCAGCTGTGGCTTGGAATCCCCGGCTCTTGTTCGGCCTGCACCAGCGAATGGGTAGCCACAATCAGGTCATACGATCCCGCAAGGTTTCCAGCCTCGACGTCGACGCACTCGAATCGGACATTGCTTAGACCGAGCTCAAGCGCCTTCTCTCGTGCTACCGCAATCGACGCCGGCGAGCGATCGATGCCGACGAACTGCTTCTCAGGGTGTTGTGTCGCATAGAAGGTTGCCAGAATTCCGACGCCACAACCGAAGTCGAGGATGTTGTTCGCCTCTCCGAAACGAGCCACCACGTATGAACCAATCTCGCAATAGTATTCGTAACGCTGGCTGTAGAGGACAGGAAGAATCCGTGGCTGGGCAGTCAGGTCATAGAAGGCGACTTCATCGCGACGTTCCCCTCCCCGCTTTCGTTCGACCTGTGCGTTGAGTTGAGTCAGATCTGCAGGAGAGAGCTGCTTCCGCTGCCAGGCAAAATAGTCGTCGTCGGACGTGAACCTCTTGAGCCCCCACCAGGCCAAGTGTGAATGGAGCGATCGCAACAGGGAGTCGTTGATCATTGAGGCTCCCCCGGCAAGCCTGCTCAACGCGTTTTCCAGCCGGGCCGCAAGGAGTGCGAGCCACGAGGCATAGGAGGTGAGGGGTATGTCGAGTGATTCGAGCAGCTGAGAAGGAAGCTGGAAACCATTTTTAGCAGGAGCCTACGGCCTCTTGAGCATGATGGCGTCAAAATACGTTTCCGGCACCGGATGCGGATAACGCAGCTGGCCCGAGCCGAAGGCGACATACTTTTCGCAGGTCAATTGCTCAAGGCCGATCGGACCCTTGGCATGGAGACGCAAACCACTGAGCCCGATTTCGGCGCCCATACCATAACTATCAGCAGCATTGAGCCGAGACGACGCATTGACGAAGACCGCACTGGCATCCACTTCGCGCGTGAACCGCATGGCCGACTCATAATGAGTGGTCGCGATGACGGCGGTGAGACAGGGGCCATGCGCCGCAATATGGGCCAAGGCCTCGTCTAGATTCGAGACCATTTTGACGGCCAACACGGGCGACTGGAATTGTGTGTGCCAATCCTCCTCGGTTGCCGGGATGACCGAGACGTGTCCGCTCACCGCCATTTGTCCCATAAGGGCCATGGTCTTCGAACAGGCCCGCACTTCGATCTTGAATTCTGTGAGCATGCGGTTGACCAGCGGAGGCAAGAATTGTCGTGCCACCACCTGTTGCACGAGCAGCGTGTCGAGCGAGTTCGATGCCATGGCCTTCTGTACTTTGGAGTTAATTGCCACGTTTTGCGCCATCGGCATATCAGTGTCGGCGTCCACGTACATATGCGTGAGTCCCCCGTCATAGCAGAGCACCGGCATCTTCGCCTGTTCCATCACTGCTTTGCGGAGGCCGGGCCCGCCACGCGGGATAATCGCATCGAGAATTTTGCCGGACCGAATCAGTTCGACCGCCACCTCTTTTTCCGGACGTTCGATCATGATCCATGCGCCGGCCGGCACCCCACTCTGTTCTGCGGCTTCGCGCAATCCGGTCCCGATCACCTGCTGCGTCAGGCCCCACTCCGGCGAGCCACGAAACACACAGAGGTTGCCCGCCTTGAAGCAGAGCGCGATTGACTCCACCGTCACGAGAGGGCTCAGTTCCGACACGACACCGATCACCCCGATCGGAACGCGGACACGGCTGACTTGCAATCCATCCGGCCGTTCCCATCGTGAGGTGACGGCACCGACCGGATCGGGTAGGTCCGCGATCATGCGAAGACGCTCGACTATCTCCTTGATATCGTCCGCTGTCATGCGCAAGCGGGCCACGGCAGCTTTCATCCGGTCTTTCATGACGTCGGCCTCGAAGGACTTCCCGACCGCGTCAGCATCCTTCTCGTTTGCTGCCAGAATCTTTTCTTCGTCAGCCGCTATTCGATCAGCCATCGCGCGCAAGGCTTTGTCTTTGACCTGGCCGGACAAAAACGCGAGAGGACGTGCCGCATTACGACAATCTTTCAATATCTTATCCATGTAGAGCTTAACGGGAACTTCAGGCATTATACCCCCCGTGAAACGTGAATCGTAAGACGTGAAGCACCTTCGCCACCAACTCTCTCTCGAAACTTACCGGCGACTATAGCATGCGGTTTTTTCACACGTAAAGCAGGGGGGAGGGGACGGCCAGACTATCCTTCTTGCTCGCAGACCGCGCATGATAAGAATGTGCTCGGCCGATGCGGGGCAGTTGGAAGTACTCAGGCCACCCTAGAAGAAGTGAGCGAGGCTGAAATAAGTCACCCGTCCCTCAACTTCTCCTCTTGCCGAGCCAGGAACCAGCCCACACATCCCCAGAGCAGGGCGAGCGGGACGAGGACCCACGCCATCTGCCCGGCCGTGACACCCAACGCCTTCACTCCACTCACGATCCACCCTGTCGTTGCATCGCCACCGCGCGAGACTGCTGTATCGATAAAGTTTTTAGCCTTATATTTCTCCTCCCGGCTCACTACCGTAAAGAGGACCTCGCGAGCCGGTTTGGCGATGGCATATTCACCGACACGCCGCACGACGGTAAAGAGAACGAAGACGACCAGGACCGGTATGACGGCGACCACGCCAAACCCAATGGCGCTCGCAACGGGAAGCGCGACGAGAGCCGACGACAGCCCAAACCGACTGATCACGCGACTCGTCATCGTCATCTGCATGAGAAACGTGAACACGTTGACGAGCAGGTCGATAAGAGCAAACAGGCGGGTGCGCCCTTGCGGGGAGGGAATCTGCTCGCTTACCAACCTCATTTGCTCCAGATATAAGAATGTCGCCGTCGTCGTCAGGAAGAACAAATAGAGGCAGATGCCCAGAAGGTAGGGCGACGAAAGCGCCAGCCTGACTCCCGCCCAACTATTCCCCCCGATAGGTTCTCCCTGGTCAGTGATCTGCCGAGAGGGTCGTGCCACCGCCCATCGATCCAACTGATGAATGCAGAACCCGCAGGCGACGAGAAATCCTGCCGAGATGAGCAGCAGCGCGGGGATCGGGATGAAGTAGGTCAACCCCGTGGTGAGGAGCGGGCCGACCATCGCGCCGATACTGCCGCCGGCGGCGATCACACCGAAGAGTCGGGCTCCCTGCGGGGGCGAAAAGAGGTCGGCCATGAAACTCCAGAACACTGACACGACGAAGAGATTGAATACGGACAGCCATACGAAGAACGTGCGGGCAGCCCACAGCGGAGTCAGGTGGCTCATCATCGCCACGAAGAAGAGGACCAAGTTGAGACCGAAAAATGCGTATACGGTCAGGAGCAACCGATACCGCGGCACGCGGGCTGAGAGCCATCCAAAGAACGGAGTCACGAGTAGGAGCGCCATGAAGGTGGCGGTCATCATCCAAGGCAGGTGCTGCACCCCGCCCTGGATCGCCATCTCATCGCGAACGGGACGCAGAATGTAGTAGCCGCAGAGGAGACAGAAAAAATAGAGGAACGCCCAGCCCACCGGTACGGCTTCGTCCGGTTCTGCATCGGTCACCGACGGGAGCACGTCTCGAAGCCACGCCATACGAGCGGCATCCTGCCGTGAGCGACTCTCCCGCGCAAGGGGAAAATTTGCTACAATGCGCGCGGCCCACGATTTTGTGACATTTTCACGAACGTTTCATGATCGACCTGCGCAGCGATACAGTCACGAAACCCACCGACGCCATGCGACAAGCGATGGCACGGGCTGAGGTGGGAGACGATGTCTACGGCGAAGATCCTACGGTGAATCGCCTGCAAGAGATGGCGGCCGCGATGTTTGGGAAAAAGGCCGCACTCTTCGTGCCGTCCGGCACGATGGCCAATCAACTCGCCATTCGCCTCCACACGCAACCGGGCCAAGAAGTCATCGTCGAGAGCCACGCGCATATCGTGCGCTACGAGCAGGGCGCCGCCGGCGCGTTGGCAGGCGTCCAACTCCATTGGGTGGTGGGAACTCGAGGTCTCATCTCAGCCGAGCAGGTTGAAGCCGCCATTCGTCCCAAAGACCAGCACACGATTCAAACGGCACTAATCTGTCTCGAAAATACCCATAACAGCGGGGGAGGAACGATCTATCCACTGGCGACGATCGAACGGATTCGTGCGGTGGCCGCCACCCACGGCATCCCGATGCATCTGGACGGCGCACGATTATTCAACGCCGTCGCTGCCACCACCTTGCCGGCGGCCTCCTATGCCCAGCACTTTGAAACGCTGTCGGTGTGTCTCTCGAAAGGACTGGGGGCACCGGCCGGCTCGCTCCTGATGATGAATGATCTGACCCTCCTCGAAAAGGCCAAGCGGCTACGCCGTATGTACGGCGGTGCGATGCGGCAGTCCGGCATCCTCGCCGCCGCCGGCATCTACGCACTCGAGCACCATATCGGACGATTGAAAGTGGACCATGACCACGCGAAACGACTGGCGCGACGTCTGCAACAGATTCAGACGGTCAGGGTCAGTCCTCAAGACGTCGACACGAACATCGTCATCTTCGATGTGATCGGCCACCACCTGACGGCACCGGCAATCGTCGCCGCCTTGAAACAAGCCGGGGTCTTGATTCACGCGATCGGCGGCACCGGTTTTCGAGCCGTCACCCATTTGGACGTCTCCAGTGCCGAAATCGATCAAGCGGGCGACATCTTTGCCCGTGTATTGGCGGACGAGGCATCCGCGCATTGACACCTCATCCGGTGAAATCTAGAATGCCGCGTGATGGAGCACCCATGCCACTAGACGTCGTGTCGTTCAAACACATCAGCCGGATCCTTGAGGTCACCGACTCCCTCGGTCTGAACCGCGAGTGGGTCGAAATCCCGTTGTCCCCGGAAAGCCCGGGTGTCGTCCGGCGGTTGGCCAATGGCAAGCTGGAAATCATCGTTGATGCGAACCAACCGTTCGAGGACTGGTTGGTATCGCTCCCGAAACACATTCAGCTCGTACAGGGAGCCTAGATGGATAGCCCAGCCACCCATCCTATCCCCACGTCAGCAGAGTTGAACGCTGAACTGCTGGCGATGCCGGAGCCGCCGGAACAACCGGACCCGATCACCGAGCCGGGATTCGAAGAGCTTGTCGACGTGGCCTTGCGTCATGTCCGCGGCCGGCGCGGAGGCGATCTCGTCAGCGTCATCCTGGTAGGGTCTAGCGTTCGACGCGGCATCACGACGCACAGTGACATCGATCTCATTGTGCTCGTGAAAGGACAGGCCGACGGCCACGAGATCGTTCGTGTCGCCGATCGTCTGGCCGACATTCGGTATCGGGGGCATCAAGAGCTTGAGGAGGACCTTCCCTACTCGCCGCGCCTCCCGTCTCTCTTACGGAAAGCCCGCATTCTCTTCGATCACGACGGCATCGGAGCCAAGGTCATCGAACGCGCTAACCAACGATTCCGACAGGGGCCGCCCCCTGTCAGCATCAATGAACAGATTCGGATGAAGGCGGAGTCTTTTCATTGGCTGGGGAAGGCGCGGGATGTGGCCGACAAGCCGGCCACCGCACAGTATCTCCTCTCGATATTTTTTGATGACGTCGTCAACGCGTTCTTCCGGCTGCGGGGCTTCTGGCTGACCGCGCCAGTTGACGTAACAAAGTTCATCGCCTCACGTGATGTGGCACTGGGTGACCTGGTTGGGCGATTCCTGACCGCGGCAACTCTGCCGGAACGGCTCAACTTGGGCCGCGATCTTGCCGATCATCTCTTTAAGGACGTACCGAATCCTGCCAGAATCGATTGACAGGACTTCAGAACTCCTCTTTGAGGATCGTGATTCGCGGGATCCCAGCCAGCCATGACCGCACCAGAAGGAGTCGCTATGGAAATCGGGTTCATCGGGCTCGGAAAAATGGGAATGAACATGGTCACCCGGTTGCAACGTGACCGGCACCGGGTGGTGGTCTATGACCGATCAGCGGACCTGATCAAGCGGGCCGAAGGGGTTGGATGTCTCGGCGCCTCCTCGTTAGCTGACCTCGTCGGCCAGCTCAAGGCCCCACGCGCGGTTTGGATCATGGTCCCATCCGGCGCGCCGACTGAGGAGACCGTTCAGGCCATCGCGACGCTGCTCCACGCGGGCGACACGGTGATCGATGGTGGCAACACCAGATTCCACGACGATGTTCGACGAGCCGCGGATCTCAAGAGGAAACAGATCCACTATATCGATGCCGGCACTAGCGGCGGCATTTGGGGGCTGACAGTCGGCTACTGCCTGATGGTGGGTGGCGAGGAGGCGCCGGTGAAGCAGCTCGCGCCAATCTTCACGACGCTGGCGCCGGAACAGGGCTGGGCGCACATGGGCGGGGTGGGCGCAGGGCATTACGTGAAAATGGTGCATAACGGAATCGAGTACAGCATGATGCAGGGGTATGCAGAAGGCTTCGAACTCATGGCGAAAAGCGACTATAAGCTCGACCTCGCAAAGATCGCAAACCTCTGGATGCACGGCAGCGTCGTCCGCTCCTGGCTCTTGGAATTAGCGGCCGGCGCCTTGAAAGAGGATCCGCGGCTGGAACAGTTGAAGGGCTATGTGCAGGATTCCGGCGAGGGTCGCTGGATGATCGCCGATGCGATCGAGAAGGAGGTACCCGTTCCGACACTCACCTCGGCATTGTTCACTCGATTCCGATCGCGGCAGAACGAGTCGTTTGCGGAAAAAATGCTGGCCGCGCTACGCAATGCCTTTGGCGGCCATGCGGTCCGCCGGTAACGCCGGAGCCCTATGCCTCCCAATAGCCCACGCATCGATATCAGCCCCTCACAGGAAACGATTCCCCCGGTTGAGCCCTGTACACTTGTCATTTTCGGCGGCTCCGGCGATCTGGCGCGTCGGCGTCTGATTCCTGCCCTCTACAACTTACTCCTCGACGGGCTCCTTCCGCCAAACTATGCGGTGATCGGATTGGGCCGCAAGTCGATGACCGACGAAGCATTCCGCTCCACGGTTCGTGACGGCATCACCACACATTCACGGCAAGCCTTGGTAGAAGACAAGTGGAAGGACTTCTCGCAGCACCTGTTTTACGTGTCGGGGGAAAATGAGGACCCGAACACCTATGCCAGACTGAAATCCCGAGCAGAAGAGCTTGAACGGGACCTCCAGTTGCCCGGCAACCGGATTTTCTACCTGAGCATCCCTCCCACTTCGTTTGTGCCAGTCTGCGAGGGACTAGAGCAAGCCGGATTAGCGACGAAGCCGGGGGCTCACGCTCCCTACGCCCGCGTCATCATCGAGAAACCAGTCGGCCGAGATTTGCCCTCTGCTCAGACGATCAACCGCGTGACAGGTCGCGTGTTCGACGAATCACAGATCTTCCGCATCGACCATTATTTGGGGAAGGAAACCGTTCAGAACCTGATGGTCGTCCGTTTCGCCAACGTCATCTTCGAGCCGATTTGGAACCACAAGTACATCGATCACGTGCAGATCACGGTGAGCGAAACGGAAGGCGTCGGGACCAGGGCCAGTTACTATGAAGAAGCAGGTGCGTTACGCGACATGGTACAGAACCATATGCTGCAACTGCTTTGTCTGGTCGCGATGGAACCCCCTTACTCCCTCGACCCTGATGTGGTGCGCAATGCGAAGATGGAAGTCCTCCGCTGCCTCAGGCCCATCACCGATCGCGATGTCGAGCATGTCACCGTCCGCGCCCAATACAGCGAAGGCACGGCCCATGGCGGACCCATCCCGGGATATCGTCGAGAGAACGGAATCCGCCCTGATTCCACGACGGAAACCTATGTCGCGCTCAAATGTTTCGTGGAAAACTGGCGCTGGGCCGGCGTGCCATTTTATCTGCGGACCGGAAAAGCGCTCCCCCATCGCGCCAGCGAGATCGCGGTGCAATTCAAGGACATTCCGCAGATCCTGTTCAACACCGATGTGCAGCACCCGCAACCGCCGAACGTGTTGGCCTTGCGCATCCAGCCGGAGGAAGGGCTCTCTCTCCGCATCGTCTCGCGTGTGCCGGGAACCCGCGAGCAGACCCACCCGGTGGAAATGGACTTTCAATACAGCGACGTCTTCGGCCGCCCTTCGCCAGAAGCCTACGAGCGTTTACTCTTGGATGTGATGGCCGGTGACGCCTCCCGCTTCATGCGGCGGGATGCCGTTGAAGCCTCCTGGGCTTGGATCACCGAGATTCTAGAAGGATGGCGGCGGCAAGAGTTGCGATGGCTGCCTGAATATCCTGCGGGAACATGTGGGCCGGTCGAAGCCGATCGTCTCATTGAAAAGGACGGACGGACCTGGCGGACCTTGTAACGATTCAATTCATATCAGCCGTAGCTGCTTGAGAATCTCTTCTCTGGTTCCCAGCCCGCCGATATACCGCTTGAACTCTCCCTGGTGATAGAGAGCCAATACCGGCAATGAGCGAACCTCCAGCTCCGCTGGAATCTGGAAGTTTTCCTCGACGTTCATTTTCAGGATCAGCAACTTGCCGTTCACATCGGGCTCGAGCTTCTCGAGTTCACGCATCAGCGCTCGACAACTCCCGCACCCCGGTTTCCAGAACTCCACCAGAACAGGCACCCCCGCCTGTCCCACGACGTGATCGAAGTCGAGATCGGTTACATCACGCATCCTGGTCCCCCGCCCTCACGACCTGCTCGCGAACGCTACAGCAAACACCTCCTCATACAATCGCGTAGCAAGCAGTCGATATCCGGCCGTGGTCAGATGGAGCCCGTCATTGGAATATACGGCCGCAAGTTGTTGAGTCTCAGGCTCCGCCGTGGCGGCAAAGAGATCGAATGCCGTCAGTCGTTTCGATTCGGCATAGCGGAGAATCAACCCGTTAAGCTGGAGCCGACGATCAAGGTGCCCTGCGAACCATCGACGTCCCTCCTCACTGCAAAAATCGTCACCCATTCTGATCGATGGAACGGTCACCGGCACCGGCGTGATCCCGGCCGCTGCGGCCAATTCATACATTTTGAGGAGATTGCGCATTATGTCTGGGGGCGCTGCGTTCCATCCAAGATCGTTCGTTCCGCCGAGAATCACCACATAAGCCGGCTGGTGGACAAGAACAGCTGACCGAAACCGCATCGCCATTTCACCGGTCAGTTCACCGCAAATGCCGCTCACGGATACGCGCACGGAAGGCCCTGTCAATTCTTGCAGAAAATGCCCATACGGTGTCTCGGTGCCTTGAGGATTGTCGGCAGTGGGCGATTGAAATCCTGCCGTGAGGCTGTCTCCAAAACACACAATGTGGCGCGACGCAATCATCAAGATGAGACGGATTCTACCGGCCTAGCCACGAGGTTCACAATGCCCTCGCGTCCGTAGCTGTAGGAAAGGTTAAGAGCGGCTATTATCTTGACGATTCAGCACCTCCAGGGTACGACTAATCTCAATGGATGAGACGAAAATAGACAACGACGCACGGCCAATTACGCTCACAAAAGAGCCTGCCAACGCGGAACTGGCCTCCGTCAAGCGGCTCCTTACGCTCTTGGACAAGACCGCGAAGTCCAGCCGCACCTACGGGGCAGCAAACCCTGTGGCGCAGAAATTCTTTCAACAGTTGTTCGAAGGACTCACGGCTCACCTAGTCACTTACTCTAAATTGGCGTTTCTAGTTCAACGCTCCGAGCTGTACTTCAATGGGGAAATGGTCTACCGATCCGAGCAGGATTCGAGCCATGAAAGCGTTGCGTTCAAACTCTATGCGGATGGCATTCGGGAGCTCGCATTCCTCGAAGGTCTTTCTGCTGAAGACCTCTCATTTTTCCTTGATTCGCTTTGGGACAGCTTCGACTCCGAGGAAGGTGATGACGACATTGTGACTCGTTTATGGTCTAAGGACCTCTCCACCATCACCATAGCCACCGCCGAAGAAATCGTCAAAGCCTCGACCGATGGGGATGTCTTTGCGCTGCCTACTGCCGGGATGATGGAGGCATCGGAATCGAGCCTGCGGGACCTTCTGAGTCAGGAGCAGGCCAAGGCCAAGAAGGAGAAGAGGCTTGAAGGGGATGGAAGCAGTCCCTCGGGCGACAAGCCAGGCCGATTCCAGTCCGGTCATGTGGGCTATGACATCTCCGAAACAGAATCAGCCGAACTGACGAAGGAGATTGAGGCTGAGAGCACCAGAGATAACACGACATACCTATTGGATATGCTCATGGCGATCCTGGCATCGGAAAAATCTCCTGCGATCCTGACCAAACTGCTCGACCTCTGGGGAAACGTTCTGGACTCTTTGACGGCCCAGGGCAGATGGACCGAGTTAGACAGCGTCCTCGGACTGCTACATGTCACCGCTGAGGTCAGACCGGATCTCCACGACGATCACAAGAAACAACTGGCGGCCCTGCTCAACAACCTCGGTCGACTTGAACGCGTGAAGATGATGGAGACCTATTTGAACAAGAACCCCAACGCAACCACGGAAGGATTGCCGGCGGTTCTGCTGTCGATGACGCCGGCGGCCGTCCCTGCCTTGTGCACCCTCTTGGCAAATCTGGAGGCTCCCGCCCATCAGGCGATCGTGGCTGAAGCCCTCGAGACACTCGCGAAAGATCAACCTGATCACGTGCTGCGCGGTTTGGCCGATCGTCGGCCTCGTTATGTCAAAAACCTTCTCGCGATTCTTCTCAAATGGAACAATCCACGATTTGCAGACGCCGTTGAAAAACTGGTGCGCTATCCGGACATCCAGGTACGAAAGGAAGTGGTACGAGCGATCGGGATATTCCGTCTCAGCGGAAACGGGACGAAACTGGTCGCATTCTTACATGATGCAGAGGAGTCAGTGCGGCTAGCGACACTCAAGCTGCTCATCACCGGGCAATATAAGACGCCCTTCTCCGCTTGGTCACCCCTCGTATCAGCGGACACGTTCAAGGATCGACCACTCAGTGAAAAGCGCGCCGTGTTCCTAGCCATGCGTGCGACGAGTGGCGATGAGGTCATTCCGTTCTTTGAAAGCCTGTTCACGGAATGGTCCTGGACCAACCGGAAAAAAAAAGAGGAATTTGCCACCCTCGCCGCCGAGGCATTGGGGAAATTGGCCACTCCTGCTGCCTTCACCGCCCTTGAACTGGGTCAGAAAAAAGGTAGCGCTCCCGTGCGGCAAGCCTGCATCGCCGCACTCGCCCAAGCCCAACGACAGCAGCTTCTCAAGCAGGCTGCATCATAGTAAGGAGCCTTTACGGTGACTGACTTCAAGATCAAAGAGGCCCCGGCCACGGATGAACAAGCCCGACCGATCCTGACGCACGAAAAATCGCTGTCTCAGAAAATCGCCCACGGGTCGGAGGCCGGGGACATCCTGGACCAGCAGATGGTCATGCTGGGAATTCAGCTGGTCACACAGCTGAACGTCTTGATTAAGACCTCCCGCATCTATGATCCCACCAACGCAGCATTAGATAACCCCGTCGACGCGATGCTGACCTTAATCAAAACCATGGCACACGACCAACCGGTCACACTCCGCCTGCAGAACGATTTCTTGTTTCTCGGAGATAGTCATTTGAAAGTGACCGCTCAGCAGATGGCTGTGGCCACCAGCGTCATCGATGCCCTGAACGCCTGGAGGATCGGAGGGGTGTCATTCTCGTTCACCGTGGAATCAAAGGATCTGCGTGGATTCGCCGCTCTCTTTGTCGGTCTTGATCCTGAAAATAAAACCATTGAAGATTTTCGGAAAGAAATCACCGTGCGGGGAATCGCCGGGATTGAACTAGAAGAAGAACGGCAACTGCACGTCCGAGAAGGCAGCGGACCGGTGGGGAAGAACGGATCAGAAACGGTAGGGAGCACGGGACCCGAGGGCCCGAGAAGCACCGATCCAACACCACAACGGAAGATGAATGCCAAGAACGGCTATGCCAAAGTGGCAAGATCAGTCGGAACACTGACGCAATCGGCCCGTGAAAGAGGAACGGTCAGCTTTAAACAGGCGAAACGGGCGATCCAAAACATCGTCGATCTCATGATGGATGATGAGGCCACAGTCCTCGGGCTCACGACGCTTCGTTGCCACGATCAGTACACACATAACCATTCGGTGAATGTGTCGTTGCTTTCCATCGCGCTGGCTAATCGCGCCGGCTATCCCAAAGGTGAACTGGCTGACCTGGGCCTTGCGGCACTGTTCCATGACATGGGTAAATCCACCATTCCCATGGAGGTCCTCAACAAACCGGGAGAGTTTTCCGATGATGACTGGGTGGCCATGCGCAATCACCCCACGGAGGGAGTCCTGAGCCTTTCGAAACTGAGAGGGATCACGAATCTACCGGGCCGCATGGCAGCGGCCTCCTTCGAACACCACATGAACCTCGACTTCTCCGGATACCCGAAGCTTACCGTACCCTGGACACTCTCACTGACTGGCCGCATCCTCACGATCGCAGACTGTTACGATGCCATGACCTCCTCCCGTGTCTATCGTCGAGAACCCATGTCCCCATCGAAGGTGTTGAACATGATGTTCTCCAAGTCTGGCAAGGCATTTGACGCGGTCCTGCTCAAGCTTTTCGTGAACTGTGTTGGCATCATCCCCATCGGCAGCCTGGTCATGTTGGAGACGAGTGAGCTGGCGGTCGTGCTCAAACCAGCTGTGGACAAGACCAATGCCGAACGACCGTTCGTCAAAGTCATTACCGATCCACAAGGGAACTCGATCGATCAGGGACGCGAGGTGGACCTGACCGAAAAAGATGAAGCCGGAGATTTCCGCCACAGCATTATCCGCTTAATCGATAACACCGAATACAAGCTCGACACCAGCCGATACTTCGTCTAGCCTCCACGCAGCCCCATCCCTTGACAGCGCCTGGTCCCCCAGTTATTCTCGCAACGATCACACTGATCGCATTGTTTACCAACAAGGAGCGCGTGATATGCATACAACGGGAATCCTCTTGGGGCGGATCACCCTCTCTTTGGTCGCCGCAGGCATGTTGCTGCTCGGATCTCATCCTGCTGCGCAGGCTGCCGAGGTCTTCAAGATGGGTGTCGTCGACCCTCAGTCGGTTTTAGAGAAATCGAAGGCGGGCAAGAAAGCCTTGGATGGGCTCAAAGAATATGTGTCCACCAGACAGAAACTCTTGTCTCGGGATGAAGAGGAGTTGCGCAACACAGAAAAGACACTCAAGGAGCAACTCTCGAAGCTCAGCGACACAGAAAAAAAAGAAAAGGAAACACAGTTTCGCGCCAAGATTCAGGACTACCAGAAACGCGCGCAGGAATTTAATCAGGAACTGCAGGGAAAACAGAAGGAATTGGTCGATGACTACATGAAGAGGATTGCCTCGGCTACGCAAACAGTGGCGGAAAAAGGCGGATTTGCTCTCGTCGTCGATAAGGGCAGTGAACAAACAGTCAAGATCGTGATCTACAACAAAGACACCATCGATTTAACCGACCAAGTGATCAAGGAGTTCGATCGAACCAATAGCAAGTAACCACTCGATCCCGCACACCTCAATACATGCTCCAAACTGGATGGGACCTCAGCGTTTCTGCGGTCCCATCAACACTCCATCGGATGGCCCGCATCCCGCCAGGCTTTGATCCCTCCATTCATTGACAGCACATTGGTATAGCCCATCTGCTGAAGCGCATCCGCGGCCAAGGCGGACCGATAGCCACCTCCGCAATAGAGCAGAATGGCTTCAGATTTATTGGGAATTTGTGTTTCCACATCGCGTTCGATAATCCCCTTTCCCAAATGCCGAGCGCCTTTCGCATGATCTTTCGCAAACTCATGGTCTTCACGCACATCGATAAAGTGCAGAACCTCACCCCGATCGAGCTTGGTCTTGGCTTGCGCCACTGTACATTCTTTGATCCGTGCCCGTGCCGCATCCACTAACTTGAGAAAACCAGGATTATGTTTCATCCCTCAACCTCTCTGTATTCAGCTTCAAAATAAGGTTGTTTGTTCGACCCCAGGCCTGCAAAAGGTATCGGGAACCGCGGCGTCACGCAACATCGACAATCCTGCCTTGCGTCTGGACATCTCAAATAACTGTTCAATCATCGCCCAATAGGGACCGACGCCATGGTGACGTTCAAAAAATCCCCCCTTGCTGATCGCTCCGCCACGCGTCTCCCGAATACGATGTGTAATTTTGGCAATCCGATCTGGGAATGCTTCCGCCATTCGCTCCATGAACACCGGCTCGACAGATCCAGAAAGACGCAGCAGCGTCGCCATCGCCCCTACCGCCCCCGCTTGTTTCGCTCGTGCCAACAGATCAGGCACATCCTCATCGTTGAGACCCGGAATGATTGGAGACACCGAGATTCCGGTGGAAATCCCGGCTTCCGCCAAGGTCGCCATCGCCTCGAAACGTTTCCGGCTGGAGGGTACGTGAGGTTCGACCTTGCGTGCCACGTCATCGCCTGAAAACGGTATGCTGAAATACACATGAACCGACGCCTTCTCATGCAATCGACGCAACAGATCCAGATCGCGCAGCACCAACACCCCCTTTGTGATGATACCAACCGGATTCCGATACTCGGCACAGACTTCCAGGCAGGCCCGCGTCAATTCCAGCGAAGCCTCCAGTGGCTGGTAACAATCGGTGTTCCCTGAGAACAGAATCAATTCGCCCGTCCATGATGGCTTCTCGAACGTCCGGCGAAGCAAAGTGGCGGCCTCCCGCTTCACGATGATCTTGGACTCGAAGTCAGTTCCCGCGCCAAATCCCCAGTACTCATGCGTTGGTCTGGCATAGCAATAGGCGCAGGCGTGGAAGCACCCCCGATAGGGGTTGAGACTCCATCGAAAGGGCAAATCGGGACTGTCGTTCCGACTGAGAATGTCGCGGGTTGCATCTTCAAACATTTGCAACTGAGCGTGGGGAGCAGGTTCCAAGAGATCTCGGTGCTGTGATTCAAACGGATTGGGCGGATTCATCACCGTGCGCATAGAGATATGGTCTTCGATTCTTCTACTCCTGTCAACGGAACAAATTCCACCTGATCAGGAGAAAAATCACGGCCCGATCGATTGACTAACCCCTACCCCGATGTTAGATTCCAGCCGCTTTCTGGAACACACCGCATGTACGATCTCCGCACACTCCGCGACAATTTGGATAGCATTAGGGAACAGCTAGGCCCTCGTGGTTCCGATGTCGCTTGGGATAAACTCCGCACGCTGATCGAACAACGTCGAACATTGACCGGCCTGGTCGAGCAACTTCGTTGTGAGCTGAAAAAGGGATCGGATGAGGTCGCCAGGCTGAAACGGGAGAACCAGCCGGCAAATTCCTCCGTGGCTGCCATGAAGACCGTCGGCGAACGGATCAAGAAGATAGAAGACGAACTGCGGGGCGTCGAGGAACCTCTTATTGATCTGAATCTCCGCATCCCGAATCTCCCACATGTCTCGGTGCCGGAGGGAAAAGATGCAGGCAGTAACAGGGAGGTTCGGCGGTGGGGATCTCCGCCCACGTTGAGCATATCTGCAAAGAGCCATTGGGATCTCGGCGAAGCTCTCGGCATTCTGGATTTCGACCGGGCCGCGAAAATCGCCGGTGCGCGATTTGCGGTCCTGACCGGAGCAGGCGCGCGACTCGAACGGGCCCTCATCAACTATATGCTCGACCTTCACACCACACAGCATGGCTATCGGGAGGTCCTCCCGCCACTCCTCGTCAATCGTTCGAGCATGACCGCAACCGGCCAATTGCCAAAATTCGAAGAGGATCTCTTTCGCCTGCGAGACGAAGACTATTTCTTGATTCCGACGGCAGAAGTGCCGGTGACCAATCTCCACCGTGACGAGACGCTCAACGAGGACGTTCTGCCGATCAGATATGCGGCCTATACCCCGTGTTTTCGGCGCGAGGCAGGATCTTACGGGAAAGATACCAGGGGGCTCATTCGCCTCCATCAATTTAACAAGGTGGAATTAGTCGCATTTGCGAAACCGGAACAATCGTATGAGGAATTGGAACGGTTGACCAACCATGCCGAAGCGATCTTGCAGGGATTAGGACTTCATTACCGAGTCATGAGCCTCTGTACCGGCGATATGGGGTTCTCCGCAGCAAAGACCTATGACATCGAAGTGTGGCTTCCTTCCCAGAACCAATATCGGGAGATCTCCTCCTGCACCAACTTTGAAGGATTTCAGGCCAGGCGAGCCAGTATTCGATATAAGGGCATAGCCGGAAAGAAGGATACAAAAACAGAATTTGTCCATACTCTCAATGGGTCGGGCCTTGCCGTCGGGCGCACACTCGTGGCCATCCTCGAAAACTTCCAGCAACCGGATGGGAGCATCACGATACCGGAGGCGTTGCGTCATTACATGGGTGGGCTTGAGCGAATCCGCAAAGAATAGGATACTAACAGCAGCATGCCGTCGCCAGGTACTGAACGGTTCCCGGCTTTGGAATCCGAGGGAAATAAGAATAAGGGAAAAGCTTCCGGCATATGTTCAGAGCGCTTGAATGGTGAGTGATCCGGCTTGAATGAATTCTATGGTTGGAGGGGTGACGGAGCGGCCGAACGTGCCAGTCTTGAAAACTGGAGACCTCGCAAGGGGTCCGCGAGTTCAAATCTCGCCCCCTCCGCCAACGATAAACAATGCTAGGTTCATTACTTCAGCAGTCAGCCTTCAGCTCGGGTTCCTGATACCCACGCCACCGCACGGATAAGCTTCCAGGATACCGCCCCTGCCCTACCTCAAGTTTGCCCTAAGATCTTGGGGAGTCACTACCTTGCAGCTCAACGATTCGTCTGATTTATTGATAACGAGTGGGGTGTGATGCCCACCCCGATTTATCTGTGTTTCCAATTTCTCATCTGCAATGAGTCTCACAATTGAAACGCATATAATAACATTCAGTTACTCTTGCAAGATATTGATATAAATAGTTTTAAGCACATTGCAAGGCATCATCCCCCTCTTTAGTTCGGCTCCACCTACCTCTAAGGTATTTTCAAAAACTCGGCTCTGTCGCAAGATCATGCTCAGTAACGTGTTTTCTGGGCATCATTTCTTGAAGGAGAGACCGATGCACAAACAGATAGGGAAGATCGGAGCCATTCGTCGGGAACTAGACGGGAAAGCCTGTCCCTGCTGCGGAGGCCATAAGTACCAGCTCGTCCTTCGCGGGAACGTGCAACCGCAAGCTGGGAGACTCTTTGCCCGCTGTTCTCAGTGCCAGCGTCCTCGCGGATTCGATGAAGACCTCGGTCAAATACTCTGGATGTAAGAAGACTTCGTCATCACCTCAATACAAAAGGAAGACACGATGCACCTCCTTTCACCAATCAACTACATCAAGTCGCGAAGGGCTCGCACGAAGCAGACGCTCACTGCGCTGCAGATGTTGACAGTTAGCGGTGTGGTCAGACCCAGCCATGTTGAGCTCCGTTATGCGACACCCGTCGCCAGTATTACCGCGTTCCGCAGGCAATCAACTGCGATCGATCATTCACAAACTCGACCCATCCCTGTTCGGTCGTGGAAACATAACATCGCGGTCAATATGGAACAGACATGGCGATGTGCGTGTAGCCTCTCATCCACCCTCACCCACTTCGCGAAAAAACCGATCGTACTCCAATGGACCAAGCAGTTAGGCGGATGATCCTTCGCCGTCTTCCTGAGAGTTTTTCTCGATCTACCTCGCGAATCGCTTGTACCTCTCACATAGCCTGAGGTAAGATCACGCCTCGCTTGCTGGTGATCCTACGTTCATCGACCTGCGTCGCAGATGATTGGGAACCCCGCATAGAGCTGAGACCAGTGGAGAGGTGGCCGAGTGGCCGAAGGCAACGGTTTGCTAAACCGTCGTAGGGGCAAAACCTCTACCGAGGGTTCAAATCCCTCCCTCTCCGCCACAGCCCATCGCGAGGCTCTCAGAAAGTGGATAGCCAGGCAACTTGATTTTTCTTGGACGATCCTGTAACAGTGCCTCGCTCTTCTTGCCGTGACCGTGCCGAGGTAGCTCAGTTGGTAGAGCACAGCCCTGAAAAGGCTGGTGTCGACAGTTCAATTCTGTCCCTCGGCACCACTTTTCCACTACTTACGCGATTCTGAATTAGTTCTAGGTAGGATGGTGGCACCTGGAAGGCATTTTCCTGCTTTTTTGGCACCGATTTCTTCGCGTAGTTTCTGCTCGGTCAAGACAGCGAGCCGGGTCACCGCGTCACGTAACCGCGAATCCCATCGTGGAAATACAAGTCACCGGTTCCGGGAAGACGATGGCCGAGAAGTTTTTCGATGACGATATAATCCGCTCCGGCTTCGAGCAACCATGTAGCAAAGGTATGCCGCAGGTCATGGAAGTGGAGTTCATGCACCCCTGCCCGTTCAATCGTTTCGAGCCACCGATGCTTGAAGGAATTCGCGTTCTTTCACCGCCCAAAGAAATGTCCATCGAAGAAGCGACGATCTCCAACATGTGGGAGATCGCCGCGATTGTCGAACTACTGGAACAGAAGGGCCTCTGTACAAGGTACAAGCAAGACCTGCACACCATCATCGACGAGCTACGCCGCAAGGATCCACGAGCCAGCATCCCTGAGACCGCCTTCCCTGAGCCATACCTTCCTCACTGAGACGCAGAACTCTTAGAGCTTATCTATACGAGACGAGCTGAGCACTGAGCTGCCTTTGAGTCATTTCTAAAGCCAAGACCGAGAATCGCATCACACTTCTGACAATCTGACGAGACCAGGATGATCGCCGTTGTCGGTTTCGGTATTTTTGTCCACATCATCTGGATTCTCAATCGTCACGATCTGCAGGGTGACAATCAGCGGTTTGCCCGCCAGAGGATGATTGAGATCGAGCTCAGTCGTCTCCGGAGATATCCTCACGACTATGGCAGTCCGACCTTCGTAATCATATACAATATCGCCTTCACGGGCGTCGAGGGGCAAATCGGCTGTCCGGATAGTTGTAGTCCTGGTTTCATCGTAGGGGCCAAAACCTTCTTCCGCCGAAAGAGGAAAGGTTTTGGCCTCTCCCGGTTTCATCCCCGCCATCCGCTGCTCGATCGCGGGCGGGATAATATGCTGGCCCTGTACGAATTGCTCGGTATCGCTGTAGGTCGTGGTGGAGGTATCGCGAAGCGTGATTTGAAACCGCACCGTCACGTTGGCTCCGTCCCGCACCACATCGTCGTCCGTCTTTACTAGCGTTGGAAATACCTTGACAAAATTGTTAACGAACTCCTGCCCTAAGAGCAGGGCTTCGCCAATCGCGCTCACGAAGAGGATCGCACTCAAAATGAGGATCGCACTCAAGAAGAGGATAAGTCGTGTAGGCATGCCGCGTCCTCCTTTCCCACGTCCTTGTTAGGTTCGACGCCCAGCGTCAGTTTTTTGGCATCACATCATGATCCGGTACTCCAGACAAATTCGTACTGGCATGGCCAAGATCGCCTGCAGACATACCGCAATCGCTGCTGCTATGAATATCATCATGAAAGCTGGATGCATTATGTCGGTACTTCCTTGGCCGGAAATCGGAATCAACAAAAGGGAATCTTGCACCTTTCGAGGTTGAACAAACCGCAAATGGCTTGCCACCGATTTTGGTTGGACGGCAATAGTGAACATCTTCAAAGTTGTCGAGATGTTAGGATGATTCTCAGAAGCGGGACAAAATAAGGACCTGCCTGTCCTGCGAAACAGTTTGTCCGTCGACGGACATTCTATCCATTGTATCGTGCTGGTGGTATCGGAAGTTCGTACCTTGTTCCGGGCCCCCTCTCCGGTCTGATGCCTCACGGGATGTGTCGGACAGGACGGGGAGGAGAGGAGTCGATGTCCGGAGAGCCGGCGGATAGGATCATGGCGCCGATCTGGTCTCCCGGTGTACTGCTTCTGTATCCATGAACTTCGTGAAGCACGGCGGACAGTACGTGTGACAATGACGGAAAACTACCAGATTCACGCCATGTGTCTGTCGATACGTCCGCAGCGTTCCCCAACGGTTGCGATCCTGGGAAGATTCGGTCTCGTCTCGAATCTTTCTGCAAATACAACAGACAAGGAGCCGTTTCGGTGCGATGAACGACTCTCTCATGAGGGCGGACGGCGCCTCACGAGTGGTCTGAGCAACCGGTCCATTGCGAGACATCCAGCACTTCCTTCATTCACCCTCCAGACAGGGACGAGCAACGCGGCGGTGTGGTGAACTTTATGTATGTTTATGTATGTATTGAGGGGTATGTATCTATATTTATGCTCGGAGCAGCCGTTTATAGGACTCGGGAATTCCCCAGTCCCACTCGAAGAACCTACAAACCGTAAATACATAGATAGATCCTAATTCGATCTTCAACGACATCGGGGCCTATAGTCCACTGAGTCCCACGAATCCCAGGAACTCGATCCGCGGCGGGTACGGCAGTCCCCATTAGTCCCTACTCCGCCATGAATCCGATTGCGATTCGTGTGCATCATCATCTCTATGACCAGGAAGGCAACTACCGTGGCGAACTCAGCCAACAAGAATCCACTCGATTCAGATTCGGTCAGTAACCTGCTGGGACGCTACGGTAGCTCGCTCTCGCCCGACACACTGAACAATCCCCTTGGTCCGGGAAACCCATTCGATTCCGGAAGTCCAAAGAATCCTTACGGGCGAGGCAGACGGATAGAAGGGTGATAAGCAGGGTGATTCACCCACCGCACACCAAATAGATAGAGACGATCCTGGAAAGCACCGAATTTGTCTACGAGCGAGCAATAACCGCGCACTCACGGCCTACGCTGGCAATATGACAAGTGATACGGTGGTGTTTACCAACTCAGACGCACAGGCGTGGAGACCGGTTAGGCCAGGTAGTCTTGGTCAAACCGTGTGGAGCATCGCGTGGGCCAAGCCGTGATCGATGAATGAGCGCCTGCGACTTGAAACGCTGTGCTCACGCGACGGGACAGAGGCTACCAGAGAGTGGGCGAAAGCAATCGCCGTCGCCTACAGTCGTTACATGAGTGACTCAAATCATTATGTCTCTCAACCCGATTGAAGACCACGCTTCGAGAACAGCATTCGTGAGTTGAAGATGTTTGCAGATACTGGGGTGATTCCAACTTAGCCTACCGCCCCTGCCCATCCTACTATGCAAAATCGCGCAGCGAGAGGAGTCATGGGTGTGCTATCTCTTTCTGGCGAGATGTGCCGCATCGAACGAACAGGGCAATTACCCACACCATCATCCATGGGCCTTTGTGGCAGGGAAGAGAAAGAGAGGCCATCTCGCAACTCTCCTAGGAGAGTTCCTAGCTCCCCTGGCATTCTGAACATTATATAAAAGGTAGATCAGTCGCCGGAATATTTATCCACCCATAGATGATCGATATGCGCTATTTGGCCTTGGCAGTCGATTACGACGGGACTCTTGCTTCCTCAGGTATAGTGACCGACAGTACGGTTCTCGCCATCGAACGACTCGTGGCCTCCGGCCGTAAATTTATCCTTGTGACAGGGCGTCTGCTTCCGGATTTGCTTGAGGTCTTTCCCCACGTGTCGTTGTGTGAGCGGGTCGTGGCGGAAAATGGAGCCGTCCTCTACCGGCCCGCAACCAAAGAGATCAGGCTTCTCGCTCCCCCACCCATCCCTGCATTTCTAGAGGAGCTCTACCGACGGAAGGTGGCGCAGCTTAGCGTTGGACAGACCATCGTCGCAACGCGGCTTCCCTATGAGAAGATAGTTCTGGAGGTGATCCGGGATCTCGGCCTTGAATTGCGCATCGTGTTTAACAAGGGTGCCGTGATGGTCCTACCCACCGGCATCGACAAGGCCAGCGGGCTGGCCGCTGCGCTGGGAGAATTAGAATTGTCGCCCCACAATACCGTGGGAATTGGGGACGGTGAGAACGATCATGCCCTCCTCAATTTTTGCGAGTATGGGGCGGCCGTCCAAAACGCCGTCCCCATGTTGAAGAAAACTGCCGACCGGACTACCGCCAAGGACCATGGAGACGGGGTGGCCGAGATTATTGGGGACCTCCTGTATAACGACCTCGAAACCGCGGAGCAAACGGTCGTCAGGCACCGCATTCTGCTGGGAACACGAGAGACAGGAGAGGAGGTCTTTCTGCATCCGGCACGAAAAAGTTTGTTGCTCGCCGGACCTTCCAGCAGCGGAAAATCCACGCTCGCAACCGGTCTCTTGGAGCGGCTCGGACAGCGCGGTTACCAATGCTGCATAATTGATCCAGAGGGCGATTACGAGAATTTTCCGCAAGGGATCATGTTTGGCACTCCCCAACGCGGTCCGAGCGTCGATGAAATTGTAAAGGGCCTCGCCAGTCCGGATAATCACGTCGTCGTGAACTTGGTCGGCCTTCCGCTCCAGGATCGGCCTTCGTTTTTTCTTGGATTGTTGCCGCGGCTTCAGGAGATGGGGGCAAAGACCGGCAGGCCCCATTGGATGTTGCTTGACGAGACGCATCATCTTCTGCCGGCCAACTGGAACCCTGCCTCCCTCATATTTGCCCACAAATTATCCTGCACGATCTATGTGACGGTCAAGCCAGACCAAATCGAACGTTCGATTCTGGAGTGTGTGGACACCGTCATCGCGCTTGGGGAAAGGCCGGATGGTACCATTCTGAGTTATTGCACAGCGATCCAGAAGAAGCTCACACCCGAAGTAGAGGTGACACAGCTCGAGCCAGGCCGGGCCCTCGTCTGGACTCGAGCGAACAATGAGCCGCCGTTCATCATGCTCATTGCAGCCAGCGCCATGGAACGGAAGAGACATAGGAGAAAATATGCCGAAGGTGAATTGCCACCGGATCGGAGCTTCTACTTCAGGGGTGTCTCGGGGCAACTCAATCTCCGAGCCCAGAACTTGATTCTATTCATGCAGCTGGGTGAGGGAGTGGATGATGCCACTTGGTTGCACCATCTCAGGAAGCATCATTATTCGACTTGGATGGCCGAAGCCATAAAGGATGACTCACTCGCCAATGCCGTTCGCCAAATTGAAAATCAGCGAGAACTTACGTCGACCGAGAGTCGTCACTTGATCAGATCCACGATAGAAGAGCGGTACACCCTTCCTGCCGGCGGCAGCGACCGCGGCTCCTCCCTCTGACACTCATTCCTCTCGACCTACTTCACTGTCTGAATGAGTGTCCTGCCCCACTTAATTTCTGGAGAGTGTGTTGAAGATTGAGAACCGCCCATTCTGCTGAGATTTCAGCTATCTTCGAGTCTCCACGTCTCAAGGGACATTGGGTGCCCTCGCTCGTAGCTCTGTTGAGCGCTCTTCGGCTATTCCCCATGCAAGCTTGACGGTGAAACATCGACGACTTGGACAAAGTGATGAGACATGGAAGGATCATCCTCCACCAGGATGGAGACCGAGGTCGCCAACTTCCAGCGTGGCCTCTACCCGTTGCTCGATTTTTCTGGCGAACGCGTAGGAGATCTTTCACCACCGCACTCAATGTCGTCACCCTCACGCTGAGTGCCGCGGTGGCGTGGCGTCCGTCACTTTGGCCTCCGCCTGACGAAGCAGGAAGAGGATCATGCTTGTTTGGAGCGGGGTTATCCGGATCGCCTCCAAGGGTCGCCGGAAGCAAGTTTGTCTTCAAGATCTTTGAGGTCTTAACGCGCCTTCTCGTAGGCCGTTTCCTTCTCCAGCATACACCCCCCCTTCCTTCTCAAAATCGCGCGGTGGGCATCATGGCGTACCTCCGGCTGGGGTTGGGTGGGGGCTCGTATACGCCCGCATACTGCACAGAAATGCTTTGCGTGGGACCTAGGAAGTATCCTAGTTATAAGGCAGCATAGTTTTTTTCCGGCTGCCTGAACTTTCGAACGGAGGGGGTTGCTGGTCAATGACAATGGCGTTAGTATTTCTATTCTGTCCGCAGGCAGTTTGATTGGGGGGTGGACGGATGGAAGGAGGGGTAGAACAAAGGGTCAGAGTTATCGTCATCTTGCTGCTGATACTTTCGAGGCCTAAGTGTCTTGGACGATTGCCCTGATTTTTTTAGCGAGAAGCGTCAGAGTAGCTCCCTAACCGGGTGTGGTCCGGGGACATCACCTACGTCTCGACCATGGATGGCTGGCTCTATCTGGCCGTGGTGCTCGATCTGTACTCGCGCACCGTGATCGGCTGGGCGATGGACCACCGAATGACCGTAGATCTCGCCGAGCGTTTCCTCACCATGGCGCTGACGCACCGGAAACCCACGGCGGGGCTGCTGCACCACTCGGATCGAGGCAGTCAGTATGCCGCCACGAGATACCAGCAGTTGCTCACCACCCACGGCATCACCGCCAGTATGAGCCGCACCGGAAATTGTTGGGACCATGCCTGCGTCGAGAGCTATTTCGGCACACGAAAGCGCGAGCTCATCCATCATCGTCAATACCGCACACGGGACGAGGCAACACAGGATATTTTTGAGTAGATTGAAATGTTCTATAATCGGCGAGGTCGACACTCCACACTCGGCTACCACTCCCCGGCCGAGTTCGAGGCGAGAACGGCTATGGCTTAACCGAAGTTGTCCACGATCGAGATGATCTCTTGAAGCGTTGCTTGGCCGGCAGCGGGTGCAAACACTCTCCCGTAATCCAAAGCCATGTTATCAACTGGTATAAAACGCCACAAATGACCTCACCCCACCTGAACAGAACCGAATGGTCAAACCGGCACCAAGCCACGCTAGAACAGGAGTTCAGCTCTGCTGACAAGGGTTTGTGTGGAAGTATTGAAAGGCTTACAAAACCGCTACTCCTATGACTTCAGCGATACATGACCTACGGATCCCTCGAAGAACTCTTCGTAATTTCCCCTATTGTGAGGGAGGCATGCTTTTGGATCCTTGTGGCTCGACTGGAGGAATAGGCTTCGGTTTCGGAGGAGGAGTCGGTGAAGGAGGCAAGGGGCTGGGAGTCGGTGGGGGAATCGGAGAAGGCGGTAGCGGCTCGGGAGATGGCAAGGGTACGGGCAGTGGCGGTATTGGCTGTGGGGGCAACGGATCTATGAGAGGCAACGATGTAACAGAATCGGACTCCGCTCGACAAGGGAATGCCATGAGGAGTGTAAATATGAGATGGGCCGTCACGGCGGCTGATAAGGCCACGATCATTCGCCCCGACGCGGTCCATCCGAAATTGGTTTGTTCGCTGGCCATTGCATGCCTGACTGAAATGTTTTCGGGGCATCCCCGGTCGTCCAGCCGCTGGATGGATCCAGCGGCTCAACCGCCTCCAGACTGGTCCCCTTGACCTCTTGATCTGGATGTGTCCAGGATTTGGCCCGACGGATCCTGTCCCGAGCTTCCACCGGAATTCCCGCTGGCTCCTTCTGTCACCCTGGGAGGGGTGCCGCCGCTCGGCTCGAATGTTGTGCAACGGATGGGATACCTGTGAAGGCTATAAGACCTCCAGCAACAATGGCGACAGTGAACACCTGTACAGGTTTCATTGCTTCCCTCCTTTTAGATAATTAATGATGAGTTACCTATGAATTATGCTGGAGAAAGTCGGAACTCAGAACGAGTCCCTTCTTCTCAACTCCGATAGCTGTTTTCGACGAAGGCGCGAATTAAGGTGACCGGTCGAATGGAAAAAGTGGACCCCGAAGACCACGGAATGCGGGAGTTAGTCTCCATGGCTCTCATTGCATCCTCGCATCCTCCACTTGGAAGTGTTTCAGCCTTCGTGCGCTTCATGCATGGTGATAGCAAGGGAATCTCTTCAGCAGCACTAGATTAAACCCTAGGCAAATTAGGATTTACGCCCTAGGAGCTTCCTTGCACATGGAAGGGATCTGCGTATGAAAGGGCCACCGCCCATTCATGAACACTGTCCGCATCGGGGTGATAGCATCCATTTTTATTGCGGATGTATTGTGCTGGTATCCCGTCAAACGCAGACAATATACAATATGCACGAGGTGAACCATGTTGCTACACATCATTGCCGACTATGGAACAGGTGACTTGGCCTTTGCCGAAGTGGTGCAGCGCATTAAGCTTCACCTGCCGGATGCCGAACCCGTACTC
>Ga0070707_100000089_pt1 | contig 82091 bp, 68 predicted proteins | sample KBSK5502metaG_FD_65468 | JGI IMG/M metagenome (GOLD analysis project Ga0070707, IMG submission 65468) | Corn, switchgrass and miscanthus rhizosphere microbial communities from Kellogg Biological Station, Michigan, USA - KBS K5-50-2 metaG | ecosystem: Host-associated > Plants > Roots >... | reverse complement strand
AGCTACGACCCGCAGCGATCGCACTACTTTCAAGAAGCCGGGTTCGGTAACTTCGGAGAAGTTTACCGTCAGGGCTTTGTGCGAGGTTATGCTGACGGCTATCGCTCGTAGGATCTGGCTCAGCCGAATCTAATTTGGAATGCCGCGATGTAAGTCGCGGCATTTTTTTGTGCTCACAATTCTGTGTAAGGGCTAGGTGACCAACCGAATGGCTGAGTTTTCCGAGTGCAGTCTGGGGAAGTGGAGTCAACGGTTCCAGGCAAAGCCAGGTCCTGAACCTGCCGGATTTTGGCGAGCATAACCGACGGGACAGGTATATAATCCAGCCACTCTTCCCAAGGGCCGCGAAGAAGTTATTCCTTATTCAGCACATGAGGAGGCCGCAAAATGAATTTCGCTAAAACCAAACTAGGTGTTTTGATGTTGGCGTCCGCTTTTTCAATCGGCGCCGCGGCAGCAACGGTGGCAAACGGGCAGGAGGATCCAAAACCGGCCCCGGAAAGCCCCAGGGAGAGTTCGCCTCCGCCCAGCACTCCCAGTCAGCCCAGTGAACCGAGTCCGAGCAGCAATAGCAGTAGCAGCAGCAGCGGTAGCAGCAACAACAGTTCAAGCAACGACTCTGGTAGCAGTCGCAGCAACGACAGTGGAAGCGGCAACCGCCGGGACGATAGCTCAAGTCGTAGCAATGACGGTGGAAGCGGCAACCGCCGGGACGATAGCTCGAGCCGCAGCAACGACAGCGGAAGCGGCAATCGCAGGGATGACAGCTCAAGCCGCACGAGTCGTGATGAAGATTCGGGCCGGCGTGGAGGCAATGACAATCGCAGATCTGGCGGCGATAACAGCAGCGACCGGGTTCGCCGGAGCGGGGATGGAGATGGAAGCGAGAACCGCCGCGACCGCGCCATCGAAAACTCACCTGAGCCTGTAACCCGTACCGGTGATCGCAGTCGTGACCGCGATCGCGAAGGCAACAAAGATCGTGACAAGGATCGCGATAGAGGCTGGGATCGGGATCGCGATAAAGATAAGGACAAAGACCGGGATAAAGACCGCGACAAAGACCGGGACAAAGACGGCGACCGGCATCGTGACAAGGACCGCGACAAAGACGGCGACCGGCATCGTGACAAAGACCGCGATAAAGACGGCGACCGGCATCGTGACAAGGACCGCGACAAAGACCGGGATCGCGACAGGCATCGGCATCGCGATCGAAATCGCGAATACGAACCCACCACGATTTACCTGTCAGAAACTTATGGCAACTACACCTATAGCCGCAGTGCGTACGATCAGGGCTACGAAGATGGCTTGTACACGGGTGCAAATGACGCTCGGCGTGGACAGACCTACGAGCCATGGCGCTCTCACTTCCTACGCGGTGGAGCTCCGGGATACAACTCGGTTTATGGAAACAGGGACGTCTACGAGCAAGCGTATCGTGACGGTTTCCTCGCCGGTTATAGCGAGGGTTATCAAAACTGGCAGAGATATTTTACTGGCGGCGTTTTCCACCGGTAAATCCTGACTAACAAGCGCTGCAATGATGCCGTAGCCGAGGGCTGCGGCATTGTTGTATTAGGAGAGCCGCGAGGTCAGGGTCCCCAAGACGATGCTCTCGCCGTTGTACGGACGCATATCCGTTTGCGGGCACACGAAATCGTTTGTGACTGATATGGTTTAGGTGCATTTCTTGCCCTTGCGCGCGCGGGAATTGTGATCTCGTTGACGGCATGACAATTGCCAAACGAGCGACCGGAGGGTTAGACATGAAATCAAATTATCTTAGAAACAAGATCGGAAGAATCCTGCTGGCTGCGGCTTTCCTGGCAGGGGTTGGTATCGCGTCGAGCACCGCGGTTCAGGCCCAGTGGCCCTGGGAGCGGAATCAGAGCCGTCGTGATCGCCGAGATCGTGACCGTGACTATCGTCGCAATGACGATTACCGCCGCAACGATCCATACAGCCGCAATGGTGGTTATGGCAACATCTATCAGGTGGCGGTGAACCAGGGTCTTCAGGACGGGCTCTACACCGGTTCGAAGGACGCCCAAAGGGGACAGAACTATAACCCGCAGAGATCTCACTTTTATCGAAACGGGCATGGCGACAACGGCGGCTATGGACGGTACGGTAATAACTACCAATACCAACAGGCCTACCGCGATGGGTTCCTGCGAGGCTATGACCAGGGTTTCCGGCGCAATGGCGGTTACAACAATCGTCGCGGTAACAACGGACGATTTCCGTTCCCCTGGTAACTGATTACTGCCAGGCCGAAGACGCCCGGGCCATCAACTTAGTGGCAACTTAATGGCAACTTAATGGCCAACTAATGGCGATGTCGCTGACTGATCTTGGCGGCATCGCCTTTTCTTATTTCCACCGCTGCGACTCGCATCCCAACGTCCACTGTGATATTTACTGTAGCCCGAAATCCAGCAGTACCAATTTCAGGCTAACTTTTTCCTTTCGACGGAGGTGCAGATGAACAGAACTGACGGAAGCAGGCAGGCAGCCATAGGCAGGACGCTCTTTACTATCGTCGTTGTTGCGACAACGAGTTTACTTTTCCTGTTAGGCAGCGTTACTGCACAGGACATGAGCGCCCATCACCACGTGGATACAAGCAGCTCATCAAACGCTAATCCGGAAGCCATTCAGGACTGGGCAAAGCAGGCGCTGGCAAAGTCGCCCCGGCATCAGGAATGGGTAAAGGTCAAGAACGGCAATCGCGAAGTCAACAGCTTTGTCGTCTATCCTGAATCAAAAAAGAAAGCCACCGCTGTCATTGTCATTCACGAAATTTTTGGCATGAGTGATTGGGTACAGCAACTTACGGACGAGTTGGCTGAAGCCGGTTACATCGCGATCGCTCCGGACCTGCTTTCCGGTATGGGCCCGAAGGGAGGCGGCACGAGTGACTTTGACGGTAATGCCGTGCGACAGGCGATTGGCGCTTTGCCGCCGGCTCAGATTGCTGCCGATCTAAACGCTGTCGCTGACTATGTTTCAAAACTGCCGGGAGCCAACGGCAAGGTCGCGGTCGGAGGGTTTTGCTACGGCGGGTCGCAAACTTTCGCATTCGCGACTAACCGGCCCACCCTGAAAGCTGCATTCGTTTTTTACGGGAGCGCGCCGGCGAACAACGCTCAGGGGCAGCCATTTGCAGTCGATAAGACCGCGCTTGCGCGAATCGGTGCGCCGGTGTACGGCTTCTATGCTGAGAATGACATGCGCATTGGCGCCTCGGTACCACCGACCGTCGACGCGATGAAGGAGCTAAAGAAGACTTACGAGCCCATGACCTATGCGGGCGCAGGGCATGGATTCATGCGCTCCGGCGAGCCCAACGCGCCCGAGCCCAAGGCCCCTGTGGCCAAAGGCGATGAGGCAGCAGACAAGAAGGCGGCCGACGATTATCAAAAAAACCTCGCAATGTACAAGGCAAATCGCAAGGCGCGTGACGATGCCTGGGTTCGATGGAAGGCGATCCTGGCAAAGCTCTAGCAGCAGAGGGCTTGGTACGGAACCGCTCGCGGTGGCGAGCGGGATAAAGACTCAAGCTGAAATCTGAATCTGTCGTATTTGATCCAGAAGGATAGCACCACATCCGTTAAGGGTTGATTGAATTCTTATCCCGCTCGCTACCGCGAGCGGTTCTGTAACCGTTTGGCCGACTTTTGGGGCAAAGCTATGAAGATCAGACCAACGGTAATCATGTTTGCGATCGTACTTGCGCTCGCAATAACCTCTGTCTCTCCGCACCGGTCCAGAGCTATCGCTGCGTTGAAAGCCGACGATGACTTTCAACTGATCAAAGTCGCCGATGGAGTCTATGCGGCGACGGCCAAGTCAGGTGGTTTGGCTTCAGGAAACGCCGGCTTTGTCATCGGCGATGAAGCGGTTTTGGTCTTCGATACCTTCTTTACGCCGGCGGCAATCGAAGAACTAATCGGCGAGATTCAGGCGCTGACAAAACTACCCATCAAGTATGCCGTCAACAGCCATTACCATCTCGATCATACCGGCGGAAATCAGGTTTTAATTGCGCGCGGGGTCCCGATCATCGCGCATGACAACTTAATGCAATGGCAGACAACAAAGAACCGGCGCTTCTTGCCGGCGCCGGAGGAAATACAAAAGCGACGAGCCGATGCCGTCAAACAACTGGGCGATACTCCGGAAGATCAGAAGGACAAGCGCGGGCAAGTTGAGCGGCAGATTCGCAGGCTCGATGCGATGATGTCGATCAAGCTGACCAATCCCACCGTGACGTTCGGTTCGGGAACGATGCACCTGTATTTGGGTAAGCGCGAAGTTGTCCTTTTCACTCTACCCGGGCACACCGGCGGCGACGTGCTGGCTTATGTACCCGACGCGAATGTCGTGTTCACCGGTGATCTGGGATGGTCAAAGACGCTGCCCAACCTGGTCGACGCAACCGTGATGGGCTGGGTTCCCACGCTCGATAAACTCCTGAATCAATATCCCACAGCAAAGTTTGTCCCCGGCCACGGTAGTGTAGCTGAAGCTGCGGAGATTAGGGACTTCAGAGATTATCTGGATGACCTGCGCGCGAGAGTTCAGCAGGGAATCAAAACCGGCTTAACGATCGAACAGGCAAAGCAGCAATTGAAACTTCCTGAGAAGTACAAGACATTCGCGTTTCAGAATTTCGCGACGCCGAATGTCGAGGACATGTATAAAGAGTTAACGGGGACAAAACAGTCAAAGTAGCGGACCGCCCAAGTCAGGTCTTACTCCCATTCAGAACATTCTCGCTCTCAGTTTTGATCGTGCGGTAACACTCGCAGGAAATCTTTTCCAAACCTCTGCGATTGAGAATCGTGACGTGACCGCGACTATAACTGATTAATCCATCTCGTTGCAGATTGCCGGCGACTTTGTTAACGCCCTCGCGGCGCACGCCCAGCATGTTCGACATGAACTCCTGGGTCAGCCGAAACTCGTCCGACCCGATGCGATCATGGGTCATCAGCAACCAGCGCCCCAGTCTCGAGTTCAGCGTGTGGAAACGATTGCACGCAGACGACAAAGACATCTGTGTCAATAAAGAATTGGTATAGCGGTGCAGCAGCCGATGCAGTGAGCTGACCTGGTTCGATTCTTCACGGAGTACGGCGGAGCTCATTCTTACGGCCGCGCCGGCGCCCTGCACGAGTGCGCGCGTGCGCGAGGTGTCCACACCCATGAAGACAGAAACACCCGTCATACCCTCGTTCCCGATCATTCCCACTTCCAGCATTGCATGACCGTTCTCTGCGGCGAGCAACGAGACGACAGAGTTGTCGGGAAAATAGACGTGGCGGATAGTTTCACCCGGTTCATAGATGACTTCAGCAAAAGTGAGATTGACCTGCTCCAACTGAGGCAGGAGGCGTTGATACTCTTTTGGGGGTAAGGCAGCGAGTAGCCGGTTGGCGACTGCAGGCTTCCGTTTTGATAGTGGCATTAGCTAATCCTTTGCCCCAGCCGGGTGACGAAGAACATTGGTTCAGGAAAGGACAGCACTGATTTTCATCGGGGCAAGCTATCCATCCGGCGTTTTGCTCGAGTTGGAAGTTACAGCCGAAAGATGTGTGGCGTCTGTGTGTCAGCACACATATACAGCATAGAAAGAGAGAATCTTTTCAAAGAAGACGGTTGACCCTTCTTACTTTGGCAGTACCGGGAGGCTGGATGGCTCGGCTGAGTTGGCGATTACGCGGCTGGTTTCTTCCTGTGTGGCCATGAGTTTGACCTTCTTCAGTTCAGTTCTCTTGATGCCAAAGAAGGTGGCCATCTCAATGATTTGTCTTGGACTTACGAAATCGGTCGGATTTGAACAGAAGCCGGCGATGCTGGGGCCAAATTCACGGCAACTCATTGCCTTGGCGATGTTAAGGCCCAGTTCACACCTGCCATCTTTCCGATAATGCACACAGAAATCACAGATGATCATTATGGCTTTCTTTACCTGGCACTCGATTCTTCAGAATGTGACATTAGCTTAGTGCCCGACCGGTATTCGCTGGTACCGGGTCTTGCCTTCCGTATCCAACCACGAAATGTCCAGCACGTAGGGATTAACCGTGCCCTGAATGAGTTGCAGCCGTTGCAATTGGTCGTTAGCGGCAATGGCCGGCTTACCGTTAATCCAGGTGCGGTGGGATACGGCGGCTTTTCCTTTTGGCTGAATAGCCTTTACAGGTTCGAACCTTATATGAGCCTGGGAAGGGCCTCCTCCCGGAGTCTCTTCGTCCTTGAGAAAGATAGTCAAGATTTCGACGGACTTGAGCGGTTGCTCAGTGGCGTTGGTCAGCTCCAGAAAAGTTTCCGGGCCGGCGCCAACAAACGTGAAGGTCAGAGGTTTTGTGCTGTTGCTTATCATGGCGAAGGAGAATCAGTAACGCTGGCCAGCTTGATCGCTTTCGCCAGTCGCAGAGTCTGGAGCGTTCGGATGCCCCACCAGTTGAGGTCGATTTCGTACCAGGCCAGGCCGTGCCGCGCGGCAGTTGGATGAGCATGATGGTTATTGTGCCAGCCTTCGCCAAACGAAAGCAGCGCGACCCACCAGTTATTTCTTGAATCGTCACGAGTGGAGAACCGGCGTTTGCCCCAAAGGTGTGACGCAGAGTTAACCAACCAGGTCGCGTGCAGATTCAAGGTAACCCGAAGGAAAACGCCCAACATCAAGTACGGCCAACCGCCGATCAAGAGCAGCGCAATCCCAAGGAGAGTAAGTGGCACCCAGTACAAGCGATTGAGCCAGACGTGAAACTTATCCTTCATTAGATCAGGCGCGTACCGCTCAAGGGTCGCCCTATCATGACGCTGGGCGGTGCCGCTCAGAATCCAACCCATGTGTGACCACCAGCGACCATCGCGGGGCGTGTGCGGGTCCAGACCGGGCGCGTCGGAATGCGCATGATGGATACGATGCGTCACCACCCAGTAGATCGGGCCGCCTTCGAGGGCCAGGGTTCCGCAAACTGTTAGAAAATATTCGACTATCTTTGGCGTTTTGTAGCCGCGATGCGTCAGGAGTCTATGAAAGCCCATGCCGACTCCCAAGCTTGCTGAGACCCACCAAAGCACGAGAGCCACTAGCAGCGCCTGCCACTTAAACGTGAACAGCGCCGCCAGCGCCCCAAGGTGAAAGAGAGCCATGAACACCGAAGTATTCCAGCTAATCCCCCGCGCGCGTGGCGCCGGGGTGTTCGTTTCCATTCGATTCATTAAGGTTTGATTTTGCATTCGACTCGTGAATTCTAAGAGGCCGGATCTCTCTTGTGGTTACCCTTACGTTTTTCTTGCCGCCATTCTCTGATCCATTTTCCAAAGATTGTAGCAGAGTCCCGCACGCTTTCCGTTGTGGCGTCAGCCTCAGTGACGCCATTTGCATCCAATTCTGCTCGCCGATCGCGCTCGGGCGAGGGAACGACCTTGATCTGCGGTCTTTTTGTCATTCTTAACCGGACCTGCCCCTTCGATCCAACAAGAGCGGACCAGATTGGGACTTGCGAACTAGTCACTGGTTGAAGGGGAATTCAGCTACAAAGATTCAACCAAATATTGATACCACAAACCGAAGCAGAGGTCTGTGCGGTAACACACATACACCTATTGAAATTCAGTGCACCGACCCGAGCAGGTGCACTGAGCCGAGCAGGCGTTCGTGTTCGTCTTTGACTACCTGATAGCATTCGCACACACGGACCATTAGTTGTTCCCGGTCAAGAATGACGATGTGTCCGCGGACATAGCTAATCATTCCCAGCTCTTGCAGTCTCTGCGCGGCCATGGTGACGCCTTCCCGTCGAACTCCCAGCATATTGGAGATAAATTCGTGGGTCATTTGCAATTCATCCGAATCGGCGCGGTCATGCGTCATTAACAGCCAACGACAGAGTCTTTGCTCGACGGAATGCAGGCGATTGCACACAGCCGTTTGCGATATTTGGGTAATCAACGCTTGCGTATATCGCAGCAACACGTGCTGGAATTCGCTGCCACGCTTGAACTCATCCAGCATTGCCTTGGCTTTCATTCGGAAAGCCCCACCCGCACCCTGCACCATGGCGCGGTTCGGCGTGGTCTCGCCGCCCATGAACAGAGAGATTCCTACTATGCCTTCGTTGCCGACCAAACCCATTTCGGCGGTGGACCCGTCAATCATCGTGTAAAGCAAAGAGATATGAGAGGTTGTTGGGAAATAAACATACTTCATATGACCGCCTGATTCGTAGACCACCTCGCCCAAAGAGAAAGAGACCGGTTCGATATGCGGAGCCAGGCGTTCATACGATTCCGGTGGCAGAACCGCGAGCAGTCGATTTCCCGATGTCTGGGCTTGCGGAACCATTGCTGGCTACCTCCTGTTAGATGTTGAGGGCGAGCGGGACAAAAAGTTAGCTAATCTACGTCTCCGAATGGCAACTCCTCTTGTGTAATGCAATAATAACATGATATGTGCGGTAGCGCACAGATGGGGACGTCCAGTGTCATCTATTCTCTACGTTGGATTACCCCCAAGACGGATTAGCTGAGGAAAAGAGGAACCGATGAAGGTCTTGCTTGTTTACCCGGAGTTTCCGGATACGTATTGGAGTTTCCGCCACGCGCTTTCTTTTATCGGCAAGCGCTCAGCATTTCCGCCCCTGGGTTTATTAACAGTCTCCGCAATGCTACCCGCTTCATGGGAACGCCGGGTGGTCGACATGAATGTCCGCAAGCTGAAAGACTCCGACATCGCGTGGGCGGATATGGTGTTCGCCACCGCCATGCTGGTTCAGAAGGACTCGCTTCATGAGATGGTCGAACGTTGCAAGGCGCAGGGAAAACGCGTGGCCATCGGCGGGCCATACGTCACCACGACCATGGATATGGTTAATGCTGATCATGTCTTTCTGGGCGAAGCTGAAACGACGCTGCCGCAGTTTATTGCTGACCTGGAAAACGGCGAGCCGAAACATACCTATCAAGCCGCCGAGCGACCGCCATTGTCTATCACGCCGGTGCCGCATTTTCACCTGGCCGAACTCAAACGCTATAGCTCAATGTCGGTTCAATACTCACGCGGGTGTCCTTTCAGTTGTGAGTTTTGCGACATAATCGAAATCTACGGGCGAGTTCCTCGGACCAAGAGCAACCCACAGATGCTGCTTGAGCTCGACGCGCTGCGCGAGGTTGGATGGCGCGGGCCGGTTTTTATCGTGGACGACAACTTTATTGGCAACAAGAAGAACGTCAGAAAACTTTTGCCGGAACTGGCCGACTGGCAGGAGCGCCACGGTTATCCGTTTCAACTGTTTACCGAAGCGAGTGTGAATCTAGCCGATGATGACGCGTTGCTCACCGATATGCAGCGCGCCGGTTTCTATCGAGTCTTCCTCGGGATTGAAACACCCGTTGAAGAGAGCCTTATCGAAGCTCAAAAGACACAGAACCGCGGCAACCTGGTCGAGTCGGTGAAGAAGATTCAGAGCTACGGAATGGAAGTGATGGCCGGCTTTATTGTCGGCTTTGACAATGACCCGGACGACATCTTTGAACGCCAGATAAAATTTATTCGCGACAGCGCAATACCTTTGGCGATGGTTGGGTTGCTGAACGCGCTTCCGGACACACAGCTTTGGCGGCGGCTGGAACGCGAAGGACGTTTGCTGAAGGAAAGCGATGGAAACAACACGAATTGCTCGCTTAACTTCATTCCAAAGATGGATCCGGCGCGGCTGGTCGAAGGGTACAAGTCGATCATGCGAACAATTTACGACCCGGCTGAATATTACAAACGCGCTCTCGATTGTCTCGGCTGGGTAACTCAAACGGTCATTCCGACAAGGCCTTCTAAGCTTACGGGCAACAACATAGCCACGTTGGCGCGGATTATCCTCAAACTTGGCATACGCGACGTCGAACGCGCTGAGTTCTGGCGCTTTATGCGGCGGGTACTTGCAGATCATCGCGGAAAGTTTGAAGAAGCCATGTCATTCGCCGTTACTGGCTATCACTTTCGTAAACTGACCGAAACCTATTGCTAGTAGCGCGGTCTTGAATCCCGTGGAGCACAACAACGGCCTGCGCCTTTAGATTGGCGCGGGCCGTTTTGTTTTTTCGCCGGCTCCGACTATAAAGAAGACGGACAGATGCCCTCCGTCAACTCTTCCAATAGCGACCAGATCGAGCGCCGTCCCGAGCGCCAGACAGCTTTCTCGTCACTCCGTCATCGCGATTTTCGCTTGCTGTGGATGGGTCAGATCGTTTCGGTTACGGGCTCGCAGATGCAGCTCGTGGCCATCAACTGGCACATCTATCTGCTCACCAATTCAGCTCTGGCACTTGGCCTGGTAGGTCTGTTTCGCGCTGGTCCAATCATCATGTGTTCGTTACTCGGCGGCGTGGTTGCGGACGTGATCGATCGCCGGCGACTAATGATTGCGACTCAGACGGTGATGTTGACGTGCAGCGGTATCCTGGCGCTGGTTACGCTCAATGGGCTGCGGCGTGTCTGGCCCATCTACTTGTTGACGGCAATCGCCTCGGCTGCCTGGGCGTTCGACACGCCGGCGCGACAGGCATTGGTGCCCTCGCTCGTTCCGGCCAAAGATTTTCCCAATGCCGTCAGCCTCAGTATGCTGATGTTTCAGATCGGAATGATTGTCGGTCCGGCATTGGCCGGATTGTTGTTGGCCAGCCGCGGCCCTGGTTTGGTCTACGCTATGAACGCGGCGTCTTTTCTCGCGGTGATCGGCGGACTCGCCCTGATGCGCGTACGCGGGCGACCGGTGGCTGAAGATGGCAAAGTACCTCGCGTCAGTCTTGAGGCTCTGATGGAGGGACTGCGATTCGTTTGGCGCACCCCGATCATCGTGCAAACGATGACACTCGATTTTGCGGCCACCTTCTTCGCTTCAGCGAATCAGTTGTTGCCGATTTTTGCCAAAGATATCCTGCAAGTCGGCGCCCAGGGCCTGGGATTTTTGGCATCGGCTCCGGCTGTGGGCGCCGTGGTCGCCGGACTGGTGATGGCTCGGCTTGGATCCGTAAGAAGACAGGGCCTGATCGTGATTCTGTCAGTGGCTGTCTTTGGTGCAGCTACGATTGTGTTTGGTCTGTCGCGCGTTTTTTGGTTTTCGTTGCTGATGCTGGCTGCGACCGGCGCGGCTGATACCATTAGCACGATCCTGCGTCATACGATTCGCCAGCTCAACACTCCAAACAGTTTGCGTGGGCGCATGACTTCCATCAATATGATTTTCTTTATGGGCGGCCCACAGTTAGGAGAACTTGAAGCCGGCTCAGTAGCGGCCCTTATCGGCGCGCCTTTGTCGGTGCTGACCGGCGGTGTCGGTTGTTTGGTTGCGGCTGTGATTGCCTTGGTATCGGCGAAACGGCTGCGAAGTTATGAGCGAGGCCAGGAAACTTTGGGTAAAGGGTAAGGGAATCATGACTGACGCAACCAACTCGTGGAGTGAAATTGAAACCACTACGCACCAGGACCACGTTATCGCTCACGTCCTGGGCACGACGGTGCTAGGTTGGGTCATCGCTGGTGAAGCCGCGCACCTTTTGCTTGACATCGGATTCCTTTGGACTATTTATCTCGACGGTGAAATGAATTTGTTGCCGCAGGGCGTTGCCATCCCTGAATTGGATGGCGGCGAGTTGACCAGCATTGATAGGACCGAAATCGCTTTCGACGCGCAGTTGCTGCTTGATGAAGGTCGCGAGGCCGCCGGGCTAAAGCGATTCACGTCGGCTCCGGTCGAATGCTTGATTGTCGGAGTCGAGTGTTTTCAATCCGGTTCCCAACGTCGCATTGCGATCGGCGGAGAGGATGCCGCCATTTTCGTCGAAACCTCTCTCGAAGGCGGTCAGGTAAATATTCATACAGGGGAGACATAAGAAGTTCGAGCTTTCAAATACCCGATTATGTTCTCGCTTCGGAAACTCGTTAGAGAGCCATGACCTGGTCGCAAGTCTACGATCCGTTGAGCAATGTCATTCTCTCGACCGCACTCGCGGCCCTGCCAATCCTGGTCTTACTTGGGAGTCTCGGTATATTTCGAATCAAAGCGCATTATGCGGCGATGCTCGGGCTGGGGACCTCCCTGATCGTGGCGATTGCGGTTTTTGGCATGCCGGTCGGGATGATTCTTGCGAGTGCCGGATATGGCGCGGCCTACGGATTGTTTCCCATCGGCTGGATCGTTGTTAACGTAATCTTTCTTTATCAACTCACGAACGAGTGCGGACTTTTTGAGCGGTTGCGTCACAGCATTACCGGAGTGACTGAGGACCGCCGGCTGCAACTGCTGCTGGTGGCATTCAGTTTCGGAGCCTTCATCGAAGGCGCGTGCGGATTTGGCACCCCGGTCGCTGTGACCGGTGCGATTTTGATTGGACTGGGATTTACGCCCTTGTCTGCGTCGGGTTTGTCCCTAATCGCCAATACGGCGCCGGTAGCCTTCGGGGCTTTGGGCGCGCCGTTGATCGGTCTTCAGGGCGTGACCGGACTCGATCTCAAACAACTGAGCGCCATGGTCGGACGCCAGCTTCCATTCTTTTCTCTGATCGTACCGTTCTGGCTAATCTGGGCGTTCGCAGGTTTTCGCGGCATGCTGGAAATCTGGCCGGCCATACTGGTTGCCGGTGTGTCTTTCGCAGTCCCACAGTTTCTCGTATCCAATTTTCATGGTCCCTGGTTAGTTGACGTGATCGCGGCGTTCGTTTCAATTGCGTCGTTGGCGACCTTCCTCCGATTCTGGAAACCGAAGCGCATCTGGCGCGGAGAGGTCAGTAACGGGAGCAGTAGCGACAGGGTTAATGTTGCGGAAGAGTCTGTGTCGGAAACCCGACCGTCAGGGAGGGCTCTTTCGAATGATGCCCTTGCTGACGCGCGTGCTTCTGATACAGTTCGGCATTCGAGATCCGATATGTTCCGGGCCTGGTTACCCTGGATCATTCTCAGCATAGTTGTTTTTCTTTGGGGCTTGCCGCAAACGAAAGGATTTCTTGACGGCATTTCCGCGCCGAAGATTCCAATTCACGGCCTCGACAAACTCGTAATGCGTGTGCCGCCCGTGGTTGCGAAACCATCGGCAGAGAATGCCGTATTCAACTTCAATTTCTTGTCGGCTTCAGGCAGCGGCATTTTGCTCGCTTCGATTATCGCCGGCCTCTTCATGCGATATTCGATCCGCGGGCTGCTGGGCATTTATTGGAAGACTCTCAAGCTGGTGCGCTATTCGCTGTTGACGATTGCCGCTATGATGGCGATTGGATTCACGACCCGCTACTCAGGAATGGATGCGACGCTTGGTCTGGCTTTCGCAAAGACCGGCTGGCTTTATCCATTCTTCGGCGCCATGCTGGGCTGGCTCGGCGTAGCGCTAACCGGGTCCGACACCTCTTCAAATGTGCTTTTCGGAAGTCTGCAAAAGATCACGGCCACGCAACTGGGTCTCAGCCCGATTCTGATGGGCGCGGCGAACAGTTCCGGTGGGGTGATGGGTAAAATGATTGACGCTCAGTCGATCGTGGTGGCGAGCACGGCTACGCGCTGGTACGGTCATGAAGGTCAAATCTTGCGTTACGTCTTTTTTCATAGGATCGTGTTGGCCGCGCTGGTCGGTCTTTTAGTGCTGCTCCAGGCTTATGTGTTTCCGTTCATGATTGTCAGATGAGCCACAGCTTTCCAATGGATAGATCCCCGTCCTAAGGAGGAGACATGATTCGTCACGCCTTATTTTCTTTCTTGCTGCTCATTTCGTTCACCGGTGCCGCTCAGGCGCAGCCACCCGCCCGGCAGCCCATGATGGGCAACGTCGACCCCGCACTATTCAAAGGCCTCCGTTATCGACTGGTGGGGCCATCGCGCGGGGGTCGAGTCACGACAGTCACGGGCGTTCCTTCGCAACCGAAGACGTTCTATATGGGCGTTGCCAGCGGAGGACTCTTTCGCACGACGGACGCAGGCACAACCTGGGTCTCGATCACGGACGGCAAAGTCCCGGTTGGTTCGACGGGTTCCGTCGCGGTCGCAGATTCCGATCCGAACATCATTTACCTCGGCACCGGTTCCGACGACGTGCGCAGCAACGTCTCGACCGGACGCGGCATGTATAAAACGACTGATGGCGGAGCTACCTGGAAATTCATCGGACTCTACAACGCCGGTCAGATTGGATCGGTTCGCATTCATCCGACGAACCCCGATGTTGTTTGGGTATCGGCGCAGGGCGACATCTTCAAGCCCAACGCCGAGCGCGGCGTTTTCAAGACGACTGATGGCGGGCAGACATGGCGCAAAGTTCTGTTTCTCTCAGACAGTGTCGGGGCGATGGACCTCGAACTGCAACCTGGCAACCCAAATGTTGTTTATGCCTGGATGTCACGCCTCGAGCGCAAACCCTGGACAATTATCAGTGGCTCAAATGACGGTGGCTTCTATAAAAGCACGGACGGCGGCGAGCGCTTTACGAAGATCACGACCGGACTTCCAAGTCAGTTGATTGGCAAAGCGAACCTGGCTGTAACCGCAGCCAGGCCCGAACGTGTATACGCCCTCGTCGAAGCCAAGCCCGGCGGTGGGCTCTATCGTTCGGACGATGCCGGAAAGTCATGGACGCTGATTAATTCGCAGGGCGCGCTAATCCAACGTCCTTTTTATTACGTGGCGCTGGGAGCGGATCCGACCAATGCTGACGTGGTCTACGCGGGCGCCGAAGGCTTCTTCAAATCAACCGATGGCGGCAAAACGTTTTCCACCTTTCGCACACCGCATGGTGACAATCACGACATCTGGATTAGTCCGAAGGACGGTAACGTGATGATCCAGTCGAATGACGGTGGCGCAAACGTCTCAACGGACGGCGGCCGGACCTGGTCGACGCAGATGAATCAACCAACGACCGAAATTTATGGAGTGTGGGTTGATAATCAGTTTCCTTACAGACTGTACGGCGCCCAACAGGACAACTCGACCATCATTATTTCCAGCCAACCCGACGCCGCCGGTCGCGAGGATTGGCGGGCCGGTCCTGGTTGTGAAACGGGGCCGATCATGCCCCATCCGAACGATCCCAACATTGTCTATGGTTCCTGCAAGGGACAATACGGCGTGATGAACCTCAAGTCAGGTCAGGAGAAGAACTACTGGATTGGCGGACAGTCACTGTATGGCAATCCAGGCCGCGACTTGATTTATCGCATGCAGAGAGTTTCGCCGATGGCCACCTCGCCGCATGATCCCGAAGTGCTCTACTACGGATCGCAGTACGTTCACCGCACTCGTGACAAGGGAATCACGTGGGAAAAGATCTCGCCCGATCTCACGGCGAACTCCGCTTGTTGTCAGGGCGCCAGCGGTGAACCGATCACGCGCGACGTCACCGGCGAGGAGTTCTATAGCACGCTTTATGCGATCGCTGAGTCGCCATTAGAAAAGGGAGTCATCTGGACCGGCGCGAACGATGGCCCATTTCACGTTACGCGCAATAACGGCAAGACCTGGACGAACATCACGCCAAAGGATCTGCCCGAAGGTGGTCGCGTGCAGTACATCGATCCGTCGCCTCATCGCAAAGGATCGGCTTACTACGCAGTCTATCGTTGGCTGCTTGGTGACTATCATCCTTATATCTACCGGACCGACGATTATGGAAAGACCTGGGCGCGCCTCACCGACGGTAAGAACGGCATCCCGTCCGATTGGCCCACGCGAGTCGTGCGCGAGGATCCCGATCGTGCAGGATTGCTTTACGCCGGAACGGAATTCGGCATGTTCATATCGTTCGATAACGGCGCTCACTGGCAATCGTTTCAGCTGAACCTGCCCGGTGTGCCGGTCACCGACATAAAGATTCATCGAAAGGATCTGATCGTCTCAACCCAGGGCCGCGCTTTCTGGATCATCGATAACATTAGCTCGCTTCATCAGCTCAATCCTCGAGTGACTAGTACAGAGTTACATCTGTTCAAGCCGCGCGACGGTTATCGCACGCGGGCCAACCCCAACAATCTGGGCCCAACAATTGAATATTATCTGCCGTCAGCACCGGCCGGACCGGTAACGGTCGAGATCCTTGACGCGAAAGGAATTGTGCTTAATTCCTACAACAGCGATACACCTGCGGGAGGTCGCGGTGGCCAGCGCGGTGGCGGCATGCCAGGCGTTGGCGGCGCCGGGCCTGAGTCGCAGCCGGAAGATCCCGACGCGCCCGCCGCCGGGCGGCGCAACGCTCCACCTCCGCGAGTGACAAAGACCGCAGGACTCAATCGCTTCGTTTGGGATGTGCGCCATCAGGCAGGCGTGACTGTTCCTCCGGGACAGTACCAGGCGCGACTCAAAGTCGGCAGCACAACGTTAACCGAAACTTTCAATGTGCTAATCGATCCGCGGGTTGCCGAAGATGGCGTGAGCCTCGCCGACTTACAGGAACAGTTCGATCACAACATGCGCATGCGGGAAATGGTCACAGGTGTAAATCAACTCGCTACTCGGGTTCGGGAAGCGCAAACAAAGATGCGCAACGCGTCGACTGCCGACAGCGACACGACTACTCGTCTGAATACAGTCGCCGGAAAGCTGTTAACCGAACCGGTACGTTATGGCAAGCCCGGCCTGCAGGCGCAGATCACCTATCTGGCCGGCATGACGGCTAACGTAGATCAGAAAATTGGACGTGACGCAATCGAACGGTACCAGACGCTGCGAAAAGAACTTGAAGCGATTCGAGCAGAAGTCGACCGGCTACTTGGCCCGGCCCAGCCGGTTGCCGCCGGTAACGATCGCTGACTATCAGTAAGCATGCATCGTTTGTCCTTTGCGTGAAATCCCTTTTCCGGTATGTTTGCGCCATGATCAAGCACCTTCTATCCGCATTTGCACTCCTTTTACTGCCGATCGCAGCCCAGGCCGTGCCGCAAACTATGCGGCTCGACTATTACCATACCGGCGACGCCAAACAGGAGCTGTTTAGCGTTGACCGGGTCGTCATCGAGCCGCTGCCGTGGCCGGGCGACCTGAGCAAAGCAATCGATGGCACTAACCTGGGTAAGTACTTTTTCGAAGTACACGATCGGAATAGCAAACGCGTCATTTACTCGCGCGGATTCGCTTCGATCTATGGTGAGTGGGAAACGACGGATGAAGCCAAGTCGATGCTGCGCACCTTCAGCGAGTCTTTGCGTTTTCCAGTGCCGGACGCGCCGGTCGACATCGTCTTAAAAAAGCGCGACGCGCAGAATTTTTGGCGTGAGGTCTGGCGGACTTCGATCGATCCAAAGGACATCTTCATCGATCGTTCCAGAGCGGCCGCGCCGGCGCCGCTGATACCAATTCGGAAAATGGGCGACCCGGCAACCAAAGTCGATCTGTTGTTGCTGGGCGATGGCTACACCGCGGCTGAAACTAAGAAGTTTATTGCCGACGCGCGACGGCTGGTGAGCGTGTTGTTTGCGACCTCGCCTTTCAAAGAGCACGCCTCAGAATTCAACGTTTGGGGACTTTGTCCGCCGGCGTCGGCCACGGGCATCTCGCGACCTTCGACTGGCATTTATCGTGACTCGTTGTCGACGTACGATGCCTTCGGCTCTGAGCGTTACGTTTTGGCTTTCGATAACCAGAGGCTGCGAAAAGTCGCGCAGTTCGCTCCATATGAATTCATCGAGATTCTCGCCAACAATCGAACGTATGGCGGCGGGGGAATCTTCAATCTCTACAGCACCGTGGCGGTTGATAACGCGTTCGCGAATTATGTTTTCGTACACGAGTTCGGACATCACTTCGCAGGACTGGCCGACGAATATTACACATCTTCAGTTGCTTACGCGCCGGCAACCGAGCGAATTGAGCCATGGGAACCGAACGCCACAGCCTTACTCGGTGGCACGGGCGTCCCGCCCGTGAATCCCAAAGACGCGCAGGATGCGCGTGCCACGCTTAAGTGGAAGGATCTCGTCTCTGCCAATACACCGGTTCCGACGCCCTGGAATAAGGACGAGTTTGAAAGGTACTCGCGCGAGATTCAGAAGCGCCGCAGCGAGATTCGCAAACAGAAACTTCCTGAAAGCGTCATGGAAGCGCTGTTTCGGGAAGAACTGAAATACGAGCAGGCAATGTTTGCGAGAGAGAAATACGTGGGCAAGGTTGGAGCGTTTGAAGGGGCGATCTACGAAGCGAAGGGCTACTATCGTCCTGAGATTGACTGCATCATGTTTACTCGCACAAACCACTTTTGCGCCGTGTGCCGCCGGGCGATTGAGCGGATTGTTGGGTTGTATTCAAAGCCGAGCTGAGTTGTCAGAAGCGCGACCGTAAGGGAGGGCTAGATTCGCAAGCACTCCTGACGTCGATACGTGATCGATATGAACATAGCCCTTACTTACGCGCGGGCTTCTGACACTACAGAATGCAGATGCCCGATCCTTCCAAAGAAATCATCAAAGCCGCCAAGAACGGCCACGTTGCACTAATAAAAGACTTATTAGCGACAGATAAATCTCTTATCAATGCTCGCGATAAGGACGGATCAACTCCGCTACATTGCGCCACCTGGAAAGGCCAGAAAGAAGTTGTGGCTCTGCTCATCGCCGCCGGCGCTGACGTTAACCCCCACAACGCTAACGAACACTGGGGCACGACGCCTTTGCATGCGGCGGCACATGCCAATCAGGCTGGTATTGCTCAGGTATTGATCGATAATGGCGCGGATGTGAATGCTCAAGACCTGGAAGGACGCACGCCAATGTTCCACACGACATTTCACAAAGCGAAAGCGGTGGCGAAGCTGCTGGAAAAGTACGTGGAGCAATAGCTCATGCGACGCAACGTGTCCTTCTTCCAGTCAGAGGTCGCTCCTGAGGGATTTGATGACGGCTCGATCTCGATGCTCACCGTACAGATCGGTTGACGGATTAGCGATACTTCGCCTCTACCCTTACAAGTTGCCAACGGTCCTGACGCTTTTCGTAGTTGTTCTGGTAAAGGTAACTATTATTGAATGGCTGCCTGACTGCGTAGTACGAGTTTCGATCCGGAGAGTGGCGTCAGGATCCGGCAGGGCTGAAAGCACCGTGCCTTCAGCCAGACAATACTGCAGAGAGTCGGCGTACTTTTGTTGACAAGTGGCGCAGATTTTCATTTTTTGGCCCACGCAAATCAGCTCTGAGCTGCGGGAATCCTATCACTTCGTAGTAAAAACGATCCACGACGATTGTGCCTTCGGATGCGAGCAGTCATTCGATGCCGCTTACATTTCATTGACCACGCCAGAGGTTTTGTAATATTTTGCTCTGCATTCGCATTCGTAACGGGCAGCCTCAGGAACACTTTCTGTCATGGCCCGCAAACTTGCCCTTAACTCTTGACTTCCTGTTGTGCAAGACGGCCGGCGGCGCCCGCATAATGCGAAGCAGAATTCGCTTGAACCGCGGCGGCGTTTGTCGGAGCTGCGAGCGTCCAAATAACAAGTTGACACGTTTCACCCTCAGGAGAAATCTTCATGGAAAAGAAAGAACCAACTGAAAGTCACAAGGCATTACGCGCACTCCGCGGCGTGATGCTGATTGGACTAGTGAGCGTGCCAGTCTTCTCAGCTCAAACCGGAACCTGGAAAGGTTTCTTTCTGGCGTTGAGCGTAGGACTTCTGGTGGCAGGTGCGGCGGCGTTTGTTGGAGGAACACTTGGTTTTCTGTTTGGCATTCCGCGAACGCTTCAGCGCGACGGAGCCGGCGCTAACGAGTCGAACGCGCCAGGCGCGGCGGCTTCGGCGTCTGATCAGCGCATCGGCTATCGAGCGAACACGAACCTCGAACAAATCTCAGACTGGTTGACCAAGATCCTGGTCGGGGTAGGACTGACCCAGATCCGAGAGCTTCGCAGCGGGCTGGTATCGCTGGCGGCGTTCGCATCGCAGGGTCTCGGCGGCCAGCCCTATAGCCAGGTTTTTGCGCTGGCCCTTCTTTCGTACTACGCAGTGCTGGGTTTTCTGTTTGGATATCTATGGACGCGTTTATTCCTCGCGGGCGCGCTCAGAGTTGCCGACCAGGAAGCCATCGGTGAGCTGACCGAGGAAGTTAAGAAAGTAAGGGAAAACGCCGAGCAGGCAGATCGCAACGCCCAGCTGGCAGTCGGCAAAGTTGCCGAGTTGAAGAAACAGGTTGAAATGGACGCAGCGGCGCTTGGGCTGGCAATTCGTCACTTGAATCCCAGTCCGGAGTTACCTGAAGTTACTCAAGGAGAGCTGGACACAGCTATCGCCGCGGCGTCCCGTCCGATCAAGGTGCAGATCTTCAACCAGGCCTGGCAAATACGCAGCGAGAACTGGCGTGAGGAAGCCAACAAACCCAAAATGGAACGAACGATTGCGCTGTTTACCTCGCTGGTCCACAACGATGTCGAGAATCGCTTTCACATGAATCACGGCCAACTGGGATTTGCTCTGAAAGACAAAATCACGCCCGACTGGGCTGAAGCGGAAAAAGAGCTCACGCTTGCGATCGAGATTCGCGGTTCATGGGAGCAAAACGGCTGGCTCTTTTATGAGTTCAACCGCGCCGTTTGCCGGATCATGCTGGATCCGGACTTTGACAAGGACCGCCCAAGCCAATCTGAGAGAAAAGAGGAGATTCTGGCAGATCTTCGAGCTTCCTCTCATGCCGAAGACGTAAAGCGGCTAATCAAATCAGATCCTGTGATTCACAAATGGATGAAGCTTAACGACGTCGAAGCAAAAGATCTCAAGTCTGTCTCGAAGCCAAAGATCGCAGTTGAGGGTGATGTTTTCTGAACTTACTGGTTGGGGCGTCACCCTTAACGTTCGCCCGCGCGAGCCGCGTGTCCCGAGCTGTTGGGTCGATCATCTGAGTCTTCGCTGCGCCGGCGCGGCTGAGGATCAGTGGCTCGCCGCCGGGGAATCGCGTCCCCGGACCGGCGCTCGTCCCGCATCTGCGCGGTCAGTTCGCGAATCCCATGCTTGTCCAGCAGATGGCGCAGCGAACGGACGGACATTCGCAAAAGGTCCGCTGCGTTGGTCTGATTACCATTGGTGCGCCGCAGGGCCTCGAGCACATAAGTCTTTTCCAACTGATCGAGGTGGGCCGTGAGATTTATTCCGTCGGTGGGCAGTTCCAGTTCAGAAGCTACCCGCGCGGGATTGTACCTGGTGATCTGTTCCGGCAAGAGTTCCGGCTGGATCATGTCCGTTCGTTCCAGAGCTACGGCGCGCTCGATTGTGTGTTCAAGTTCGCGCACGTTTCCCGGCCAGAAGTAGTTTTCCAGGAGGCGCAGCGCCGGGCCGGTGATTCCCATCTTGCGGCCGGTCTGGGTGCAATACTTTTGGACAAAGTGTTCAGTTAGTTCCGCGATGTCATTGCCACGTTCGCGCAGAGCCGGCAGCTCCATCGGAATTACTGAGACCCGATAGAACAGGTCTTCGCGAAAAGTTCCCTCTTTAACCAGGGCCGTGAGATCGCGATTCGTCGCCGCGATCACCCTGGTGTTGACCTCGATCTCTTCGTGCGCTCCGACGGGCCGCACCTTGCGCTCCTGCAAAACCCGCAGCAGCTTTACCTGCATGGCCGGAGACATTTCTCCGATCTCATCCAGAAAGATCGTGCCTTGTTCAGCCGCCTCGAACAATCCTTTGCGGTTGGCGGTCGCGCCCGTGAACGAGCCTTTGACAAAGCCGAACAGCTCTGACTCAAGCAGCGTTTCAGTAAATGCGCCGCAGTTTACCGAGACGAAGGGTTTATGCGCGCGCGGGCTCAGATCATGAATAGCGCGGGCGACCAGCTCCTTACCGGTGCCCGACTCGCCGGTGATCAGCACGGTCGATTGAACCTGAGCCACCGTCTCGATCATTTGATAGACGGCCTGCATGCGGTCGGATTGGCCGATGATGTTGTTCAGCCTGCCGCGTGCGCGTTGGCTTTTGATCAGGGCGTAATTCTCATCCTGCAGGGCCTGCTTTTCCTTAACGATCGAAATTTTTTCCAGGGCCCGCGCGACTTTCTCTTTCAGCAGCTCGTTGTCGAAGGGTTTATGAACGAAATCGAATGCGCCCAACAGGAAAGCCTCGTGCGCGGTCTCTTCATTGGCAAAGGCCGTCATCATAATTACTTCGATGTTGGGTTGCATTTCGCGGACGGCACGCAAAAGTTCGATGCCGCCCATATCGGGCATCTTGACGTCAGAGATGACAACATCAGCGGATTGCTGGCGCAGCAGGACCATCGCCTGACGACCGTTGTCGGCCACGCGAATCGAGTGACCATCGCGCTGAAACAAGTGCGTCAAAAATTGACGCATGCTCAGTTCGTCATCAACGATTAAGAGGTTTGCCATTGTTCAGTAGACTCACAGAAATCATTTCCATTTGTCATTTGGAAAACGATCACTTGTCCTAACTGCTGACCGGTAGGTCAATCGTTATCGTTGTTCCTGCTCCCTGCCGGCTGCGCAAATTAATTGTACCATTATGATCGCGAATAATTTGATAAACAATCGAGAGTCCCAGCCCGGTGCCTCCAGTCGTTGAGGTGAAGGGTTCGAACAGGCGCTCAACCTGCTCAGGTGTCATGCCCCGGCCGGTATCAGTAAACGACAGCTGCACGCGATTCCCATCTACTTCAGCCACAGCAACCCGAAAGCTTCCACCCTCGGGCATTGCCTGCAAGGCATTGCGCGCGACATTCCAGCAGACTTGCTTTAGTTGCTCCGGGTCTCCGGTAACCAACGCCGGGCGGCTGGGCAGATCTTCTTCCAGAATGTGCCGATCGCTGATCTCGGCGCTGTTACGCATCAGCTTCAGGGTCTCGCGAACCAGTGTGCACACATCCACTTCCTGCAATTCCGCCGGTCGCGGTCGCGCGTAATTCAGGTAATCAGCCACGATCTTATTCAACCGATCGGATTCACGCAGGATAATCTCCATCAACTGTGTCTGTTCCGTGTCGCCATCCATCTCTGCGCGCAACATTTGAATCGAACCGCGCATCGCCGCCAGCGGATTTCTGATTTCGTGAGCGATCGACGCTGCCAGGCGCCCGACCGCAGCCAGCCGATCCTGTCTCCGAGAAGTCTCTTCCAAAGCACGTATATCGGTTAGATCCTGGAAAGTAATAACCATGCCGCTGGTCTCGCCCTCCTCAGTAAAGAGTGGCGCAATGCTGAAGCCGAGCCGCAGCGCCAGGCCGTTTGGCGTCAGGCAATCGGCTTGAAAGCGTGGGCTGACTTTGCCGGTTGCGGCCGCGGTCATCGAGTCGGTAATCTTTCGCGTGAGGTCGCCAAAAAAGATCGAAGCGTCGTGGCCTTTAACGTCTTCGAGTTTGTGTCCGGTAATTTCTTCCGCTGCTGCGTTGAAAGTGTAGATGCGACCTTCCAGATCAGTCGTGATCACGCCTGACCGGATTGATTCGACGATGCGCTCATGCAGAGCGCGCAGGTCGGCGAGGGTACGGGCAGTGGCGGCCAGTTGAACATCCGACCTTGTCTGACGATCCGCGAGTTTGGCTGCCAGCAGCCCGACAACCAGAAACGAGACATCCGAAAGTCCGACTCCTTGAATCACATTTGCCAGCGACTCATCAGTTACTCGGGCGGCGATAGGTCCCAGGCCATTAATGGCGATCAGAACACAGGCATTGAATGCGGCCGCGCTGCCAATTGAAGTGATCATGGCGCCGCGCGGGCCGATGAACAGGCTGGCCACCGAAATCACGACGATGTAAAGCGCGGTGTAGGGGGAACGAATGTCTCCGAAAGTCCAAACCAGCCAGGTGACAATCAGCACGTCGAGGAAAAACTGGATTTGCGCCTGCGCCTGATAGTTTTTCCAAACCAGGCGCGCAGCGATGTAGACAATGGTCAATACCGCTACGGTGAGAATGATCCGCGCGACGCCGCCGAGCGATAAGGTGAGGGGGTGACCGAGGGTGCTCCGCTTCCAGAAGACTCCGATCAGGAGAAGCAGTACCGCCGCAGCCGCGCGACCCAGAATCAGCCACCAAAGCCTTGAGCCGAGTGGTGACTGAGGCGATGGGTTGAGAGGCTGGCTGGCCATCGTCTGGAAGCGTATCACAAAACGATTGGCGGTTGACGAAAGACTGCAGCGCCGCAGCGGACTGGGAGGGGCTTTACAAACGTCTCGCCGCGTAGCGGGCCCCGGTGACCCGTTACGCTTTCCGAAACCGCGATTGACTTTCCGTCTGAACCGGAATATCGTCCCGCCGATCTTAGGAAGAAAATGGCTGACTTCTCACGACCCTGATTTCGCACACTAATCGAAGCCCTGGACAGGACCGCCGTCTGCACGGCCAGCGCAGATTGCGGCGCCCATGATCAATCGTGACGTTTGGAAATCGACCCGACCGGGCAAAGCCACTTGGCCTGGCGTGACTCGGGTAGTAATAGGGAAGGTCGCGCGGAATCAGCGTTTACGGAAACTACTAACCATGCGTGTTTTATCCCGACTTCTGATCGTAGGTCTGCTCTCGTGCCTGCCAACCGCGCGAGGACAAGAGCCCGGTACAGTCAACGTTCGGCCGCGGGTTACGACATCAACTCCCGGAGTCCCGACTGTCGATGTTACCGTCGATCGCCATCGCGTTCCGCTCGGCGAAGAAGTGACCTTCACTCTGTCACCTGCCAGCGTGGTGTTTGATCCGAACTACATCGTGACCCTGGATTTTGGTGACAAACAGAAGACCCAGGAACGAAAAACCAAATTTGTTCACGTGTATCGGGATCCCGGTAACTACAAATATTCCATTTCTGTCAGGTCCTCGGGAAAGAACACGACTAAGGTACCCGACGTCTTTCTATTCGCTAATCCAACAGCCGTTACTACCAACCAGGCAGTTAGTTTCAATACGCAGTTGTCCGGCGATTATCCAAATCTCAAATATCGTTTTGTGTTTGATGACGGTTCACAGACTGGCTGGCAGGAAGCCTCATACACTAAGCATGAATACGGCTCGGCCAAAACCTATCTTGCCTATGTCGATATCGGCGCTCCTGGCGCCCGCGGCCCAGTCGAGCGAATTGGCGGGAGTGGCCGGGTTAAGGTGCAGGTAACCTCATCCGGTCAGCAGCAACAGCTAAGCGTAACTCTGAGTGCCCAGCCCTCAAGGGTTGAAGCGCGGCAGGTGGTGTCGTTTTCGGCCAAGGTCCCTTCGGGCGATGCGAGCTTGAGATACCGGTTTGTCTTTGGTGAAAAATCAGCGGCTACTCGATGGCAAGTAAGTCCACAGGCGAGTCATAGATACCGGACGGCGGGCGCGTATTCGGCGCGAGTCGAAGTGCGCACGATTAAGAACATTGCCGGCGCCCAGAGTTTCAGCAGCAGTCCTGTGCTGATCGAAGTAAGAGCGGCAACTGAGACCTCGGTGAGTCTGACGGCGAACCCCACATCCGTCACTGAGAACCTCCCGGTTTTCTTCCAGGCGCGGCTTAGTCCTTCGAACTCCCAAGTCAGGTATCGCTTCAACTTTGGGGACGGCTCAGGGGCCACGGCTTGGACTGAGAGATCGTTCGAGACTCACGCTTACGCGCGAGCCGGAGACTATAAGCCATTTGTTGAGATTGGCCAGCCGAGCACCCTTGCCGTACGTCCAATCGCTTCGAGCAGCACGCCGGTGACTGTCGGGCGTCTATTCGGAAACGAAGATGCGACGCCAACGCCTACGGCGACTCCTTTGACGTCTACACCTACTCCCACGCCCGACACATCTTCGCCATCGCCGGGCACGCCAACGCCAACGGTTGAATCATCTTCGCCGTCGCCCGGAACGAATTCAAACACTGGCGGCACGACTTCGGCATCGACAGATCGGCCCACACCCTTTCAAGGTCCTGAAGGTTCGTCCAGCCTCCCGTGGTGGATCTATCTCCTTATCCCGCTGGCTCTCTACGCTGGTTATAGACTGTGGAAATGGTTAACGAATCCGAGGCCGACCTTCCATCCTCGGCTCGATCCGGGAGTGTCGGAAGTGGGGGTCGATAAGCCTTTGTCGATAGACTTTCAAATGCAGCTCAACCCCAATATTGTTGCGGGTGAATATGGCATCGAGACAAATGAGAAAAGCATAATTAAGGCCGAAAGGAAAAGCGATGATTGAAGAATCCGAAGGAGCCGCGACCGCTAAGGAAGTAACCGAAGAGGGTGCCGGCGCAGACATCGCGGCCAGGCCGACGACCGCAGAGCCGCAGGAATACCCGGACGTCAAAGCAGAAGTAACCGGCGAAGAAGTGAAGAGTGAGCCGGCCGCTGAGTCAGTTCCTACGATAGGCGACGTATTCGGTATGCCCGAGAAGGGCGTTGAAGATCCGTCTGATGATCGTTGGAAAACGATCCGGGAGCGACTCAACGAAGAGGTCAAAGGCATCAAGTGGACCGCGGCAATGCCTGACCTGGCTCCCAAGCTTTGCGATCTTTTGGACATCAAGATTCCTAACGTGCTGGTCACCGCATGGAAGAAGGCCACGGAGATTAAGGCAGTGCTCGAGAAATCAAAGCTGACTCCCGAAGAGATAACCTATCTTGAACTGGCGGAACACGGAATTAATAGCGAACACAAGCCTTCGATAGACGTGAAGCTGCGAGGAGCGACGGTCAAGACGATCGCCCTGCTGGTGCAACTTGGCTTTAAACTGAGAGGTTTTGTCTTGAAGATTCAGAATGGCGCGATTGTAGAGTTACAGACGGGAAGCTGTGAGGTGAAGGGAACCGTAAAATACGGAGGTCTGGCCATCGCAGAGAAGAAGTTAGCCCCCATCAAATTACCGTTCTCGATCCCGCTAACCATCGCTGAAACTGTCCCTCCAACCCCCGAGCCGGAAACCGAGGACGAGAATCCGGCTGCTGAGACTGAGCGGATCGAGCTGTAATTCGCCGAGCACAACTCTGCAGGCGACTGGATTGGTTGCCCAGTTTGACCTCACACAACCTTCTCACAGATGAGTATCCTTGCGTTCGCCGGAGTTCTCGACGAAAGTATGTCCAGGCGAGGACCATCGAAAAAATGAACGAAGCCAGACCGACCAGATTAATCGTCGGAATGACCGGAGCGACGGGCACGATCTTCGGCGTGCGCCTGTTGCAGATGCTGCACGGCTCGGGTGTTGAGACTCACCTGGTTATGAGCAAGTGGGCGGCGCGCACGCTAATCCACGAAACCGATTACACCGCCGAGCAGGTGCAGGCGTTGGCGACGCAAACCTATTCTCACGGCGACCAGGGAGCGGCAATCTCCAGCGGATCATTTCTGACCCTGGGCATGGTGGTCCTACCGTGCAGTATGGGAACGTTGGCGGCGATTGCCCACGGTTTGGCGGATAATCTAATCCATCGCGCCGCTGATGTGATCTTGAAAGAGCGGCGTAAGCTGGTGCTGGTCGTGCGCGAATCGCCGCTGCACGAAATCCATCTCGAAAACATGCTAAAGCTTTCGCGGATGGGCGTCGTCATATTGCCTCCGATGCCGGCCTTCTATAATCACCCACAAAATCTCGACGACATGGTCAACCACGTAACAATGCGCGTTTTGGATCAGTTCGACATTCACCTGGACGTGATGAATCGCTGGGACGGTTCGATGCTTACGAGCTCGAAAGTGAATGCGCCGGACGCGTGAGGGCCGGCGCGAATCCGCGTTGGCCGTCCCCCGTTAAGCCCAACATTGTGGAATTGTGCCGGTTTTGGATAACATCGCGCACATGACTGTCACTAAAGAATCTATGACGGGCGAAGAGATCGTCGATCTCTGCCGCCGGCACACGCTCTTCGAGTGGTCCGCCCAGGCGGCGGTCGATCCGATTCCGGTCGCAGGCGCAAAGGGAATCTACTTCTGGACGCCGGAAGGCAAACGTTACATAGACTTCAATAGCCAGTTGATGTGCGTCAACATCGGGCACGGCGATGAGCGCGTGATTCGGGCGATTCAGGAGCAAGCTGCAACGCTCGCCTATGCCAATCCGTTCATGGCTACCGGCGTGCGCGCGCGTTTGAGTGTCAAGCTTGCGGAGCTCACCCCCGGCGACATCGATGCCTTCTTTTTCACCAACGGCGGCGCCGAGGCGAACGAGAACGCGATCCGCATCGCGCGAATGTTTAGCGGGCGGCATAAGATCGGCGCGAGGTATCGCTCGTATCACGGCGGAACCGCCGGCGCTCTCACCCTGACGGGCGATCCGCGCAGGTGGGCCGCTGAGCCGGGCATTCCCGGCGTCTTTCGCATTCCCGACTTTTATCATGGCATTCAGAGAGGCTCAGACACGGCTGAACAGGTACTGGGTCTAACTGAAGAGATACTTGAACTGGAGGGTCCGCAAACTGTCGCAGCAATTATTGTCGAACCCGTTGTCGGGACAAACGGAGTGCTGATTCCGCCCGATGGTTACATGCAGGGGTTACGAGCGCTGTGCGACAAGCACGGAATCCTTCTGATAGCTGATGAGGTGATGGCTGGTTTCGGCCGCACCGGCGAATGGTTCTCGGTCAATCACTGGAACGTGGTGCCCGACTTGATATCGATGGCCAAAGGCCTGACCAGCGCGTACGTGCAACTGGGTGCGGTGGGCATGAGCCGGCGCATCGCTGATCACTTCCAGAAGAATGTTTTCTACGGCGGACTTACCTACAACAGCCACCCGCTGGCGTGCGCTGCGGCGCTGGCAACCATAGCGGTGTACGAAGAAGACCAGCTGATCGAAAACGCGCGGACCATGGGACAGTTGATGCGTGGCCTGCTCGGGGATCTTCAGCGCCGTCACCGCTCTGTGGGAGCGACGCGCAACATTGGGCTTTTCGGAATCGTTGAGTTAGTAAGAAATACTGAGACCCGCGAGCCGATGGCGCCCTTCAACGGCACGTCACCCGAAATGCAGGCGCTCGGCAAATTCTTCCGCGCGGAAGGCCTCTACACCTTCGTGCGTTGGAATACGTTCTTCACGAACCCGCCGCTGTGTATCAACGAAGCCGAGATGCGCGAAGCCTTCGCCATTATCGATCGGGGGCTGGAGATCACGGATGCGGCGGTCTCTTAGGGCTCTGGTGTCGCATGAAACGCTCTTCATCCTACCGGGTTGTATCGCTTCTCATGGCCGTGTTGTTCGTTGTCGCCCTTAGCCCAATGTTAGGACGCGGTCAGTCAAAGGACGGCGCCAGGCCGGGCGCCGACGCTGCCAAACGCAATGCCTTGCTCAGCAGCTCTCTAACCTGGACATTTGGCAGCAAACAACAGAACGGCTGGTACCTTTACACCTCGCTAATCAAACAAACGATCGATACCAAGCAGGACGTTGCCAGCATTCAGTTTGCGCGCGCTGTCGGGCGTTGGCAGGCGAAAGCAGCACTCAAACCCAGCGGCGTCATTGATGAAGAGACCCTCTACGCGATGATCAAGGCGTGGCAAGACGCGCGCATAAAGGATCGAACGCCGGCGACACCGGATCAGCTACTCACCGCACCGATTTCTGACTTTTACGACCCGACACGTGCCGAAGAACTCCGGCAGGTCGAGCGGCGGACTTACGCCGCTTACAAACGCCTGGTGGCCGCCGCGGTTGCTGAGCGCTCACTCGGTCTGGGTCATCAGGGCAGGGAGCTTGCTTCCGGCGAGAAGTACTTAAAGATAATTTCGGCGTTTCGATCGAGAGAGTATCAGGAAAAACTCCGTCGCGAGTCGCCCAACTCAGGAACCGCCGGGCTCGCCGTTAATAGTCCCCACTTCACCGGGCGCGCCCTGGATCTCTATGTTGGCGGCGACCCGGTTGACACGCGCGATGCCAACCGCGCTGTGCAGGTCCAGGCGCGCGTCTACCAATGGCTGGTGCGCAACGCTGGCCGATTCGGTTTCCGACCTTACTGTTATGAGCCCTGGCACTGGGAGTATGTGAAGTAAGTAAGGAGAGGTCAGAACCGCCCGCTACCGCAGGCGGTTCTGACCGAGGCCTACCGCCGCCGCCTTGGTATCAAGGGAAGCACCCGCCCATCTTCCAACGCGCGACCCTCGCTGATGCTGCTGGTTTCAACCACGAATTGTGTTCGGCGCGTCACTCTTGAGAGTATCCGTCTCAAGATCTGATCGCTGAGACTTGTCACATCAACATTAACGGCCTGAAGTTCTGCGCGCAGTTTCGCAGTCTTGTTTGTCCCGCGCCCGTACACATCCGGATAAACGTGCAGCGCACCCTGCTCGACCACGAGCGTATCGTAGTTGATGTCCACCGGCACCGGTTCCTCGAGACTCACGACCAATGTGCGCAGGTTGCGTTTCGCGGCCGCGATGCGCTTGGGAGAGACCGGTGTGTTGCGTGCGGCGATAATTTTGTCGGCGAGGTCATAGATGTCTGGAAGCAACATTCGGATGCAGCCGTGGGAAACCAGATTGCCGAGGTCCGAAGTTCTCGCTGCCTGATGAATCAGGTAGCGATCGCCCAGCGGAATTTTCATTTTACCGAGCGGGTTACGCGGATCACTGGCCTTTATTACTTCGCCGGGAGTCACGCCGCTTATCTCGAGCACCCAATCGCTGGACGGCGGGATCCACGCTGGGTTCCAAATCAGCTCGTTCACTTCGCGGTCGCCGATATAGAGTGGATGTTGCTTCATACCAACGCCAACAAAGTAAGACTTCACTTCTTTTCCATTTTGCCAAAGGGTCAGACGAAACGAAGGCAAGTTCAGAGTGATGTGGATGTCCGGTTCGTTTGGCGCAAATTCAGCCGTCTCGATTCGTCCGCCCGTTAAGGCGTCCGATCGCTCTGACTCATTACGCTGATCGGCTGTTTGAGTTGACGAGGTCGTTTGTGACAAAGCCGTTTGCCAGCCTACTACTAACGCGCAGATCAAAGTGAGAACCACAAAGTGGTTTCTATACTTGAAGGCAAATCGGTTGTGCGTGGCGCCGAACATAAGAAGGATTCTCTCAGAACCTGTGATGCAGCCCAAAGGAAAGCGCACATGCCAGCAGGCGAGGGCTCATCCGATCTACTAATCCTTGTTACGGCTTACATCAGCCAGCGAGTCTTCCGGTTACTCTGTACTAACGCCAGTTCGCTCCTGGCCTGCTCACAGGTTTGTCGAAGCTACAACTTTATTCAGACGGAAAAGGCGTTATCCCGAGTCAATGCCCTGGTTCTGGAATCTCGGCGAAGCTTTGAATGTTCTGATATCGCTCGGCGAAAGGCTGAGGGTGATTGCCAGGCCTCACGCTCAGAATTGTTTGCATCCCGGCGGCGCTTGCCGCGGCGAGTTCGCCGACCACATCTGAGATGAAGAGCACCTCACTTGCTTTTAGACCTAGAGCCGCTGCGATCTGGCGATAGCTCTCAACATCTGTCTTCGATCCAACCGTGGTGTCGAAGTAATCGCTGATAAATCCGGTGAGATCGCCTGCTTCAGTATGGGCAAAGAGAAGCTTCTGGGCCAGCGCACTGCCGGATGAGAAGATGCTGATCTCCAAACCCGCGCGGCGCCAACGCTCCAGGGCCGGCGCTACATCCGCGAAAAGCTGGGCCTTCAGAGTCCCGTCAAGATAGCCCTGCTTCCAAATCTTGCCTTGCAAAGATTTCAAGCCCGTAGACTTGCGATCACGATCCATCAGCCAACTAACGTACGCGACGATAGAATCGATCTCGGCATCCCGCGGCCCCTCGACCAGCGCTGGTGGCTGTAAGTTCTGCTTCAGATCGATACCGTGCTCCTCGCGCAGTCGCTGGAGGTCGGCAAGCAACTCCGCTGAACCAAAATGCTCTGCGAGAAAGTTCTTTGCCTGCAATCGCGCGTAAGAAAACAGAACCTCATGAACGAACGCAATGGGTGTGGTCGTACCTTCGATGTCGAGCAGGATGCCGCGAATGCCCGCGGTTGCCGAACCTGAGCTCACATGTTCTTCTTTTTCCGGGCGCGAAATCATAGTGCGGCGCCGGCGTTGAGCGGAAGATGGGAAACACCGAAGCAAACGGGCAGAAAATTCCGGTCCACGCCACTTTCGGTATAGAGTGGCGTCCAACCCGCCCTATCCTGAAACAAACGGATTGCTCGAATGCGGCGATCAGCGCAAAGGTTGAACCAGTGCCACGTGCCCCGCGGAACACGAATCAGATCGCCGGCTTCGACCTCGATGGCGATTACCGGTCCGGTCTTTGGGTGAACATGAAAGAGGCCGTGGCCTGCGATTATGAAGCGTACCTCATCCTCGTCATGCCAGTGTTCCCGACTAAACTTCTCCAGCATCGCTTCGAGCCCTGGGGTTTCGGGACTAACATCGATTACATCGGCCGTGACATAACCTCCGCGGGCTTTTAGTTCGTCGATCTCTCGAGAATAGACGCGCAGGATTTCTTCCGCCGGCGCATCGACGGCGACTGGATGAGCCGGCGTCCACCGTTCGTAATCTATGCCACAGCCGCTCAGGTATGCGGCGATCGCTTCGCGCCCGGTTATGGTCTTGTCTTCATCGAGGATTGTAACTAAAGCCACCGTTAGCCCTCCTTTCGGCCTATTGCCTGCTCTGCAACAAAAGCGTGCGGCCCACGACTTCAAGCAGAAACTCAAGAATCTCGATATGCCGTTTTGCCTGCGCCGGATCGTCACCCCAGGAATAGAGCCCATGACGCCGGAGTAAGAACCCGTGCGCACCCGGATGTTTCCTGAGAGTATCACCGATGCGGTCAGCGAGTGCCAACATGTCCTGAGAGTTCTCGATAATCGGCAACCACTCGCGGTGTTCGTGTGTGGTAACACCGTGCAGTCCTTTTAGCATCTCGTAACCTTCAATGGCTACGCCACCGTCCGCCGCATAAAGATCTGAGATTATGGTGTTCCAGATTGAGTGGGTGTGAAGCACTGCGCCGGCGCCACGCTCTCTTACCAATCTGATGTGAAGAGGGGCTTCGTCCGAGGGTTTGGCGGCATGGTCACTGAGCACTCGGGCGTGTGCATCAATCATCAGAATTTGATGGTCGCGCAACTCGCCTTTATCGACACCGCTGGGACTCATGGCGATACGTAATGGTTCACGATCCACCACAGCGCTCAGGTTACCGCTCGTACCAACCAACCAGCCGCGCAGGTAGAAACCTCTGGCGATTGAGGCCAGGCTTGAAGCCATTTGCGAGAAACCGTCAGACGTGTCGGACGCACTGGACATCGAAAAGAAAGATGCTACTAAACCTTCATCCCGCGCAAGTCGTAACTTCTACGACAGGGCTGTGAATGACTGCGGCCGCAGGATTGGCAGACAAAAGAAAAGCGGCACACCCGCGAAATTGCCGATTTTCAAATGGCGATTGCCGATTAGCAGTCTGGATTCGTCAGGCTGCGATTGGATTTGAATCCGTGTGGTTATTAGATGGAAACAAATTGGAAATCGCCAATTGGCAATCGGCGATGAAAATGGTGAGCCGAGCAGGGCTCGAACCTGCGACCCGCTGATTAAGAGTCAGCTGCTCTACCAACTGAGCTATCGGCCCACAGCGAAGTGAAAATTATACGTTTGCACAGAGTGGAGTCAAGGTAAGGCTCAGAAAAACAATCGTGGCACGCGCATCTTGCGCGTGACTCTCAGGAGTCAGGCGTGAGTTCACGGGCGGGACGCCCGTGCCACTCCCTCAGATCGATTTGTCAAAACCAGTCCACTTCGCACAGAATGTTTCTTCTTGCCCCGAGGGAAGGCGCTGCCAAGACACCGGCATTCTTCCCTACAGCAAATCGACATGAACTATCACGACAACGTGCTCGGGTTAATCGGGCGGACGCCGCTGGTCAAACTCAACCGCTTGAGCAAAGGGTTGAAGCCTTTGGTGCTGGCCAAGATGGAGAACCTGAATCCAGGTTTCTCAGTCAAGGACCGCATCGGCATCTCAATGATCGAAGCAGCTGAGCGCGAAGGCCTCTTAAAGCCGGGCGGGACGATCGTCGAAGCGACTTCTGGAAATACGGGCATCGGCCTGGCAATCGCCGCATCCGTAAAAGGATACCAGTGCATTTTTGTGATGACCGACAAGGCCTCGGTGGAAAAGTCGCGCTACCTGAAAGCGCTCGGTGCAGATGTGGTGATTACTCCGGTATCGGCCAAGCCGGGTACGCCCGATCACTATGTCTCAACCGCGCGGCGGATCGCCGCTGAAACTCCGAACTCGTTTTATCCGGATCAGTATTCGCACCCGGCCAATCCTGAAGCGCACTATCGCACGACGGGTCCGGAACTGTGGGAACAGACTGAAGGCAGAATTACGCACTTTGTATCCGGCATCGGCACTGGCGGTACCATTTCGGGAACCGGCCGCTTTCTGAAAGAGAAGAATCCGGACGTCAGGATCATCGGCGCCGATCCGTTCGGGTCGATTTATAAGACTTACAAAGACACGGGAAAGATTCCAGAGACGACTCCGTATCTCGTCGAAGGTATCGGCCAGGAGGTTTTGCCCGGCAACGCTCACATGCAATACGTGGATGAGGTCCTGAACGTTACGGATCGCGAATCATTCGATACTGCGCGGCAGCTCGGGCGGGTAGAAGGAATCTTCTGTGGTGGCTCAACCGGCACGAATTGCGCGGCAGCCCTGCGCGTCGCCCGCGACCTGGACGAAGACGCGGTGATCGTCTTTATCGTCTGTGACACCGGCGAGCATTACCTGAGCAAGTTCCATTCGGACGAGTGGATGAAGGAAAAGCGCCTGCTGGAACCGCAGAAGATTACCGCCGGCCTGATTTGCGAAACCAAGGGAGCGCGTTCGCCTAAAGCTCTGGTAATCGTCGCGCCCGGCGATCCTGTGGCCCAGGCGCTGGCAAAGATGAACGAGTTGGGCCTGACTCAGATTCCGGTGCTCGAGGACGGGGAGTCAGTTGGATCTTTACGAGAGGGCCATCTGCTTTCAAAAGTCTTCAACGACCGCGATTTGCTCGAAGGGCCGGTGAGCAAGGTCATGGAAAAGGGCTTTCCCACGGTCGACGTTGATGCCGACATTAATGTAGTGACCCGCAAGCTGCGTTCGAGTCCCGCCGTTCTGATTGAAGAGTACGGACGCATTACCGGGATAATTACCCGGCATGACGTCCTGGATACGACCGGCAATGATGGGAATTAGTTTTGCGTGATTGTGGCACGCGCATCCTGCGCGTGTGCGCTCACGAGCGGGACGCCCGTGCCACTAACCTACGAGCGTTCGTAGAACTTCACTCGCAGATCTTCATCCAACTGCCTCAGCTCATACATCTCAAACCCTTCCAGAAAACTCGCGGGCATGAACGTGTCGGCGCCGTCGACTGTCAGCGGAATCTCAGTGACGATCCATCGCTCGATATGTGGCAGGAACGATTGATAGAGCGTCGCCCCGCCAATCACGAATAGGTGGCGAGTGATGGAACTTGCCAGCGCCAGCACGGATTCCACGTCCGGCAAAACGATCAGCGAGTCCTGGGCAGGAACTTTGGATTGTCCGCTGACCACAATGTTCATGCGATCGGGCAAAGGCCCCTTAAGAGTCAACCATGTGCGCCGCCCCATCACGACGCTGTTGCCAATCGTCGTCTGCTTGAAGAACTTCATGTCGGCGGAGTAGTGCCAGGGCAACCGGCCGCCCTTGCCAATGGCCAGATTTCGATCCACTGCGACGATGCCAATGATCATAGTTTTCAAGTCCCGAATTACCGGGACGCTAACATCTCTTCGATTGTCATTCGAATATCTCTGGCAATTTGGCGAAGCAGGTTCGGAGAGATGTCTCTGCTGCTATGAAAAGGTACTGTGGTGCAGCGACCATCCGGATGGCGGTATTGTTTATGTGAACCACGCTGACGAACTTCCGCAAAACCCAGTCTGTTTAGGATTGTGTCGACTTCGCGCGGTTTGAGAACGGGATGCTTGCCCATTGTCAGGCAACCTTAACGGTTTCAGTCCCGACGAACTCGGCCTCCAGTTGCGGCTCTCCATCTTCCAGCAGCATCTCGACAACCTCGTGCATGTTAATTCGGAGTTCGTCCAGAGTCTCACCCTGACTGTGAGCCCCAGGGAATCCCGGTACGTACCCCACATAGATGCCCGTGTCAGCGCACTTCTCAACAATGTAACTGTAGACCCTCATATGGACAGCCTTAAGTTACCACCAAGCGGATGGTCGTTCAATTCTTATACCGCCACCGGGGCGGCGATTTTCGCCAGCGACTGGTAACCAGTTAACGCCAGATGCTCGTAACTCATGTTGAGCAATCCTTCGAGACCGGTTAGGCCCGGCTCTTGATCATTAATACTTAGTTGCGGCAAAGGCAGAGGAGCGCGCGAAAGTAACTCCTGCACCTGATCCTTGTGATTCTGATAGATGTGATAATCGCCGAGGGTGTAGATGAATTCGCCGGCTTCCAGTCCGCATACATGCGCAACCAGGTGCGTCAGCAAAGCGTAAGAACTTATGTTGAATGGAACGCCGAGAAACGCGTCGGCCGAGCGTTGATAAAGCTGGCAGTGCAGGAGCGGGGCATTAGCCCGACCGTCAGGGAGGGCTCCGCGCTTCTCGATTTTGAATTGAAACAGCGTATGACACGGTGGCAGGTCGACGTCATCACATACGCGCGGGTCCCAGCCGCTAACAATCAACCGGCGCGAGTTAGGATTGGTTTCGATTTCATTAATTAGCCTGGCAATCTGATCGACACCGTCGCGTTGCGGATAATGCCCGCCGAACGATCGCCAAAGATACCCGTAAACCGGCCCCAGGTCTCCGGGTTCGCGTCCAAACCGCCGCGTGTGCTCTTCGTCAGCCCATTCCTTCCAGATGTCCACGCCCTTCCCGCGCAGGTTGGCTTCGTTTGTATCGCCCGAGAGAAACCAAAACAATTCTTCGGCGACCCAGCGGAAGGGAATCTTTTTGGTGGTGACGATCGGGAAACCATCTCTCAGGTCAAAACGCGTCTGATATCCGAAATGTGAGATGGTGCCAACGCCGGTGCGATCCTTGTGCTCGCTGCCGTGTTTGAGAATTGAGCGAAGGATATCGTGATACTGTTTCATAAGGCGCAAAGGGCAAAGAGCTAAGAGGCAAGCGCGATTTCCTTAACAGCTTCAATCAATCTCTCAACCTCTTCGTCACTCGTGTAACACGCGCAACCTACGCGCACCAGTCCTTCCGGCGCGAGCCCTAATCGTTCGATTACAGTCTGCGCATAGAAGTCGCCGTGGGAAGCAAATAAGCCGCGTTCGGCCAGACGCCGGGCAACTTCTGTCGACGGCACATCTTTGACAGTAAATGAAACTGTCGGCGTTCGATCGACGTCGGGCGTCGGGCCGTAAAGCCGGACGCCGCTAATCTTTGTTAGTGATTCCCATAAGTGTTGCACCTGCGCAGAACTGTGCGCGCGCAACCCTGAGAACGCGGACTGAAGCTGTTCACGACGCGTGGCTCGCGCATCCTGCGCGAGATTCACGGGCGGGACGCCCTTGCCACCTACCAGCGACGCGTAGAAATCAACCGCGGCCGCCGCGCCGGCGATCCCTTCATGACTCTGGGTTCCCATCTCAGCGCGCTCAGGCGCTGTGTTGGGCGCCGGCTCCAACTTCGGGAAATCAATCGATTCAAGTAAATCCTTCTTGCCATAAAAGACGCTCACGTGCGGGCCGTAGAACTTATATGCTGAGCAGGTAAGGAAATCGCAGTCCGTCGCCTTCACATCGCACAAGAAATACGGCGCGTAATGCACGGCGTCAACCAGGGCCAAAGCGCCGACTGAATGAGCCATTTCCACCGCACGACGATAATCGTTAACGGTGCCGAGCGCATTGCATCCTGCCCCAAACGACACGACCCTGGTCTTCTTCGTCACCAGACGTTCGAAGTCATTCCAATCGAGTTGGCCGCTTTCCGGATCCATTTGGCAGATATTCAGCCGAACCCCGCGTTCGATCTGGAGCGCCTGCCAGGGCGCCACGTTCGCATGATGCTCGAGTTCGGTAATCACGATTTCGTCACCTGGCCCAAGCGAACGACCCAACGCGCGCGACAAGTGATAGATCATTGTGGTCGTGTTGGGTCCGAAAACGATTTCATTGGCAGAGGCGTTAAGGAAATCCGCAAACGCGTGACGCGCCGATTCAATAATCGCGTCCGTCTCGTGACTGGACGGATACTCCCAGTGCGTATTCGCGTTGTGATTCAGCAAATAGTCCGCGACCGCATCGACGACCGGACGCGGCGTTTGGGTTCCACCGGCGCCATCAAAGTAAGCGACCGGGTAACCGTTATGGATGCGCTCGAGCGCGGGGAACTGTCTCCGAATTTCTTCAGTAGAAATCGTCGACGTCTTAGATTGAGTTGCTGCGTTCATGGTCTCGATCCTCTGAAAGTTGGTCCCGATGTGCGCTGATGCTATCAGAAAACGCTTGTTCCTCGCGAGTTCCTCGCGAGTGGCGGTTTGATACAGCGGTGTCGCGAATTTGTACGAAAGAAGCTCACTCAGGTGAAGGATAGCCGCTTTGGGCACGCCGTTTCTTTGCAGCACAGCACGTGCTTTGGATTTCTGATTGAGGGCCACAAAAACTAAATAGTCGTAGTCGATCGCAATCATGAGAAGTTGGAAGGGAGGAAATCCATGGCAAAGGCAAAACCAAAGAGAAAGAAAGAGACTGGGACCCTGCGGAAGGCGGCCGCGAAGGACACCGTAGAGTCTTTGACGCCGGCTTTATTCGTGCGCAAGTTCCTGGATGAAATGAATCGCGTAGCGGAAGAGTTGGGCGTCGGGCCTGGCTTGTTGTCGACGCTTGAAAGAAGTCTTCCCGGCGGCGGCTGGGAACCACAGGTCGAGATGTTCGAGCGTAATGGCGAATTCATCCTGCGCGCGGATCTTCCCGGACTCGGGAAAGACGATGTGAAGGTTGAGTTGGCTGATGGCGCCGTCACGATTGAGGGTGAGCGGCGTGACGAGCGGGAAGAGAAGCAGAAAGGTTTCTATAGTTCCGAGCGTAGTTATGGAAAGTTCTACCGCCGCGTTTCATTGCCCGAGGGTATAAACCCTGAAAACGCGGAGGCGTCGTTCCATGACGGGGTGCTCGAAGTGACCATGGCCGCGCCCAAACGCGAGCCTCGGGCCGCCCGCAAGCTTGAGGTTCGCGGCAAGAGCGAAGCGAAAACAAAGGCGAAAGCTGCTTAAGAATGAAGGAGCAGAAACACTAAGAAGGTCCAGCCGGTTCTATCTCGAGTCGCGACAACGTCGAGTTTGGCGTTGTCGCGTGTCCGTGTGCGAGCCGCCGGCTGAATCGAGATCGGAGGCAAGACTTTGCGACGCATCAATCTAAGTGCAGCGATTATCGTGTCGATTTGTTTTTTTCTGCCCTGGGTGCAGGTGAGCTGTGCGGGCGCCCGCGACACGCTAACTGGATTCGACCTGGCGCGAAACGATCACGCACTGTTGTGGTTGATTCCGCTTTCGATGGCCGCTGTGCTGGTGCTTGGCTTGCTCCATGCTCGCAACGAAAAACCGCATGGGTTGGCCATCCTGAGCGCGATCAGTGGTGGAGTTACTGTCGTCCTGATGAATCGCGAGCGCATGCGAGTGCATGATGGATCCGATCTGATCTCGGCGCAACTGACAGGCTGGTTCTGGCTCGGTGTGATTGCGGCGGTGTTATTGGTCATGACGGCCGTGGCAATGCTGGTGGTACGAAAACGCGCGCCGTGAAATGTTTCGGACTCGGGAAGAAAACTGGAAGGATTGAGGGTATATGGCACTATCACTGAAACCTGAACGGATCAAACGCTACAAGGATATTGTGGCGTTGCTGATCAAATACGGCCGGTCGGACCTGGTGCAAGAGGCCGATCTGGACATTGCGCCCAGCGAACGCGAGCGGGCGCTGACTCCGACGTCTGAGCCGAAGGCCGAGGAACTCGCATCCGACCTGGAGAACCTGGGCACCACGTTTATCAAGTTGGGGCAGTTGCTCTCAACGCGCGGCGATATTCTGCCGGAACCATATCTCGAGGCGCTGGCTCGTCTGCAGGATCAGGTCGAATCCTTTTCGTATGACCAGGTCGAACAGATCGTTTCGTCAGAACTCGGCGGGCGCCTCTCGAAACTCTTCTCAGAGTTCGACCGTGAGCCGACGGCGGCCGCGTCGCTCGCGCAAGTACATCGCGCGCGGATGCGAGACGGGCGCGCGGTCGTCGTTAAGGTACAGCGCCCAGACATTCGCGAGACCATCGTCGAAGATCTGGAAGCGCTGGAGGAAGTCGCCGATTTTATCGACGCGCATACTGAGGTAGGGAAGCGTTATGAATTCAGTAACATGCTGAGTGAATTGCGTATCAGCTTGTTGCACGAGCTTGATTTCAAACGTGAAGCAGCCAATCTGGTGCGCTTACGCAAGAGCCTCAGCGAATTCGAACACATCGTCATCCCCGAACCGATTGAAGACTTTACCACCTCGCGGGTCCTCACGATGGACTATGTCCCCGGCCGGAAAACTACCAGCTTGAGTCCGTTGCGACTTCTGGAACTGGACGGGCAGGGTCTGTCCGAAGAACTTTTCCGCGCTTATCTCAAACAGATGCTGGTCGATGGTTTCTTTCACGCCGATCCGCATCCAGGCAACGTCTTTATCACCGACGACAACCGCCTGGCATTGCTCGATCTGGGCATGGTCGGCCACATCAGCGGAAATTTTCAGGAAAACCTTTTACGACTTCTGCTGGCCATCAGCGAGGGCCGGGGTGATGAAGCCGCCGAAATAGCAATGAAGATGGGCGAGCCCAAGCCCAGATTTGACAAGCAAGATTACGAGCACAGGGTAGCGAACCTGGTAACCCAACATGCTGAGGCTACGGTCGAGAGTATCGATGCGGGCCACGTTGTGCTCGAGATCACGCGCATCTCGGCAGATTGCTGGTTTCGCCTGCCACCAGAGTTCACCATGATTGCCAAGGCGCTGCTGAATCTGGATCGCGTCGTGTATGTGCTCTGCCCGGACTTTGATCCAAACGCGATCATCAGAGAGGAAGCGACGAATCTACTCACCCGCAGAATCGTCAAGAGCATTGAACCGGGCAGCGTCCTGACCCGGGTGATCGAAGTTAAAGAATTCGTCGAGCGACTGCCATCGCGCGTTAACAAGATTCTCGATGCGATTGGGAATAACGAATTGAAGGTTAACGTCGACGCGATCGATGAACGGATTGTCCTGGACGGTTTGCAGAAGGTGGCGAACCGCATTGCCCTCGGACTGATCCTGGCTTCGTTGATTGTCGGCGCCGCACTGATGATGCGCGTGGAGACATCTTTCCGGATTTTTGGTTATCCGGGTCTGCCGATGATCTTCTTTATGCTGGCCGCTATTGCCGGTTTGGCCCTGGCGATTAGTATCGTGTTTTACGACAAGTATCCGCGGAAAAAACCAGGCGGCGGAAGTTAATTAATTTTTTGAAGGGGCGTGGGGACAGACGTCTCTTATTTAAGAAGTTAGCCCGTAAGATAGCGGTCGTAGGAGCGTTTGACCGTCACATAGCATTCACAGGACGCGTTCTCCAGACCTTTTCGATCCAGGATCGTGACGTTGCCGCGCCGGTAATCGATCAAGCCGTCTTTCCTGAGCGCGTTCGCCGCGACGTTTACGCCGGCCCGGCGCACACCCAGCATTCGTGAAATAAACTCCTGTGTCAGTATGAACTCGTCGTGCTGCACCCGGTCGTGAGTTAGCAGCAGCCACCGGGCCAGGCGCTCGTCGACCGTGTGCAATCGGTTGCACGCCGCCGTTTGGGCCACCTGCACAAACATTGCATTGGTGTAACGCAAAAGGAGATCGAGCAGCACCCCATCGTTCTGAATCTCGACTCTCAAATCGCGAGCCGCCATCTTCATCGCATGACCGCCGCCCTGGACCAGAGCCAGATGAGGCGAAGACTTTGCGCTCAGGACGATTGGGATGCCCAGCATTCCTTCAGGTCCAATGACTCCTGCCTCGACGCTGTTACCACCGTTAAGCGTGGCCAGCAGCGAGACAATCCCCTCAGTGACAAAATAAACATGCTCGATTTTGTCCTCAGGCTGATAAAGAATCTTGCCAATCTCGAGCGGAACCGGATGCAGTTTTCCGTTGAGTTTTCGCAGGGTCGCTTTCGGAAGAGCAGCCAGAATCCCATTTGAGGTTGCCGGGGGCGAACCTGTTTCGCCGTAGGCCCGCACACGATCCCTCGCAGACTTGTCCGATTGATTGTGATTAGGCAGTTCAGGCCTCCTCGTACCGCGCGCGTGTGAAAAACACAGCTGCCGGCACAAGATGAACTCTTCAGGTAAGAAGAGTGGTGACCCGATGTCGAGAGTTGAGTTTTAGAAAGAACGTGTTACCGAATTCCACCTCAATCATAGACCGTTTCGGAAACACTGTCGATTCGAATGACGCCCGAGGTTCTAAACCATAGCCCAAATCTGGCTTGTGGAAGGCTTTGCCCCAAAACGCAATTTTGAGTCAGCTTGAAGCCAACAAAGCGCTTGGTACAGAACCGCTCGCGGTAGCGAGCGGGATCGAGACTCAAGCTTAGAATCTGAATTTGTTCCGTATTTGACCTACGAGTATGGCGCCACCTCCGTTAGGGTTGATTGAGTTTTTATCCCGCTCGCTACCGCGAGCGGTTCTGTAACCGCTTAGCCGACTTTTGGGGCAAAGCTCTTGTGGAACTCAAAATGCAAAGGAACACATTGAATGGCAAGAGTGGTGCGTAACTTCAGGCGGAATCAGCCCTGGTGGCTTGAGGCAGGGACAGAGCACTGTCCGGCATGCAGTCACACGTACGTAATTCAGACGGAATACCGCTGCATCGCGTGTGACGGACCAGTTTGTCAGATGTGCATTGAACGGAACGTGAGTGCCGAGGTTTTCTGCCCGGTCTGCATTTCTCCGGCCAGAGAAAGTGAGGTTTGAACGATGGCCGCACGCGCGATCTGGAAAGGCGAGCTGAAACTGAACTCAACCAAAGTGCCGGTCAACATCTATTCCGCGGTGCATGATCAAACAGTGCGTTTTCACATTCTTGATGAGCGGACGAAAACGCGAGTCAAGCAACACATGGTCGATCCTGAATCTGGCGATGAAATTCCGAACGAGGAAATAAGGAAGGGTTTTGAGGTCGCACCGGGAACCTATGTGATCCTCGAGGAAGAAGACCTCGAGAGTCTCGAGCCCGAAGCTTCCCGGCAGATTGAAATAACCAGCTTCGTTCCAGCGACTGAGATAGCGCCGGAATATTACGATCGGCCGTACTACCTGGGTCCCGACGGGGATCAGATGGGTTACTTCGCGCTGGCTGAAGCCCTGCGGAACAAAGAAAAAGAAGGCGTGGCGCGCTGGGTGATGCGCAAGCAGCCTTACGTGGGGGCGTTGCGCGCCGAAGGCGATCATCTGGTTCTGTCTACGCTGCGGAATGCGGAAGAAGTCCTGTCGGCAAAGGATCTGCCACGCCCGGCCGGCCGGGCTCCGGACAAAAAAGAGCTGGGCATGGCGAAGCAGCTCGTCGAACTACTCAAAGGCGAATTTGATCCCAAGGAGTACAAAGATGAGTACCGCGAGCGGGTAATGGAATTTGTAAAAAAGAAAGCCAGAGGCCACGCGCCGAAACTGCGGCTGGTGAAATCCAAACGCAAGGCGGCAGCGCTGGACAAGGTCCTGTCGAAGAGTATTGAAGCGCTGAAGAAGGAGAAGCGAGCAGCATAAAAAAAGCAGTCGGCAGTGAGCAGTGAGCAGTTGGAAGGAGGATGCAGTTTGGCCAAACGTACTCGTAAAAGACGAAGGTCGCCTGAAGATAACGAGGAACGCGGCGCGCGTCCATTCTGGTCCGGCACGCTGACATTCGGACTGGTCAGCGTTCCCGTCGATCTCTATCCGGGCAATCGCAGCAATCGTGCGCCTTTGCGCATGCTGGGTCCTGAAGGCGAGCCGCTGGCGCGTCGATATTACTCGCAAAAGACCGGACGCGATCTCGAGGCTGACGAAATGATTCGCGGTTATGAGATCAACAAGGACAAATACGTAGTCGTCACGGATGAGGAACTGGAACGCCTCGCGCCCGAACAAAGTCGCGATATCGACCTGCGTCGTTTTGTCGAGCTGGAATCGATCCCGCCGCTCTACTTCGACCGCTCGTATTTTCTGGCGCCGTCCGCGGGTTCCGAGAAAGCTTATCGCTTGCTTGCCGACACAATGAAGAAGGAGGATCTGGCGGGCATCGCCACTTTCGTTATGCGCGGCAAGGAATATCTGGTGGCGATTTTTCCCGAGAACGGAATTCTGCGTGCTGAGACCATGCGCTTTGCCGATGAGTTGCGTTCGCCTGAGGACATTGGTTTGCCCGACAAGAAAAAGCTGCCCGCAGCCACCGTCAGAAAATTTGAAAAGATAATCGCGAGGAATTCTGACAGGCACCTCGCGCTAAAAGAACTGAAGGATGAAAAGACCGCCCAGCTCCTCAAACTGGTGGCGAAGAAACGATCGCAGCACAAGGATGTGATCAAAGTCGAAGAGCCCGAGCAGCCCGAAGGTAAGGTTGTGGATCTGATGGAAGTCCTGAAGAAGAGCCTGGCCAAAAAGCGCAAGGCTGCCGCTTAAGTCTGGGACGGACATCAAGAGTTTTCACTAATTAGGCGCATTCTATTTTTGAATCAACAGGAGGAATTCGCATGCTTTGCAAAGAAGTGATGACCGACAATCCGGTGTGCTGTTTGCCGGACGAACCGGTAAGCGCGGCCGCGCGCGTGATGCGACGAGAAGACGTGGGCGCGGTGCCGGTAATCAATGACGAACAGAAAAGGCAGTTGATCGGCATTGTCACGGATCGCGATCTGGCGATTAAGGTCGTCGCAGAATCGCGCGATCCAAATCAGACCAACATCTCTGAAGTGATGACCTCGACGATCATTGCCTGTCTTGAAGGCGACGATGTTTCCGGCGCTATCAAAACCATGGAAGAACACCAAATCCGCCGCCTGCCTGTAGTCGACGCCGATGGCCGCATCATCGGAATTATCTCGCAGGCGGATGTGGCGACCCGCTTGCACGAGCCGGAAAAAACCGCCGAGATGGTGGAAGAAATATCGCAGGCGGCCTAGTGTGTGAGCGATGAAACTGACGTCGGTGACACCGTGCTGCCGGCTTGGTTGAGATAGGTGCGGACCTTTGGCGGCACGTGACGGCGAAGCAAGGCATTACGTGCCTGCCATTGCTCGGCAGCGGTCATCTCTGTCAGGAAGCGAATCTCTTTCGCTTCCAGAACTGCGATCGGAACTCCATCGCGAAAGAGCAAGCGGTTAGAAGATGCCGGCGACAGTCGCGAGCCCGGCGTGATGACTCCGATTAGGTTGAGCGGATCAGCCGCGTTGACGGAAATCATCGAGCCATCCGCCGGCGCGCGGCGAATCGAGCGTAGCAGTTGGACCGCTTCGGCGGTCGCGAACTGCTCTCCTGAGAATCCGCCGACAAAACGGCCGCCCCGGATTTCTCCACGCGCTTCCAACCGGCGATAGACTCGCAAAAGATCCCGCCAGGGTAGGTTGATCGATTCCCGATCGAGCAACTTGCGAAACACGACTCCGTAACGCTGCAAAAGTTTTCGCGCAACTGCTTCTATTGTCTCGCGGTCGTTGCTTTGATTGCGCTTGTTGCTCTCAGGCGCAGGTGTAAGAGGAGTTTGCGCCTGCTCTTCTCTTCTCAGACAGACCCAGCGTCCGGCGTCATCCATACTGTAAAAAGCTTTCCGCTTACGCCGTCGCTTCTCGACTTCGCGGTGCGTGGTCTTGCTGAGCGGAGTCAATAGTGCTCGCAGTCCAGTGAAACTGTCCGCGCTGATCATTCCGCGAAAGACCAACTCACCCAGTGCTTCCTCGACCATGCTCGGCAGAAGATTGGTGCCACTCACGAGGTCGACAAAAAACGAAGCGCCGTTTTCTTTAAGATACTGGTGAACGGTTTCGGTGTTGGTCGACAGTTGTGCGCCATTCGATTCCCCGGGAGCAGGAAAGGCCTTGCTCCAGGTGCGAACGTTTCGTCGATTCAGCAGCACTACCGGGGTACTGCGCACCGGTGATGAGTTGCTGACCTTTTCCGGCGACATGCGCGGCGGCGAAAGACGCAACCAGGTCAGTTTGCCGGACAGACAAAGCGAGTCCAGCCAGGCCGGATCGTAATCAGCGACGCGAGCAGGAAGGATCTCGGATTCCCATGACCCGGCGGGCGCTTCAAACCCTTCCAGTTGATCAAGGATCGCGGCGGCACTTTCGGGACCTTGCACCTGATGTTCTGTCGCGACCTTCTGCCAAACAAACAGGAAGCGCATGAAATTCGCGGCGGAAACGGGTTCGATTTCCTTTCGCAGGCGATTGAGGGTGTAGCTGTGAATGCGGGCCAGCAGACGCCGCGAACACCATTCAATCTCCTCCGGTTCGGGTGTGAATTGTCCTTGCATTGCAAAGCCTTCACCCTCGAGACGCGCCAGACCCGCATCAATCCGCGCAGGCGAAACCCGGAACGAGTTCGCAAGTTCGGCAACTGTTACCGGCCCGAGTCCTTCCAGACGGCCGCGCAGAATCTCAACCAGTGCGTCTTCCGGTGACCACTCTTCGCCGGCGTAACTTGCCGGCGGTTCAATTTGCGGAGTCAGCGACGCCTGCTCATGAATTGCGCGAAGCGGCGGCAAACGCTCAGCGGCAACCCAGAGATCAATGTGGCGCAAGTTGTTAACTTGCGCCGGTCCCATCACACACGCCCGACGCGCGCTCACGAGTTCATCAAACAGCGCTTGCCAGTCGTTTCGCTTCGCCTCTGCGACGGTAACGAATCCCAATTGCATCAGGGCATCGTGTAACTCATCGGCGTTCTCGGCCTGCGGCCATGCCTCAGCCCGCACGCGTTCGATCGCCGTCACATCCAGGCGGCCCAGGTCCGCGGCAGTTTCCGCGTCCAGAAAGCGCCGGTTCATTACTGCCAGTGTGCGACGCTCTTCAGCCGGCGCGTCGTCGAGGAAAGCATAAGGTTTGGCCGTCAGAATTTCCTGAGCCAGCGGCGACGGTTCGTTCATTTCGCGCGAGATGAGCTGTCGCTCGCCACGTTCAATCGACCGCAGCAACTCTTCCAGGCCGCGAATGTCCATCGCTTCTTCCAAACAATCGCGAATTGTTTGGAACACCAGCGGATGCGCTGGGATTTGTATCGGGCCCGTGAGGTTTTCCGCGCAGGCCAACTGATCCGGGAAGACCAGCGCCAGCAAATCTTCGGCGGCCATGCGCTGAAGTTGCGGCGCGACCTTGCCACCGCTGCGCCAGCGCGGAATCGCCAGTGCCCGCGTCGCATTCCAGCGCCAGCGGATATTGAACATCGGCGCGTCCAACAGCGCCTGGGTGAGTACGTCGCAAACAGTTTTGGAATTGAGATAGCCGAAAATTGTTTCCAGCGGAAAGCTGTGCGTCGGCCCGAGCGAAAGGACGATTGAATCCTCCGTGGCCGCGGCCTGCAGTTCGAAATTGAAAGTGCGACAGAAACGCTTTCGTAATGCCAGGCCCCAGGCGCGATTCAAGCGACTCCCAAACGGCGCATGTATCACGACATGGGTGCTGCCGTTTTCGTCAAAGAACCGTTCGACAACGATCTGCTGCTGAGTCGGCATTACGCCGAGCGCCAGGCGGGTCAGAGCCAGATACTCGACGATCTGCACAGCGGCTCCATGGCTGACACCAACGTCATCAACCAGCCAGGTCACGCTGGGACCGCGAACGTCCTCATCCGCATCGCTTGCGTCGGCTTCAAGTTTGTCCGAAATCTCGCTTCGCAGGCGTGACACCGCCTGTGAAAGTTCTTCGGAGCGTCCCGGCGCTTCGCCCAACCAGAAGGGAATTGAAGGCGGTTGGCCGGCGGCGTCCTCTACGCGAACTGAACCGGGTTCGACGCGTTTGATCCGATACGAAGTGTTTCCGAGTTGGAAGATGTCGCCGGCCATACTCTCAATCGCGAAGTCCTCGTTCAACGTGCCCACAAATGTTTCGGAAGGCTCGAGGATCACTCGATAGTCGGACGTGTCGGGAATCGCGCCGCCGCTGGTTATTGCCGATAGTCTGGCGCCACGCCTCGCGCGCACACGCCCGTTCACAGCATCATGATGCAGATAGGCCCCGCGGCGACCCCGGCGGGTAGCAAAGCCTTCGGATAGCATGCGCACGACCGCGTCAAAGATTTCCCGCGAGAGGTTTCGGAACGGATACGCGCTGCGAACCATTTCAAACAGCGCATCCTCAGTCCATTCTTCGGCAGCCACTGCTGCAACTATTTGCTGAGCCAGAATATCCAGAGGCTGTTCCGGGATCGTCAGCCGATCGAGTTCGCCGCGCCTTACCGCATCGAGCAAGGCTGCGCACTCAACCAATTCGTCGCGTGAGAGCGGAAACAGGCGCCCTTTCGGAAAGCCGCTGACCGTATGATTCGAACGTCCGATGCGTTGCAGCAAGGTTGAGATTGCGCGGGTCGAACCGATTTGAACGACGAGGTCTACAGCGCCAATATCGATGCCCAATTCCAATGAGGCAGTCGCCACCAGCGCGCTCAGTTCGCCCGACTTCAAACGCTGCTCAGCTGACAATCTCAACTCGCGGGCGAGACTGCCGTGATGCGCGGTTACGTTTTCATCGCCGAGACGTTCGCCCAAATGTCGCGCGACTCGCTCAGCCATGCGTCGCGTATTTACGAACACGAGCGTAGTCTTGTGTTCACGAATCAAGGCCGCCAGACGGTTGTAGATCTCTTCCCAAACTTCATTGGACATCACCGCTTCCAAAGGTGAACTGGGAATCTCGACGGCCAGATCGAGCCTGCGCTTGTGACCGGTGTCGATGATCGTGCAACGAGGGGCGCTGTCAGGCTCAAGATTAGCCGCGCCAACAAGGTACCGGGCAACTTCTTCAATTGGTTTCTGCGTGGCCGAGAGGCCAATGCGAACGAGTGGCTCCTTAACCAGCGCCTGGAGTCTTTCGATCGACAGCGACAGATGCGAGCCGCGCTTGTCGTCAACCATCGCGTGAATTTCATCGACGATTAGTGTGCGCGTCGTGCTCAGCATGCGGCGCCCGCCTTCGCTGGTCAGCAGGATGTAGAGCGATTCAGGCGTCGTGACAATGATGTGCGGCGGCTTTTTAGTCATCGCCGTGCGCTCACTCGTCGGCGTATCGCCGGTGCGCACGAAAGTGCGAATTTCAACACCGGCAGTTCCAGACTTTTCGAGATTTTCCTGGATGCCGCGCATCGGCTCCTGCAAATTGATCTGAATGTCGTTGCTCAGCGCCTTCAGCGGGGACACGTAGACGACCTGAGTTTCATCGGCGAGTGTCCCTTCAACCGCCTTCCAAACCAGATCATCAATTGCGGAAAGAAATGCGGCGAGCGTTTTGCCGGAACCTGTGGGCGCGGCAATCAGAGTGTGTTGGCGTTGCTTAATCGCCGGCCAGGCGCGCGCCTGTGGCTCAGTCGGAGCAGGGAAATGGTTCAGGAACCAATCACGAACCGCCGGATGGAAATATTCAAGCTGCTTCATAGAGGGCGGCCAGTGTACCACGAATGAAACGCCGTGTTAAGAAGGGGAACGGGATTTAGCGTAGCTGGTTTGCCCGAGGCTTTCAAGTACCGGGAACGGCTCTGTGGAGTGCACTGACTTGTCAGCGCTTTAGTATGCGGCGACTCATCGCCGCAATTTGAGAACGAGTGAGAGGTGATTCAGGTATGAAGTGCTGACAAGTCAGCACGTATCAAAGCGGCGACAAGTCGCCGCACTCCAAAACCTTTCGTGGTAAAGTCTGGCCCTGGCAATGCCCAAAGCTACTCGCGATTATCATCCTTCAAAACGAAAGCAGGCGACCAAGCCGCGCGCGCGTTCATCAACTGAGAGCGTGAAGATTCCGCCGCGCGTCGAACAGCTGGAACTGAGTTTTGGTAAGCGACAGGTAAGGCTGACGAATTTGAACAAGCTCTTTTGGCCTGAGTTGAAGATTGCGAAACGAGACTTGCTTCAATACTACGCCGATGTTTCCTCCGTCCTTTTGCCGCACCTTAAAGACCGCGCCATGGTGATGAAGCGATATCCTAACGGGGCGGCCGGTGAATTCTTTTTTATGAAGCGCGCGCCGTCGCCGCGGCCCCCGTGGATCGAGTTGTGTTCCATCCATCACGGGTCAGGCAATGTCATCGACTTTCCGATCATTCAGGATCTGCCTGCCCTGCTCTGGGTAATCAATCTGGGTTGCATCGATTTGAATCAGTGGTACGCGCGCTGCGATGACGTCGATCGGCCCGACTATCTTCACTTCGATTTGGATCCGGTTCCGGGCGCAAAGTTTGAGCAGGTGAGCGAAACGGCTTTGGCTGTTCGCGATGCCCTGGAATCGCTCGGCATGCATTCTTATGCGAAAACGACCGGCTCGAAGGGCATCCATGTATACGTTCCAATCGTGCGCGGGCCGACACAGAAGCAGGTTTGGACGATTGCGAAAGAGATCGCGCACGTGTTGGCATCGGCGAATCCGAAACTGATCACGGCCATTTACAAAGTTGCCAACAGACCAAAGGGTCGCGTGTTGGTGGATTATAACCAGAACGCCTGGGGCCGGACGCTGGCATCAATCTATTCGGTGCGGCCTACGCCAAAGGCGACAGTCTCGACTCCGGTGACCTGGGAAGAGATCGAGCGCGGGATCAAGATTGAAGACTTTCGTCTGGACAATGTACGCAAGCGGATCGAGAAACTTGGCGATCTGTGGGCGCCATTGCTGGACAAGCGAAAGCGTTTTGATCTCAAGCCTTATCTGAAGTAGCGCAAGTTAAACTTGCGCAACGGTGTCAGAAGCCCGACCGTAAGGGAGGGCAAGTCAAAGGATCACCCAGCTTGGCAAATTGCGAAGGCCGCCCTTGCTGACGCGCGGGCTTCTGACACGCTAACCGCAAGTTAACAACTTGCGCTACAACTATGACGCTACCTCTAAAACAATCCTATCCGCCGATGGAGGCGAAATCCGTCGAGCAACTCCCGGTGGGCGCCAACTGGCAATACGAGCCCAAGTGGGACGGCTTTCGTTGTGTCGCGTTTCGCGATGGTGATCGCGTTGATCTGCAGTCGAAAAGCGGCCAGCCCCTCAGTCGATATTTCCCTGAACTCGTCGAAGCCTTGCTTAAACTAAAGCCAAAGCAGTTCGTAATCGACGGCGAGATCGTCGTGCCAATTAAAGGGAAGTTGTCTTTTGACGATCTGCTGATGCGAATTCATCCCGCAGCCAGCCGGGTGCAGAAGCTCGCCAAAGAGACTCCGTCGAAGTTAATCGTGTTCGATCTGCTGGTGGATGATCGCGGACGATCAATTGCCGATGCCGCGCTCTCTGAAAGGCGAAAGAAGCTCGATGCCTTTGCGAAGAAATATTTCGTGAAGAATAAAGCCATTGAGCTGTCGCCACAGACAAGGGACTTGAAGATCGCGAAGAGCTGGCTGGCCGGCGCGGGTGGAGATGTAGACGGCGTCATCGCCAAGCGTTTGGATCTTCCTTATCAAACCGGCAACCGTCACGGCATGGTAAAGGTGAAACGCCTGCGCACTGCCGACTGTGTGGTCGGCGGGTTCCGGTATGCATCGGAAGGAAAGCTGGTCGGCTCGCTTCTGCTCGGACTGTATGACGACAAAGGGCGGCTGCATCACGTAGGTTTCACTTCCAGTATGAAGGCCGAAGAGAAGCCCGCGCTGACAAAGAAACTCGAAGCGCTAATTAAGCCTCCGGGCTTCACCGGCAATGCGCCGGGCGGACCAAGCCGTTGGGCGACCGAGCGCTCCGCGGAATGGCAACCGCTGGCAACCAAGCTCGTCATCGAAGTCCAATACGATCACTTCACCGGCGGCCGCTTTCGTCACGGCACAAAGTTGCTGCGCTGGCGTCTGGATAAGAAACCAGCACAGTGTAAGTTGGAACAGGTAAAGAATTGAAGGTGCCAGCGGTTTCCTTTGCGTCAATAGAGTCCAGCATCTGCTAAGTGTTCCAAGAACGTTTCCTCATTGGTATACTCAGGCGAAGATCGGACACGTCAAATGCTTCCACAGGACATCTCAAACCTCTTAGCCGTCGCGATTCGCGATGTAATCTGGTTCAAGGATAGTGTCCGATCCTTTCTCCGCGAATGTGGCGTTGACCAGGGCATCTTGGCCGAAGTCCCGAGAAGCATCCCCACAATTAGGTTGGTTCAGCATGTTCTCGTGCGAATGGATAATCTGGGCACTCATGGCGAGCGACCCGTACGTGAAATGCTCACCAGAATGTATCACTGGAAGGACTTCCACACTATTCCTCCCGATCGTAAGGATCAGGCAGTGCGTTCATTGCACGAGTTTCGCAAAGGTTACGACGCTTATAAGGCGCAGCTTGAATACCAGCAGGAAGTCGAGCGGAAGATGCACGACGAACGAGCTGCGCGCGGACAAATGAAACCGCTAGATCATTCAACCTTACAAGCCTTTCGTGACGAGTTTGACTCTATACATGGTGAACGAGATCCACAGCTTCGAGGGAACCGCTTTCAAGATCTAATGAACAAGATTTTTGAATACTATTCTGAACAATCTAGAGGCTCTTTCAAGCGGACTGGCGAACAAATTGACGGTCAATTCTATTTTGATAAGCACTGGTACTATGTTGAGGTGAGATGGAAGAAGGAGCAAGCAATCGCGGCGGACATCTCGGTGCTGAGAGATCGAGCAAAGGATGCTTTTGGTGGAGACACTAAGGCGCTATTCATCTCATTCAACGGATTCACGCCCGAATGTCTGGATAGTTTGAAGGGAAAGAGCGATGAACGTGTGGTTCTCATGGATGGCGTTGATCTTCGTTGTGTGTTGGATTGCCAAATCGCCCTTGATGTACTTCTCGCTGAGAAACAAGGCGATATGGTCCGCGGACGCCCCTTCGTATCCGCAAGCGAGGTTATTCAACGAAGAGCACAGCAAGAATGACTCCTCAGGAGTAGCGTGTCGTCTTAACGGCAAATCACGTCATAGTCCCTTCGCGAGAACTCTGTGCAGACTATTGACACTGGTTTCGAAGTGCGATACTAATCGCCCGCTTTTGAAATTCAACCGGCTGGCTCGAGAGCGTGTAACTATCGCACTGGTAGGGTCAGTACTGAGCCATTCCTCCGAAGGGCCTTTGGGTGGCTGTCCGACTCCCTGAGCCCAACCTCAAGGGGAGATATGAACGACGTGGTACCTCCTTCCCAGGACTCTGAACGCACTGCCGTTGAGAGAATCACCAAGCTCGAAGCCCAACTCGAAGAGACCAAGAAGGGATTGATCGGGCGAGTAGAGCGCTTTGGAATAATAATTGGCGTTATCGGTGCCGTTTTCTCAGTACTCTTGGGGCTCTTTAGTCTACCGAAGGCTTATGAGGATTTCAGGAGTAAACCAGAAACGAAAGTAGTGGGTGGATGGCCGCTGCGAATGTCCTACAATCCTCAAGGAAAGAACATTGGCTTTAATTTTACTCTCAAAGTAGCAAACGATGGGGCCGCAGACGACACGATCACCGAAGTACGTGCCAATCTCAAGAGCGATGAGCTTCGCGAAAACAACACGCTATATTTTAGCCCGGCTGATCTAAAGTTTATGGAAAAGGGTGTAGACGTGCGTCCCGCGTTCAATGTGGGCATAACTTCACCAAGAGAATTAGCGTGCTCAATTAGTTCGGAAATCGGAGATACGGACCTTGTGGCTCTCCGTCGACCGGCACTCTGGCATCTCGTCGTAGAACTCATTGCGGAGAACAAGCAGAGTCATTCTGCAGAATTCTGCTTCCGAATAACTAACGGCCATATACAACAGGTCTTCGATTCCACGAGCGAGCAGTCTATTAACTATGTCGCTCAGAGCCCCCAGTGTGAGGGGAAGTAATTTGGAGGTTGCCATGAAAATCAAGTCTGTCGGGTTTTTGATTGCCTTCACGTTGACGCTCGGCGCTTGGTTCTCGCAACACGATGTGAAGAGCGCTTATACCGGTAGCCGATCACACGCCTCTCATGACCAACCCCGTCTAATGTTTAGTGTAAAGGGTGACTCTGCGTCAGGCAAGATTTTCAACGAAAGCGGAACCAACTTAGTGATCAATGTTACGCCATGCAATTCGACCCTCAATCTAATCAGCTTTCACAAGCCGTATCAGAGGGAAGACGCCGGCGAGGTAACGTGTGCCGATAAGACAATCAAGTTAGTACAGGTAACACAGCAGTAGCTCGGTCTTACAGACCTCTACTAAGTCGGAAATGACTTGCAAGAGGAAATTGTGCACGCAGCAGACTCTCGTTCCGCCGTTGAGCACGGGTCGGCGTGAAGCGCGCGCAGAGTTTCGTTCACCGAAGCGGTTAGCCCTAATCCCGCGTTGCTAACCCTCGCAAAAAGATTGACACCGTATTCAATCTGCGTTATTAGTCCCGCGCATTCTAGAGTTTTCAGGCTGGTCCTCAAGAGCCTGCGATAGACGCATTCCTTCGGAGCCAGCTTTCAACTTTATTCCATCTATCAGCCGCAAACCCGATCCAAGTATTCGGAGGATATATGCCAAAGAAGAAACCGACGAAAACAGCAACGAGACAAGCTAAACGTGCCAAACGGCTCAACGGTCAAGAGAAAGGTGGGGAGACGTTGCCTGCGCGTGAAGACCTTCTGCAGCCGGGTCCACGGAAGTTGCGGCAAAAGGGCGGCAAGATTCGGCTCACCAGTCACAAGGCACGCAGCCGTTGGTTTCAAACCCGAGCCTCGTGGCCGGTCAGAGAGGCTTCAGTCAATAAGTTGGTGCGCGAACGCGTGCGGGTTGAGAAGTCGCTCGCTGCGCCGGCGAATGTCACTTCTCAATGGGAGTGCGTCGGCCCGACAAACATTGGTGGCAGAATCACCAGCCTTGCCTGTCACCCCTCTCATCCCGAACGAATTTGGGCTGGAGCGGCCGGAGGCGGTGTATGGCAAAGCCGTGATGCCGGTCAGAGCTGGCAATCCTGCTGGAACGATCAGGACATTTTGAATATCGGATCGCTGGCCATCGATCCGCGCGATCCCGACACGATCTATTGCGGCACCGGCGAAGCCAATCTTTCGCTTGATTCTTATCCGGGAGTTGGACTCTACTGCAGCCGCGACGCGAGCCGCACCTGGCAGTTGCTGGCATCATCAGAAAGAAGTGGCGTTCCCACAGGCATCGGCGTCATCGCGATCGATCCCTTCAACTCGAAACATCTCGTCATCGGCGGCGTCGGTTATGCCGAGGTAAGTCAATCACGAATCAGTCTTGGTGGTATGTATACTTCTTTTGACCGGGGCGTGACCTGGAAGCGAGAGACATTTCTCTCAACTCAAAACTACTGGTGCCACTCAATTGTTTTTCATCCCACCAGGAAGGGAACCATCTTCGCGACCTTTACTGAACAGGGGGCGCGCAGCGGCATCTGGAGATCAACTGACGGCGGCAAGAATTGGGAGCATCTGTTAAAAGGACTGCCGAACTCCGCGCTCTTTGGCCGTACCAGCCTGGCGATCAGCCCGTCGAAACCTGAAGTGCTCTACGCTTTCGCTGCGGATGAAAGCAGTGAGAGCAGCGATCTGATGCTGGGTGTCTTTCGCAGCGTGAATGGCGGCGATAGCTGGAAAAAGATCAGCAGAGCTCATTTTGCTGATGAAGGGCAAATCTCTTACGGCAATACCATTGTCGTCCATCCCACGGATCCCAATTATGTCATTTGCGGCGGCGTCGATTTACACCTTACTAAGAACGGTGGCAACAGTTGGCGGCGCATTACTCACTGGTATCTTGAACGCGATGACCCCAAATACGCGCATTCGGATCATCATGCGCTGTTGATGCCGGCGGCAGTGCCCGGCCGCGTTTATGACGCCAACGACGGCGGCCTGGATGTGAGCGAGGATGGTGGCCTGCACTGGAAGAACCGCAGCAACGGTCTTTCGGTTACGATGTTTTATGACCTTGATGTGGCGCAGAGCAATGGACTGTTCTTTGGCGGGGGCGCGCAGGACAACGGCACCGTGGTAACCACGACCGGCGCGGCCAGCAGCTTTTTTCAGATCTACGAAGGCGATGGCGGGTGGATCGTCTTTGATCCGGTTGACGAGAATCACGTCTACTGCTCGTGCTACAACCTCGACATCAAACGCTACCGCGGCAAAACTTCCAAAAACGTGTCGCCTCCCGCCGGTGAAGACGAGCAGGAATCCGTTTGGATGTGTTTCATTACTCTTGATCCATCAGACCCGCATACGGTGTTCACCGGCTCGTACCGGGTCTGGCGGACGAAAAACGACGGTGACAACTGGTATGTAGTCTCTCCTAAATTGGATGGCAGTTCCATTTCGGCCATCGAGGTGGCGCCGGCCAATTCGAAAAGAGTTTACGTGGCGACTGAGAATGGCGGCTTCTTTCGCAGCGTTGACGGCGGCAGTACCTGGAGTCCGAATCTCTCCAGTTCAATACTGCCGGGCCACACGATTACCCGGCTGGAGAGTCATCCGAAGGACGCCGACGTCGTTTTCGCGACCGTGGCAAACTTTGGCCACTCTCATGTTTTTCGCACCAGAGACGGCGGCCTTACTTGGGAAGATGTGGACAAGGGTCAGCTTCCGGACGTGCCCCATCATGTGGTTGTGATTCGGGAAGACGAGCTTGACAAGGTGTATGTGGGCAATGACGCGGGCGTGTTTGTGCTCGAGATGGCTACCGGCTCAGTCTTGAATCTAACCAAGAACCTGCCGAACGCGATGGTGGTCGATCTGGTTTACCACGCTAAGGACGGCACGTTGAGCGCAGCGACTTACGGCCGAAGCATCTGGCGGATAAAACTCAAGTAAGCGACAGTTTAGAGTACAAGCTTCAGCTTGCGGCTCTAATTCAGCAACCTAAAGGTTGAACTCTGAACGCAAACTGATTGGACGAGTCTTTGGTGCTATCCGCGGTGCCGTTTTTGAAACCATTCTGCTCGTCGCCGAAGATTGTCGTCAGGCTCACCAGTCTTTTTTCTTATGGCAGTGAGTTGACCCTGATCGCCGTCATCGTCTTTATCGGGACGTGATTCTTTGTCGGTCTCAGAGGCGGTGCTATCACTACTTTCATCGTGCTCATTTTTGTCTTTACTTGCCATGGGATGATTATAACAGCCGGTGCGTTGAGGTCCGAATGGAGCGATTAGTTACTCTCGTGTGAGTCTTTGAGTGCTGCTATACTCTCGGCACAGGCCTCGAGAGTCTCCCGATCATGAGTGCGAAAAAGATTACAAACAATGGTTTCCTGAACGAATTCAAGCGACGTCACCAACAAATGCAGGAGCGGCCATTCTGCTGGGTTTTGGGCGCGGGCGCTTCCGTCCAGTCGGGAATTCCGGCTGGCAACGCGCTAGCAAATCAATGGCTCATTGAACTCCATGAGCTTGAAGACTTCGCCAATCTACCCATTGCTCAATGGGCTACGCCCGAAAATCTTGGCATCAGGGATTTCGAATATGCCCGCGTAGCTAACTTCTATTCGTGGATTTATCAGCGGAGATTCCGTGACTACAAAGAACAGGGCTATGCTTTCCTGGAAGATACTATGGTCCATGCAGAGCCAAGCTTCGGTTATTCGGTGCTGGCGCAGATCATGTCCACGACTCCGCACAGCGTTGCCATAACTACGAACTTCGATAACCTGATCGCCGACGCGCTCTCAATCTATACGCGGACTTTCCCGCTTGTCTGTGGCCACGAATCGCTCGCAGGATTCATAAGGCCTCACCTACGCCGACATAGGAAACGACCACTTATTGCAAAGATTCACCGTGACCTGTTCTTTGAACCAAAGAACATGCCCGATGAAGTCTCAAGCCTGCCTAAAGAATGGGCTCAGGCTCTCGCTAATATTTTCGATGTCTGCACCCCAATCGTAATTGGCTACGGCGGCAACGACGGAAGTCTCATGGACTTTCTAACGACGCTCGCACCGATTGAGGGTGGCATTTTGTGGTGTTATCGCGAAGGTAGCGAGATCGATCCGAAAATCGATCAGGTGGTCGAACATCACCACGGGAGACTGGTACCCATCGCCGGTTTTGATGAATTGATGCTCCAGCTTCAGGAAAGGCTGCAACTCGCTTTCTTTTTACCACAGTTGCAACGCATTCAGGAGATGCGCACGGTCAATTATCAAAGGCAGTTCGAGGTGCTGACCGCCGCGCTCAGAAAACCGGCTGAAAGCCCTGCGGCCGAAGAAGCGCGTAAGCCTGCCCGTAAGGCCGCCGAGGCCGCAGTCGAGCGACTGACAAAGGAGAAGGACTGGTGGGCTTGGCAGTTAAAGGCAAACGCAGAGCCGGATCCTGACAAATGCGAAGCCATTTTCCGCGCAGCGCTTGAAGACTTTCCCCGAAGTGCCGAATTAACGGGCAACTTTGCGAACTTCATGAGTAACGTCCGCAAAGACTACGACGAAGCGGAGCGGCTCTATGGCAAGGCGTTAGAGCTTGATCCTAATCAGGCGGTTCACACGGGCAACTTCGCCGTGTTCATGGAAAACGTGCGCAAGGACTACGATGAAGCCGAACGACTTTATCGCGAGGCGTTCAGACTTGATCCCGACTACGCCGTTAACACCGGCAACTTCGCGGTGTTTCTCGCAGGCAAGCGGAAGAATTACGACGAAGCGGAGCGATTCTTTCGTAAGTCTTTGGAGCTTGATCCGAATGACGCCACCAACACTGGCAATTTCGCAAACTTCATGAATAGCGTAAGGAATGACTACAGCGAAGCCGAGCGCCTGTATCGCAAGGCGTTAGAACTAGACTCTAATAACGGTGCTCACACCGTTAACTTCGCCCAGTTTCTCGGCTCGATGGATCGAGTTGATGAAGCGAGAGGACTTGCAGTACGAGCGTGGGAACTGACGAAGGGAACGCCGGGCGCTAATCGGGCTGAGGCTGCATTCACCCGTTGGCTCCTGACTCGTGCGTCTGGTCATGATGGAACCCCAGCGCTCGCGCGGTTGAAGTCGCTTATCCAAGACGAATTCGAGCGAACACCATGGACGTTCGATCAACTCCTCGCCACTTTGCTACCTAGATGTCCCGAAAATGAGCATACGTTGGCTTACAAATTGGCAGACGCAATACTCGACAAAGCCAAAGTATCAGCCTTGGAGAACGAACCACTCTGGACGAATATCCAACCGATTCCTCCTTCCGTTCCTTGGCCGGACTAGCCGACAGATTGGTATTCGCCTGCTTCTTCGGTGCCGTGAATATTGCGATCTTGACAAGCTAAATAGTTACCCTGCGCCCCAAACATGGTTGACTTTGTTGGTGTGGCTGGTAAGTTCTAAGATCCCCGCACTCCACGTTTCTCCCGGAATGAACCGCATGGCTACTGGACGTGAGATGCTTGAGTTGGCCCGCCGGCATATCGGCGAGAAGTACGAGAATGTTCTGGTCCCCAAGAACAATGCTAATTGGAAAGGCCCCTGGGACTGCGCGGAGTTCATGTCCTGGTTGGTGTTTCAGACTGCCGGCTTTCTCTACGGTTGCCTCGATGACAATGCGAGTCCGGAAGTTGCCGATGCTTACACCGGCGCCTGGCGGGATGATTCCAATCGTTTAGGCAGGCGCGTTCCCTATCAACGCGCGGCGGCAATCGCCGGTGGAATTGTTCTCCGGTATCCGCCGCGGCCCGGCCGCATGGGGCACATCGCTCTTTGTGACGGGACGGGTGGAACAGTCGAGGCGATGGGGCATGAGTTCGGCATCGCCGCCGGCACGGTCCAAATGCGGCGATGGAATACCGGGGTGCTGGTTCCCGGCATTCAATATGATGAGGACGTCACGCACCTGGAAGTAATCCAGCCGCCCACCGTCTATCACGTCAATGCACCTAACGTCGATCGATCCGTCGTGCGAGACATTCAGCGGGCACTGCTTGCCGCAGGCATCGATCCTGGTCCGGTCGATGGAATCTATTCAGACAAAACCGCGGCGGCAGTCGCCGCGTTTCAGCAGTCCAGAGGCCTGATCGTGGATGGCGAGGTAGCAGCCACCACTGCACAAGCGTTGGACGTTTACATCTAAGAGGCTCGTCGCCCGGCTCGACCAAAACCTGGTTAATGGAAGGGCATGAGGCTTCCAGTGAGCGGGATGATCGGAAAGAAGCGGCAGGACTAACGTCGTCTTGCAACAAATCACGCCAAAACCATTGACAGCAGGGTCAAACTGGGATATTGATGCGCTCTTGAATCTATCGGGCTGGCCCACCGAGCCTGCGAACTTCGCAATCTCACCGTAACCAGCCATCAACGACGGACAGGTAGAACTACTTTCAATTGGCCGTCCCACAACGTCAAAGCCACGCCGCGGAAGTTCATAGTCGAATGCCAAAAGTAGGCGGGTGGAGTTGACGGCCACTTATCCGAAACAGGAGGAATTTACATGCCGACGAAAAAGAAAAAGAGACCCAGCCGGAAGCGGAAAAACGAGAAGAGAATTCTGAATATTCTTCCCTCGAAAGCTACCGAAAAGGATTGGGCTTTCAGCAACGCAGCCGCAGCCGGCGTCGTCGCTACGCCAGCCGCTCTTCCAGCCTCGAAGGACCTGCGCGAGAGTTGGTGGAAGATTGGCGATCAGGGCGCCACCGGATCATGCGTGGGATGGGGCACAGCCGACTCACTTCTCAGGTGGCATCTCGTGAAGGCCAACCAGCTGGCCAAAGACGAGAAGCTATCCGTGCGCTATGTCTGGATGGCTTCCAAGGAAACCGACGAATTCACCTCATCGCCGACGACCTTCATTGAATCTGACGGCACCAGCCTCAAGTCCGCGTTGGACATAGTTCGCAAGTACGGGGTTGTTAAGGACAAGGTGCTGGCGTTTGCATCCGGAAAGCTTTACGCGGGCGAAGAGAAAACCTTCTACGCGCTGGCGGCGCAAAGAAAGATTGCCAGCTACTTCAACCTTGGCACGAACATTTCGAACTGGCGAACCTGGCTGGCGACCAAGGGTCCCATTCTCACCAGGTTGGATGTGGATGCAACCTGGGACAATGCCTCTGCCACAAATGGCAACCTCGACATTTACCAGCCCAGCACGACGCGCGGCGGACACTGCGTTGCACTGGTGGGTTACACACCGGACAGGTTCATTGTCCGAAACAGTTGGGGCACGTCGTGGGGTAATGGTGGTTTTGCCTTCGCGTCGTTCCAGTACGCGCAGGCCGCCTTTACTGAAGCCTACGGGGTAACACTCTAAAGGCAGCCCCCTTGGATGCCCAAGTCCGGCTGACGAAAACTACTGGTGATCAGCCGGGCTTGGATCCCCCGATGGACTTTAATAAGCAGGGGCGATCTGACAATTCGACAAGTTGCGTGCGGCCGGTCACGAACTGTGATACGAGTGTCGCGCGCGCCTTCGTCTACTCACCAACACCGCTGCTCACGGCATGACAAAGTTGTATGTGATCAAGCCTTGAATCTTCACCGGCTGACCATTCAGCACTGTCGGAGTAAAGCGAGCCTGAAGAGCCGCTTGCTTGGCAGCGCCAACCAGAGTCGGGTGACCCGAGACAGGTTGAGCTGAAATCACTTTACCTTGCTCATCAACCAAAATCTGAACCGCTACTGACCCTGAGGCGTGAATCGCCCTGGCCATTGGCGGATACGCCGGCTTCGGCAGGCTAACGGCTTTCGATACCAGCATAGTTGAGGTGACGGGCTGTATCTTTGGTTTTACCGGTGTGGGCACGGGTGGCGGATTTCCGGGGTCTTCTCTTACAACCGGTCCAGTGTTGTTGCCCGTGCAGGTTACGCAACTTGACGTACTGGTCGGCGGTGCTACTGGATCAGCTATATAGTTCCCGATAATCGCATTCCGTGGCGCCGGTGGAATTGGATTTGGCGCGGCGCTAATCGTTTCGGGCGGTTTGTTTGGGTTGCTCGGGTCTTCGTACAAGATCGGTCGCACAGGCTGAGGCGCAGTCCTGCCTGTGTTGTTGGCTGCAGGCGCTCTTCGCGCTGGCTCCGGCCGAACACGTTCAGGGGGCGTCACCGGCGGCACCCAACTGAGTACAGTCAGATCATTGCTCTGGGCTTCCAGCCGCGCGTCATAGGCATAGATGCTGGCGATACCGGCCCCAAACAAAACTAACCCGTAGGTTGTGATGGTGGCGAGAAAAAATGAACTGCGTCGCTTGAACTCCTTGCGGTGCGAGTCAGACTCAATCAGATTGGTAAACATCTTTCAGCTCCTCCTGCTGCCGGTGCCTTCGGGTCGAGGAAGCTGGGAGGTTAGACAACGAAAGGGCGCACTTGTTCCCAGATTTGGAGTGCGCTGACTTGTCAGCGCTTTAGTCAGCGGCGACTTGTCGCCGCTTACGATTATGTGGCAGATACTTGGGTAGTGCGCTTGTGCGAGGTTGTCGTGCGCTGACAAGTCAGCGCGTTCGAAGGCGGCGACACGTAGCCGCACTCCAAATTGTCCGCCTTGGACACTTTCACCCATTTCCATTACGATATCGCCGCCCTACAACCCCTTTCTCAGGAGAACGAGCCATGGTGACAGCGCAAGCCCCGCAGGAAGAACTAAATCCTTTTGAGATTGCCAAGCAGCAGTTCGATCGAGCCGCGGATTACCTCGAGCTGGAACAATCGCTGCGCAACGTACTGCGCAGCGCCAAGCGCCAACTAATCGTTTCAATCCCGGTGAAGATGGATGGCGGCGAGACCAAAGTTTTCGAAGGTTACCGTGTGCAACACAATATCGCGCGCGGGCCGGCCAAAGGCGGCATCCGTTATCACCCGAACGTCACGCTCGACGAAGTAAAGGCGTTGGCGTCGTGGATGACCTGGAAATGCGCGACGGTCAACATTCCGTATGGTGGCGGCAAAGGCGGCGTGGTTTGCGATCCGAAGAGTCTTTCGATTAACGAACTGGAACGCCTCACGCGCAGATACGCTTTTGAAATTGCACCGATCATCGGACCCGATCGAGATATTCCGGCGCCCGATGTCTACACCGACTCGCAAACGATGGCCTGGATCATGGACACCATTTCGATGGTACGTGGCCACACTGAATTGGGCGTGGTTACCGGGAAGCCTCTTTCACTCGGCGGCTCACAGGGCCGTCACGAAGCCACGGCTCGCGGCGCGCTTTATGCTCTTCGTGAAGCCTGCAATGTGCGCGGGATGAAGTTGAAGGATTCTCGGGTCGCGGTCCAGGGGTTTGGCAACGCTGGTGCGATTATCGCTCGGCTGGTGGCCGAAGACGGCGCTCGGGTGGTGGCAGCGTGCGATTCAAAGAGCGGGCTTTACGCGGAAAACGGCCTCGACATTCAAGCGACGCTCAAGCACAAAGAAGAGACCGGCGCGCTGCGTGGTTTGCCGGGCGTGAAAGAGATTGCGCCTGACGACGTGCTGGAGGTTGACTGCGATATCCTCTGCCCATCGGCGCTTGAAAACAGCATTACCATGGCGAACGTTGGCAACGTCAAAGCGAAGATCATCGCTGAGCTGGCAAACGGGCCCACGACACCGGCTGCGGATCGAGTATTTGAAAAGAATGATGTCCTGCTGATTCCGGATATTCTGGCCAACGCGGGTGGAGTGACAGTCAGCTACTACGAATGGGTACAGGATCAGTATTCATTCTTCTGGAGCGAGAAGCGCATTAACCAAACGCTGGAAGACACCATGGGCGATGCCTTTCACAAGGTGCACCAGATGGCGCAGCGCTATGGCACTGACATGCGCACCGGCGCTTACATCCTGGCGATCGATCGCGTCGCGGAAGCGACCAGGGTGCGAGGAATATTTCCGTAGGAAGAATTTGGAGTGCGGCGGCTTGTCGCCGCTTTTGTTTTGCGAACGTGCAAAAGAAGCTATAGAGAAGGAAAGCGGTGACCAGTCACCGCACTCCATAGAAGATGTCCGACAAAATCACCGTCTACGAAAAACCAACTTGAAGCAAGTGTCGCGAGACCGACAAGCTGCTCCGTGAGAGCGGCGTTCCATTTGAGAAGATCAATTACTACCTTGCGCCGTTAAGCGAAAAGAAGTTGCGCGAGCTAGTCAAGAAAATGGGAATCAAGCCGCGTGAACTTCTCCGGAAGGGTGAAGCCATCTATCGCGAACTTGGCCTGGGCAAAGGCGAGTTCACAGATGACGAAATCATCTCGCTGATGACAAAGCATCCTGATTTGATTCAACGGCCGATCGTCGAGCGCGGAGATCGCGCAGTGCTGGGCCGACCAACGGAAATCATAAAGACTTTGCTGTAGTTTGGAGTGCGGCGGCTTGACGCCGCTTTCCGAGAGCCCTATACGAGCCGTTTGGTCGCCGGAAGCGATCCAAAGCGGCGTCAAGCCGCCGCACTCCAAATGCCAAAACAATCAAACACAACCTTTATCTGTCAGAGCTGCGGCTATCAATCGCGCAAGTGGCTGGGCAAATGTCCGGAGTGCGGTGAATGGAATTCGCTGGTCGAAGAACGCGTGGTCACCACTAAGAAGGGCGCGGGTCGCAACGGTTTTCGTCTGCGCGAAGCCAGGGCCGTCGAATATCGCGAGATTGAATCGCAGGACGACGTGCGTTTGTCTTCGGGCGTGACTGAGTTCGATCGCGTGCTCGGCGGAGGCATCGTGCCGGGCACACTTGTCTTGATCGGCGGGGATCCTGGAATCGGCAAGAGCACGCTCCTCCTGCAAGTCGCTGACAAACTGAGCGCCACCGGCGCCACGGTGCTTTACGTTTCAGGTGAGGAGTCTGAGAAACAGATCAAACTGCGCGGCGAACGCCTGGGTATTCAAGCTCCAAACCTGCTGCTGCTGCCTGAAACTAATCTGGAAAACATCTTTCGCGAGATCGAACGGTTACAACCCGGCGCCGTCATCGTCGATTCCATTCAGACCACTTTCTCTTCAGAGATCGAGTCGGCGCCCGGATCGATTTCGCAGATCCGCGAAGTCGCCGCACAGTTTCTCCTGCTGGCAAAGACGCGCGCCATTCCGGTCTTTCTCATCGGCCATGTGACCAAGGAAGGATCGATTGCCGGGCCACGCGCACTGGAGCACATCGTCGACACGGTGCTGTATTTCGAAGGAGAACGCCATCATAATCATCGCATCGTACGCGCGACCAAGAATCGCTTTGGCGCGGCGAATGAGGTCGGCGTGTTTGAAATGACCGCGACCGGTCTGGCGCCTGTGGCGAATCCGTCGCAAATGTTTCTGGCGGAGCGACCCGCGGATGCCGCCGGTTCAATCGTTACCGCCTGCATGGAAGGCACGCGGCCCATGCTGGTGGAAATCCAGGCGCTGGTATCGAGTTCGAAATACGGCACCGGCCGGCGCATGACGCAGGGCGTCGATTCGAATCGCGTGGCGTTATTGATCGCGATGTTGGAAAAGCGAGCCGGAATGCAATTGCTCGGCGACGACGTGTTTGTGAACATTGCCGGCGGATTGGAAGTCGACGAGCCCGCCGTTGACCTGGGCCTGGTGACGGCCATCGCGTCCAGTTTTCGTAATCAACCCATAGACGCGCACACGGCTGTATTCGGCGAAGTTGGTTTGACCGGCGAAGTGCGCGGCGCGATGCAAGCCGCCGTGCGGGCGCGCGAAGCTCAGGCTTTGGGGTTCAAGAAGATTGTCATGCCGTCATCTAATACTTCTGGATTGGAAAAGCTGCTCGGTTTGCGGGTCGTCGGTGTGCGATCAGTCGACGAAGCGCTGGCAGAATTGTTTTAGCGCGGAAATACAAACTAAAGCTTGGTCATTCAATGAGCCAGCGTAGCTGGCGGCAGAGTTTAGCCCAGGGTGGAGCGCGAAGCGCGGAACCCTGGGATCACGTACCTAATAAATCCAGAGCCCGCTTGAGCGGGCGACAGACTTGATAACGGAACTTTCTTTCGCCCGCTTAAGCGGGCTTAGAATCAATTTTTTGTGTGAATACCCAGGGTTGCGCTCGCTCACCCTGGGCTACATTCTTCCGCCTGCTTCGCAGGCTCGTTGAAAGCTTCAAGCATCAACCTGCTTTTGTTCTGAAGGAACCATTCGTATGACTAGAGGAGCCCATCACCATGTTCACGAACTCTCTTAGTGCCCACCGTCTTTCGCGTTGTTTGTTAGTCTTGGTTTCCGTCCTGGCTGCCGTCTCTATCCACGCCCAGCGTCGACAACCACCCGCCGCATCGGCGCAAACTCAAACCGATGCGCTGAAAGTTTTGCAGTGGCGATCCATCGGGCCGTTTCGCGGTGGGCGATCGACTGCGGTTGCGGGCGTCGCGTCGCAGCCGATGGTTTTCTATTTCGGCGGCACGGGCGGTGGCGTCTGGAAGACGACGGATGGCGGTATCAACTGGGAGCCGGTCAGCGACGGTTCGGTTTTCGGCACCGGCTCAGTTGGCGCGATCGGTTTGTCGGATTCGGATCCGAACACAATCTATGTGGGCATGGGCGAGTCGCCCATTCGCGGCAACGTTTCGCACGGCGACGGCGTTTACAAATCTACCGATGCCGGCAAGACCTGGAAGCATGTCGGCCTGGAAGACACGCGACAAATTTCGCGCATTCGAGTTCATCCGAAGAATCCGGACATCGTCTACGTGGCGGCACAGGGACATGTCTGGGGACCTAACCAGCAGCGCGGAGTGTTTCGCTCAAAAGACGGCGGCAAGACCTGGGAAAAAGTTCTCTTCCGCAGCGACAAGGCGGGCGCCTCTGATTTGATCATCGATCCAACAAATCCGAACGTGTTGTACGCGGGCTTCTGGGAAGTTTATCGCAAGCCCTGGACCCTCGAGAGCGGCGGCACGGGCAGCGGCATATTCAAATCAACCGACGGCGGCGACACCTGGACTGAGATCACACGCAGCCAGGGCTTGCCGAGAGGAATGATCGGCATTGTCGGTATTGCCGTGTCGCCCGCGAACTCCGATCGCCTGTGGGCAATTGTCGAAGCGGAAGACGGCGGCGTGTTCCGTTCAGACAACGGCGGCAGGACATGGACCAAGACAAACGAACAACGCAATTTGCGGCAGCGCGCCTGGTATTACTCGCGTATCTACGCTGATCCCAAGAGTGCCGATACCGTCTATGTTCTTAACACCGGGTTCTATCGTTCAAACGACGGCGGCCGGACGTTTAGTGGCATCGGCGTGCCGCATGGCGACAATCACGATCTTTGGATTGCTCCTGACGATCCTCAGCGGATGATCAATAGCAACGATGGCGGTGCGAACGTTTCATTCAATGGCGGCAAGAGTTGGAGCGAGCAGGATCAAGCGACCGCCCAATTCTATCGAGTGACGCTCGACAACGATTTTCCTTATCACATCTATGGCGCGCAGCAGGACAACTCCACCGTGCGTATCGCCAGCCGCACAACCGAGGGCGGCATCGGGACCAGCGATTGGTTCGACGTCGGTGGCGGCGAGTCGGGATGGATTGCGCCCTCGCCGAAAGACTCTTTAATCATATTCGCCGGATCGTACGATGGATTGATCACGCGATACGATCATCACAGCGGACAACTGCGAGATGTAAACCCGTACCCCAACAATCCGATGGGTTGGGGCGCGGGAGATTTGAAGTACCGCTTTCAATGGAACTTTCCCATTCTGTTTTCTCCTCACGATCCGAATACGCTTTACGCGGGCGCGAACGTTCTTTTCAAATCGACAAACGAAGGACAGAATTGGGAAGTGATCAGTCCCGACCTGACCCGTAACGACAAAGCCAAGCAGGGTGCGTCCGGCGGACCAATTACCAAAGACAACACCAGCATCGAGTATTACGACACGATCTTTACGGTGATGGAATCTCCGGTCCAGGCGGGAACGATCTGGAGTGGAGCCGACGACGGTTTGGTTTATGTGACCCGCGACGGCGGAAAGAATTGGTCAAATGTCACCCCCTCAAAAGACATCATGCCGGAGTGGATTCAAATCAACTCGCTCGATGCCTCGCCTTTCGATCCCGCGACCGCGTACGTCGCCGCGACAATGTACAAGTACGACGACTACAAGCCTTATCTTTACAAAACGAGCGACTATGGGAAGTCGTGGAAGAAAATCACCAACGGGATTCCCGACGGCGCATTCACGCGTGTGGTTCGCGAAGATCCAAACAAACGCGGATTGCTTTACGCGGGAACTGAGACTGGCATGTACGTTTCGTTCGATGATGGCGCGAACTGGCAATCGATGCAGTTCAATCTTCCCGTCGTCCCGATTACCGATCTGGCAATTCACAAACGTGAGAAAGAACTAGTTGCCGCAACGCAGGGCAGGTCGTTCTGGATCTTCGATGATCTACCTTTAGTTCATCAAGCGATGGATGCCGGCGGCTTCAAAGCAACAAGCGACACTAAGCTTTTCAAACCCAAGGATAACTATCGTATGCCGGGTGGCGGTGGAGGCAATCTGCCCGCAACCGCAACCATCGGCAAGAACCCTGCAAGCGGCGTCGTGGTTTATTACTCGCTGAAGGCAAAGCCGACTACGGATCTCGTGCTGGAGTTTCTTGATGCGGCGGGCAAGTCGATCAATAAGTTCACGACCCGTCTTCCGAGAGGAGGCGGCGGCCAGGGACAAGCTGCAGGTGAACAACCTCCGGCGGGCGGGGGCGAAGAGGGCGGATTCTTCGGCGGCGGCGCCCCGGCGCGCGCAACGACCGACGTTGGTCTGAACCGATTTGTCTGGGACATGCGTTACCCTGACGCGACTCGATTTCCGGGAATGATTCTTTGGGCTGGTCAGATTAGTGGGCCGCGCATCGTGCCGGGAACTTATCAAGTGAAGCTAACCGTCGATGGACAGACGACGACGCAGACCTTCGAAGTGAAATCCGATCCGCGTTTGACGACGAGTGCGGCAGATTATGCCAAGCAATTGGATCTCTCTTTAAAGATCCGCGATAAGCTGACTGAGACGCACAACGCGATCATTCAGATTCGTGATGTGAAGAAGCAGATCGACGATTTGGTAAAGCGAGTGGGGCCGCAGTCGAAACCGATTGCCGATGCAGGCAACGCGTTGAATAGAAAACTGACGGAAGTGGAAGAAGCGCTCTATCAAACCAAAAACCAGAGCAGCCAGGATCCTTTGAACTTTCCCATCCGGCTGAACAACAAACTAGCGGCGCTCGGAGGTGTGGTCTCAAGGTCGGAGACGCCACCAAACGAACAGTCGTACGCGGTCTATGATGAATTGGTCGCACAGATCAACACGCAGCTACAGAAGCTTTCGCAGATCATGAAGACCGATCTGCCCGCGTTCAATCAGCTTGTGAAGGACCAGAACATTCCGGCGATTGTGGTGAAATAGGTACGCCCGTCTTTGGCGTGCAGCCCGCGGGACGTGCTCTAAGCGCTCAAGTTCAATTTTTGAGTAGGAACGTCGCCTGGCAAAGTGCGGCCGTTCACTTCTTGAACAGATTTGCAAACGCCTGGCGGGCGTCGGTGGGTTTCCCGGAAGAGGTTTCGCGTTCGACGACCGTGCGTGGGGCAAACAGCTCACAGGTGTTGCGCGCGCCCTTGTTGGCGATCCGTTGCGTAATCGGTTTTCGGCATTCGAAGCGAGCGCCCGGATCAAAAGAAACACAGAGCCGGCAGGTGTGCAGGTCGGCGTTGCATTTCGGGCAGCAGCTCTCCTTGCCGATATTCGCCGGCACCGCCGCGCCGCAAGCCGCGCACTTCACCTTCTCAGCAAAAGTCATCATCCGGGGCGACCGCGGGCCTTCGCGCTCAGCCGGCTTGGGCCGCTGCGGCTCACGCCTTTCACTCTCGCGCTCACGATCATGGTCCTGGTAACCCTTTTGGCGGTATTTTCGGTCGCTCATTTGACTTCGGGTTTGCGGTCTTTTATCTGGTGGCGTCACATCATAGGTGAAATCCGGTAATGTATGAAAGTCATTTTGCAGTCATGTCATCCCGTGGAACCAGCCCGGCATCAAGATGTCACGGCCTTTCCACCCCAATGCGGGGCAAGTCTCGGACTTCCCAGCGGGCCACACCAATCCGCCACTTATACCAAAATCGGTGACGCCCCAATGGGATGCGTGTTAGAATGCCCCGGTCATCATGCGTCTTGATATCGTCCTTATTAGGATTATTTTTACACTGATTTTGTTGGGGGCGGGCTATGTGCTGCACCCAATTCCGGGGCACCGTCTGTTTTCGACCGCCGGCGCGGGCCTGGTCGCGGTCGCCATCATCTTTTTCGAGATGCGCATCCGGCGGGCGTCGCTTAAGACCCTGATCGGAGCTGCCGTCGGATCGATCCTCGGAATCATCGGCGCCTACCTGATCGGTTCGCTCATCAGCAGTCAGGAATCGATGGCCGTAGCCCCGGGAACGAAGACATTCCTCACCCTGGCGCTGACGTTTTTCATGGCATACGTAGGGCTAATGGTAGGCGCCGCCAAGGGCGACTATCTTGAACTGTCGGCCCTGGGTGGCATCTTTAGCGACAAAACCGCACGGCGCGACCTAAAAATTCTCGACACCTCCGTGATCATCGACGGGCGCATCGCCGACGTGGCCGAGACGGGGTTTCTCACCGGGACGCTAATCATTCCGCAATTCATTCTGCGTGAGCTGCAACAGGTCGCCGATTCTCCTGATTCGTCAAAGCGACAGCGCGGCCGGCGGGGCCTGGACATGCTCAATCGTTTGCAGAACAACAACTCCCTGGATATCCAGATTGTCGAGACTGATTTTCCCTCGGTGCGTGAAGTCGATCTGAAGTTGATCGAACTTGGCAAGCAGTCTGACGCCGTGATTGTCACCAACGATTTCAATCTGAATAAGGTGGCGCAATTGCGAGGCGTCAACGTCCTGAACATCAACGAACTGGCGAATGCTCTTAAGCCGGTGGTGCTGCCAGGCGAGGCCATGCGCGTCTTTATCCTGAAAGAGGGCAAAGAATATAACCAGGGTGTCGCCTATCTCGATGACGGGACCATGGTCGTAGTAGATAACGCGCGGCGGTTGATTGGAAAAAACGCCGACATCTCCGTCACCAGCGTGTTGCAGACGACGGCAGGCAAGATGATCTTCGGGCGTCTGGCTGATGACAGCGAGGGCGCCGGCAACGGCGAACGTTCGCGCCGGCCGCTGCGCGAAGTGCGATCGGCTCCGGCGCTGACGCGCGTCAACGATACCGAGTCATAGAATGAACGTCGCGATAGTTGTCGCCGCCGGGAGAGGAACTCGGTTAGGCGGCAACCGCCCCAAGCAGTTCCTCGAGCTGGGCGGAGTTCCAATCGTCATTCACGCGCTCAGACAATTCGAGCGCTGCCAGGTCATCAACGAAATAGTTACGGTATTACCCGCCGAAGAGACGGCGGGATTTTCGTCTCTGGCGCAGAGGTTCGGGCTGAAAAAGCCTTCGCTCGTCGTTGCCGGTGGCGAAACGCGAGCGCAATCTGTGCGGCGTGGCCTGGAAGCGATCCATGCTGCCGATATTGTCGCGGTACACGATGGGGCCCGGCCTTTTGTGACGCCCGAAGAGATTGGCCGGGTTGTGGGGGCCGCAATGGTGAGCGGCGGCGCTGTTTTGGTCGCGCCGGTTGCCGAGACGATCAAGGAGATCGAAGGCAATCGCATAAGCGGGACTGTCCCGCGCGACAAGCTGCGGCGAGCGCTGACGCCACAGTGCTTTCGGTTCGAGATTTTGAAGAGTGCCTATGAAGCGCTTGCCGACCTGGAAGCAGCCGGTCTGGAAGTAACCGACGAGAGTTTTTTGGTCGAACGCCTGGGCGTCGAGATTGTAGCAGTAGAAGGCAGCGCAAGAAATATCAAGATCACGCGGGAAGAAGATCTAGTGATGGCGCAAGCAATTTTAGCGTCAGTAGTCAGTAGTCAGTAGTCAGTTGCTCTTCGCTGTTTCGAGCTGCTGACAACTGACAACTGACAACTGACAACTGACAATCATGTTTCGTGTTGGAATTGGTCATGATACGCATCGCCTGGTGAGAGGGCGCCCTCTCGTCCTCGGAGGCGTCACTATCGAATCTGATCACGGTGCGGAAGGGCATTCGGATGGTGATGCTCTATCGCATGCCCTGGCTGACGCAATTCTCGGCGCGTTATGCGAAGGCGATCTGGGCGCGCACTTTCCGGATAACGATCCACGGTGGAAAGATGCCGCCAGTCTCCAATTGCTTGCTCGAGTTAACTGGCTGGCAACTGAGCGTGGCTTTCAAATTGTAAACGCGGACGCGACGGTGATGCTGGAAAGGCCGAAACTGCGCGAACACATCACGGCTATTCGCGAGCGCCTGGCCACGACCTTGAATATCAATAGCAGCTGCGTCAGCGTCAAAGCAAAAACCGGAGAAGGATTGGACGCCGTTGGGCACGGCGAGGCAATCACTGCGCAAGCGATCGTCTTATTGATGTTTGACGAAAGCGGTTCCACTTAGCGCGCCTTCTTGTTTATCTCAAATGCGACCGCAAGACATCATCCGCAAAAAACGCGACGGCGCCGAGCTTTCGACGGTCGAGATAGCGTTCTTTATCCAGGGTGTGACCAGTGGAGAGATCGCGGACTATCAGAGCACAGCGCTGCTGATGGCGATCTTTCTGAACGGAATGACCGATGCCGAGCAGGCTGCGTTAACTGATGCAATGCTCCGCTCGGGACAGATTCTCGACTTTTCCGATATCCCGAAACCCAAGGCTGACAAGCATTCCACCGGCGGCGTCGGCGACAAGACATCATTGCTAATCGCGCCATTTGCTGCGGCAGCAGGAGTTTGCGTCCCGATGATCTCGGGTCGCGGACTTGGTCACACAGGCGGCACCCTCGACAAACTCGAATCGATTCCCGGGTATCGTGTTGATCTCTCGCTGAAAGAGTTTCGCGCGATTCTCGATCAATCCGGCTTTGCCATGAATGGACAGACGGCAGAGATTGCGCCCGCTGACAAGAAGCTATACGCACTGCGTGACGCGACGGCGACGGTTGAAGCCATTCCCTTGATTGTGGCTTCGATTATTTCTAAAAAAGGCGCGGCCGGACTGGACGCGATGGTGATCGACGTCAAAACCGGATCAGGCGCCTTTATGCGCGAGCATGATCGCGCCCGGGCTCTGGCCGGCGCGTTGGTGACGACTGGTAACTCGTTAGGCGTAAAGTCGCAAGCTCTGATTACGGACATGAACCAACCGCTGGGACGAGCCGTGGGAAATTCGCTGGAAGTGCTCGAGTGCATTGAGCTGTTGCAAAACGAAGTTAGTGACGGCGCGCGACCCGTGCTGGAGTTGTCGATCGAACTGGCGGCCAGGATGGTCGTGCTCGCTGGATTGGAAAAGTCAGTTGACGCGGCGCGCATGCGCATACAGCAGGTGCACGAATCAGGCGCGGCGCTGGAATGCTTTCGCCGGAACGTCGAAGCACAGGGTGGCGATCCTCGCGTCTGCGACAATCCACGGCAGATTCTACCGTTGACAGATCGTGCCGTTAAGGTAGAATCGCCGCGCTCAGGATTTGTGGTAGGGGTTGATACCGAGGAGATTGGCCACGCGATCGCAGAGGCCGGCGGCGGCCGCGTGCGCATCGAAGACAAGATCGATGTTGAAGTCGGATTCGTGGGCGAAGTGAAAATCGGCGATCAGCTTGGCTCTGGCGATTCGATCGGCACAGTTTTTTGTGCCGACGCCGAACTGGGCGAACAGGCATCCCAGCGCATCCAGGCGGCTTATAAAATTTCTGAACAGCCGCCCACCGAATTGCCGATGTTAATTAAGGAAGTAATCGACAAATGAAATTCAAAGCTCTGCTGATTCTCCTGCTCATATCGTCACTGGTGCTTATGGGTGCGGCGTGCAATCGCGCCAGCTACGGCGCCGACGACCCGAAAAAGATTCACGTCGGCATAGTCTTTGACATCGGTGGTAAGGACGATCGCTCTTTCAACGCCGCTGCCTGGGCGGGTGTCAAATGCGCCGAGACCGGCAAGTTACCTGACGGTAAGACAGACTGTGGCAAGCCTGCCCTGGATATCATTCTTCGTGACATTGAACCCGGCAATCCCGTTTCCATCGAGCCGGCTATGCGGGCGTTTGCCGAACGTCGTTATGATCTGATCATCGGCGTCGGCTTTGCTCAGGGGCCGATTATGGAGAAGGTCGCGAAAGACTATCCTCAGCTTCAATTCGCTATCATTGACGGGGTGATCTTCGAAGAGGACGGAAAGACCCCGAAGGCGAACGTCGCCTCGCTGGTCTTCAAAGAGCATGAAGGGTCTTACCTTGTCGGTCTGATTGCGGGGAAGACCTCAAAGACCGGGACCATCGGTTTCATCGGCGGCATGGACATTGGATTAATCCACCGCTTTGAAGGCGGCTTTGAGCAGGGGGCGCGGGATGCTAATCCCAAGATTCAAGTCATTCAAAACTACGTCGGCGTAACTGATGCGGCCTGGAATAACCCGGGCAAGGGCAAAGAGATTGCACTGGCCCAAATCAGCAAAGGCGCGGACGTGATTTTTACCGCCGCGGGTAATTCGGGACTCGGTGCCTTCGACGCAGTCGAACAAGCGGGCAAAGAAAATGGCCGCGCCACACACTTTGTAATCGGCGTAGATTCGAACCAGAACATGGTCAAGCCCGGATTTGTGTTGACCAGTATGGTAAAGCGCGTTGATAACGCCGTGTACGACATCGTCAAAGATGTGGTCAACAAGAAATTCGCCGGTGGTTTCCACTCGTTCGGGCTCGATTCCGACGGTGTCGGCTATGTTATGGATCAATACAACCGCGACCTGGTTTCGCCTGAAACAATCAAGGCCGCCGAAGAAGCAAAGCAAAAGATTATCGGGAAGCAGATCACCGTGCAGGACAAGATGAATCAGTAACAATGTCAGTTGTCAGTCGTCGGTAGTCATTTGTTTTTCATATCCTTTGTAGGAAGCGTTATGGCTAAGAGTAATTTTGAAAACCTTAGGGTCTATCAATTGGCTGAGCAATTGGCAGACCAGGTCTGGAAGATCGTTCTCGGTTGGGAAGTGTTTGCGCGCGACACAGTAGGAAAGCAACTGGTCAAAGCTGCTGATAGCATTGGCGCTAATATCGCGGAGGGTACTGGTCGAGGAACCTTCATCGATAACCGTCGCTTCGTACGGATCGCGAGAGGTTCATTAAATGAGACACAGCATTGGCTGCGTCGCGCGTATAAGAGAAGATTGTTAACCGATCTTCAAATAGGTCGGTTAAGGCCAATCGTTGATGAGTTAGCACCAAAACTAAATGCATACCTAAAGTCTATTGGCAAAGTGCCCGCAAAGGCATTAAGCAACTGACAACTGACAACCGACCACTGACAGATGATTGAGCTACGAAACATCACCAAGCGCTTTGGCGACGTTCTGGCAAACGCCGGCGTCAGCATCAAAGTGCCGGCGGGCACGATTCACGCCATTGTCGGTGAAAACGGCGCTGGAAAATCAACCGCGATGCGCATTGCGTATGGTTTCTACACCGCCGACTCTGGTGAGATTCTAATCAATGGACAGGTCGTCGAAATTCGGACACCTCATGATGCGATCGCCCACAGCATTGGCATGGTCCATCAGCACTTCATGCTCCTCGAGCCAATGACCGTGGCCGAGAATATTGTGCTCGGGGCCGAACCTGGCTCAGCGGCCGCCCTCGATTTGAAAACCGCGAGTGATGAGATTCGCAAACTCTCAAATGAGTTCAAACTCTCAGTGGATCCGGGCGCTACCGTCGAGACACTCTCTGTCGGACAGCAGCAACGCGTCGAGCTCCTCAAGGCCCTTTACCGGCGTGCCCAGTTGTTGATTCTCGATGAACCAACCGCCGTACTCACCCCACAGGAAGTGGAGGAGTTCTTTGTCATCCTGCGCCGGATGCGCGACCAGGGGAAAACGATCGTCATCATCACGCACAAACTGTCCGAAGTACTGACCATCTCGGATAACGTCACGGTCATGCGTGATGGCCGCGTGGTGGGCGAGGTCAAGACCAGCGACACTAACGCTGCGGATTTGGCGCGAATGATGGTGGGCCGCGAAGTGCTCTTGCGGGTTGAAAAGCCCGACGCGCAAGCGGGAGAGCCTGTCCTTAGCGTTCGCAATCTCACCATCCGCGGGCGTGAAGGAACTGCGCGCGTGGACGGAGTTTCGTTTGAGGTTCGCGCGGGCGAAATTGTTGGTCTTGCCGGTGTTGAAGGAAACGGGCAGACGGAGATGATCGAGGGACTGGCTGGTTTGATTCCCGGTTCGCACATTTCAGGTTCGATCTCGTTTCTTGGTAGGGACATCATTAAGATGGATGCGCGCCGGAGAAAAGAACTGGGCATTGCTCACGTGCCCGAGGACCGACACCGTCGGGGTCTGCTGCTCGATTTTAGCCTGGCTGAAAACACTATCCTGGGTGTTCACTACCGGAAACCTGCGGTGATGGGACCAGGCCTGGTGTTGCTGGATGAAAAAGGAATCAAGGGCCGCACAGACCAGGTGATTCGTGACTTTGATGTCCGTCCGCCAAATTCGACTTTGCCCGCGCGCGCTTTGTCCGGAGGCAATCAGCAAAAACTGATCATCGGGAGGGAATTCGAGTTGCCGCCGAAACTCCTGTTGGTCTCACAGCCTACGCGCGGCGTGGACATAGGCGCGATCGAGTTCATTCATCGCAAGCTGGTGGCGTTGCGAGATCAGGGTTGCGCGGTGCTGCTCGTCTCAGCCGAGCTGGAAGAAGTAACCGCGCTCTCAGATCGGCTGCTGGTAATACACAATGGCAGCATTGTCGGCGAGGTGGATCCTAAAGCGACAACGAACGAAGACATAGGTTTGATGATGACCGGAGGACACAAATAGTCCCGCGGTGCGTGAGGTTAAAGTTCGTGTAGGAACGAGACCTAAATGAAGAGCTGTCCCACTTGTCATCGTACTTTTGAAGATACCCTGACTTATTGTCTGGTTGATGGAGCTGTCCTTTCAGCGCCGTTCGATCAGGCAAAAAGCGGCCCCGATTCATCGGCTACCGCGGTACTACCTAAGGGTGAACCTGAGCCAACCCTGAAAGCGTTTTCGCCAGAGCCGCCTCCGATATCCACAATTCCAGCTGCCATTAATCAGGCAGCCGGGCCTCCGGGCGAGCCTCCGAAGTCGTCACCTCCGCCACCGCCCGAACCAGGACAGCAATCCGATACCCGCATCATGAGTTTCTTCCGGGAACTCCTGTTTCCGCTGCTCGCCGTACTCGCGGCTTTTATCGCCTGCGGGGTCGTCGTGTTTTTGATCGGAGACAGTCCGTTCCAGACATACAAACTGCTGATTGGAAGCGCGTTTTCGTGGCCGGACGGTATCGGATACACACTGTTCAATGCGACGCCCCTGATTTTTACGGGACTCGCAGTGGCAGTCGCCTTTCGTTGCGGTCTCTTGAACATCGGCGCCGAAGGGCAGTTATATGTTGCCGCGTTTGTGACGGGATGGGTGGGAATCAAGCTCGGCGGAGTATTCATTAAGACTCCGGCCGGAGACATTGTCAGTTCGCCGATCGCTAATCTGCCGGCAATCGTCCTAATTCCCGTTTGTTGTGTGGCGGCGATTGTCGCTGGTGCAATCTGGGGCGGCATTCCGGGGTTACTCAAGGCCAAATTCGGTTCGCATGAAGTCATCAATACGATCATGTTGAACTTTGTCGGAGTCGCGTTGGTGGGTTACTTCACGCAATACCACTTCAAGGTTCCCGGTGATGCCATCATGCAGACCGCCGAGATCGGCCGCCAGGCGAACATTCCGACGCTGGGCCGTTTCATTCCCGGATTGCCTGAGCGGATCCCATTGAATTTTGCTTTTATTTTAGCGATTCTGGCTTGCGTTTTGGTTTACATTTTTCTCTGGAAGACCAAGTGGGGCTACGAAATTCGGGCCACGGGCGCCAATCCTTCAGCCGCCGAATATGGCGGCATCTCGATCCGTAAGCAGATTATCCTGGCAATGAGTATTTCCGGCGGTTTGGCGGGAATGGTCGCCATCAACGAAGTGCTCGGCTACCGTCATCGTTATTATGATGGCTTTTCGGCTAATTACGGATTTGTCGGGATAGCCGTCGCGCTTTTGGGACGCAATCATCCTGCGGGTGTATTCCTCGCGGCGATTCTGTTCGCAGTCCTGCTGCGTGGCGGCATCTTTGTCGATGCTTATACGGTTCATGTGTCGAAGGACATCGTCGACATGCTCCAGGGAATTGTCATCCTGTTTGTCGCGGCCGGCGGCAGTATGGTCGTGAAGAGATTTAGAGCAGTCAAGAAAGCGTGAGTGAGCAGCTAAAACGGTGAGCAGTGGGTGGTGGCAATGAGATCTGAATACTTAGACCATAGGACGGACCCCCGACCCCTGACACCCGACACCTGATTATGCGCCAACTCTTAACCTGGTCACTCTTCTTTTCGACCGTGCGACTGGCCACACCTTTGGTGCTGGCCGCGTTGGGTGGTCTGTACTCTGAACGCGCCGGTGTTATTAACATTGCGCTCGAAGGGCTCTTGCTGGCCGGGGCCTTCACCGCCGCTTCGGTTACTTTTTATGCGGGCAGTCCCTGGGTCGGCTTGATCGCCGCGATGGCGGCCGGCGCTTTGGTGGCTTACATTATTGCGCTCGCGTGTATTCGCTTTAAGGCTGATCAAGTCGTCACTGGCACGGGCATCAACATTCTGTTCCTTGGACTACCAGCGGTGCTCAGCGGCGCACTCTTCCTCTCTTCGGGAGCCACGCCGCAAATCCCAAAGGAGCATCTGCTACCCGAACTTAGCCGGCTCCTGCCCTTTATGCCGGCGTGGCGAATCTTTACTGACGTTTCGGTGATCTCGCTGCTCGCCTTGGTAGTGGTATTGGCCACGAGATACGTACTTTATCGCACGCCTTTTGGGTTGCGCCTGCGATCTGTCGGCGAGAATCCTGAAGCCGCCGACGCCGCCGGCGTTAAGGTAAATTTCCTCCGCTATGTCGGCGTAATCTTATCGGGCGCTCTTGCCGGCATCGGCGGCGCCTATCTTTCAATCGGGCAGTCTTCTTTGTTTACGCGCAACATGAGCGCCGGTCGCGGCTTCATCGCGCTGGCGGCTCTAATCTTTGGTAAGTGGCGTCCGGTGCAGACGATGCTGGCGTGTTTGCTGTTTGGATTCGCTGATGCCGTTACCATCCAATTGCAAGGCGTACCGATCTCGATCGTGGGCCTGATACAAGTTGGGATTGGCATTGTGTTCCTGTTCGTCGTTTGGTTGATCCTGCATCAACTGTCGCTCACGAAAGGAAGTCGCTTGCTTGAGTTCCTGGCCGCCATAGTCGTGTCTTTCGTAGTCTGGCGCGTTTTTCTTCTTGCGACTCGTGTTTATTTCGAGAGTCTCACAATTCCTCCGGTCGAGATTCCGGTCCAGTTCATTCAGATGATCCCCTACCTGGTAACCATCATCGTGCTGGCCGGCTTCATCGGCCAGTCGCGCGCGCCCAAGGCCCTCGGAATTCCATATCAAAAGGAAAAATAGGAACGAGTTCCGACCTTCAGGTTCATGTAAAAGCGCAAGCTGAAGCTTGAACTCTAAACCAGTATCCTGTTGTAATGTCCACAACGAGAATCCAGATGTCAGCAAAACAAAGTCCTACGACTCTTTACGAGCGCGCAGAAGAAGCCGCGCGCTTGATTCGCTCGCGCGCCGTCGCCGATGTTTCCGTAGCCGTCGTCCTGGGCAGTGGCCTGGGTGCGTTCGCCGAGGACCTCACTGACGCCGTGGCGATCCCTTACGACGAGATTCCCGGCTTTGCGCGCGCTACGGTCGAAGGACATGCGGGCCGGTTGGTAATTGGCAAAGCCGGCGACGTCGCGATTGCGGCGATGCAGGGTCGTTTCCATTTTTATGAAGGCTACTCGCTGGAGGAAGTGACGTTTCCTACTCGGGTGCTGAAGCTGCTGGGCGTGCAGACACTAGTACTGACAAACGCGGCCGGTGCTCTCAACATCGAATTTACGCCGGGTTCGTTGATGGTGATCAGTGATCAACTGAATCTGCTCGGCGATAACCCTTTGCGCGGTGAAAACGACCCCCGCTTTGGCCCGCGCTTTCCGGATCTAAGTTCCGTTTATGCACCTGAGTTGCAAGCCCTCGTGATTAACGAGGCGAACCAGATGGGGCTCGACGTGAGGCGCGGAGTTTATGCGGCCCTGTCTGGTCCCAGCTACGAGACGCCGGCAGAAATTCACATGATCCGTAACCTGGGGGCGGATGCCGTAGGGATGAGCACGGTGCCCGAAGCAATCGTGGCGCGTCATATGAACATGCGCGTGGTTGGTATTTCGTGTATCACTAACCTGGCGGCCGGTGTTTCAGACGCTCCGGTCGATCACACTCAGGTGATGGCGACCGGCGAAAGCGTACGTGTTCAATTCAGTGAGCTATTGCGGCGGATCATTCCGAGACTTGCGTAAGAAGTCAGTTGTCAGTGGTCAGTAGTCAGTTGTACCATCGAGCAACTTAGCTAACTTAACTACTGACCACTGACCATTGACGACTGACAATTGACGAATGGCTATGATCATTGGCATCTCCGGGGGCACCGGTTCGGGCAAGACCACGGTCGCCAACCGCATTCTGGAATCCGTCAGCGCTGACGAAGTCGTCTTTATCCAGCAGGATCTCTACTATCGCAATCTGAAGGACATGCCGCTGGATTACCGGAACGCGGCCAACTTCGATCATCCCGACGCCCTCGACAACGACCTCCTGATCAATCACTTGAAAAAACTAAAGTCGGGCGAGCCGGTCGAGTTGCCGATCTATGACTTCCGCACGCACGCCCGCTTGCCGGCTACGACTCGTATTCAGTCAAAGCCGATAGTGATCCTGGAAGGCATTCTGATTTTTGCTGAGCCGCGCTTGCGCGAACAGCTGGACATCAAGGTTTTTGTCGACACGCCGGACGACATTCGCTTCATCCGCCGTCTGCGGCGGGACATTGCCGAGCGCGGGCGCACGCTTGATTCAGTTATCGAGCAGTACATTGCTACGGTGCGGCCGATGCATATACAGTTTATCGAACCGTCAAAACGCTATGCTGACGTAATTATTCCTGAGGGTGGTCATAATCTGGTGAGTATTGATTTGATCAGCGGAAAGATTCGCGAACGACTGGCTAGTGTTTTGACTACAAGGGGAGGCCCAAGTTGAGCGACATTGATTTGATCCGGATTGCGACCGAAGCGCGTTTGTGTTCGCTCGCGCTGTTCTCGAAGTTTTTGGTTGGAGCAGCGCTGCGGACCGCGGCCGGAAAAGTCTTTACCGGTTGCAATATCGAGAGCGCGAGTTACGGCCTGACCGTTTGCGCGGAACGGGTAGCTATTTGGAAGGCTTTGTCTGAATGTGAACGAGACTTCACCGATCTGGTTGTCGTCGTCGATACCGAACAATTGACGCCCCCGTGCGGCACTTGCCGCCAAATCATTTGGGAGTACTGCAAGGACGCGAAGATCACGCTGGCGAACCTAAGGGGCAAAAGCGAAGTGGTCGACATCAGAGAGTTGTTGCCCAAAGCGTTCGACGCCAGGTTCTTAAAAGACGCGGGACGGTGATACGCCCGAATCAATCCTGGAGTCATACCTATGACCATCCAGGGCACTGAGTTTGCTAACCTCCAGTGGGGTTGAATGCGGAACGAGTCCGCGTTAGCGGACGGCATATTAGTAGCCCCGGGCGTAAGCCCGGGGTCAAGCATCCAAAAGAATCCGAAGCCCGCGAAGCGGGCGACAGAAATTGAACCGCCTAAACTCTTTCGCCCCATACGGGACTCTTGAAATTTCTCTTGTGTCGTTTCCCCGGGCTTACGCCCGGGGCTACTAATATGCCGCCTGCTTTGCAGGCTGGGTTGAGAGCCTCTTGTTTAAGATCCTGACTGTGAAGGAGCGAACGGCTCCTGAGGAAACTGAAGATGGTGAAACGTGCCGCTTGCATATTGCTTATCTTATTTATCTTGGGTGCCACATCTCTAATCATGGCGCAGAAAAGGAAGATCATCG